>Ga0172365_10000138_pt1 | contig 42779 bp, 51 predicted proteins | sample LakKivSesite48cm_FD_114535 | JGI IMG/M metagenome (GOLD analysis project Ga0172365, IMG submission 114535) | Sediment microbial communities from Lake Kivu, Rwanda - Sediment site 48cm | ecosystem: Environmental > Aquatic > Freshwater > Lake > Sediment | place: Rwanda: Western Province, Lake...
CAGTTCCATCAAAGGAACGCCGGCTCGGTTAAAATTAACTAAAGAATAATCAGCGCCCGAGGGATGAATCAAGCTGCCGGTATCTTCCTCTAAATGCACTTCTCGGATTCTAATTTTCTTTCTGTCAATTTCTAAAAATCCTTTAAGACAAAGGGGGTTATAGAGTTGAGATATCTGATAACCTTTGGGCAAATCGGGATAAAAATAATTTTTTCTGTCAAATTTGGAAACTTCAGGAATTTGACAATTCAAAGCCAAACCAGTTTTTATTGTCTTCCTGACGGCTTCTGCGTTGATGACTGGCAAAGTTCCTGGATGCGAAAGACAAATTGGGCATATGTTGATGTTGGGATGTTTTTCATCGGGATCATTCAAGCAAGAACAAAACATTTTACTTTGAGTATTAAGCTCAACGTGAATTTCCAAGCCAATTATTGGTTGATATTTCATAATTATTAAAGAATCTTCTTGATTATTTGCCAGATTTTTTGATGGATTGTTTCGGGAGGTAATAATTTCCCGTTTTTTATACACTCTATAACTCTGAAATCCCTGGGAAATTGTTTGGCTGCTTGTAAATATGACTTTAAAGTATTTTCTAAATGCTTGGCGTCTTTCTCATGAATATCTTTTTTCTCGCTCTTGCCCAAATAGGCTTCTCTTCTGGCTTTTTTCTCTTTGTCAGTTATTTTATTAGCCAATTTCAAAGAAAAAGCAGCTGAGGTCTTCAAGATAAAATTGTAGTCGGGTTTGGGAATTTTTAAAATTCCGTATTCTAAATTATAGAGCCAATCAAAATATTTTTTTCTTTCTTTTTTATTTTTTAGCTTACCTCCTTGATGGCCTATATTTGAAGCGAGATACCTGTCAGCGACAACTATTTTCCCTTCTTTTAACCATTTTCTTATTTTGAAACCAGCGTCATATCTATCGCAAGCATAAAAAATAGAGGCGCAATAAGGACCAACTTCTCTGGCTGTCCCGTATTTGCCTCTTAAATATTCGTCAACCAGCCAAGCTGGTTTTTCGCCATGCCGGGGAAAATCAATCGTTTCTACTTTATATCCTTCGTCTTTTAAGTGTTTAATCAATAACTTAACCTGCGTTGACTTGCCCGACCCATCCAGCCCCTCCAGCACAATCAATTTTCCCCCATGATTATCCTTAACCATATATTTCAATATATCACAAAATATTCAAAAATAAAAGGAGTTCATCTTTGAACCCTTTAATAAGTTAGTTAATAATGAATTTCCAGTTCTTCCTCGTGCCGAAAAAATACTGCACCGCACTCTGCCGAACAATTAAGCTCATAGTTATCACCCACATAACATCTTGGGTCAAAACGACCTGGTCCGGCAGAATATATCGGCTCTATTTTTGTTATTCGGATGTATCCTTTTTGACAAAAAGGGCAGAAAACATCGCTAACATCGCCTATTTTTGAAACTCCGTTAAAAAACCCGAGCTCCTCCCATGCGAAGTTATTTAAAATTATAACCCTGCCACCAACGCTTGCTGGAACGACATAACCCATTTGCTCGGGAGAAAATTTTTTCGGATATTTAAACTCCATTTGCCCTGGATGGTCTCCTGGAAATTCTGAATTTGAGTCATTTATATTCATCGCATATTCCCTTTCTAATTTTAAATGTTCTTTTGGTTTTTTATTTAGACAATTTTTAATTTTGACAAGTATTCGCGATAAACGATCGGAGGCCAGCCCTGAATGTTTTTAACATATTGCCCCAAATTTTTCAAGCCAACCAACCCCCTTTTCAAATTTTCTGTTTCTCTGACCGATATCTCCGGGCTGTTGCCGATAAAATGCTAAATCAAGCCTAATCAAGACATTGACGAGAGTTGACGAGAACCGTTCTCGTCAATTTAAACTTGTTTTTCTTTTTTCCTGGTGGTGACTCGGCCGCCCTGCCATCGGCTACGATAGTTGCCTATTCACTGCCTTTAAATATCTTTGGGAACAGGGCTTCGGTAATGTTTATGAATTCCTTTGCTTTAAGTAAAGAGTCCTGAGCAATGTTTTTGCCAAATTCCTCTTGCCATTCATAATCTGCTTGTTGGCGTCTTTCATAAAGTCGATTTAATTTATCACTAAATTCTTTATCAAAAATCTTAGTTTTAACAAAATAGAGGGCGAATTGACGAAAAGCACCAGCGTGAGTTTTAGTAATGATGCCTCTGGTGGCTAAAAGAGCTCTTATCACATCAAAAGCCGCGTAATAGGAACGGGAAATTGAATCTCTATATTTTCTCTTTCTTAAAAGAATTTCTGCCGACTCTAATCTCTCGCGGCTTTGGGACAAAACCTTTTGAAATTCATTTTTCAATAATTTTTCTTGGGCCATAGGTCAACAGCTTCCTTGTTGATTCTACGAATAAAAAAAGTGGGGGAAGTAATAAAAGTTTGAAATTTGCTAAAAGGGTAAATCTTAATTGAAAAAAATGGCCCCCCTTTTAATAAAACCTCGGTAACAAAACGGCTAACCTTTTTCTCAAAAAATTCTCTTTTTTTGTCTCTGACCGCTAATAATAAATCAATATCAGAGTACTTATTATAATCGCCTCTGGCTTTTGAACCAAAAAGCTTAAGACAAATAATGTCTTTCTTAAAGGGGGCTAATTGCCCGAAAAGCTCTTTGAGATACGATTTTTCTTTTTTATTTAAAAATGTTTTACTCATAATTTTGGGCGATCCCCGCAAATTTACCTCTGGCTGTATTATACCAAATAAAAAAAAGTGGGCAAACGAGCGTGCCACCGTTGTGATGTAGATACTTTTAAATTTGTTTTTCTTTTTTCCCGGTGGCAACTCTTCCGCCCTGCCATTGGCCGCGGTATAAATTGGTTTTACCTTTTATTTCGTGGAACATGGCATAAACCACTCTTGCTCCTAATTCAATTTCCACCGGACAAGGTCCCAAATTTGCAATTCCGAAAACTAATTCTCCTTTGTAACCTGGGGAAACATTGGCAGTAAAAATCATTATTCCCATACGGTGCAAAGTAGACCGCTGCCTGAATAAAATCATAATATTTTCCGGCGTATTAACCTTCTCTATTGTCTTCATTAAATAGTATCTACCGGTCCTAAAAGTAAAGCTTTTGGTTTTTCTGGGACTATATTTAGCTAATAGTTTAATTTTGGGCGTCTTTCGGTCTTCTATTCCCAGAAATCCTTTTCCCGAAATTTCGTACAGCTCCCCTATTCTTAAATCAAAACCAGCCCCCTCAGGATTCTCCAGTTCTCTTTCTGAAAGATTTTCTACCAGTTTTCTTTTTTTTACTAACTCTAAAAGTTTTTTAACTCCTAAAATCATATTTTAATATAACAAGAACGGTTCTTATTTTATTTCTTTCCCAAGGTTCTTTAATTTTTTTTGAAATTTATTTTCTAAATCTTCCTTCATTTCTTGATGTAATGCTTCGTTGTAATTTGGAATTAAAGGTTTTATCAAGGGGCAACTTTTCTCCTCTAAACAAAAACCGACCACCTGACACTTTGGGACAATGTGTTCGGCTAACCAACTAAGTTTTTTTTGATTTAAAAGTTTCTTGATTGCTGTTACCTCTCTGAGACTTAAACGTCTTAATTCTTCTTCGGCTGTAGAACAAATTCTTAAAGGATAATAACCGGCAATTAAATTATAAAGATTATAATCTTGTAAAACATCTAATTTAAGTCCACGAGGCGCTATAAAAATGGCGTCCCTTGGTTTTAAGCCAAGATTAATTAATTTAGAATAAGTTTCCAGCGAATCCCCTGCTCTTTGTAAATATTGGCGAAGATACTCTTTATTGTTTCTAATAGTCGGGGGGACGGAAAAAACAGCATTAATTTCCTTCAGCACTTTTGGAATTAACTTATTTTTTTTAATTATTTTTTTATATTTTTTAAAAACTTTCACCGCCCTATCTATACAGTAATAAGCTGACTCAACGACCATCGGGACGGTCCGGTGCCGCTTCTTATCCCCCCAAACCCGCCAGGCAACCGAAGACAATATTTTAACATTGGCTGCTAAATGATAATCGCGGCAGATTTCCTGTCTTATTGAAATTAACCTCAACCAGTTATTTTTTATTGTTTTCTTGTTCTTTATCGTTTTTTTTATTTCATTTTTCAAATCATCCAATCTTTTCTTCAGACCAGACGTCGCCAGGAAATCACTGGAAATAATCTGAAAAAAATCCTTCATTTTTGTTTTTTCTCTTAAATCTCTTACTAAATTGAACTTTCGGGAATCTTTAAAAATGTTGGGATAAGGATAGGAATTTCTTGGGGCAACCATTCTTGTTGTATAAAGCAAATCAATGCCAAGTTTTTTCAATTCTTTTTCTATTTTTTTGATTAAAAAACCTATGTCCTCCGGGAACCACTCCTTTTCAGTTTCATACTCTTTTTTTAAAGAAACGAGTGATTCAATCGGCAGCTGGATGACGCCGGTGCCGTAAATGCCGTATTGAAGTATTTTACTTGCTTCATCTTTTTGAACGCCATTTTTAAGCAGCCAATTAAAGAAATTAATATTTTTTTCCGAGGCGGTTTTATAAGTTGCACGAGCTTTTTTATTTTTAAAAATAGTGGTCGGATAAACGATGTCGTTCACTGCTGTGTCTGTTCGTCTACCAGAAGCCATTAAAGAAGAAGCGAAAACCATACCAGTTAATCCCGAATCTAAAAATTTGCTCGCCTCGTAAGAAAAACAAAGGGCGGGTGTTGTTGCCATTGAGGCATGACCCTTGAGAGAAGATTTTCTTAAAATATTTTTAATTTTTTCATTAATATTCTGGCCTTTCTCTATTGCTTCTTTCAGTAAGTTTTGAACCGACCTCCCCTTAAAAGTTAAAAGGGCCGAGAGGGCAACGATTTCCTGGGGATATAAAACTCCGGTCTCATTTTTCAAAACCGGGGTAATGCCTAAAAATTTCACCTTAAGATTTTTAGTTAACAACATCTATTTTAGTTCTTTATTTATTTTACTTGCCTGGGGAGATTTTGGTTTGGCGTATTTGTGGTCCTTTTGTTTCATATAGGGAAGTTCGGCCCGACTGGAAAGAGTCTCAAAGGTTAAGGCGCAAATTCTGGTTGTCCCGGCATATAAGACAACCGGCATAATTCCCATATTGCCTAATTCCATAACCGCTTTTCCCTTCCAGCCGGGGTCAAATCTGGCAGCGGTTAGATGGACAACAATACCTAATCTTCCCAGGGAACTTCTGCCGTCAAGCCGAGCCATAATATCGTCGTCAATTTCAAAATATTCTTTAGTAGTAGTCAAAACAAAGCTTTTAGGTTGAAGAATAAAAGGATCGCCATTTTTAATCTCAATTTCTTCCATTGTCTCTTCAAAATCAATCTTTCTTTTAATATCTAAATAAGGATAGGGAGCGGATTTAAAGGTTTTAAAAATGTTGCCCAAGTACAGGTCCAAGGAACAAGGCCCTAATTGTTTTTTAAAATCAGGTTTAGGAATAATTTTGATTTTACCTAATTTCAGGTATTTTTTAATGTCGCGGTCAGATAGTATCATAGTTATTTCTCTATTTCAATTCCCATTTGCTTTGCTGTTCCTTCAATGATTTTCATGGCAGCCTCAATGGTGTCGGCGTTTAAGTCCGGCATTTTTTGTTCGGCGATTTTCCTGAGCTGTGCTCGGGTGATTTTTCCGACTTTTGTTTTGTTTGGCTCACCTGATCCTTTTTCAATTGCCGCTGCTTTTTTCAAAAGCTCGGAAGCTGGCGGCTGTTTTAATTTTAACTCATAAGTTCTGTCTTCGTAAATTGTGAGTTCTACCGGAATTTTCCAGCCAATTTGGTTTTTGGTTAATTCATTAAATTTCTGGCAGAACTCCATAATATTTAAACCGTGAGGCGCCAAGGCCGGGCCCACGGGTGGAGCGGGAGTAGCTTGGCCAGCCGGGATTTGGAGTTTTACGATAGTTTTTATTTTTTTGGCCATGTTAAAATTGGAAATTGGTTATTGGAAATTAGAAATTGGAAATTGGTTGTTAAGGAGCTAAGCTCCTTTTGACTAATTTCTATTTTCCATTTTCTATTACTAATTTCCAACAACTAATTTCTATTTTCTACATCTTCTTTATCTGGAGCGAATCCAGTTCCACCGGCGTGTCCCGGCCAAACATATTTATCAGCACTTTCACTTTGCCCCGTTCTTGGTCAATTTCCGAAACCTTGCCGTCAAAATCTTTGAAAGGCCCGTCAGTGATTTTAACCAGGTCTCCAGCTTTAACCTCAATCTTATACTCGGGCTCTTTAACTCCCATTCTTTTCATTAAATTGTCAATCTCCTGTTTAGAAACCGGGACCGGAACGGTACCGGCGCCAACAAAACCAGTAACGTTGGGAGTATTTCTCACAACATACCAGGAATCGTCAGTTACAATCATTTCCACTAAAACATAGCCGGGGTAGATTTTCTCTTCTATTGTTTTTCTTTTGCCGCTTTTTATTTTAATCTTTTTTTCTTTCGGAACAATGACATTGAAAATTTTATCTTCCATGCCTAAGGACTCAATCCGCTGCTTTAAATTTTTGGCAACGGCATCTTCATAGCCAGAATAAGTGTGAATGACATACCAATTTTTTTCTTTAGGTAACTTTTGTTTTGGCATAATTTATTTATTGATTAATTTTAAAATGAAAAAAGTTTTCCCATATAACACGGCTCTATCCTTAAGATATAGCAATTTCGCAGGTCAGTAAATATAAAATCAAAACCGCCTAAAAATATAGCCACGGCTAAAGATACCGCAATAACTATTAAGGTATAATTGACTGTCTGCTCTCGGGTGGGCCAGTTAACTTTTTTCATCTCCAAACTGACTTCTTTTAGAAAAACTACTATTTTCTGAGGTAATTTACCGAAATTCATAATAAGTTTTGGTTAAATATCTAAGTTTTTGACTTTTTTAGCGTGCGCCTGGATGAATTTTTTTCTTGGCAAAACCTCATTACCCATCAAGATGTCAAAAATTCGGTCAGCTTCTTTGGCGTCCTCAACTTGAACTTGAAGCAAAACGCGATTTTTAGGATCCATCGTCGTCTGCCATAATTCTTCGCTGTTCATCTCGCCTAGACCTTTGTAGCGCTGAATGTTTATGCTGACAGATTTTTTCAGTGCTTTCAATACTTGGTTTTTTTGGTCTTCAGTATAAGTGTATTTTATTTCCTTGCCCGCCTGAATTTTGTAAAGCGGCGGCTGAGCAATATAAAAGTATCCTTTTTCAATTAGGGGCTTAAAATACCGGTAAAAGAGCGTTAAAAGCAAGGTTCTAATATGGGCCCCGTCTACATCTCCGTCCGACATTATGATTATCCGATGATATCGGGCTTTGTCAATGCTGAAATCGCTGCCGATAGCCGTGCCGATGGCAATAATCAGAGCCTTAATTTCTTTTGAGGCCAGCATTTTGTCCAGCCGGGCCCGCTCAACATTGAGAATTTTCCCCCGCAAAGGCAAAATAGCTTGAAAGTGTCTATCTCTGGCTTGACGACTCGAACCTCCGGCGCTCTCTCCTTCCACGATATATAATTCGCTTTCTTCTGGTTTTCTTGAAGCACAGTCAGCTAATTTGCCCGGCAAAGCCAATCCTTCCAAAACTCCTTTTCTTAAAACTGTTTCCCGGGCGGTTTTAGCCGCCTTTCTGGCCCGCTGGGACAAAACACATTTTTCAATAATGCTTCTGGCATCCTGAGGATTTCTCTCCAAGAAATCAGCCAAGGTTTCCGAAACCACGGCCTCAACAACTACTTTGGCTTCTGGATTTCCCAATTTTGCCTTGGTCTGGCCCTCAAACTGGGGTTCTCTGATTTTGACCAAGACCGCCCCGGTTAAACCTTCTCTAACATCTTCTCCATTTAAATTTTCGTCACTTTCTCGCAATAACCCGTTTTTTCTGGCATAGTCATTAAAGGTTCTGGTTATGGCAGTACGGAAACCGGTTAGATGAGTGCCTCCTTCGCCTGTTTGAATATTATTGGCAAAACTCTCTTCGTAACTTTCGTATTCGTCGGTATATTGAAGAGCGGCTTCAACTATTACTCCATTTTTTTCGCCGGTGCCGTAAAAAATATTAAGATGCCGCAGAGTAGCGCCCCTTGTTAGATATCTAACATAAGAAGATAGGCCGCCTTCAAAATAAAAACTATAACTGCTTGTTTTATCTTTTTCTCTTTCGTCTTTAAAAATTATCCTTACTCCCCTGGTTAGATAGGCCTGCTGGCGCAAATGGTTTAAAATTCTTTTTGAATCAAATTTAATTTCTTTAAAAATTTCCGGGTCCGGCTCAAATAAAACTGACGTACCGGTCTGACGGCATTTTCCAATTTTCTTAACCTTTGTTTTTGTTTTGCCTTTAGCATATTCCTGGCAATATCGAAATCCATCTCGGCAAACCTCAACCTTCATATAATTAGATAGGGCGCAAACAACCGAAACCCCTACTCCGTGTAAACCGCCGGCTACCTGATAGGCCTTACCTCCGAATTTCGCTCCGGCATGGAGAGTCGTCATTACTGTTTCCAGCGCAGATTTTTTTGTCTGAGGATGTTTTTCTACTGGAATTCCCCGACCATCATCAACTGTTCTTACTCTGTTCTGAGGTAAAAGAATAACCTCGATATTTTTGGCATAGCCAGCCATTGCCTCGTCCAGTGAATTATCAACGCACTCCCAAATTAAGTGGTGCAAACCATCGGGCCCGGTTGAACCAATATACATTGCCGGCCTCTTCCTGACCGGGTCCAAGCCCTCTAAAACGTAAATATCTTTGGCCGTATAGCTCTCTTCTTTTTTCTCTTTTGGTTTTTTTATCATCGTAAAATAGCGTTTAGCTCTTTTTTTGTTTTTTCTCTAATTTTTTCCTGAATATTATTAACCTCTTCATTGGTCAAGGTTCTTTCCGGCGAGCGGTAGACAATGCGGAAAGTATAACTTTTTTTGTCTCTGCCGAATTTTTTCTCGTCTTCATAACTGTCCATAAGCTTTACTTCCTCAATCAGATTCTCGGCGAAATCCCTGACAATCTCGTAATAATTATTTAAATTTATATTTTTATCAATAACAAAAGAAATGTCTCTGGAAACAGGCGGGTATTTACTTACTTCCTTGAACTGGCTATTAATATCTTTAAATTGACTGGTGATTCTCGGATCATCTGACCAAAGCATTCTAATATCCGGAATCCCCATTTTTACCATTGCCAAACGGTCTATCCCAAAACCAAAAGCCCAGCCGTTATAAATTTCCGGGTCCAAACCAAAATTTTTTAAAACCTGTTTGTGAACAAGGCCCGAACCCACCACTTCCATCCATTCTTTGTCCAACCTGATATCCATTTCAATTGAAGGGTCTGTAAAAGGAAACGAATCAACCAAAAATTTACACTCAACATTTTTTCCAAAGATACTTTTGGCAATATCTATTTCAATATCCTTCAGTTCCTCCAAGGTAATAATTTTCTGTTCTTTTTTGCAGATGTATAAGCCGTCTATTTGGTGAAAAGCCGGAAAATGGTTTCTATCTATCTCATCTTTGCGAAAAACTATTCCGGTTGATAAAGCGCCGACGTAGCCCTGTTCTCTTAATTTCTCCAAAACCTCTTTGTCTCTCAAATAATAAGACCACATCACCGTTGTCTCAGTCCTTAACAAATGTTTTTCGTCCAGAAAATAACTATCTGTCTCTTTTCTGCTCGGGTGATTTAGAGGCGCGTTCAAAAGATCAAAATTCTCCTCAACCGTAACTATCCTCGGAAAATCAACCAAGTCAAAATCCTTAAATCTCGCTAAATTTATTATTTGGGCAACCAAAATTTTTACCGGCGAATTTTCCTTTTTTGTCAGGTCGGGAAGCCTCAATAATTTTTTAATCCTTCTCGCTTTAATATCGTCTCTTTTTTCCAATTCTTTAGTCAAGGCCTCTTCTTTAGAACTCTCTATCACGATATTTTTCCTCATAATTTAATTTTATCTCAAAATCCCCTTAAAATCAAGCGCAAATCTGTGGATAAAATTCAAGAAAAAAACCGCTGAAAACCCTGTTCCAGCGGCCCTATTTCTTACTCTTATTTTCCTTTCCTGGCTAAGTATTCCCGTCCTTTACCAACCTCTGTGTTGATGGGAACGCCTTTAGAACATGGTCCAACCCGGGCACACTCTTCTTCGTCCCAAGAATCAAGATTCATGTTGACGAGAGCAAAGAGCTCTGGTGGATCCGCCACATCCTGCGGCGTGATTCCCCCACGGTTGCAGAGAACGCCGAGACCAACGATGTTACCACCAATTGCTCGTGTGGCTTCCGCTACTTTCTTAGCGGAGCCGCCGGTAGTAAGAACATCTTCCACTACTAAAACATTCTTGCCAGCAACAAACTTGTCGTAGCCACGCTTAATGACAAATTTTGGTTTTTTGATCACTAATTCATCACCCTTACGAAGCGTGACAGTAATATTAACCGTTGTGTCCTTATCTGCCTTTATGACAGATTGTTCGTCCCTCTCGGCGTAAACGGCGAGAACTTCCTTAATCTCATGTGTAGCATTAAAGCGATTCAGATGGAAAGCTACCCACTGCGAGAGAATAACTCCTCCTACAGCAGGCGCGATAACCACCTCGATGCCACGCCGCAAAAAGTGCTCGGCAATGGCTTTACCCAATTCCGAAGTCTCTTGGGTGTGCGGATACACTGCATCCTTATTGACATAGCCCGTGCCGTGCCTCCAAGACGTGTAAACGATGTGGCTATCAGCAATCACTGCTCCTACCCTGCCAAACACTTCCAAAACTTCTTTTTCGTTCATTTTTCACCTCTTTTCTCTTTCATTGCTTGTTCAATTTCTTCGGCAATCTTTTTGGCCGCTTCTACCGGTCCGCCGATTTCAACTAAGTTCTATCTACAATCAGGACAGCAACCCCGGGCGTCAAGATAACAATTACTGGTGGCTCGTTTGCAACCACGACAACGTTTCGCTGACCCACTTAAAAGCAAAGCGGTTTCATCTAAAACGTCATTATCTTCAAGCCAAGGGTTAACCTCTTCTCGTGACTGTGGCGGATCATTACTCGTTGGTTTTCTACTTAAATAACCCATAAATTTTCCCCTTTCAAATTTGGTTTCTTTTCATATCTTTTCTGACAAATTCACTTTCCAAAGAACCGTTAAAAAAAGAGGATTTATCCTCTTCTTTTGGTTTAGCAAAATTAAAAATCTTTGTCAACCAATGCCCCAACGTCAACTGTAGATAATGAAATACAGCAAGAACACCTTTTTTTGACTTTTTTGAGAAGCTGGGCTATTATCAATATATAGCTATTTTAAAAGTTTAAAAATGGAAAAAAGAATTTATTACGCCAGTTAGGGAGATAAAGAAATGAAAGCTGAACCAAAGAATCAGTTAGAATTTCAATTAGCTCGCGTTCTTCTTGTTCCAGGAGAAGGAGAATTAACAGGAGAAAAGAGCGTTCGTTTTCCAGAATGGTTTTTACGGGAGGTCTTGAAGGTAGAACAATATTATCTTGATTACAACAATCCCGGGGTGCGCCCTGCTAATTTTATTTGTAATTTTTGTAATGAGGGCCGTTTGAAACTGGAGAGGGTTGTACCGGTAAAAGCAGGTTTGCCAAAAAGGCACATTGCCAATTATTACTATTATGGTTGTACCGAACATTGCGGGGGAGAATTTTTTGGAAGAGCATATTTTGAAAATGAAATTAACTAATCAACCCTTGAGGTTGATTATATCCTGAGAACTATTTTCTCGGGATTTTTTTTAGCTGTCAATTAAAACAAAAAGGCCTGCCGGGATAAGCCCAGCCGGCCATTGTATTTTTTAGGACAATGCTTTTTTTAGCTTGCTGACATCAGAAGTAATTTCTACTTCCAGCTCGGCCGGTTTCACCACAAACTCCTCGCGCTGGCTAATAGTAACTCCTTTGATGTTCCTTGCCAATTCTGGCTCTTTCAGCATTGCCTCTTTGTCCACCTCCTGTTTGGTTCTGATGAAACGTTTTAATCCTCGCTTTATTAGTTCTGTCAAAACCTCTTTTACATTTTTCAGCGAAACAGCCGGGGGCGTTATCCGCCATCCAAAAATGCCGGTCGGAAGCTCTATGGTTTTCTTTTTTCCCTCTTCAGTTAGCTTGTTACGGTGACTTTCAGCAAAAATAAAAAGACCTTCAACAAGCTCTGATATGGTTGCCTCGCGCTGAGATGTTTCAGCCATTGCCTGGGATTTCAATTTTTCAACCTTTTCGTTCAGTCTATTTTGGATTCCATTTATTTCTCTCTGCTCCTCTCCAATCCGGCTGATATATTCAGCTGCCTCTTCTAATGATTTGGGAATTGACCCTACTGCCCGCTTAATCGTTTTCTTTGCCATTTTTCATATCTCCTTTCTTTTTTCGTTCATCATCTTCCCATATTACTCTGAAAAAGGGCTAATTTCCTTTTTTTATAATTATTTTAGACGAATGTCAAATTCTGCACTGGGTTATGGCGCTTGTATTAAATGATTTCAAGTTTTCTCTATTATCTTACCCCGTTAGAAATTTAAAATCAAGATTATTATCTTTTTGGAAATTAACCAAGAAATTTCTAACGGGGCCTTACCAAATTTAATCCACAAGTCAAAGAAATTGGACTTAAACCGTTTTTCTTCTATCAAAGAACGTTTTTTTGATTCTATAAAAAATGCTCCTCCAAAACCTACAATTACTCCGATGATTACAGATATTAAACTTATCCAAAGGTTTTCCATAATTTTATTTTTTCTCAATTAATTCTTCAGCCTTTAAAAAGTTATCCACAGTTGACCTTTTTTATGTTCTAAAAATGTTCTATAATATAATTGTAGCAAGTATAAAAATTGGGTCAATACTATGCTTACTAAAAGACAAAAACAAATTTTTGACTATATAAGACAGTTTATAAAAGAGAGAGGGTACTCCCCTTCTCTTGAGGAAATGAGAAAGCATTTTAGATTATCTTCAAGGTCTACGGTTCATTATTATATAGAAGTCCTTAGAGAAAAAGGATATCTAAAAAAATTGGACCACCAAGCACGAGCCATAGAATTATCTAAAGAGAAAAAATCTATCGACTTGGTAAAAATCCCTTTACTCGGAATTATTGCTGCCGGAGAACCAATTGAAGCAATTGAAAATCCGGAAACCATTGAAGTGCCAAAATCCCAGTTATCTAAGTCCGGTGAACATTATGCCCTACGGGTTCAAGGTAATAGTATGATTGATGAAGGAATTTTTGATGGCGATATTGTAGTAATTAAAAAACAGCCCGACGCTGAAAATGGCGAAACCGTTGTTGCTTTACTTAATGGTAATGAAGTAACTCTAAAGAAAATTTACAAAGAAAAGGGTAGATTTAAATTACAGCCAGCAAATCCAACTCTTAGACCAATCTTTACGAAAGAGTTAGTTATTCAGGGAAAGGTTATTAGTGTTATTAGGAGCTTTGAAGAATTAAAAGAAAAGATAAAAACAAAAAAGGAATTTACTGATGCCACTATTAAATATATGGAAGAAGTAGATATGGGATACAGGAAATCTTTGGGGCAATATTTCACACCTAGATCGGTAAGAGAAGCTTTGCTCAATAAATTACCAAATACAATGAATAATCCTAAAGTATTAGACCCGGGTTGTGGAACTGGAGAATTTTTAATTACGGCAAAAGAACATTTCAAAAACCCCGAACTTCATGGGTGGGATATTGATAAAAAATTAGTCAATGTTACTAAAAGAATAGTTCCTGAAGTACGCCTCAAAAATATTGACGCTTTATTAAACCAAGATTACGGAAAATTTGATTTCGTAATAGGTAATCCACCATATTACGAATTTACACCGTCAGAAACAATAAAGAAAAAATTTAGTGATATAATCAATGGGCGTGTAAATATATTCAGTTTATTTATTTATCAAGGAATAAAATGGTTGAAAGAAAAAGGATATTTAGCTTACGTTGTCCCGCCATCAATGAACAACGGAGCTTATTTCTTAAAATTAAGAAAATTTATAGTAGCTAATTCAAATATCGAATATCTTCACATCCTTGATAACCCAAAAATTTTTCACAATGCTCTACAATCCACTATGTTGCTTGTTCTAAAAAAGGGTGAAAATAAAGGAAATTATTTATTCCAGAAAAATGGCATTTTAATATTTAGTGAAGATAGTCAATATTTAGAAAAAGCTTTTAGAAATAAGCTAACACTACATGACTTAAACTATGAGGTAAAAACAGGCAGATTGGTATGGAACCAAAATAAACCCCTTTTGACAAATAACCATAAAGGAAGCATCCCATTAATATGGTCCCATAATATAACATCTGATGGATTAAAATTTCCAATAGTGAATAATGAAAAGCCTCAATATGTAAAAAGAAAAGATTTTGATGTAGGACCAGCCATTGTAGCAAATAGGATTACTGGCCTGATTAAAGCAGTGAAGTTAAAAGCAGCTATTATCCCCCCTGGAATGAAATTCATTGCCGAAAATCATGTTAATGTAATTTTCCCACCTACTAGAAAAAGACAAATAAAAATGACTTTAGGAAACAAATTACCAAAGATAAATTTAACTGCTAAGGATATAGCGAATCAATTGTCCTCGCGAGAAAAATTAAAAGTTGTAGAAAATATCACAGGAAATACACAAGTTTCTAAAACAGAGTTGGAGAAACTTTTTCCCATTGATATCAATTAAAAAATTCTAGAATTTTGATTTTATCTTATTTAACATTTCCTCAATTGAATCTATTTTGAGATTTGTTTTATCAAAACGAGTTGCTCCAGCTAAAAAGAATCTTTTACCTTTCATAGCTTCTTTTATTTCTCTTGCTAAATTTTTATTAAGACCGGGGCCTGTAATTATAGTGACGTAATATCTATCAGTATTCTTTTTATGCTTTAATAAAGCAGTTGATTCTGAAATAACCCTATCTTTAATAATTCTGCCTTGATTACCCTCGACTGTCCCTTTATATTCAGCTAAAAATTGATTATTTTTATATACTAGTGTATCATCGCAGCGAGCAACTCTAATACCATTCACCGTATCATTAACTCCATATTCTTCATCCTCCAACATATCTACAATTTTAATCTGTGGATATTTTTTTAGTTTATCTTGAAATATAGTCCTCATAATTGGTTCCCACGCTTTATTAAATCTAGAAATAGAAGGTATATTAAACTGAGCAAAGGCCTCTTTAAAAGTTAATTTTTCTTTCACTAAAGACGGAATTTTTAATGCCCCGTGTTCAATTAAGAAATCTAAAAGTTCTTTTTGTTTAGGCAATCTACTCGTTTTTAATCCTAAAATAATAACTAAAAATTCAGTTCCTTTAATTTTCTTACCATCGAAACTCAGTGAGATTTCTTTACATAAATCTGCTAATTCTTTCTTACTTAAATCCGACTTACGATTTTGATATTTTCTTTCTATTTGTTCTAGAGCTTGATAGGTAATTGTTTCTTTAGCGAGATAATCTAAATAGCGAGAAATTCCTTTTTTAAATTTAGGATCGGAAATCTCGTTTATTAAATAATTAAATTTTGATCTCGGATCTTTGGGCGAATAAATATATGTCATATAATTTTCTACAAATTTTTAAGAAGGTTTTTAAACCCATATCTATTTTTTAGTTTAACCTGTTTTTAATTTTTTATCAATTTTTTAATCCCCATTTTTGAATATAAAATAGGGCGAGGGTTCGCTGAGGCTTCGCCTCATCTCACGCCTCGCTGGCGCTTCGGCGAGCGAGCCCCGCACCAGAGCAAAGCTCGGTGCGGGGTAAACTCCAGCGAGCGACCGAGCCCGATAAAAGGTAAAAGGATTTGGCATCCAAAATGTATATAGTCGGGGGGTAGGGTTAGCGGTTTAAGTCCAACTTCTTCTTTGACTTATGGATTAAATTTGGTAAAATAAGGGAGAAAGCCTGAAATCGTTTAATACAGGCGCCTGTTTAGGAATAACAAAACTTTGTTCTTTAACGTAGAAAGGAGGTGATTCTAATGAGTTGTTTTTTGGGAATCCTCCATAAGATACGGAACGATGGCTCTTTGGGTTCTTTTAAAAAAAATGGTCAAATAGACAAAAATTTGCAATTTATAATAAAGACCATTGGGCAATTCCTCCCCTTCATCGCTCGAATTCACACCAAAACCAAAATCTTTGCCGGCCTTCTTACAAAACTAGAATCTAAAAATGGCATAGTGAAATTTACTATCACCGATTGTCACGCCAATGGTACTAGTAGTAAGAAAGCTAAGACCTATGTCGAGCAAGTAAGTTTAGATGATTTAATGGAAATTGAACCCATTAATTTATCAACAGAGATTTTTTGGGCTCTCTATCTCGAGAAGAAGGAGAAAAAACAATGAATGCTGAAAGCCATCAATCTATATCTAAGACCCGGTTTAAGTTCGGTAAAATAAAATATACCAACAAACCGGGTAGTTTTTTTGAGTGCCTAACTTCGTCGAAAGTCAGATTATTGCGCGGGCGATGGGATTTAAACCCACGTTCTCTGCCGTGACAGGGCAGCGCTTTGAATCGGACTAAGCTACGCCCGCCTGGTGCCGGCGGCCAGATTCGAACTGGCAACCCTGGACTTATGATGTCCCCGCTCCACCATTGAGCTACACCGGCGAAACTTGTTGCGGGGCCCGGATGTGCGCCGGGGCCTAAGGCTTATGAGACCTTCGAGCTACTACTACTCTACCCCGCGGTAATATTTTACCCTTTTAGAAATTAAAATGCAAGGTCTTTAACTGAAAAATATCAGCCGAATTTCTAACGGGGTTTACCCCAAATTACAATGCCTGTAAATCAGTCAGGGCTTTTTCGTAAATTGTTATTACTCTTTTTGCCTCTTCTAAACTTAATTTATAAGTGGGGTCGTGAATAATGTTGTTGCGAATTTTATGGGCTTCTCTGAGTTCCTCAATATTTGACAGATAGGCAAAGGTTACTTTATCTAATCTTTCGCCTAAACTTGCTCCCTTAAATCCCATCTGGCTCAAAATGTTGTCCATTATTTTATCAGCTTCAATAACAGCCAGTTTCCATTCTGATTCCAGCTCGCTTACTAATCTCCCTTTTATTTTTTGCCACTCTTTTTCAATTTTTCTCAAACCAAAGTGCCGATAGGTCAAAAACTCCTGTAAATTCCAGATTATTAATTGTTTTAACCAGGTAGTTTTAAACAGACCAAAAATAATAAAGCCGAGCAGAATTAAGGAAATAACTATAAAAATAATTTTTAAAACCAGCAGCCAGCCGCTAAATTGGGGTGAAATTAAAAATGGAAGTATTTCTTTAAGCGCGAGCGCGGTCATAAGTTTTTTTAAAAATTTCTCCTATGGCTAAAATTTTTTCTTCTTCAAATGGCTTACCGATAATCTGGAGGCCGACTGGTAAATTGGCTTTTGACCCTTGACTATTGACTACTGACACGAAACCGCAGGGAATTGATAGAGCGGGGAGACCTGCCAAATTAACAGAAACACTAAAAATGTCAGAAAGATACATCTTTAGGGGGTCGTCAATTTTCTCTCCGATTTTAAAGGCCGGGGTTGGAGAGGTGGGGGTAAAAATTGCCTCAACTTCTTTAAAGGCCTGAGTAAAATCTTCTAAAATTTTAGTTCTAACTTTCTGGGCTCTCAAATAATAGGCCTCGTAATAACCGGCTGAAAGAGCATAAGTGCCTAACATAATCCTCCTCCTTACCTCATCGCCAAATCCCTCTTCCCTAGAATATAAATACACATCTAATAAGTTTTTCGCTTTTCGCTTTTCGCTTTTCGCTTCTGAATAGCCATATTTTATTCCGTCGTAACGAGCTAGGTTGGCACTGGCTTCTGATGGCGCAATTATATAATAACAAGGTAGGGCATATTCAGCGTGGGGAAGTCTGATTTCCACAATCTCAGCCCCAAGCTCCTCGTATTTTTTTATCGCCTTTTTTATAACATTTTCAACTTCAGGATCCAGGCCTTTAATGAAATATTCTTTCGGCACTCCAATGCGTAAATTTTCAATTTTCAATTTACAATTTTCAATTTTTGATTCTAGTGAAGTTGAATCTAAGGGGTCTTTCCCTTTAATTGCTTCAAACACTGTTTTAGCGTCCTCCACCGTCTTCGTTATTGGCCCAATCTGGTCTAACGACGAGGCAAAGGCGATTAAGCCATATCTTGATACTGCCCCATAAGTTGGTTTTAATCCGACCAGACCGCAAAAAGAAGCCGGCTGCCGGACTGAACCGCCGGTATCTGAACCTAAAGCATAAAAGCACTCATTGGCGGCTACGGCTGCTGCTGGCCCTCCCGAAGATCCGCCGGGAACTCTTTTTAAATCAAGTGGATTTTTGGTTGGAAAAAAAGCTGAATTTTCCGTTGAGCTTCCCATAGCAAACTCGTCCAGATTGGTCTTGCCCAAAATTACAGCTTTTTGGTCTTTAAGTTTTTTTATAACCGTGGCATCATAAGGAGCTAAATAATTTTCTAGAATTTTAGAACCGGCCGTACATTTAACATCTTCAACTAAAATATTATCCTTTATGGCGCCGGGAATTCCGGCTAAATCTGGTATTTCTCTGCCTTGAGAAATCATCTCATCAACCTCTTTTGCCTGAGAAATAGCCAAATCCTCAGTAATAGTTAAAAAAGCTGAGATTTTTTTATCTTCTCTTTCTATTTCATATAAATAAGTTTTACAAAGCTCTAAAGCCGAAAATTCTTTTTTTAATAATCCTTGATGAGCTTCTTTTATTGTTAAACCTTCTAATTCTCTCACAATTATTTAAAAATTTAAAAAACTGATTTCACTTTTAAATAGTTGTTTTTTGTCTCCGGCCCCATCTCTATCAATCTCTTTGGTTTTTGGTCTTTGGTCTTTGGTCTTTCTCGGTCTTCTCTCATTACATCCTCGAGCAAAATTGAGTGGCTGGTTGGTTCAACGCCCGAAATATCCACTTCTTTCAGTTTCTCAATGTAATCTAAAATCACGGAAAGCTCTTTCTGATATTTTGAAATTTCTTTTTCTGTTAAACCGAGCCGAGCTAATTTAGCAATATGTTCAACCTCTTTTTTACTAATCATATTCGTAATTCGGTTAAATTCGTAATTCGTAGGGTTATTTTGGCGGCTCCAACTCCTCGGTTTCCACCAACACCTCTTCTAAGATATCCAAATTTTCCAACACCTGACCCGCTCCCCTGACCACTGCCGTCATCGGGTCCTCAATAATTTTAGTAGGAATTTTTGTTTCTTTTTGGACCAGAATATCTAATCCTCTCAAAAGTGAACCTCCTCCAGATAAATAAATTCCCGAAGCCATAACATCGGCTAATAATTCCGGCGGCGTTTCCTCAACCGCTGTTTTAATCTCAGTAATAATTTGTTTAACCGATTTTTCCATTGCTCTCCTAATGTCTTCGTCAGAAACCAAAATTTCTTCTGGCAGCCCGGTGACCAAATTTCTTCCCCGCATTGGCAATTCTCTTTTCTCCTTTAAAGGATAAGCAGAGCCAATGCCAATCTTAATGGCTTCGGCCGTTCGCTCTCCGATTAAAAGCTTATATTCTTCTTGAGCAAATTGAATTATGTCTTCGTTAAGTTTATCCCCGGCTATCCTTAAACTTTTTGCCAGAACAATTCCACCCAGCGAAATTATCGCCACCTCACAGGTGCCGCCGCCAATATCAACCACAAAATTGCCGCCAGCTTCTTGAACCGGCAGCCGAGCGCCAAGAGCAGCTGCCATCGGCTCTTCAATTAAAAAAACTTCTCTTGCCCCGGCTGATTTCCCGGCATCAATGACCGCTTTTTTTTCCACCTCAGTCACCCCAGATGGAATACCCACAATGATTCTTGGTCGGGGATTTAAAAGGAATCTTTTTTTCTGAGCTTTTTCAATAAAATATCTGAGCATTTGCTCTGTCACCTCAAAATCAGAAATTACCCCCGACCTTAAGGGTCGGGTGGCAACAATGTGGGCCGGGGTTCTACCTACCATTTTTTTAGCTTCCAGACCAATAGCCAAAATCTGGCCGGTTTTCTGATTAACTGCCACCACTGAAGGCTCCTGAATAACAATTCCCCTGCCCCGGACATAAACCTCCGAATTAGCTGTTCCCAAATCAACAGCAATATCTTCAGAGAATAGACGCAAAAGTTTGGTTAACATAAAAGTTAGGGCTTATTGCTTAACCAGGTTAAGCAATTGGTTAATAAGCCTGGCCAAAAATCCATTTCTTTTTTGCTTTCTTGCCGCAATAAATACATTTTCCTATCTCGGCCGGTTGACCCGGAAGAAAACATCTAGTTGTAGCTTTTGTTTCTTCTTTTATCTTCGCTTCACATTTTGGATTTTCACACCAAAAGGCTTTTAAAAAACCCCGAGCCTTAATCATTATATCTTTAAATTCTTTATAATTAAAGACCTCCCTGGTATTTTCCTTCAGAAATTGGCGGCTTTTTTTAAACAATTTTTTTTGAATTGCATCCAATGTTCTTTTTGTTTCTTTGGCTAAAGAATTAAAAGGCACGGGAAATTTTTCCCCGCTGTCTCTTCTGGCAAAAGTAAATTTTCCTTCTTTAAGTTCTCTTTGGCCAATTTCTATTCTTAGGGGCACTCCTTTTAATTCCCAGTCATTAAATTTCCAACCAACCGAATGTTCCTTCCTTTTATCTATCTCAACTCTAAATTTTTTTAAAATGCTTCTTAGCTCTTCTGATTTTTTTTCTAAATTTGAATCCTGACTTTTGCCAGAAAAAATTGGAATAATGACAATCTGAATTGGGGCTAATTTAGGAGGAATTATCAGTCCGGAATCATCGCCGTGGACCATTATTAAGGGTCCCAGGCTACGAGTAGAAAGCCCCCAGGATGTTGACCAGGGTATTTTTTCTTTCCCATCTCTTCCTAAAAACCTGATATTAAATACTTTGGTGAAATTCTGACCCAGGTCGTGAGAAGTACAACCCTGAAGAGCCTTACCATCGGGCATTAACATTTCATAACTAAAAGTGTCTTTTGCCCCGGGAAATTTCTCAGAATCAGATTTTTTGCCCCAAAATCCATCAATAGCAAAAAAATCTTGATAAAGTTCAACGTAACTATTTAGGGCCCTCATCACTTCTTTTAATGCTTCTTTATGAGTTTCATGAATAGTATGGCCTTCCTGCCATAAAAATTCACTCGTCCTTAAAAACAGAAATGTCCTCTTTTCCCAACGAACAATGTTTGCCCATTGATTAATTAAAATTGGGAGGTCCCTCCAGGATTTTATCCATTTGACAAACATTTCATAAATAATCGTCTCTGAAGTTGGCCGGAGAACAAGCTTCTCTTTGAGTTTTTTCCCTCCGCCAAGGGTGACCACTGCTAATTCCGGAGAAAATCCTTTGATATGCTCTTTTTCTTTTTTTAAAAATTTCTCGGGGATAAAAATTGGGAAATAGACATTTTTAACTCCGGCTGCCTTAATCTTCGCATCTAAGCTTTTCTGAATATTTTCCCAAATCGCATAGCCATAGGGTTTGAAAATCTGGCAGCCTTTTACCGGCGCATACTCAGCCAGTCCTGCCTTCAAAATAACGTCAATGTACCATTTTGAAAAATTTTCTGATTTTTTGGTAAGTTGTTCTTTTTCAAATATTGTTTCCATAAGTTTAAAATAATCTCGCGATATCTAAAATCTCGTGTTTAGAAATTCAGAAAGTCTCGGTATATCAAATTTTATTGTTACAAAAATCATTAAGGCAATTAATAGAATAAAACATATCGTAGTGATATTTTGTTCTATTTTGGGAGAAACCGATTTTTTTCTGGCTGCTTCAATACCTAAAAAAATTAATTTCCCGCCGTCCAGAGCCGGAATGGGTAAGATATTAAAAATGGCTAAATAAATGGAAATTACACTAATAAAATGTAAATAATAATTTATTCCCAGTCCGGCAAATTGCACCATTAGAGCGCCAATTCCCACCACCCCCATCACTTCAACGCCCGGGGGTAGGCCCTTGTTTAAAACTAAATCTCTCATCGTTCCGACCAGACCGACGATGATGGCGCCGGTCAATCCAATAGTGGCTTCTATGCCTTTAATTGGTGCCTGATACCAGGGATAAGATTTTATGGCTGTCCTGACCAACGCCACACCCATAGCTCCTTCGTCCTGGGGCGGCGCCGGCCGGGGAACCAAACTAACCTCAAAAATTTCCTTTCCCCGTTCAATGGTTAAAGTAATTTCCTGGCCTTTATATTTTTCAATAAGCTCCTGAAGTTGGTTTACTTTGTTAATTGTTAATTGTTGATTGTTGATTGCCAATTGCTTTATAATGTCTCCGATTTTCAAACCGACTGATTCTGCCGGCGAATGGGCAGAAACTGCCACAATCTGAACTTTCGGATTGATTAAATTTCCGTTTTCTTCATCAGAAATGGCTGTTGAGGTTCCCATGCTCATGACAATGCTTAATAAAATTGCTGAAATGAGCCAGAAGCTTGCCACTCCGCCAATAACAATTAAGACTCTCTGCCAAACTGGTTTTTGACTAAAGCTCCAATACTCTCGTTTTTCGCTATCTTCTTCGCCGTAAAGTTTGACAAAAGCGCCGAAAGGCAAAAGATTCAAAGAATAAACCGTCTCGCCAATTTTCTTGCCAATTAAACGAGGGGGCAAAAAAATCCCAAATTCTTCAACTTTTACCCCAAAGCGCTTGGCTATAATAAAATGGCCGAATTCATGCAGTATAATTAAGCCAATTAGTGAAAAAAAAGCAATAAGAATGGTTAAAACCATAATAATTCGCTATTCGCTGATTTCTTTTTTCTTCTTTTCGGCCATCTCCTCAATCTTCTCGTTGTATTCATTAACCAATTCCTGTAGCTCATCTTTTCCCCGAAATTTATCATCTTCTCTGATTTCTCTCTGGCGATATTTTTCCTGAATCTCATCCCAGGCCTCCTCTCGCCATCTCCGAATGGTTTTTCTAGCCTCTTCTTGTTTTTGAGATAATAACCGAAGCAGCTCTTTTCTGTATTCTTCGCTCAAAGGAGGTAAATTAATTCTAATAACATCTTTATCCGCCACCGGGCTTGCAGCCAGGCCGCTGGTTTTTTCTAAAGCCGAAACAATGCCTTCAACATATGATTTATCCCAGGGCTGAATTAAAATCTGCTTTGGCTCGGGAGTAGAAATTGCCGCTAACTGCTTTAAGGGAAAACTCTGGCCAAAACACTCGCAGACCACATCCTCAATTAAAGAAGGCGAAGCCCGACCGGTCCTGATTTTCGCTAACTCCCTCTCCAAAAATCCCAGAACCTTTTCCATTTCCGGCCTAATTTTCTTTATAATCTCCTGGTAATCCATAGATGTTTTATTATAGCAAAATATTTCCTTTTTGCCAAACAATAAAAAACCCGCGCCTTGCGAGTAAAAAACAGGTAGAACAGCCGGCTGTCCCGGCTATCAAATTTCCATCAGTAATATTTCCAGGGCGAGCCGGAGGTTAATGTTGCTGGTGGAAATGAGAAAAAAGATTTCTTGAATTTTTTGAAGAATATTTGTTAATTTTTTTAACTTTGCCGGTTGTTCTGAATTTAAATTAAAAATTAAATTTTCTCTAAAATAGAATAGCCAGATGTTTAAAATTTCTTTCAAATCAGAAGTCTGGGAAATTTTTTTGGCGTATTGAAATCGGGCAGCTAAATCGAATTTTGTCAGATTAGTTGCCTCATTTATTAACACTTCTCTTTCTTTTAATTTTTGGGGTTGATTTAAAAAATCAACTGCCTGGCCTGGTTTACCCTGGGAAGTCTGAGATATTAATCGGACTTTTTTTTCTTCAATGCCCTGGCTTTTGAGATAATTTTCAATTTCTTTTTTTGGCACCGGATAAAATTTAATAATTTCCGCTCTGGAACGGATAGTCGGGAACAAAAATTCTGGGTGCTCAGTAACTAAAATTAATAAAGTCGCGCCCCGGGGTTCCTCTAAGGTTTTTAAAAAGCAATTTTGGGCCTCGGCATTCATCAGATGGGCCTGGTCAATGACAGCTGCTTTAAAGAGGGCGGAAAATGGCTTCAAAGAGAGCTTCCAGTTTAAATCTCTAATTTGCCCGATTTGAATTTCTTTTTGAGCCGGTGTAATTAAAATGAAATCTGGACAAGCCACCGCCAAAAGTTTATTGGACGGTTGGCCAAAAAGTTGAGAAATCCATTCCAGGGCGACTGTTCTTTTCCCTAATTTTTCCTGGCCAGTAAATAAATAAGCATGGGACAGCCTGCCCAATTCGGCTGACTTTGTTAAAAATTGCCATTGTTTTTGATGACCAATAATCATTTGACTAATGGCTAATGACAGATGACAGATGACAAAGTATTATATTATAAGTCATAGGTCATAGGTCACTTCTTTACCATGATGCTCTTTTTATAGATATCTAAATTTTCCAAAACTACTCCTGTTCCCCTGGCCACGCAGGTCAGGGGTTCCTCGGCCATGGTACAGGGAACGCCGGTTGATCGGGCAATTAATTCGGGGAAATTTCGCAAAAGCGCTCCTCCGCCAGACAAAACCATGCCTTTATCCATAATGTCGGCTGATAATTCAGGCGGCGTCTCTCTTAAAACTGCCTTAATCACTTGAATAATTTCTAATAGGGTATCGGAAATCGCCTCAGAGATTTCGTTAGCCGAAATCTTGATGTTCCTTGGTAAACCCAAAACCAAATCCCGGCCCCGAATCTCAATCTTCTTATCTTCTTTCTCTGGTAAGGCAGTGGCAATTTTTATTTTTATTTCTTCAGCTGTCTGCTCGCCAACGGCTAAATTATATTTTTTCTTAATGTAGTCAGAAATAGCTAAATCCATTTTGTCGCCGGCCACTCTGAGCGAAGAGCAGGTAACAATTCCGCCCAAAGAAATGACTGCCACTTCTGAAGTTCCGCCGCCAACATCAACAATCATATTACCCGAGCAAGAATTAATGGGAATGCCGGCCCCAATGGCCGCTAAAATTGGCTCCTTGGCTAAGAAAACCTGTTTGGCTCCGGCATTCGTTCCAGCCTCAATCACCGCCCTTCTTTCCGTAGAGGTAATGCCAGCCGGCACGCCAATTATCAGCTCTGGTTTAAAAAACCGAAAACTGCCAGCAACCTTATCAATAAAATAGCGAATCATAGCTTGAGTAACTCGGAAATCGGCGATTACTCCCTCTTTAAGAGGTCTATAAATTCTGATAGTGTCAGGGGTCCGGCCGGTCATTTCTTTAGCCGTCTCTCCCACGGCTAAAATTTTGTTTTCAGCCAGAGAAACGGCCACCACCGAAGGCTCTTGTAAAACCACCCCTTTTTGAGGAATAAAAACCACCGAATTGCAGGTTCCTAAATCGATTCCTATTTTCATAACATAATTTTAAATACCGTCTCTTTTTCTATATTACTTGATTTTTAGATTTTGGCAAGTTTCGGCCAAAGACTCCTTCACCTCATTTTAAGTTAATTGATTTAAACTCGTCAATGCGCTATGATAGAAAAGATATGACCAAGCAGACGAGAACAATTTTGTTTTTATTTTTTTTATTTTTGTTTATTTTGATTGCTCCGGCAGCCGCTTTTTATTCCCAGGGCTACCGATTTGATTTTGAGCGAAAAACATTAACTCAAACCGGAGGGTTTTTTTTGAAAGCCGAGCCAAAACAGATGGAAATTTATATTGATGGCAAAATGGTTAAAAAAACCGATTTTTTCTTTGGCTCGGCTCTGGTGGAAAATTTATTGCCAAAAAAACATAAAATAGAGGTTAGAAAAAAGAATTATCTAATCTGGGAAAAAAATTTAGAAATCAGAGAAAAAGAGGTAACCGAAGTTAAAAATCTTGTTTTATTTCCAAAAAATCTAAATTTCAATATTTTGGCAAAAGGGGTGGAAGATTTTTGGTTTTCGCCCGACAAAAAGAAAATAATCCTAAAAGAAACAGAAGAAGCTCCTAATGAAGATTTAGTAAGGGGATGGGGGTTGAAACTTTATGATTTGGAAAAAAAGATTAAAAGCCATTTAATCTCAGAAAGAGAAATTTATCAAAGCTACATACTCCCCTACCAGCCTCCGGCCAAAGCAGGCCCTCCGGAAGTTAATCTATTAAATTTAGAGTTCCTTGAAGATTTGAAAGAAATTTATTTAGATGTGGCAATGAATGAGCAGGAGAAAAAATTTGCCCTGGCGTTAGACAAATTACCGCCGGTTTTAACTGAAAAAACATTACCAACAGAAATGCTTCCAGAAAATATTGTCGCTTCTAAAAAAATTAATAATGACCTATATTATTTAGATAATTCTGGCTATGTCTTGAAAAATGAGTTGAGGCTAAACGAAACACCCTTCCCCGTCCAACTAGAAACTAAATATGCTTTAGAAACGTTCCAGGATTTTTTATTTTTAGTTGCCGGCGAAAATTTATATTTATTTTATCCTGAATCAAAAGCTTTTGAAAAAATTTTTGAAAAAATAAAATATTTAAAAATTTCTCCCGACAATAGAAAATTAGTTTTCTTTTCAAACTCGGAAATCTGGATTTTATTTTTAAGAAACGAGCGGACAAAAAAAGCCGGCGAAAAATTATTTTTGGTTCGGCTTTCAGAAAAAATTGGCGATGTTTTCTGGCTAAATTCAGATTACTTAGTTTTCAATTCGGGGAATAATTTAAAAATCGTTGAAATCGACGACCGCGACAGAATTCAAACCTGGGATATTGCAAATTTTCCTAATCCGGAAATTTATTTTAATGGAAATGATAGAAAATTATATATTTTAAGCGAGGGAAATTTATCTGCGTCGGAAAAACTATTTTAGCCCCGAAGTTTCTATCTTCTTCTTAAAATCTTGCCAGTTCATCTCGCCGGCGACAGCCAGAGAACATATTTCCCTAAATTGGCAGTATTGGCACTGCCAATTATCAGGGTAATCGGCGAGGCGGGAAGGAATAATATTAGAATCAATCTGTTTCTTTAAAACCGCTAAATCTCCTAAGATTTTCTCAGCCGTTGATTTTTGATACAAGACGATAAATTCTTTTAGGTCCAGTTTGTCTTTATCCACGTAAAGCAAGATTCCTTTCGGGATTTTAAAATAATGTAAATAAAGCTGAAGTTGATTAACATTTTCTTCTTTTGGTTCAGTCAAATTTCTAAAAACCATACTATTCATACTTTTAATATCCAGAACATAAAGATTGCGGCCATCAGAAATTATGGCGTCGGCCCGGCCGGAAACCAATTCTTGGGGAGGGACATTAATTTCTGAAGCAACAACATGAATATCCCGGGTTGAAAGCAGGGGTTTCATTATCAGTTTATGGATGGAATCGCCGTGGTCAAACAACCTTAAAATCTTGGCTTCCATTTCTTTTCTTGGCGCATTTTTAAATTTAAAAAATAATTGCCGGCCGCATTTGCTGGCATCGGTAATATAAAAATGATGCTGTTCTCTGTCTTTTTGTCTGTCCAAATAAAATTTATCAATAAGTTCCTTAAGCATATTATCTTTTTTGCCACTGGGGGGCGCGCCGGGCCCGCTTTAAGCCAAATTTTTTCCTTTCCCGCATTCTTGGGTCCCTTCTCAAAAATCCAGCTGTCTTTAATCTTTTTCTAAAAGCCGGGTTAAATAAAACCAGAGCCCTGGCTATTCCATGTCTTATGGCTTCTGCTTGAGCACGAAGTCCTCCTCCTCTAACTTTAGCTGAAACTCTAAATTTATCAAGGCATTTCATCTTTTCAAGAGAGGCCTGGGCGATTTGCTGAAGCTCAAGAATGGAGAAATATTGCTGAAGAGGTTTGGCATTAACTAAAAATTCTTTTTCGCCTCGGGTAAAAAGCCGAATCCTGGCCACTGCTGTCTTTCTCCTTCCTTCTGCTTCATAATATTTCTCGAGCCTGGGCTTTACCGGAAGTTTTTCAATTACTTCTTTAACAGTTGGTTTTTTTGCCTTTTCCCTCTCTTGTTTTTCTTCTTTTTTTGTAGTTTTTTTTGCTCTCGGCATATTTTTGAGAATGTTGAACAATTTTCTTTCAGCGTTCAGCGTTATATCGGCGTATAGATTAGCGTTATATCAGCGGATACCGCTGAAGTTACGTTGAAACGTTGAATTATTCAACGGCCTAATTTTTATAATATTTGTATATTCGTCTCGTAGGGATTATTTTATTTTTAATCTTTTAATCATTTTTGCTCTCAGTTTATTTTTCGGCAGCATTCCATAAACTGCTTTTTTGAGAACTTCGGCCGGCCCCGTACCAGAACCTTTGGCTCGGTGGGGGGTAAACTTTTCTTGGAAAAGTTTTTTTAAGGGGGTAAACTTAACTCCGCCTAAATAACCTGTGTGGTGAAAGTATTTTTTTTGCTCCATTTTTTTGCCGGTAACTTTTAATTTTCCAACATTTTTAACAATGACGAAATCACCGATATCTTTATACGGTGCGAAATCTGGTTTGTGCTTACCCCGCAGTAAAATTACGACTTCTGACGCTAACCTTCCGAGTACTTTATCTGTAGCGTCAATTGTATGAGTTTTGCGTTCCATAATTTTAAATTTTTAATTTTTAAATAATGTTCTAATTTTTAATGTTTAAAACATTTGGTCATTAAAAATTGTTTAAAAATTTGAAATTAAAAATTAGAAATTCACTTAACTAACTCTATTATCGCCATTCTTGCTCCATCTGACTTCCTCGGTCCTAATTTGATAATCCGGGTATAGCCCCCTGGCCGCTCTTTATATCTCGGGCCAACCTCATCAACTAATTTTTTAACTATTTGGGGCGAAAAAAAATTAGATAAAAGTCGCCGCGAAGCTAAATTTCCGATTTTAGCTCGGCTAATCTGCTTTTCCGTAAAACGAGAAATTTCTTTAGCTTTAGCCTCGGTGGTTTTAATTTTTTCTTTCAAAATGAGGGCCGAGGCTAAGATTTTCAGAAGCGCCTTCCTCTGGTTTCTCTTCCTGCTCAATTTTCTGCCCTTTTTACGTTTGCGCATATTTTGACATCTAAGTTACTTTTTCTTTTTCGCTTTCGCTCGTTTTTTTTCAGCCATTTTCCGTTTTTTTCGCGGAACTTCCGCTGGCGGAATTGTTTCTTCTTCCTCTCCCGCTAATTTTTTGAGGGAGGGTTTAAAAGTTTCGCAAAATAAACTAAAATGCCTGACTAAAATATCTGAGGCCTGGAAAAATGCCTGCTCAGGAGAAATAGTCCCATCGGTCTCAACTTCTAAAAATAATCTATCAAAATCAGTCCTCTCAGCAACTCTCATATTCTCAACTCGGAAAGCCACCTTCCTGACCGGGGTAAAAATGGCATCTAAGGGGATGACGCCAATTTCTAATTTTTCTTTTTTCCGGTTCTCTCTCGAAGAGTATCCTGTTCCCTTTTCAATTTGAATTTCTATTTCTAACTCCGCTTTCTTATCAGTCAGAGTAGCAATGTGGCAATCCTTATTGACCAATTCAAGTTGAGCCGGGATTTCAAAATCAGAACCTTTAACTTTTTTCTCGCCTTTCATTTTTAAGGTGGCTTTCTGGGGTTCTTCGGTATAAATTTTAAATCTCAATTGTTTTAAATTTAACATAATCTGGATTACATCTTCCAAAACTCCGGGAATAGTGGAAAACTCATGGGGAATTCCTTTAATTTTCATCTGGGTAACCGCCGCTCCAAAGAGAGAAGAAAGTAAAGCCCGGCGCAGGGAATTTCCGATGGTCACTCCATAGCCAGGATAAAGAGCCTCAATTTCAAAGACGGCCTTATTTTTTTCCTCTTTAACAATTTTTGGTTTGCGAGGTAATGGTATCATATTTTGTCCGCTGAATTTACGTTGATGACTACGTTGAATTTACGCTGAATCAGCGACTTATCAACGTAGTAATCAGCGACCTATCAGCGGTTATCATCTTGAATAAAACTCAAATATCGTGGATATTTCCACTGGCGGCATAACTTCCTTAATACTTGGTTCGCCAACAACTTTTCCTTCTAATTTCTCAACATCTAAGACCAACCAGCTAGGGGTCTTATGTTTTTTTAACAGATTTTTAAGATTTTGAAAAATGGCTTTTTTAGTTTTCTGGGGTTTAATAGTAATGACATCTCCTTTTTTAACCAAATAAGCAGGTACATCAATTGATTTGCCATTAACTAAAAAATAGCCATGAGAAATTGATTGCCGGGCCTGAGCTCTGGAACCGCTAAAGCCCAATCGGAAGACCACATTATCTAACCGGCTTTCTAAAGTTTTTATCAATAAATCGGAAGCGTTTCCCACTTTACCCCTCTTTTGCAAAATTTTCTTGACATAATTTTTGAATTGTTTCTCTTTTAAATTGTACCAGTTTTTTAATTTTTGTTTTTCCCTTAAGGCCTTACCGTATTCCGAAAGCGGGGTGGGTCTCCTTTTCTTCTTTTGACCAGGCGGATAGGCACGCTTGACCATTGGGCATTTTGGCGATAAACACTTCTCCCCTTTGAGGAATAATTTCACTCCGAGCCTACGACAAATTTTGCATTTTGAGTTTACCATCTTCTTTATTTTTAATCAGGTTAGGAAGTTGGGTAAAAGGTTAAGAAGCCAGTTTGGTTTAGGGGTTAGGAAGTTAGTATTTCACCAACTTCTTAACCCAACTTCCATACCGGCTTCTTGACCCTTCAACTCTAAACCCGTCTCGCTTTAGGCGGTCGGCAACCATTATGGGGAATTGGCGTGACATCTTTAACTGAATTAACCTCTAATCCCCGGCTAACCAGAGACCTGAGGGCTGATTCGCGACCGGAACCAATTCCCTTTATTAAAACTGCCACTTTTTCAATTCCCATTTTTTTAGCGACTCCAACCATAGCTTCAGCTACTTTTGACGCCGCAAAAGGAGTGGCTTTTTTTGTTCCTTTAAAACCGATTTTACCAGCTGAAGTCCAATATAAAACATCGCCCTGAAAATTAGTTAAAGTGATAATGGTATTGTTGTAAGAAGAGAAAATATAAATGCGACCCTCTTTAATTTTTTGAGGGGCTTCAATTTTAATTTCCTTTTCTCTTTCTAATAATGTCTCTTCAGTTTTAGCAATAATGCGCTTCTTCCCCATAAAATTATGTTGGTTCTGCCGGTGGTTTTCTTCCCGAGCCCACGGTTTTTCTAACATTTCCTCTAACCGTTCGGGTATTGGTTCTCGTTCTCTGTCCTCTTACCGGCAGTCCTCTAATATGACGGATGCCCCTCCAGACGCCAATATCTTTCAATCTTTTAATATTAAGCATCACCTCTCTTCTTAGTTCTCCCTCAATTTTATATTTTTTTTCAATAATTTCTTTGAGCCGGGAAACCTCATCAGGAGTTAAATTTTTTGCTTTTTGGTCAGGAGTTATTCCTGCTTCTTGCAAAATCTTTCTGCTTAATGCCAAACCAACCCCATAGATATAGGTCAGGGCTATCAGGATTTGTTTATTCTCTGGTATGTTAATACCGGCTATCCGTGGCATAGTTTTATCCTTGGCGCTGTTTATGCTTCGGGTTTTTGCAAATCACATAAACCCGCCTTTTTCTCCGGACGATTTTGCAATGTTTACAAATTTTTTTAACCGATGGTCTAACCTTCATATTTTTTCGCTTCGCGAAAATACGCTGAATTGACGCTGATCTATGCGCTGAATTTACGCTGAAAATCAGCGTTTTATCGGCGTCTAAATCAACGTTATATCAGCGGCCTCTATACACTATTCTCCCTCTTCTTTCATCATAAGGGCTCATTTCCACCGTCACTTTGTCTCCTGGCAAAATTTTAATCCGATACATTCTAAGTTTACCAGCCAGATGACAAAGCGCTTCTCTGCCATCTTCCAATTTTACCCGAAAATTGGTGCTCGGTAGGGCCTCCAAAACTACACCCGACTTTCTGATGTTTTTTTTATTCATCAGGAAAATAATTAATTAATATAGCAAAAAATAGCAAATTAGTCAACCGTAATTCTAATCTTAGTTCTCTCTATCTTTTCCGGAACTTTGCTCACCCAAAATGGCCAGAGTTTTACTTGGGCTTGCTTAATCTCGGGTTGATTTTGAAGAAAAAATTGGGTCTCGGTTGAAGATTTCCCGGAAAGCCCTTCCCTCAAAGCAATTTCATTAATATCAGAATAAATTTTAGCTTCAATATTGAGTGAAAGTGAAATTTTACCTGCCTCAAGATTAATTGTTTCTGGCAAATAATTTAACCTTAAGCTTTTTTGGTCAAGTTTTTTATCAGCCGGGATTTTAGAGATAATAAATTCTTTTGAAAAATTTTCCAGGTCTTCCTTTTTAAAAGACATTACTTTCGCGCCTGTTTTTACTTGAAAGCTAAATTTTTCTAATTCTGCTCCGGCTCGAGCCGAAGAAAATGTCTCTAAAATCTCTGTCTGGATGTCCTTTTCCAGAACAATAAACTCTGGCGGAATTTTAGCGGCTATCGCATCTTTTATTTCTCTAACTGCTTTTTGTTTTAAGGCCTCTTCAGCTTCTTTTAAATCTTCTTGGGTGACTACAGCAACCTCTTTTTTTAATCCGTCTTTCATTGATTCAAAAGATTTAGCATAAACAAAAGTGTATTGGGGGCCGCCGGCCAGCCCTGGAACAGAAAAAGTTGAAGGTTCAATGTTGTATTTTTCTCCCGGGGCATCGGCTACTGCCTTTACGTCTTTATAACCCCGGGCTGGAATAACAATCCTTTCATTTGTGCGAAACCAGGGATTTTCGCCTGCTTCTAAGGAAGGCCGAAATTTTTCTAAGGGCGGCTGAAATCGCGTTTGGGCTACTAAAATCTGCTCTTGCTGAGAATCGTTAAAGACCCTGATTATCCCTTCTGCTTTTTTTTCTAATAATTTCTTGCCCGTGGAGGAAAATTCCTGAGTAATTATTTTCTCTTCTTCAAAAATAATACCGGGCATTAGGTTGGATATCAAATTAATATTTTCAGCTCTCTTGTCAACCGTTAATTTTACTTCAAAGGCCTTGAGTTCTGTCTCCGGCCAGATTTCAATTTCCGCTTTCGGTAAATAAAAATAGGCGGTCAAAACCACTACTATTAGAATTAAAAAAATTACTAAAATACCTTTTGAAAAGGCTATTTTTGGCAAAGAGATTCTAAGCCCTCTTTTTTTTAACCGGAGGGTTTCTTCTCTTCGTCCTTCTAATTTTTCTAATTTCTTTGGCGGTAAAACATCAAATACTTTCTTTCTCATTGCTTAAATTATACCAAATTTATGTTTTTTCTAAAATAGCTCTTATTCTCCTGACTCCTGCTCCGCAACTTTCTTCTTTGGAAATTTTGAATTTACCGAGCTCAGAAGTGCGCTTAACGTGGGGGCCGCCGCAAATCTCTTTGCTAAAAACCTCGGAGCTCTTAGGATTAAAAATCGTGTAGACTTTCACTCTTTCTCCGTATTTTTCGCCAAAAACGCCGATAGCTCCCCTTTCTTTGGCTTCTTTTAAACTCATCTCTTCTTTTTTTACTTCCAAATCCTCTTTAATTTTTTGATTAACCAAATCTTCTACTTTTTTTAATTCTTCCCCGGTTAATTTTTGAGGATGGGAAAAATCAAAACGCAATCTTTCGGCCGTAATATTGCTTCCTCTCTGATAAATATGGCCTCCTAAAATCTGACGCAAAGCAGCCAAAAGCAGATGGGTGGCAGTATGGTATTCGGTTGCCTGCTCTGAATGATCAGCCAACCCTCCTTTAAATTTCCTTTCCGCTCCTATCCGGGAAAGTTCCTGGTGTTTTTGAAAGGCTTTTTTAAACTCTTTTTCATCTATTTTTATATTTCTTTCTCCGGCTAATTCCTGAGTTAATTCTAGAGGAAAACCGTAACTTTGAAAAAGTAAAAAAGCCTCTTGGCCGCTAATTTTGTTATTTTCAGCCAATTTTTCAAATTCTCTTAATCCCCTTCCCAGGGTTTTTTGGAATTTTTCTTCTTCTCTAATTAACTGCTCAAAGATAAAATCTTGGTTTTTTTTAAGTTCCGGATAAATATCAATAATAATCTCGGCAACTTTATTACAAAAAATATCTTTTATTCCCAGCTGCCTGGCGCATCTGACGCTTCTCCGAATCAGACGCCTCAAGACATAACCCCGCTCAACATTAGAGGGCTCAATATTTTCTGATAATATAAAAACCGCTGCTTTTAAGTGGTCGATGATTATCCGGTAGTTTTTAGTTTTTAGTTTGTAGTTTGTAGCGCTTATTGATTCAATTTTTTTAATTATAGGCAAAAACAATTCTGTTTCATAAACATTGTCATAACCCGATAGAACAGCCGTTGTCCTTTCAACTCCCATTCCGGTATCAACATTCTTCTGTTTTAGAGGGACAAATTCGTATTCGTCTTCGTCAATTTTTAATTTTTCATTTTTAATTTTTAATTTTTTGTTATATTCCATAAAAACATCGTTCCAGATTTCAGCGTATTTCCCGCAAGCGCAGCCCGGCCGGCAACTGGAACTACACTTCTCTCGGCCGGTATCGTAAAACATTTCGGTGCAGGGACCGCAGGGGCCGGTCTGACCGGCCGGGCCCCACCAATTATCTTCTTTAGCTAAAAAATAAATCTTCTCTTTAGGGATGCCTAATTTTCGCCAGATCTCAGCCGATTCTTTGTCTCTCGGCGCGTCCCCGTCTCCTTTGAAAACCGTCACGCTCAGCTTTTCAACCGGAATTCCCAGCCATTTTTTTTCAGTTAAAAATTCAAAGCTCCATTTAATCGCCTCTTTTCTCCAATAAGAGCCCAGAGACCAGCTTCCCAGCATTTCAAAAAATGTCAAATGCCAATTATCGCCAACACTCTCAATATCACCGGTTCTAATACATTTTTGGACATTAGCTAATCTTTTGCCGGCTGGATGCTTTTCTCCCAATAAAAAAGGGGTCAAGGGATGCATGCCGGCTGTGGTAAAAAGCACGGTTGGGTCGTGCTCGGGAATTAAAGAGGAACCTGGAATAATAGTATGTTTTTTCTTTTGAAAAAAAATCAGAAACTTTTTTTTCAATTCAACGGCGGTCATTAAAAATTAAAAATTAAAAATTAAAAATTTTTAGGAATATCTGTCTGCTACCACCGAGGCGACATAGGCCTCGGGTTTGATTTTCGGCTCAAAGCCGTTGCCGATAATAAGACCTGTTAACTCTTTTATCATATCTCTGGTCTGGCCGTTTTCGCCAATATCAGCGTGAATATAGCGGAATTGATAACGAAGATTTTTATTGTTTAATTTCTCAATGTTTTTTCTAAACTCCTCTCTCAAAAACAAAGCCAGGTCGCAGGAAAGCAGAACTTCTTCCAGAATTCGGTTTTTCCAGTTTAAAAATTTTTTGTTTGCCGAAGAAGAATATTTGACTTTTTTCAGAAAAAATCTTCCTCCTTCGCCCTTTCTTAAAATAGCCACGGCAACCGGAAAATGCGGCTCATCTGACGAGGAAGAATCGCAGCCAACAATAATATCATAAAACATATCCGGTTTTTCTTTAATATATCCAAAAATCTCTTCAACCACCTGGTCCGAAGATAAATTTCCCTTGGTAGGGCTAAAAAAACTATCATCTAAAAATTCTTCTCTCATATTATTTTTATACCAAATAAAAAACAATAAATCAACTTGTGGCTTTATAAAATATTGCTCTTGCAAAAATCATTTTTTTAAGTTAAAAAGAAACTAGTTCTTAATAATTCAAGGAAACTCTGTAATTTCAAAAGAAGGAGGTCTTTATGTTGCTAAGGTGCGATGGCTTTGTAGATTTACAGGTAAACGGAGCGATAGGAGTTGATATTAACAATCCAGGTCATCTTACGGTGGAATCTTTGGAGGATCTTTGCAGATATCAAGCCGAGAATGGAGTAGTCCGTTTTTTGCCGACGATTATCAGTAATCCGGATGAGGTAATCCGGGAAATTCTCGTTAGGATCGCGGAAGTCAAGAAGCAAAGCGAACTTGTACGGATAATGATTCCAGGCGTTCATTTGGAGGCTTATGTTGCCGAAAAAGCAAAAGGATGCCACAATCCGAAATATTTGCGCAATCCAGATTGGGCTTTTATAGAGAGATTGGAGGAATTGGCAGATTTGATTTACCTGATTACGGTTGCCCCGGAGCTTCCGGGAACATTCGATTTTATCGGCCAAGCCAAAAAGGTTGGAAAACGGGTGGCTATCGGACACACTTTGGCTAACCCCGGCCAAATTTCAGCGGCTTATAACGCCGGGGCTATTCTGTGCACTCACTTAGGAAATGGAGTACCGACAACTCTTCCAAGGCACGGCCAGGGTAATCCCATTTGGCGACAACTTGCAATTCCAAACTTCTACGCCTCTTTCATCCCCGATTTTCATCATATTGATCCAGAAACCTTGCGGGATTTTATAACCCTTAAAGGAGTTAATCGCAGCATAGTTGTGACAGATAGTATTTTTGCAACGGGGCTAGGCGATGGAGAGTATGATCTTAACGGGCAAAATATTGCGGTTAGAGGTGGCCGGGTTTATCTAAAAAGCAATCCGGAGGTGCTGGCAGGTTCTGTGGCAACAACGTTGCAATGCTTCGCAAATCTCCTGCTCATTGGATTCGAGCCGCATCAGGTACTTTTCATGATGTCTAGCGCTCCTGCTAAAATAATGAACTGGCCGCTGGATGGCTGCAATATTGAGCTGGAACTGGGAGAAAAGGATGATCTACCCAGGGTCAAAAAATTATGCATTAGTAAGGAAATGCAAATTGTTTGATCTCTATCAAAAACCCCTCGGAAGTTTCGAAGGGGTTTTTCTATTTGAAATGAATTTTCAAACAAAGAAGAATGCCGTGTTTAACAACTCCAAAATAAAAAAAGAAGGCTCTCGTGGGCAATGTGTTTATGCCCACAAGAGCCTTTTGCTTCAGAATATGATATTCAACCCCTATGTTCTTCTTTTTTTGTTATCCGCAAGATTTAATTATTTTTGAAAATTCCTCGGCGTCTAAAGACGCTCCTCCGACGAGTAATCCCCCAAATCCCGCTTCTTTGATGTATTCTTTTGAATTGCCGCTATTTACGCTTCCTCCGTATAATATCTTTACGCTCGGAATAATCCCGGAAATAAAATTCTTGATGTTTTGGGCCTCGCCTGCTCCGCAGGAATTTCCGGTCCCTATTGCCCAAACTGGTTCGTAGGCGATAATTAAATTAAAACTTTCAATTTCTTTTAAATCCTTTTCAATTTGTCTTTTTAATATCTCTTCTGCTTTGCCGTTTTTTCTCTCTTCTTCCGTTTCGCCGACGCATAAAATCGGCTTCAATTTTACTTTAAGGGCAGCTTTTATTTTCTTGTTTATCATCTCATCGGTTTCCTGAAAATATCTTCGCCTCTCGGAATGTCCAATAATTACATATTCGCAGCCTAAATTTTTTAACATTGCCGGCGAAACTTCGCCGGTAAAAGCGCCCTTTTCCTCCCAAAAACAATCCTGCCCACCTAACCGAACAGTACCACGGACTAGTCTGTGGTACTGTTGGGAGAAAGTTGACAAATAGACAAACGGGGGGCAAATTACCACTTCTGCCTTCTTTATTTTTTTAATCCCATTTTTAACTGAATTAAAAAGTCGCTTAGTTTCAGCCAAGCTCGTGGGGTTCATTTTCCAGTTGGCGACAATAAGGGGTTTCATTGTTTTCTTAAATATTCGGCCGCTTTTTCTGGCTCAATTGTTGAAATCTCCATTCTGGTGCCGATTTCAAAGCCAGCCCAGATTGAGGTCTTCGGTAAAATTGTCCAGTGCCAGTGATAAAAATCGTAATTTTGTCCATCGCAAGGAGCAGTATGCAAATAGAAATTATAGGGAGGGTCATTAAGTCCCTTATAGAGCTTACTCAAAGCTTTCTGAAACGTTTCTGCTAATTGCCATTTTTCTTTTTCTTGGACTTGCTCAAAGTACGAAAAGTGTTTTTTGGGCGAAACAATAACCTGAAAAGCGGTTTTAGAGGCAAAGGGACAGATTGCTAAAAAATCTTTATTTTCAAAAACAATTCTTTTCTTGACTTTTTGCTCCCATTTATTCATCCGGCAATAAATACATTCTTGCTCTTCTTGATAAAAATCCCGGCCGCGATTTAGCGCCTTTTTCAAGTCAATATCAATCAGAGAAGTGGTGATTATTTGAGAATGAGGATGGGCTATTGAGGCGCCGGCTTCTTTGCCGTGATTGTGGAAAATTGAAATATGGTTGACAAATTTTTCTTTCATTAAGCTTAAATATCTTGACTGATAAACATCAAACACCTCTTTAACCTGTTCCACTGAAAACTGAGCCAGCTGTTCTTTGTGGTGCTGGGTAACAACCACCTCATGAAAACCAACCGCATTCATTTTTTTGTATAATTTTCCCTCAATCTGCTCATCTAAATGCGGGTGAGGAAGAAAGGCCGGGAATTTGTTAGGAACGACAATTGTTGTCCAGTTATCGGGGATTTCGTTTCCTTTAAAAATAATTTTTTTGCCGTTTGCGAAAACTAAAGTTGGCCTCTCCTGACTGCTGATATTACAAAAAGGACAATCTTTCTCTGAAACCTCTTCCGCGGCTCTTTTCTCTTTCCTAAACGTTTCTGGTCTTCTTGCCCGACCAGTGGCGATAACAACCCAATCCTGAGAAACTAAGTCAAGCCGCAATTCGGAAGGAAATTTAAAAGTTTTAAATTTTTTTGGCATACTTTTGAGTAATTAAGTTCCATCTTATTTTTAATAAATCAATCCCCATCCTAATCATTCCCTTAAGTTTCACCTTACTCTCCGGGTCGTTTTTCCAATAAACTGGAATTTCTTTAATTTTATAACCGAGTTTTTTGGTAATGACTAAAATTTCCGGGTCAAAAGCCCAGCGATTAATTTTACATCTCAACAGAATATCATTGGCCGTTCTTGCCGAAAGGGCTTTAAAACCGCATTGGGTGTCTTGAACTCTCCAGAGCCCAACAATTATTTTCCTCAACAACTTGAACCCTTCTCCTAAAATAATCTGTCTAAGCCAAGGCTGAGGCGGGTCCAAGATTGCTCCTTTGACATCTCTTGAACCAATCACCACATCATAACCTTGCTCAAACCAGGGCCACATTTTTTCTACCTGGTCTATTGAGGTAGAATTATCAGCGTCGGTAAATAATCTATAGTCCCCTTTTGCCGCCAGCAAACCCTGTCTAACAACAAAGCCTTTGCCGTGATTTTCCCTGTTATCAATTAATTTTAAATTTTTAATCCTTATCTCTAAATTTCTAACAACCTTCGCTGTTTCATCTTTTGAACCATCGTTAACAACGATAATTTCATAATCATAAGACTGTCTTGATAGATATTTATCAATCTCCTCAAGGGTTTTGGGTAACCGCTTCTCCTCATTATAAGCCGGAATAATAACTGAAAGAAAAATTTCATCTGGCATATTTTTGCAAATCTAAAATTGCTTCCTCAAAAACCCTCTTTTTTAATTTTAAATTCAACATTAAATTCCAAAAATTTAGAACATCACGGAACCATAATCCCCTGGCAGGCTTTTTAACGACATTTTTTATTTCTCTTTCTGAATAGACTTTAAATAACCATTTCAAATCTTCCCAAGTTCCATAATTTAAAACCTGGGTAATAATATAATCTTTATCTCTTTCTAAGTCTAAACTATCAATATCATAAGACCAAAGTAGCCACTGCATCTTTTTTGGGATTTCTATTTTTACCTTAGACATTTTTTGCGGTATTTATTTGTTTTTTCTATTAAAAATTTTTTTAAGTTTGGCCAAGAAACATATTGGAATAAATAAGTTCTTCTCTGATTTTTTTTTCTTTCGGCATCATCAAAATAAGTTAAACCTCTTACGGCTGAATATGAATTAAATTTTGGATATTTCTTTTTTATCCATTCAAAAACTTCTTCTAATGAAAATTCTTTTAATAGAAAATAAATATCATAAAAATCTCTTTTTATTCCACGATCGGCAATCGCGATTAGTTTCATTGTCGCGATCTCTTTTACTGAAGCCATCGGTGGGAAATCATTAAATTCAACCGTAGGGAAGATTAAATGGTAAGGGTATTGAAAAAAACTTGCTGCTACTTTATCTAATTTCATAATCAATGTTCCTTCACTTCCTTGAAGAAAAATTGCTTCTTCAAACTTAGTCTCTAATTCTCTTCTTAATTTTTTATAATCAAAATCTTTTGGAGTATAAAAATCTAAATCCATTGATCTTCGATGACCAAGTTGCAAAGCCAAAGATGTTCCTCCAGCTAAATAAAAATCGTATCTATCTAAAAAGCCCAGTTTCTCTAAAACCTTAATCTGATTTCTGTTTAAACAATCTAAATACATTATTCCATTTTACCACAAAATCCCAAAATAAAAAAGCCCGCTGAAGAATGTCCTTAATCCTCTTCCTTGAAGTTTCAGCGGGCAAAGCCGTCTACTTCTACTTGGCTCTCGGACGCAAACGTACTACCTTCAGATTAGCATTCCCAAGCAGGGCTGTCAATACCTCGCAGCCGTTTTGGGTGACGGCCAGCGTGTGTTCAAAGTGACAGCAGAGGGAATTGTCTTGGGTCTGATAACCGTAGTTATCTTTGGATTTTGTTAAGCGCCAATCGCCTATTGTCACCATTGGTTCTATGCAAAAAGTCATTCCCTCTTTGATTTGCGGGCCCTCCCTTCTTTTTCCGTAATTTGGGATTTGAGGGTCTTCATGAACCTCTCTTCCGATGCCGTGTCCGCAAAGGTCGCGCACCACCCCATATCCTTGACTCTCAATATATCTTTGAATAGTATTGCCAATGTCGCCGAAGGTAATTCCCGGCCTAACTTTTTTAATGCCTCTTTTTAAGGCTTTCTTGGTTATTCTAATCAATCTCTGGGCTTCTGCTGAAATTTTGCCAACTGGAACCGTAATCGCCATATCAGTATGAAAGCCCTTATAAAGAATTCCTAAATCAAGGGAAATAATATCTCCTTTTTTTAATTTTCTATCAGACGGAATGCAGTGAACCAGCTCTTCGTTGATTGAAGTACAAAGAGCCGCCGGAAATCCTTCATAACCCTTAAAAGACGGCTTGGCTCCAAACCTAAAAATAAGGTCCTCAGCGACCTTATCTAATTCCTTGGTGGTAACTCCCGGCTCAACCTTCTTTTCCAGATCTTTCATAATCTTTGCCAAAATCCTACCACCTTCTTTTATTATCTCAATCTCTTTTTCAGTTTTTATGGTAATACCACTTGACATATTTTTGATAATATGCTAAATTATATTATGTTCTTAACGCAACTGAAAATGGTTTTTTGAAAGGAGAAAATATGTTTGGATGGAGTATGTTTTTTGGGGTATTAGGGGCAATCGTATTTCTGGTAGCAGGTGGTTCCTTTATGGGGCACTTTTTGACTCGAAAAAAGGACCAACAAAAAGGAGAAGAAAAAAGACCTATTCCTTATCTTCTGATTCTATCAATAGCATCAGGGGTGGGTGGATTCGTTCTTTTCGGCGTCTCCTATTATTGGTTCTATCGGCATTTTGCCGGAAAGATTACAACGCCTAATCGGCTTAATCCGGCAATGATTTACCGAGTGGGCGGCCAAGCTACCATTGAAGAGCAAAATGCTGCCTTCTTAGGAGATGCTACTACAAAAGGGGTCTGGTGCGTAAAATCAGAACCGATAAACCCGAATGTACGTTTCGTAAGAGCAGTCAAAACACCGCCGCCAGAAAGCAAATGGATTCTTGAGCCCCTTGACCTTGATATACCCAAAAAATAAAAACCATTTAGGTGAGGCCTGTTTCGTGCTAAACCGCGGAACGGGCTTTTTTATTTGCCCGAGGTCGGACCTCGGGCAATTGCTTTTAGAATATCTCTGAAAACATCTTCAATACTTTGCTCTCCGTTTATCTTTATTAATCTGCCGGTTTTGCGATAGTAATAAATTACCGGCTGGACATCGGTTTTAAACCAGTTCAACCTGTTTTTCACCCCTGTTACTGTATCATCAGCTCTTTGAATCAGTTCGCCCTTGCATTTTGGGCAATTTTTCATTTCTCTAAATTTTCCAATATAAGGGACGATCTCTCCGCATTTTTTACAGATTCTTCTTTTGGTTAAGCGCCATATCGCCTCTTTATTGGAAATATCAATTAACATCACTTTTACATTTTTGTCCCATTCATACCATTCCAAGGCTTCATCAATTAAATAGGCTTCGAAAATTTTCCTGGGACTACCGTCCATAATAAAACCTTTTAAATTTTTCTTCTTTTTGAAATCCTCGAATTTATCTAACCATAATTTAAAAATAACCGGCGTGGGGACTAACCCTCCTGTATCGACAACTTTTTGAAGTTTTGTTCCTGTAAAATCTTTCTTTGTTTTTCTTCCTCTTAACAAATCTCCGCTGCCAACATAATCTAATCCCAATTTCCCCCCTAAAAGCTCAGCCTGGGTTCCTTTTCCTGAGCCTGGCGGCCCCATAATGATTATTACTTTTAGTTTTTTAAAAGGTTTCATATTCCCTCATCTCTAACTGGGCTTTAACCTGACGAACCGTTTCCAAAACCACGGAAACGACAATTAATACAGACGTTCCGCCAATTAGAAACCGGAAGCCCTGTACCGAGGTCGCCGACTGAATAATAGAAGGCAGTATGG
>Ga0172365_10000140_pt1 | contig 42654 bp, 32 predicted proteins | sample LakKivSesite48cm_FD_114535 | JGI IMG/M metagenome (GOLD analysis project Ga0172365, IMG submission 114535) | Sediment microbial communities from Lake Kivu, Rwanda - Sediment site 48cm | ecosystem: Environmental > Aquatic > Freshwater > Lake > Sediment | place: Rwanda: Western Province, Lake...
TCCGCGTGTCGCCGAAGCTTTAGCGGAGGCACAAGCGGAACGCGAAGGTGGAATTAAATTTAGGTGTTTAGGCTTTTAGGTGGGAAGGAATAGTTCAAGGTTCCAGGTTCAAGGTTCCAGGTTCCAGGTTCAAGGTTCCAGGTTCCAGGTTCAAAGTTCCAGGTTCAAGGTTCCAGGTTCAAGGTTCCAGGTTCAAGGTTCTAGGTTCCAGGTTCTAGGTTCCAGGTTCAAGAATCAAACTTCAAGGATTAATGAAAGAAAATACAAGTCCTGACTTAAACCAGGAACTTGCAGCTTCTTTATTCTTTTTCTTCCCTCTTGGAACCAGCAACCCCGCCCGAACGTACCCTGCCCGTCCGGTCAGGCGGGTGTTCGGTACGGGCGGGCAGGAACTTGGAACTTCTTCTTCCCTTCAGCCTATCAACCTTCAGCCTGATAGCCCTCAGCCTTCCTCCGACTCACGATTAGCGCTTATCTCAGCTTCAGTTCCGTGCCTGCCGCTGGTTGAGTGCCCGGTTTCATCATGTTCATCTGGTAGAGCTTCAGCAGTTTTATACCGTACATCTGGGATATCTTGTACATACTATCCCCTTCCGCCACGAGATGGGTTTTGAACTCTACTGAAGCTTTGTTCCTCTTAGGTTGTAAATACAGGACCTGTCCTTTGTTCAGGGGCGCATCTTTGGACATCTCGTTATACTTTGCCAGTTCAAAGGGCATCAGGTCCAGTTCTTCTGTAAGGCTCTTATAGGTGTCTCCCTGCCTGGCAAGGACATAATTGATCCTGTTACGCGTAAGTATCTTTCGTCCTAGCTCAACCCGGAAATTATCAATATCAACCTGTTCCTTCTCCTTTTCTTTCCTTCTGCGCTGTTTGATGTCATACTGATGCAGCCCTGCATCTTCAATAAGGCCGATAAGCTGGTCATCATATCTCGGGGCAGTGGCATAGCCTGCCCTTTTCAATCCTTTTGCCCATGACCTGTAGTCTGTCTGGTCATATTCAAACAGGAAGTCATACCTGGGACTGTTCATAATGAAATTGCTGTGATCCTCATAGGATTCTTCTGCTGACCTGTACTTTCTGAAGCATTCATCAGTCTCATCATCATCATGATAGATCTTGTGCCCTGTCCATCCGTGGCACTTGATACCGAAATGATTATTTGCTTTGGTAGTAAGGCTGCTGTTTCCGTTATTTGATTCAAGCAGCCCCTGCGCCAGGGTGATGCTTGCTGGTATACCGCTGCGGTTCATCTCCTTTATGGCAAGGTCGCTGTACCGTTCAATATACTGGTCGCGGGTCATCTTCTGTGCACCGGCTATCTGGAACACAGAAAAAGTCACAGCAGCCAACCAGAATAATTTACAGGAATATCTCATGCCTGCTCAGAAATTTGCAGCTAAAATAAAAAATAGGATGGATGATCTCCGGTGCCGGAATCCGAATTTATCAACATCAGCACTTAAAACTGATCATTGAGACACATTATAGTCAGGAAAGGATTTTAATCCGCCGGTCGGTGGATTAAAAGGCTCCAGTTTAATGTATGATAATTCAGACTTATTGTTATTAAAGATAGAAAGCGAGGAAATTCTATCTGTTGTTATAAAGGTGAGTGCAAATTCAGACCAATTTCAGGAAAAACTTGAACACATTAATAAAGTTTATAATAATAAGGGGATTCAGTTATTATCAGAATTACAAAGAAATCAAATGAATAAATCGATTTTAAATAAAATGATCAACAGGATCAATATATATGAATGAATCACAGCAATCAGATTATAAGGTCTTTGTGATGGAGATCAAGGAAAAGATATACCGTGCACAGTATCAGGCCTTGAAAGCAGTTAACAAAGAGCTCATTTGTTTGTATTGGGACATTGGAAAAGCTATTGTGGAAAAACAGGCAGAACTGGGCTGGGGGAAATCAGTCATAAGAAATTTATCAAGAGAATTACGATACGATTTCCCAGGAGCAAAAGGCTATTCTGTTCAAAATCTATGGTACATGCGACAGTTTTATATCACATATAAACTTAATGAAAAACTCCAACCAATGGTTGGAGAAATTAGCTGGAGTAATAATCTTATAATAATGGGTAAGTGTAAAAATGATCTGGAAAGAGAATTTTACATACGAATGACAATTAAATATGGTTGGACTAAAAACCTATTGATACATCATATAGAAAACCAATCTTATGAAAAATACCTCCTGGGTCAGACTAATTTTGATAAGGCATTACCAGAGAAATACAGGCACCAGGCAAAACTGGCAGTAAAAGACAGCTACAATTTTGATTTTCTTGAACTGGGAAAAGATCACGAAGAAAGAGAACTTGAATCAGGCCTTATCAAAAATATACGGAATTTCTTATTGGAAATGGGTGGTGATTTCACATTTCTCGAAAACCAGTATAAACTGGAACTGGAAGGTGAAGAATTCTACATTGATCTGCTATTATACCATCGCCGCTTAAAAAGCCTCGTCGCTATAGAAATAAAGACGACTGCTTTTAAACCTGAATATGCAGGGAAAATGCAGTTCTATCTGGCAGTACTTGATGATACAGTTAGAAGAAAAGGAGAGAATCCATCTATTGGCATAATCATATGTAAAACAAAGCAAAGAACGGTGGTTGAATATGCTTTAAAGAACTCCAGGAGCCCTTTAGGAGTTGCTGACTATACCATTACTAAAACCCTTCCCAAAGATCTGAAAGACCTTCTTCCTTCTCCGGATGAGATTACGAAAAGCATAGTGCAAATTTCAGAAGATTAATCCTTGATCTTTTTAGATACGAATTTTCTTGATTTTTTACTCTCAGGAATTCTTAAACTTTCTTTTATATGGAAATAAAAAATCACTAAATTTATTTAAATATAACACTTAGGCACAGGTAACAGAAAATCCCGTATGTAACTAGAGAGGATCATAATTGACACAGACAAAATTTATAATTTTATGAAAGGCGAACAGGTAAAAATCAGCCAATTGTACCCGTAGAAAAATGTATTGCAGTATTATTAATTATTCTAAAAAAATGCGCATTTTATAATCATTGTAACTATCAAATTATGAGAAGAATATTATTACGTATATTAATCATCATACCTGCAATATTTGGAATGACCTGTAAGGATGAAAATGATAATTGCCATAGGACGATTACTTTTATAAATAATACCGAAAAGTCGATATATGTGCAATGGGATAATGAATATCCAGATACATTATCTTTTGGTACAGGGCCAAGTCCGGCGCTAAATCCATTGACATTTAAAGTATTGGCGAAAACATCAAGTGATAAACCGTTGTGGAACAGAGATTGCTGGGAGATAAATTTTAAAGATGTAATAATTTCTGATACTTTAATGATATATGTTTTTGATAGTAATATATTAGAGAATACAGACTGGAGTGATGTAGTTCATAACTATCTGGTTTTAAGACGCTATGATTTATCTTTAGCAGATTTGAAGGACATGGGATGGAAGATAACCTATCCCTAAAATTATCAAAAGTACGATTACCACCTTATAGCTAATCCAGAATTAGTCCACAAAACCTGTTCTTTTAATTAACGATTATAAGGTGTTTTGCCACCATATAAAAAAATAGATAAAATTGTTCATGTCAGGCCTGCGGTCAGTGCTCTCCAAAGTTTGTCCTCCGGAGGCGGGGCAGTAATAATTATTTCCTCGTTCTTTACCGGGTGGACAAAGCTTATTTTTCGTGCATGCAGGCTGATGCTTCCGTCGGGGTTTGACCGGCTGTATCCGTATTTAAGATCCCCCTTCACCGGACAGCCTATTGTTGCGAGCTGGCATCTTATCTGATGGTGACGGCCTGTATACAATTCAACCTCAAGAAGATGGTAGTTATCAGAACTGGCAAGCAGGCGGTATCTCATCCTGGCCAGCTGGGAATCTTTTACCAGCTTTGTATATGCAAATGACTTATTCTTCTTCTCATCTTTCCGCAGAAAATGTTCCAGCATTTCTTCTTCATGCGGAGGCCTTTTCTGAATTATTGCCCAATAGACTTTGGAAACCTGGTTTTTTCTGAACAGGTCATTCATACGGGTCAGTGCCTTGCTCGTCCGTGCGAAGATCACCACCCCGCTGACCGGCCTGTCCAGGCGGTGTATAACTCCCAGAAACACTTCACCGGGTTTATGGTATTTTTCTTTAAGGTATCCTTTCAGGTGCTCACTCAACGGAATATCACCGGTCTTATCTCCCTGGACTATCTCGGAAGGTTTCTTGTTCAGGGCGATCAAATGGTTATCTTCGTAAAGAGGTTCAAAGTTCAAGGTTTGATTAGGTATTTAGGTTGTAGGTGTTTAGGCTTTTAGGTGGGGGAAAATAGTTCCTGGTTCCTGGTTCCTGCCTGCCCGTACCGAACGTCACGTTCGGGCGGGGTTCCAAGTTCTTCCTTACTTCCTTTTTCCTTCTTCCTAACAGCCTTCAGCCTAATAGCCTTTCCCCGACTCACGACTCACGACTCACTTTCTTCTAAGGTGGGCACGCGTCAGGATACGCGCTCCATCCAATTCCCAAGTTCTTCCTAACAGCCTTCAGCCTAATAGCCTTCTTTCGACTCACTACTCACTACTCACTTTCTTCAATATTGTTCCCTCTCATTCGGAAAATCCACTGCCCTCACATCCGTAATATAATTCTGAACGGCGCCCTTGATCTCAGCGTAGAGGTTATGGTATCTTCTCAGGAACCTGGGAGAGAACTCCTGTGTTATGCCAAGCATATCATGCAGCACCAGCACCTGGCCGTCAACATGTGAGCCGGCACCAATACCTATGACAGGTATCTTCAATTCCTCGGCAACCTGCTTACCCAGCTTGGAAGGGATTTTTTCCAGCACAAGGGCAAAGCATCCGGTGTCTTCGAGGACATGTGCATCACTGACCAGCCGTTGTGCTTCTTCTTCGTTCTTTGCCCGTACGACATAAGTGCCAAATTTATGGATCGACTGGGGTGTCAGACCAAGATGACCCATAACAGGTATCCCTGCCGACAGGATACGTGCTACTGATTCCTGTATCTCGGCTCCTCCTTCCATCTTTACTGCATGTGCCCCTGTCTCCTTCATTATACGGATAGCAGAGGACAGGGCTTCCTTAGAGTTTCCCTGGTACGTGCCGAAAGGAAGGTCAACGACCACCAGCGCTCTTTTGACCCCCCTGACGACAGCTGCCGCATGGTCGATCATCTGGTTCAGGGTGATGGGGATGGTGGTCTCGTATCCTGCCATCACGTTGGAAGCAGAATCACCTACCAGTATCACATCAATCCCCGCTTCATCAATGATCCTTGCCATTGAATAATCATACGCCGTCAACATGGCGATCTTCTCATTCTTAAGCTTCATCTCATGCAGAACGTGCGTGGTAATCCTCCTTACCAGTTCATGTAATGCCATAGCTTTCTTGTTTATAGTATTTCCACAACAGGTGGAATATACGTGTAAAGGTAATAAAGATACCTGACTTTTTGTCATTAATTCAGATCATGGCACAATCATTGACAATCCAAATCAGTCATAAATAATTATATCCAATAATAAAAAGTATAATATGAGCAAGATAATTGGTATTGATCTGGGTACGACCAACTCGTGTGTGTCCGTCATGGAAGGAAATGAACCGGTTGTCATTCCCAACAGCGAAGGTAAAAGAACCACTCCTTCCATGGTTGCTTTTGTTGAAAACGGGGAAAGGAAGGTCGGTGACCCAGCCAAACGCCAGGCCATAACCAATCCGAGGAAAACGGTTTTCTCCATTAAAAGATTTATGGGAGAAACCTTTGACAAGCTGGAGGTTGAAATGAGAAGAGTACCCTATGAGGTTGTCAGAGGTGAGAACAATACCCCAAGGGTTAAGATAGAAGACAGGAAATACACCCCCCAGGAGATATCTGCCATGATCCTTCAGAAAATGAAAAAGACAGCTGAAGATTATCTCGGGCAAGAGGTTCATGATGCCGTCATAACCGTACCGGCATATTTCAGTGATTCACAGCGCCAGGCGACCAAGGAAGCAGGTGAGATCGCCGGACTGAATGTCAAACGTATTATCAATGAGCCTACGGCCGCCTCACTCGCCTATGGCCTTGATAAGAAAAATAAGGACCTCAAGATCGCTGTCTTCGACCTTGGGGGAGGTACGTTCGATATATCTATCCTTGAGCTGGGAGATGGTGTGTTTGAAGTCAAATCCACCAATGGAGACACCCACCTTGGTGGTGATGATTTTGACGAAGTCATTATCGACTGGCTGGCAGAAGAGTTCAGGAAAGATGAGAATATTGACCTCAGGAAAGATCCGATGGCCCTGCAGCGGCTTAAGGAAGCAGCTGAGAAAGCAAAAATAGAATTATCCAGTTCGTCAGCCACAGAGATAAACCTTCCTTATATCATGCCTGTGGATGGCATTCCCAAGCACCTGGTACGAAACCTTACCCGTGCCAAGTTTGAGAGCCTTGTGGATCATCTTATGCAAAGAACAATTGAACCCTGCAGGAAGGCTATCCAGGATTCAGGTTTAAAAACTTCGGAAATAGATGAGGTTATCCTCGTGGGAGGATCAACGCGCATACCTGCCATACAAAAGATCGTGGAAGATTTCTTCGGTAAAGTCCCTTCCAAGGGAGTAAACCCGGATGAGGTAGTAGCCGTGGGCGCAGCTATCCAGGGAGGGGTGCTGACCGGTGAAGTGAAGGATGTGCTGCTGCTCGATGTCACGCCTCTTTCGCTTGGTATCGAAACACTGGGAGGAGTGATGACAAAGCTTATAGATGCCAACACAACCATCCCGACCAAGAAGACAGAGACATTCACCACAGCCGCTGATAATCAGCCATCTGTTGAGATACATGTGCTCCAGGGTGAGCGTTCAATGGCAAAGGACAACAAGACAATCGGCAAGTTCCATCTCGACGGTATACCCCCTGCCCCGCGTGGTTTACCCCAGATTGAAGTTACCTTCGATATAGATGCCAACGGTATCCTTAATGTATCGGCAAGAGATAAAGGAACAGGAAAAGAGCAGAGCATTCGCATCGAAGCCTCAACAGGTCTTACAGATGATGAGATCCAAAAGATGAAAAAAGAGGCTAAAACAAATGAGGAATCTGATAAAAAGGCCAGGGAGCGGATTGATAAGCTCAATGCAGCTGACAGCATGGTATTCCAGACAGAGAAACAACTCAAGGAGTTCGGGGATAAGATTCCTGCCGATAAGAAAGAACCCATCAGGAAAGCTGTTGACAAACTGAGGGAAGCCCATAAAAAAGAAGATCTTGAAGCTATTGAAAGGGCTATGGCAGAGCTGAATGCCGTCTGGCAGACTGCCTCAGAAGAAATGTACAAAGCCGGCCAGTCGCAGCAGGCTAAAGACACAACCTCCGACAAACAGGCTAAGGATACCTCTACAGGTGAAAAGAAACCCGGAGAGGACCAGGAAGTAACCGATGTCGACTTTGAAGAGGTGAAATAGTTTTTTAAAGATCCGGAAAATATCGCCTGACCATCCCGCGGTATCAGGCGTTTTTTTTTAATATCTTTAGCAATAATAGACTTTATTGAGGTATGCCTAAAACATACTGGTTCTGTCTCTCCCTGCTGATCCAGTCAGTTCTGATAAGCCGGGCCTGCCTTGCCCAGGATACACTGTGGAACCAGACCGACAGTGAAGGCAGGAAACAGGGATACTGGAAAAAATATTATCCTGATACCACCCTCATGTATGTCGGTTATTTCTGTGATGACATTCCTGTCGGTCTATTTAAAAGATACTATGAGAAAGGTAAGATCAGAGCGGTCATGAACCATAACAGGGATGGCATTCATACCTCTGCAGAGCTGTACTATCAGAATGGCACCCTCGCTGCAAAAGGTAACTATTACCGCCAGGCAAAGGACAGCATGTGGAACTATTACTCATATTATACCGGAGATCTGATGTGCTCGGAAAATTATGCCCGCGGGATAAAAGAAGGCTCTTCATTTATCTATTACCCCTCAGGCCAGGTGGCAGAAATTCAATTATGGAAGGATAATCTCAGGGAGGGAAAATGGATCCAGTTTTATGAGGATTCAACCCTGCGCCAGGAATCCGAATACCTCAACGGGAACCTTCATGGCAGATATATTTTATATCATATTAACGGAACCAGAATCATTGAAGGGGAATATTCAGCCGGAAATATGGATGGTTTATGGTATTTTTATAATGAACACGGACAGCTCGAATATCAATTGCGATACAGGAACGGCATTAACCTTGATGAAGAGCTATACAGGCAAAAAGCATTGGATTACATGAAAGGTATTGAAGAAAATATTGGTAAGATACCTGAACCCGATATTAATGACTTTGTCAGGCAGCAATGATTATTAAATTGTCCGGAAGTAAGAACTCCAGAATATTTCTGCCACTGATATATATCAGATCCTGCTGCTCCAGGCTATTTCTTACTTTCAGCCTGGCCGGTTTTATACTATTGTCTGCATACCCACAGGAAGCGGACTATAAGTACTGGATCGGATTCACTGACAAGGCAGGGACACCTTTCAGCATTGACCACCCGGAGGAATTTCTCTCACTGGCAGCTGTTGACAGGCGCCAGCGGCAGAACATCATGATAGAAGAAAATGACCTTCCTGTCTCACCTGCATATATTGATTCGCTGTCAGGCATGGGTCTGCATGTTCTCTACAGCTCAAGATGGTTCAATGCAGCAGTCGTTCAAACCAGCGATTCCCTGCTTTGCCGGAAACTGATGCTGAAGAATTTTGTCCGTGATGCGAGGCTTTTATTTAACAGCCTCCTCTATGCCCGTGATAAGAAGACAGTAATGGCGGGAGAATATCTTCATGAAAATCCCGGATACGGTAATTCGATTAAACAGATCAGCCTGATACATGGCAATCAACTGCATGACCAGGGATACAGGGGCAAAGGAATGACCATCGCCATTCTTGATGGGGGCTTTTATGGTGTTCAGATATTATCCGCATTTGATTCACTATGGGCCGGAGGACATATCCTCGGATGGAAAGATTTTGTCAACCCCGCCTCAGATGTTTTCAAAGAAAGCAGCCATGGTATGAGTGTATTGTCTGTTATGGGAGGTATAATCCCCGGTGAGCTTATCGGCACTGCCCCAGAAGCTGATTTCTGGCTGATCAGGTCTGAAGATACCTGGCACGAGACCAGGCTTGAGGAAGCGAACTGGCTGGCAGCTGCTGAATTTGCCGACAGTGCCGGAGCGGATATCATCAACTCATCTCTTGGCTATTTCCGGTTTGATGATTCCCTGCAGGATTATTCCTATCCGGACATGGACGGTAATACGACGCTGGTGACAAAAGCGGCTGATCTGGCTGCCAGGAAAGGTATTCTGGTTGTCAGCAGTGCCGGCAATGCGGGTACCACAACCTGGAAATATATTAATGCCCCTGCTGATGGTGACAGTGTGCTGTCGGTGGGTGCAGTGGACAGCAATGCAGTGATAGCCTCGTTTTCAAGCTACGGTCCCAGTTATGACCTGCGGGTCAAACCCAATACCCTTGCCCTGGGCAGCCGGGTAGTAATATGGCGGGCCAATGATTCAACAGGGATTGGCAGCGGGACCTCTTTCGCAGCACCTGTAATATCAGGCATGGCAGCATGCCTGTGGCAGAAATATCCCCTGGTCACCAGTTACGAGCTGCTGCAGGTCATTGAACAATGTTCTGACAGGTACAACTACCCTGATCCCCACTATGGTTACGGCCTTCCGGATTTTCTTCTTGCTGAAAGCATTATCAGCGGTATTTATAATGAGAGGTTCTCAGCTAATAACAGGGTACTGGCATATCCCGATCCTTTCACCAGTTTCCTGAATGTGCAGCTGTCAGCCGGGTCCGGCTGCCATGCCGTTATTGAAATGTATGATTTATCGGGCAGGCTTTTAATGAACAGCAGCCAGAGAATTCCTGTCACAGGAATAGTAACCATAGAGGGACTTGAACAGTTACCTGAAGGATTTTATATCTTATGTGTGTATGCTGACGGTGTGTCTACCCGTCTGAAAATAATTAAACAGTAAATGGATCCGGATCATTCACGTGTCAGGATTAAATTGTCAGAGCTGAACAGCGCAGTCAGATCCGTCCTGTCTGGTGCCTTTCCTGACGACATCTGGATCATGGCAGAGATAAGTGAGATGAAGATTAACCAGACAGGTCATTGTTACCTTGAGCTGGTAGAAAAAGACGAACAGACTGACCGTATATGTGCCAGGGCCCGCGCCACCATCTGGAGCAGTACGTACAGGCTCCTTGCTCCCTATTTTGAAACCAGTACCGGCTATCCGCTGTCCAAAGGGATAAAAATACTTATCCTCGCCAGGGTCGAATTCCATGAAGTTTACGGTTACAGCCTTACCATCTCTGATATCGATCCTACCTATACCCTCGGGGATCTCGCAAAGAAACGACTGGAAATACTGGCAAAGCTTGAAAAAGACGGTGTGATCAATATGAACAAAGATCTCCCCTTTCCCCTTGTGCCCCGAAAAATTGCCATTATTTCTTCTGAAACAGCTGCCGGTTATCTTGACTTCATCACCCAGCTTGACAATAATGATTTTGGTTACAGGTTCTCCTGCCAACTGTTCCAGGCGATCATGCAGGGTGAACTGGCTGAACAATCCATTATTAATGCACTGGTAAGGATCTTTGAGACCGGTGCACCTTTTGATGTGGTGGTAATCATCCGTGGAGGAGGCTCCCGCTCTGACCTCGCATGTTTTGATAACTATGACCTCGCGTATCATGTGGCCCAGTTCCCTGTACCTGTCCTTACAGGTATAGGCCACGAACAGGATGAAACAATAACTGACCTGGTCGCCCATCGGAAACTCAAGACACCCACAGCTGTGGCAGAATACCTTATCAGTTGTGTCAATGATTTTGAAACGAGCCTGTTACAGCTGCAGGACCGATTCCTCCTCCAGGTTACCGGTATATTGTCTGAGAACAATTCAAAGCTTAATCTCACCGAACAGAAACTCATCTCCATCATGAGCAACCACCTTGCGATGATGAAGGCACGGGCAGATAACCTGTTCTCATCCCTTAAATATCTTCTGAAAAATTATTTTAACATGGAAAGAGCGCAGATCAGTACCCTGCAACAGGTGAATCAGCGCCTGGATCCTGTTAACATATTGAAACTAGGCTATTCATTTACTGTCTGGAAAGGCCAGGTGCTGACCGATGCCGGCAACGTGGCACCGGGAGAAGAAATTTATACAACCCTTAAAAAAGGATACCTCAGCAGCATCATCAGGGAAGCCCGCGTGCACAAAAAATATCAAAAAAAATAATCCATTTATCAAAGTTATTTATACATTAGTCATACAAATAGCTAGTTTCGGGTTTGTTTGATGAGGACAGCTTGTGCCATATTTCTCTCCTTTTTACTGTTTATTACCGGCGGAATAATATACGGGCAATCCCAGTCTGTGATCGACAGTATCGTAAAACAACTGCGCATGGTGTCTGACACCGAGAGGATTGACCTGTTTAACCACCTTTCCGAAATATACTGGCAGAGATCCTTTGACTCAAGCCTGTTATTTGCCAGGCATGCCTATAACAAGGCCAGCGCTATCAAGGATGAACATCGCACGGCCCAGTCCCTGAAAATGATGGGGAACGCATATTATTTGCTGGGTGATTACAAGGAAGGTCTCGATTATTATATCTCTTCCCTGACGCTTTATGAAAAACTGAACGACAGCGCTGAAATAGGAAGGTTACATAATAATATGGGGGCCATTCATCTGCATTCTGAAAATTATGACCATGCCCTGGAACAGTTCACTATAGCGTTGAAAATTGAAGAGCATCGCAACGATTCAGATATGATCGCGGCGATACTTAACAATATAGGTGCTGTTCATCATGCCAAGAAGGAATACTCAGAAGCTTTCAACTATTTCATGGCTTCCTATGAAATACGCAAAAACCTGGGTAACGAAAACCAGATAGCCGTCAGCCTGAATAACCTTGGTGAGGTTTCAAATTCCAGTAACAAGTATGATGAAGCACTCGACTATTACAATCAATCCCTCCAGATAAGTGAACGGTTTGATGACAAGAACATGATAGCCACAACCCAGGCAAATATCGGAGACATCTATTTTAAAATGGGCAGGTACAGGCAATCTGAAAAGTATCTCACCAGCAGCCTTGACCTGGCAATCGCGGTAAACAACAACCAGGTGAAGCAGGAAGTTTACAGGATTCTGTCACGCACAAAAGAAATGCAGGGTGACTATAAAGAATCTCTTAAATATTATAAACTGTTCGGAGAGGTAAGTGATACCATCAATTCTGAAGAAAAACAAGCGAAGATAGCGGAGCTCCAGATTAAGTACAACGCCGAAGCCTTCCAGAAACAAATCGACCGCACAAAAAAGGAAAATGAACTGAACCGGCGGTTGCTTGCCAGGCAGAAAATAATTATCTTCTCATTGATTATTATCCTGTTTCTCACTTTTCTTACCATCTATATCACTTACAAACAGAACCTCCTGAAAAAGAATATCAATAAGTTACTGACTGAAAAAAACCTGAAACTGGAAGAGACGAATAAAAAACTGCAGGAATCCGAGCAGCATCTTAAAGAACTCAATGCCACAAAAGATAAATTCTTTTCCATTATAGGGCATGACCTGAGAAATCCACTGAACGCCCTGCTCGGGTTCTCTGAACTCATTAGCAGCAATTCAGAAGATTATACTCCTGAAGAGATCAGGAATTATAACAAGATCATCAATGAATCGGCAAAAAATATCTATCAGCTGATCGAAAACCTGCTGGAATGGTCGATGACGCAGTCAGGTAATATAGAGTTTAATCCGCAGGAGCTGCCGTTGAAGCAAATAATACCTGAAATAATTGAAATTCATAACATACACGCAGGTAAAAAGAATATCTCCATCAGCACGGATATCCCTGAAGGATTGACAGTTTTTGCTGAGAGGAACCTTCTGTCAACAATCATCAGAAACCTGCTGTCCAATGCCATTAAGTTCACTCCGGCAGGAGGACAGATTAACATCCGCTCCATTCATGAAGACGGATTTGTAAAGATCTCTGTTATAGATACCGGAACAGGTATGTCAGAGGAACAGGTCAGCCGGCTTTTCCAGCTGGAACAATTCACCCAGTTAACAGGATCAATGGAAGAAAAAGGCACAGGACTGGGGCTTATTCTCTGCAAGGAATTTGTTGATATGCATGGCGGTACAATACAGGTGGAAAGTGAACCCGGAAAAGGTACTACTTTCAGTTTCACGCTCCCTGACAGGAAAAATTGATACCCGGTTAAAGATATTAAATTGAATAACAGGTGGATTTCAGAACCATACCTTCCTCACGACTCTGGAAAAACCTGAATAACAGCTAACAAAATGAAGAAACCTGAATTCAGCTATAAGGATGCACTGAACGAAATTGAGGATATCCTGAGGAAAATTGAAGAAGGGAAATTTGATCTGGACCAGTTATCAGAAAAAGTCAAACGGGTAAGTTACCTGCTTGAGACCTGCAAAAAGAAACTGAGAAGCACTGAAGAGGAAATCGGGAAGATCATAAATGGATTTAAGGAATCACGCGAAGAGCAGTAATTTTTTTGATCAGTCCCCGGGATTCTGTTCCAGATCAACAGATGTAACATCTTCAACTTCAGGACAGATATCTATCATTGAACACAGTTCCACTGCAAAACCCACCCTCAGATCAGCGGATTTGAAAAACTCATGAACCAGGTACTTAATCTGGTTCTGGTTGGCAATCAGCACTTGGACAGGATCAATATCACCAAAATTAAATTTCCCCTCAGCGTCTTTCAGGATTTTGAGATTATTATTCATAATCCTCATAATCTCCCTGTATGTCCTTGTCACAAATTTCATCTTGTGCCCTATCACACCTATCACTTCGGATGTTTCAGCATCAATCAGCGGACTTCCTGTGTTACCCTGCCCGATGGAACAATCAACCTGTATGTAATTCAATCCGGTTTGCTCCCTGTAAAATGAAGAGATGATCCCTCCCCTGACAGACAGATTATTCTGTTCAAGCTGATAACCAAGCACCGCTATGGGATAGCCAATCTCATAGTTGATCCTTTTGCTGCACCTGAGTGATGGAATATGCCTGAACTCATCAAAATCAAGGTTAAGGACAACAAATCCGGGATGACTGACTGATCCCCTCCTGATGATATGTGATTTGAATTCAGCGTAATCAAAAGTCCTGCTTGCCTTTTCTGTACAGCCATCCGATTCGGTAAAACAAATTTTAACCTCTTCAGGACGGGGCATTTTACCAGCTACCTCATCGGTGATCAGAAAATCATGTATCTTGAAACCTGTAAAAGTGGTTGTTCTTGTTCCGAATTTGCTGAGATACTGAATGGAACAGACAGAAGACTGGCATTCTTTCCAGACTTTTCTGTACATGTGAATAGTTGTTACTGGCCCCTGAAATTGCCGCTAATTAATGAAAATCATTGATAAAAGTCAATATACAATTTTCAAATTATTTCAAAGATGCTGCTAATGAATAACTTACTGAATCAATCCGGTCTAATTTAAAATCATTTTACATAAAACCAGCGGGCTTTTTTAAGGCTCAGCAGGTTCATCGGATTGCTGTCCAGCCCTTCCAGTCCTGCCGGGACAAAACGTACGACCTGGTCATAATACAAAGGAACAACGACCGCATCTTCCATGATCATACGGTCCATAGACCTGTATAGCGCAAATCTTCCGGCTTCATCTGTGGTTCGTAAAGCTTTTTCATACATCCTGTCATAAGCGGGATTTGAATAATGGGTGTAATTCGGCCCGCCGGGACTGAAATTCCTGCTGTAAAACAATGCAAGGTAATTCTCTGCATCAGGATAGTCGGCAATCCAGGACCCCCTGAAAAACTGGAATTTTGAATTGGCCATCATATTCCTGAAGGCTGCTCCGGCACTGACTTCAATGGCCAGGACAATACCAATCTCCGCCAGCTCATGCTGTATATACTCGCACAGGTCCAGGTAATCAGATGTGGTCGACAGGGTTATGGGTTGCATGCCGTGTCCCTCTCCATATCCTGCTTCCCTGAGCAGCATTCGGGCCTTGTCCCTGTCAAAATAATACCCGGGAACAGCCTGTGCATCAAATGAGGGTATTCCGGCAGGGACAAAACCCGAACAGGCAGGTGTCCCTATATTGTTACGCAGGTACTTCATCATTTTATCCCGGTCAAAACCATAATTGATTGCCTGCCGTACTCTCCTGTCAAGAAGAGGGCGGTCGCCGGGAAACAAAATTGCAGTATCTACAAGGATTCCCAGGTATTCGGTGTTAAGATACGGTTCGGTGATCATTTGTATGCGACCCGAATATGCAGGATTAAGCTTACCTGACCGGGTCAGTAATTCGTCTTTGTATGCCGGATTAATCCCTGACAGGAAATCGAGCCTGCCAAGCATGAACTCCATAAATTCAGATTGTTTATCCTTTATAAAACTTATGGAGACGGCCTGCAGGTATGGCAAGGAATTACCGGCCGAATCTCTTTCGAAGTAATGATCGTTCCTGGTCAGTACCAGTTTCTCATCTTCGCGCCACACAGCCAGCCTGAAAGGCCCTGTTCCAACGGGATTTGACCGGAAATCCCTGCCATAATGGTTGACAATCTCCCGTGGTACTACAAAGCAATATGGAATGGTCAGCAAACCGGGGAAGCCCGGAAAGATCTCCTTTAAGTAAATGATGAAGGTGGAATCATCAGGAGCGGAAAATCCTGTATTACCATTGGATGGGTTTTTATCCAGCAGGTTAAAGATCCATGCACCGGGTGAAGCAACGAGCGGATCGGTGATTCTTCCGAAGCTATAACAGAAATCTGAGGCAACCACCTTCCTCCCTCTGCCAGCTTCGAAAAGGGGATGATCATGAAAATACACATCCCCGCGCAGATGGAAGGTATAAACCCTGCCATCTTCCGACACCTCAAAGCAACGGGCAATACATGGCCGGACATTCAACTGCCTGTCAAGCTGTACAAGACCGTTAAACAACTGGTTGACAGGCCAGATAACAGCCTGGTTGCGTGCAAAGGCCGGATCAAGACTTGTTATACCATTTGATTCATTATAGCGAAACACATTCTGCCTCTCCTGTATCCTGCGTGAACAGGAAAGGCAAACCATCAATGCCGCTGATAAGATGAAAAAACCTGATCTCACTAATGTCTGCCGTCTAATTTACATACAGCCTTGCCGCTGGCCATGCTGCATATAGATGCCTGATATCATAATAACATTAATCAGCCTGTCAGAACAACAGTTTTATACCGGCTAAAAAATTCCTTCCTGCCTGGGGGAAGAAGCCATCCATCTGATATTCCTTTCCCCCGCTATAGTACCTGTACACCCAAGCATTCGACTCATACATGGTGTTCATGACATTGTAAACCAATAAATTACAGGATAACTCTTTAACATGTTTCAGGGGGATAACATACCGCAACCCGATATCATGTACCAGGAAAGGATCAAGTTTCCTGTCCTCTGAAGAAGTATTATCCGTGTACTGTTTACCAACATATTTGGTCATCAGGTCCAGCTTCAGATTGCTGATTATCTCATAGCTGATCTTACTTCCCGCAATGACAGCAGGTGAAAAGGAAAGGTCGGTTTCCCCGAGGTTTTTCGAGATCTGTGCCCCCCAGTTATCCCAGTCATCCACAAACTCGGTAAAGTTCCTGATCCTGTTCCTGCTAAGCGTCAGGTTCATGTCCCACCGGATACGCTGAACGGGATGAAAACCTGCCACGAGCTCGATCCCTGCCCTGTAACTGTCTTTGATGTTTGTCATCACTGCTGCACCAACATCATTGATCTCTCCTGTCAGAACAAGCTGGTCAGTGTAATCCATATAATAAAGGTTTGCCTCAGCCATGATGTTGTTCATCCTTAACTTATAACCAAATTCATAATCCATAAGTGTTTCGGCGCCAGGCACCTTCCCTGGTTCTGCGTCTGTAAAGTTTGACCTGTTAGGTTCCCTGTGTGCCATAGCCATGGAGAGAAACAGGTTCTGGTTGTTTGTGAATCCGTAATGAATCCCAAATTTCGGATTAAGGAAATCATAATGATGATCCTGGGTGATCTCACGCAGATCGTCATCCAGTCCTTTTATCCGGTGCTCAATGAGCCTGTACTGCAGGTCCCCGAAAATATCCAGTTGCTTTAACAGCTGGTAATTTATCCTGGCATAAAGGTTCCCGTCAGTTTTATACCCGGTATTTCCGTACCACTCGTGGTTGATCTCTGAATCTCCGGCGAACCTTGCCCATATGACTTTACCAAAATGCCTGCCATCATAAATATTGCCGCCTCCACCTATACAGACCCCTATCCTGCCTGATCTGTAATTGAATGAGAATATCATCCCGTAAAAATCATTATCCAGCCATTTTTGCCTTATCAGGTCAGTCGAAGTGATCGTATCACCACCGGTTATGACATCGCTGATACCATATTCGCTGAGGCTGCAGTCCTGGCGGTATTGTTCATAATAACCCCTTCCATGAGTATAATGGACGGCTGTATTCAGCATGAGGTTCTTCCCCAGTTCGCGTGAAAAGAATAACTGGTAATGATCCTGTTTATAATTATCTGTTTCATTATCATAAAATGTGGTATCACCTTCCTTGCCAATAATCATCCCGGACGGGTTGAAGGTCCGGTCTGTCTCCAGGAGTTCACCGGGTACTCCCGACCATGCCTGGTATGTCTTCTCTTTTCCTGAAAAAATATTGACTTTTATAAGGCTTTTTTCACTGTGATAGGCAGCCTGGATGCTGTAGGATGAAAGGTCAGACGCAGCCCTGTCGATATACCCGTCAGTGGCAAGTTCTGACAGGCGCAGATCAAAACTCATGTGGTCATGTATCAATCCTGAACCGATCCTGAAAGTATTTTTCATGGTTCTGAATGATCCGGCAGAGCCATCCCATTGAGCATACGGCTCCTGGCTTATGGCATGGGTTCCGAAATTTATTGTCGCACCGAAAGCTCCCGCTCCGTTGGTGGATGTACCCACTCCCCTCTGTATCTGGATATCCTCAATGGAAGATGCAAAATCAGGCAGGTCAACAAACCAGACACCATGTGATTCAGCATCATTGAGTGGTATACCGTTTAATGTGATATTTATCCTGTTCATATCTGTTCCCCTGATCCTGAAGCTGGTATATCCTATACCTGTTCCCGCATCCGATGTGGTGACCATCGAAGGACTCAGGTTCATCAGGTATGGCAGGTCCTGTCCCAGATTCCGTTCCTGAAGCTCCCCTCGGCTTACATTAGTATATGCGACCGGTGCCTTATCCCCTGCCCTGGTTGCTGCCACCACCACCTCATCAGCAAGATAGACCTTCCTGGTAAGAACAAAATTGAATTCCGTATTCCCGGGCAGGGTCAGCGCCTGCGATGCCGTATTGTATCCCATGTACGAAACGGTGATCAGATACCGGCCTTCATCCAGTTTACGAATTGAATAATCACCATGGATATCCGTTATTGCACCCCTGAATGATTTGTCCAGGTAAACATTTGCACCGGCCAGCGGGTTACCGGCTTCATCGGTGACCTTACCGTTGATGTCAAACTGACTGAATAAAAACGCCCAGTACCCTGACATGAACAGGCATGTCAAAACTAAATGTTTCATAATCAACAGACTAAAAACAGTTCATGGTACTCATTCTTCCCTGCGCCGGCATTACCCGGATCAGGTTCTAAGGGTATGATCTCAGCCCGTACTATTAAGGCACCCCCTTAGAGCGGTAAGACAAATATACAAAATAAAATGGTAATAAACCCCAGAGCAAGCTCTGGAATCTTTTTTCCGCAGCAAGCTGCGGGGAATTTGACCAAACTTCCCGTCCGCCGAATCCGCCAACCGGCGGAGAAGGTGGATTAACTTATCGGAAAGGAAGGTATGGAACAGATATTTTAAAAACCGTCAGAATAATTTTCAACCGGATTACTGCAGGGGTAATACCTGCCGGGGTAATCACCGTCAGACTTGAAAACTACTCAACATTGAGTACATCCCTGATCGCTTTCCTGAATGTATCCTTGGGTAAGGCGCCCATTGCCATCTGCGGCTGGCCTCCCTTCGGGACAAACAGAAGGGATGGTATGCTCCTGATGCCGAAAAGCATGGCAAGTTCTGTCTCTTTCTCTGTATCCACCTTGTAAATATTCAGTTTCCCCTGGTACTCTTCGGCAAGCTCCTCCAGTATAGGTGCTACCATTTTACATGGACCGCACCAGTCAGCATAAAAATCGATCAGACAGGGCAGGTCCCCCTCAAATTTCCAATCTTTATTCTTTTGATAATCAAATATTTTGGTCCTGAAACCCTCTGCTGTCAAATGTTCTGTCATTGGTTATTTTTTAATATATACAAATATAAATATTTATATTATTATATCAAAAGTTGTACCATATTGTTTTTCGGGAATCTTTCTGGTGGCATTCCTGAAGACCGCTGTTGATTATGTGTAATAAGTTGTAATTTTGTCACTGGTGCATGATAAATTGTCATATATAAATATGAGGGAATATCTTGACAAAGATATTTTCCATAAAATCAGCAGGCTGATAGATAATGAAGGTCTTGAGGCCTACGTGACAGGAGGGTATGTCAGGGATTGTCTGCTTGGAAGGGAAGCTCCGAGGGATATCGATATCGTGGTGGCCGGCAGTGGCATTGCTCTTGCCAAAAAGATTGCAGCTGTCCTCGGACCCGGCACCCGGGTCAATTATTATAAGAAATTCGGCACTGCCATGGTGCGTCTGAATGACCTGGATATTGAATTTGTCGGTGCCAGGAAAGAATCTTACCAAAGGGAGTCAAGGAAACCGGTCATTGAGGATGGGACGATTGAAGATGATCAGCGACGCAGGGATTTTACCGTGAATGCCCTTGCGCTGGGTCTTAACAAAAGAAATTATGGTGTGCTGATTGATCCCTTTAACGGATTGCAGGATCTTCACTGGAAAATATTACGCACGCCCCTGGATCCGGACATCACCTTTTCTGATGACCCTCTTCGGATGATGAGGGCCATAAGGTTTGCTGCCGAACTTGGATTCAGGATTGAAGATCAGACCTTTGAAGCAATAACCCGTAACAGGGACAGGATCGGAATCGTTTCCACCGAACGTATCACAGAAGAGCTCCACAAGATCATTCTGGCGCCCAAACCCTCAGAAGGGCTCAGCCTGCTTGATATAAGCGGTCTGCTGCCCCTCATTTTCCCGGAGCTGGCCGAGCTGAAAGGTGTTGAGGAAATGTCCAGTATACGCCATAAGGATAATTTTTACCATACCATTACCGTGGTTGATAATATCTCCCGTAAAACAGGCAACCTCTGGCTGCGCTGGACCGCCCTGCTTCATGATATCGCAAAGCCCGTAACAAAACGGTTCAGCGAAGAAACCGGATGGACCTTCCACGGGCATGAGTTCATAGGTGCCGGAATGATTCCTGTCATCTTCAGGAAGTATAAGCTGCCCCTGAACGACAAGATGAAATATGTACAAAAGCTGGTATTGCTGCATCTGCGGCCTATTGCATTATCACAGGATGAGGTAACGGATTCCGCAGTCAGAAGACTTATCTATGAGGCAGGGGATGATCTTGAAGATCTGCTGACCCTGTGCGAAGCAGATATTACCTCAAGAAATGAACATACTGTCAGGAAGCACCTGGCTAATTTCAACCTGGTCAGAAAAAAAATAAAGCAGCTCGAAGGAAAGGATCATATCCGTAATTTCCAGCCGCCTATCTCGGGCGAGATGATCATGGAAGTATTCGGGATAAGACCTTCAAAACCTGTCGGCGACATAAAAAATGCCATCAAGGAAGCTATCCTCGATGGAGAGATAAGGAATGATTTCACCGAAGCCTATCAGCTGATGCTAAAGAAAGGCAGGGAGATGGGGCTGGAACCCGGGGCAGACCTGCAGGCAAAGGACTGAATATCACCCATCTCTGAAACGAAAAATCCACCAGGGATTATTCACTTCTGTTGTTTTACTCTCCCTTACCTGCAGATTTCCCATCAGTATCCGCGCTGCAGGTTTATGAACACCGGCAAATGATCACTGAACCCGCCATGGTACCGGTATCCCCTGTATGTCCTCGAAGGGATTATCCCTCCGTTTGATTCATCCTCATCCATTATAAAACCGGGATGATGGACAAACTTTCCGGCCGGCATCACCTTTACCAGGTCGGAATGAAGCAATGCTCCCGAGACAATTATATGATCAAATTCATACCAGGCAGACTGGTACCTTGCAGTTCCGTAAATACCATCCTCCCCCCGGAACCCAAGCAGGTACAATTGGTTGTCATCCGGCCGGCTGACATCTGTTTTTACAACAAGGTGCACTGACAGGCTTTTATCATCCCTGTCATCATTAAAATCTCCCGCAATAAGGATCAGGGGAGACCGGCAATGGCTAAACAGGGAATCAACATGTCTTCTGAGGATTTCTGCCGCTCTTATTCTTTTCGGTTCACTCAATCCTGCACCCATCCATCTTGAGGGCCAGTGATTTATAAATAAATGAATGGTTATTGAATCCCATAACAAACCTTTTACATACAGGATGTCACGGGTGGTCACCACATTGTTGTCGAGGGTGATCCTCACCGGCTCCTCCCCTGTAACCCTGAAAATGCGGGGATCATATAAGAGTGCAACATCCATTCCGCGACTGTCGGGTGATTCATAATGAACAAAATGATAGTCATACTTAACAAGGGGAGTTTCACTGACCAGCCGGTGAAGCACCCATGCATTCTCCACCTCGCACAATCCGATAAGGGCAGGCGGAGAAAACCAGTCTCCTGCTGAAACTATCACTTTGCAGATTTTCAGAAGTTTGTCCTGAAAACGGTCATACGTCCAGTGCCTTATACCTCCCGGTGTGAACTCATCATCCCGGGTGAGGCTGTCATCAAAAGGGTCAAACAGATTCTCGGTATTATAAAACAGGAATTTTACGGACTGCGGGGCGACTTGCTGTGACAGGGAGGGATCGGACAATAAAAATAGGACCGGCAGTATGTATACAGGAATTGCCACTCTTCCGTATCCGCCCATTTTCTCGCTCCTTTCTATTCTTCCTTTTCCACCCTTTCGTAGGCACCCATATCAGGACCTTCGTCAGCCAGCCTGCTGATCCCGTCGAGATCAAGAGGGAAACCGGAAGATATTAGGGACCAGCCGGCATCTTTGGCTGGTGATAGTGTGTCGAGCCTGTAATTGAATTTTTCCGGTGAGAGGAACCTCGGATCCAGGTTATTAATAATTCCCCGGAAGTGCGTTGTATCAGTCAAGTCATATACTTCAGGATCGATCTTCGTCAGGCAGTAGTCAAGCCTGTAATCGAGCCTGCCGTCAGGATGCTTGTCGATCTCAAACTCAGTCTCTCGGCTTCCATAAATGATGCAATTGCCAAAGTAAGCATTCCGGATCTCGCGGATCTGTATATTCCCGTCAATATCTTCATAATAATTGTTCAGCAGGACAGCCGGTGTGGTCCTGTTCGTAAATCCTCCATAGTTGTTGGCTATGGTACAATGATAAAATTCATAATTACCGCCAATGATCAGTGCCAATGCAAACTGTCCGCAATCCCCTACCACACAGTTATCAGCCCTGATGCTTGTTCCCCTGCCCAGTATTCCTGCAAAGGACATATTAAGGATGACGGTATTTGAAAGTTGAATGCTGGGTGTGGTTATCCCTGCCAGGGAGTCGGACCATATCCCGAAAATACCGTTTTTGATTACAAGGTAATTGATGATATTATCCCTGCTCGTTCCCGGCCAGAAATAGATACCGTTCCATTGTCCGGGTATGTCAGAGTACATCTCCTCAAGCCGGTCACCTTCAAACACCACAGGCTCATCAAGTGTCCCGTTGATATTCAGCGTTCCCTTAACAATCATCGTGGCAAATTTGTGAAAATGGACATGGACACCCGGATCGATTGTCAGTACGTTCCCCGAATCGATCCACATGGTTTCAGAAACAAGGTAAGGCTTGTCATTCATCCATGTTGTTGTTTGGAGGGTATCCCCCCTGATCAGGTGCACGTCCTGTCCCCATGCCACCAGGTCCACATCCTGTATGTTGCCGTTGGTATTGAATATAATCGAATCCTGCACGATCAGCAGGGAGTCAGTATTGTTCGGATCAAGGGTCACTTCAATGAATATATAGACGCTGTCCCTGGGCAATATCTCCACATTTGTTGCCTGGTCACCGGGAATCCCATCAATATTAAGCCGGAAGACAGACCGGTCACCTCCTGCAAGACTGATGGATCTCACTTCGAGAGGCTGGTCGTACCTGTTGTATACCCTGAGCTGTTGCGTTGCCGAACCAATGGTTGTGAAAATAGTATCAAAGAAAACCGTATCCTCCGAGAATTCAAGCCTGGCACCAGGATCAGTATAGAGTCCTTCCCTTTCACAGGAAAGGACAATGACCAACAGTATTATTGCTGAGAGTGTTCTCATTACAGGTCTAAAACGCATAAACATACGCAAAAGTATGACATGCTTTCCACTTAATACCCGATTACCCGGAATATCGCTGTGACAAAGGTTAAAAATTTGCCGGGTAAAGAAAAAATCCCAGTAGTGAAGCATCCCTGTACAACCAATCAATTGGTATTAACCCCAGGGCAGCGCCTCCGCAGAGTAGCTTCAGCGCTCACGGAAACCCTGGACCCGAGTTCCGGAGCAGCGCCTCCACTGAGCAGCTTCAGCGCTCGCGGAAGCTCCGGGGAATTAAACCATACCTTCCCGTCCGCCGTCCGCGTGTCGCCGAAGCTTTAGCGGAGGCACAAGCGGAACGCGAAGGTGGAATTAAACACGGTTCAGACCGTACCTCAGGCAGTATGCCGGAGTGGATGAGTGGTTCCTCACCGGCAATACTTAAAATATCACTGCCCCGGGAATTCAAAATAAAAGCAAGATCATTACCTTTAGATGCATAAAATTCAGGATTGAATGCGAAAGGTACTTATCACACTCCTTCTCCCCCTTATATCGTGCAGTATGGAAAAGACTGAAGCAGACCTGATAGTCCATCATGCGAAAGTGTATATACTGGATGAGGCATTCTCCACAGCAGAAGCTTTTGCTGTCGCAGGCGGGAAGATTATGGAAACAGGAACATCCAGGTCTATCCTCAGCAAATACAGGAGCACCAATGTGCTTAACCTTCACGGTAAATTTGTCTACCCCGGGCTGATTGACGCACATTGTCATTTTACAGAATATGGATTATCTCTCAGGCAGGCTGACCTGTCGGATACCCGTTCTTTCAACGAGGTGATTGACCGGCTCAGGGAGCATTATAAAAAAAACCAGGGAGCATGGCTGCTGGGTCGCGGATGGGACCAGAACGACTGGGAAAGGAAAGAATGGCCCACACGTAAACAGCTTGATTCACTTTTCCCTGACATACCGGTCCTGATCAGGAGGATTGACGGTCATGCTGCGCTGGTCAATGGCGAAGCTATAAGACGGGCAGGACTGACCACTGCAACTGTGGTAAAGGGCGGGGATATTTTTATTGAGAAGGGTAGTCTGACAGGATTACTCATCGATAACGCCATTGATCTTGTGGCTGCTATCGTTACAGGACCTGATCCCGGAGAGATCAGGCAATCCCTGCTGAACGCACAGGCTGATTGTTTCAGGGTCGGGCTCACCTCTGTCCATGATGCAGGACTGGATGCAGGAATGATTTACCTGATAGATGAGATGAATAAAACAGGGGCCTTAAAGATCAGGATCTATGCGATGTTAACTGCCAATCCTGAGAATTTTGAAAAATACATGTACCATGGCATCTGTCAGACGGATTATCTGACCGTGAGATCAGTCAAGCTTTATGCTGATGGTGCCCTCGGTTCGAGAGGAGCCCTGATGATCGAGCCATACACTGATGATCCCGGCAACTATGGTCTGCAGGTGGCTGATAAAGATTATCTCGAAAGAGTATGCAGGGATGCCTATGATCACGGATACCAGGTAAACACGCACTGTATAGGTGATGCTGCCAACAGGCTGATGCTGGATATTTACGGCAGTATCCTCAGGGAAAAGAATGATAGGAGGTGGAGGATCGAGCATGCACAGATCATCCACCCGGCTGATTTTGCGAAATTTGGCCGTTATTCGGTGATTCCCTCCGTTCAGCCCACCCATGCCACCTCTGACATGTACTGGGCCGCAGACAGGATCGGCACGGAACGCCTGCATAGTGGCGGTTATGCCTTGAAAAGACTGCTTGTTCAGAATGGATGGCTTGCAGCAGGCAGTGATTTCCCTGTCGAAGACATAAATCCTTTATATGGTTTTTATGCTGCAGTGGTTCGCAAAGATATTAAGGGGTATCCTGCGCAGGGATTCCAGATGGAAGATGCCCTCAGCAGGGAAGAAGCGCTCAGGGCAATGACCACCTGGGCAGCACGCGCTGCCTTTGAGGAGCATATTAAAGGCAGCCTGGAACCCGGTAAATTCGCCGACTTTATTGTTACTGAAAAGGACCTTATGACAATACATGAACAGGAAATTCCCGCAGTGAAGGTATTGTTGACGTTCACGGGAGGTGAACAGGTTTACCCTGCACTAAAATAACAGGGGCATGACAAGGACCCTCCTGGTTTACTTACCATGTCATTGCAGCATATGGTATGCCGGCCATCCCTGCCCGGATATACTTCGTGCCTCTGAAAAAACTGGCATAAAATACCCGGTCCTATAATGTCACTGGCAGGCCGGAATAGAAATCAAGGATCTTTGAGGAAAAGATGAACGTGTATTTGGCCTGTAACAGGTCAGATTGTGCTTTAGCGAGATTTGTTTTGGCAAGATTATAATCCACAGAACTTACTATCCCGACATTATATTTTTGTTCAGTGTAGTTGAAAGCCTCTTCCATCGATCTGACAGTTATCATATTGGCTCCATAGTTCTCGTACGCAGCCTTCGCATCCGTATATGCTTTCTGAATGTTCTTATAAAGGGTTTGTCTGGCAATTTCCAGGTTCACCTGCGAGTCAAGAAGGTTAACTTTTGCAGTGCTTATACGGTTCATGGTATACAGGTTGTTGAAAATCGGGATATCCAGGGAAAAGGAAAGCTGCTGGTATCCCTTATCATGGAGCTGGTCCCTCCAGCGGTATTGAGCCACAGGGTCTTCAGGATTAACGGATATATCGCTGTAAAGTGTATAAAAAAGATACCTTAAGCTCAGGGAAGGTAAGATTGCCCCTTTTTCGGCAGCCAGGCCTTTTTCAGCACTTTTCAGGTTATATTCAGCGCTTTTGATCAGGTGTAATACCCTGAGTGCATCTTTGTAGACACTATCCACCGACCTGAGGTATCCGGCATTCTCAATATTCATTATTGGTTTTTCAATCATGAATGAACTTATCTCAGAGGGGTCAAGGTCCATATATTGTGCCAGGGTAAGGTAGGATATCCCAAGGTCATTTTTTGCCCTTATAACGGCTGCAGCTTCCCTGGATTCCTGTGCCTGTATTTCATAAAGCTCTCCTATCGGTTTATTACCTACCTCAACCAATCGCTGGCTTTTCTCAACCTGAAGTCGTGTAATCCCCAGCTGATCCTCCGCCACTTTCAGCAGTTCCTCATTGAGCAGGATCTGCAGATAGGCACCTCCTATGGACAGTGTGATATTGTCTTTCAGGCTTTCCACATCTTCTATCCTTGCCAGCAGGTTGTACCTGTCTTCCCGTATGGTATAATAACCCGATAAGCCGTTAAAAAGTGACAACCTGCTCTCAATGCCCACATTCCCGTCTTCAAATGCCTGATCCACATATTCATAAGTATCAAAGTTCGGAGCCCTTCCTTTATTGAAAGTGTAATTTGCAAAGGCATTTGCAGTAGGTAATGTCCGGGCTCTTGCATAGGAAAAATTGCTTTCGGCCATTTTAACCTGCAGACCTTGTTTTTTGACCTGCAGGTTGTTCTTGTACGCATACTCGATACATTCCTCAAGAGTCCAGTTATCCTGGGGATAAGCATATACAACCAGTGTGACCGTCAGGAACAGGGCCATAAGATACTTCATACTTGCCATTGCCAGATAATTTTAAAGTTCAGGAAGATCGTGCAAGCTTTTTCCTTTTCCTGTAGAGCACCTGGATGAAGCGTGCATTATCATCAGGCGTCAGGATCTGGATCAGCTCCCACTCAGGATCGTAACTTTCTATTGCTTTCTTAAGCCTGTGGATACGGGCAAGTGATCGGGTAATTTCATCCCCGTCAATATTCAGGTCATCGTCCACGTCCCAGGGAAATGATTCCACCCTGAAACTGTATTGGATTTTTTCGTCACCGATCCTGAGTTCAATATCAGCTACCTCCTTTTCCCCGAAATGAGGTACGGGTATAGATAAGTCTTTCATAGTTGACCAGATATAAGTTTATACATATCAAGCACTTCCTGACTACAGTACATGTTTTATGTTTTCTGTCACAATATGTCCATCGAACAGGTGGATTATACGGTGTGCCTTGTCAGCGTCGGTTGGTGAGTGTGTTACCATGACAATGGTAGTACCGTCTTTATTCAATTCTGAAAGAAGGTTCATTACTTCTTCTCCATTGGCTGAATCCAGGTTACCGGTGGGTTCGTCTGCCAGTATCAGCTTCGGATTTGTGACGACGGCCCTTGAGATAGCTACTCTCTGCTGTTGCCCACCTGACAGCTGCTGGGGAAAATGTTTTTTCCTGTGCGCTATTTTCATGCGGTCGAGGACGGCGTTTACCTTTTGTTTACGTTCTGCTGAGGAAACCCTCATGTACAACAGGGGCAGTTCGACATTCTCATATACTGTCAGTTCATCAATCAGGTTAAAGCTCTGAAAGACAAATCCGATGTTTCCTTTCCTCAGGTTGGTCCTTTGCCTTTCCCTGAATTTCGAAACCTCCAGGTCCTCAAAAAATAAACCGCCACTTGTGGGATTATCAAGCAATCCTACAATATTAAGGAGTGTGGATTTGCCACATCCCGAGGGGCCCATAACGGCAACAAAATCACCCTTATTGATCTCCATGGTAACTTTATTGAGCGCAGTTGTTTCCACTTCATCTGTGCGGAAAATCTTGGTCAGTTCTTCAGTTTTGATCATAGCTAGGTAAAATTAAGTACGTAATATTTTATTCGATATTGGTTTGCGGGTCAGGTAAAGGGTTCAAAGTTCAAGGTTCAAGGTTTTATTGTTTCGCGTTAACGGGTGTACGTGTTAGCGTGTAAAAGAAGAAAGTAATGATTCAATTTTCATAAAGTCGCAACACGCAAACACGCAACACGTCAACAATTCTTGTTACTTACTACTCACTGCTCACTTTCTTCCTCCTCCAACTAGGTGGGCACTCGTCAGAGACGAGAGCCATCAAGGTACCATTCTTTCGATTCACGACTCACGATTCACGATTCACTACTTCTTCAGAATAAGTTTATCCACATTCCCGAAATTATCATAGCTTGAAATAATCACTTTCTCACCCGGTTCAAGCCCGGCAAGCACTTCGTAAAATCTTGGATTCTGCCTGCCTATGCTTATATTCTTTTTGGTAGCATATTCGCCGGAAGGATTAACAACATATACCCACTGTCCGCCGGTGCTCTGGTAAAAACCTCCGCGTGGAATCAGTATCGCTTCCTTCGATTCTCCCAGCTCCAGCTTGATCCTTGAAGTCTGTCCTATCTTGATCTGAGGTGGCGTTTCCGCTGTGAACAGCATGTCGGCATAAAACCTGCCATTCTGCACTTCCGGGTATATTTTCACAACCTTTGCCGGATAAGGAAGGCTCGCAAAATCACATTCTCCCGTCAGTCCCAAGTTTATCCTGGCAATATAATGCTCGTCAATCTCCACCCTCATCTTATAGGAATCAAGGATATTTACTGTGCCGATCCTGGACCCGTAAGTGACCACTTCTCCTCTTTCCGGGTTCAGTGTGGCAAGTTCCCCGTCTATAGGAGCCCTTATCATCAGGTGATCGAGACGTCCTTTAATGATCTTCATATTATCGGTCAGGCTCTTCACAGAAGCTTCCAGTGACTGTATCTGAACTGACCTGAAAATCGAATCCTGGACTATTATCTCCCTGAGAAGTTTTAATTTCTCCTGAGACGCTTCAAACTGCTCTTTTGATTGCTCAAACTCCTCGTATGAGATATGCTTCTGTTCATACAGGATTTTATTGTTCCCGAACGCCCTGGATTGCTGTTTAAATAACCGCTCCGTCTCAATCAGCTGGCTCTCTGAGTTCAGTTGCTGTTGTACCATGCTCAGACGTGCTGTGCGCAGATCATTTACTGCCCTGGTAACCTCTGCTTCGACATTGGAAATTTCCAGTATCAGGTTATCATTGCTCAATCGTATGATCGGATCTCCTTTTTTAAGCATACTGCCTTCCTCACGGATGATCTCCTCCACCCTGCCCCCTTCAATGGCGTCAAGGTAAATTGTCTGGAAAGGCTCCACCGTGCCTATTACTGCGATGTAATCCTGGAAAATATTCTTCTCGATCTCTGCTATGGAGATCTTATCTGTTTCGACATTAAGCTTTGATGATTTGTCCCCGAAAACAAGGCTGTAAGCAACAAGTAAGACGATGATGCTGACGATTGATATCCATAAAGTCCTTTTGCTGAAGAAACGGTGCTTCTTCTCAATTTTCCGATCCATGCCGTCCATTGCCAGATGTATAAAAGTTCAGCAATTTCTGCCCATTTATTATGCCAAAAAGCCTATTCTTATGAATATCAATACCTTAGTATATGAATGAAGAACGTCATACTGTATCGACTGTACGATTATGCAACAATAATAGTACGATTCCGAACGATACAAAAAAATAATATGTAAATTTACCGGAGGGGTTTATAAAATGCTGCCACGCAGGATAACCGGGACTTAGACCCGATGCCACCTGTCACCATAAGGGCATTAACCGGCCATATACCAGGCAGTGGAAGTACATAAAAATGAATAATTATTGTTATGAGTACCAAATTTGGTAACATCCTTGCTGTAGATGACAATGAGGATATACTGTTCGCGTTGAAATTACTGCTTAAGCAGCATGTGGAAAAGATCACCACTGTCAATAATCCGTCAGAAATACTGCCCGTCCTTGAAAAAGAAGATTTTGATGTGATACTTCTTGATATGAACTTCACCAAGGATGCCATCAGCGGGCAGGAAGGATTTGACTGGCTGGACAAGATCCTGGAACTGGACCCCGATGCAGTGGTCGTGTTCATTACTGCCTATGGTGATGCCGAGAAAGCTGTCAAAGCAATCAAATCAGGTGCTACTGACTTTGTACTTAAACCATGGCAAAATGAGAAACTACTGGCCACCATATCTTCCTCAATAAAGCTCAGAAGGTCACGGCTGGAAGCCAAAGGATTGAAAAGCAGGCAACAGGAAATCACCGCCATGCTTGATCAGCCATTTCACGAGTTTATTGGTCATTCGCCTGAAATGCTCCAGGTCTTTAATACCATCAAGAAAGTTGCAACCACCGATGCCAGCGTACTTATTCTTGGTGAAAACGGAACCGGCAAAGAGCTCGTCGCCCGGGCACTGCACAGGAACTCTATCAGGAAGGACGAGGTGTTTATCAGCGTCGACCTGGGATCAATTGCTGAAACCCTTTTTGAAAGTGAATTATTCGGCCATGAAAAAGGTTCTTTCACAGATGCAATAAAAAGCAAGCAGGGTCGCTTTGAGATTGCCAATGGCGGAACACTGTTCCTGGACGAGATTGGCAACCTGTCACCCACCCTGCAGACAAAACTTCTTACTGTCATTGAGAGGCGTGAGGTGGTTCGTGTAGGCAGTAACAAACCAATCGCAGTGGATGTAAGGCTTATCTGTGCCACAAACACCAACATCCATGAAACTGTATCGGAGAACAGGTTCAGGCAGGACCTTCTCTACCGGATCAATACGGTCGAGATCCATCTTCCTCCCCTGCGTGAAAGGACCGGCGATATACCATTGCTGGCCGATCACTTCCTGAAGATCTATTCGAGAAAGTACAAGAAAAATATAAGGAGCATCAGTCCTGCTGCAGGCAAAAAGTTGTCGCAATATCCCTGGCCGGGAAACGTGAGGGAATTACAGCATGCGATCGAAAGAGCTGTCATCATGAGCGATACGGGAACACTGGAACCTGACGATTTCCTTCTTCAGCCTTCCACCCAGAAGATGACCGACCTGGAACTGGATACCTACAACCTTGATGAGATAGAAAAGACCATCATTAACAAGGTCCTTAAACAGTACCAGGGTAACATTACCCAGGCAGCCACCGAGCTCGGATTAACCCGGACTTCATTATACAGAAGAATGGAAAAGTATGACTTATAAGAATTTCCGTCTTAATATTATTGTCAGGATATTATTGCTGACGGCATCTGTTTTCCTGTTTTTCTATTCCCTGAGCACAAATTTCCATGTTACTCCGGTACTTATTGGTATCATTATTGTTTTCCTGGTCTTCTCCATGATCAGGTATATTGACCGGACAAACAGGGACCTGACCAGTTTCCTTGAATCGATACGCTTCTCTGAGTTTTCAAGGTCTTTCCAGATTGAAGGGATGGGATCCTCTTTCGATGAACTGAACAGGGCTTTCAATGATGTGATCAATGATTTCCAGAAGGTAAGATCAGAAAAGGAAGAGCATTTTCATTATCTCCAGAGCATAGTCCAGAATATTGATGTGGCGATCATCGCATACAGGAAAGACGGGACGGTGGAGATGATCAATAAAGCTGCCAAGGTGCTGTTCCAGATTCACAGCCTCAAGAACATTAAAGGATTATCCGGGTTAAGCAGTGAGCTGGTTAATACCCTGCTGAATATCAGTCCGGGTGAAAATACGCTGGTCAAAGTGCAGGACCAGGATGACATCCTTCAGCTGGCAATAAACTCAACGGAATTCAAGGTTAAGGATAAGCTTATCATTCTGGCAACTATCAATAATATCCAGAGTGTCCTTGAAGAGCAGGAAACTGAAGCATGGCAGAAGCTTATCCGGGTCCTCACCCATGAGATAATGAATTCAATAACCCCTATAGCTTCCCTTTCCTCCACTCTTGATATTATGCTTAAAGGGATCACCAACGGGGGCAATATACGTGATGATCTTGACATGGAGACAGTCACGGAAATTCAGCAGGCATTGCAGACAATAAACAAAAGAAGTACCGGCCTGCTGCATTTTGTCAATACATACAGGAACCTTACCAGGATACCCAAACCTAACTTCAGGATCTTCAAAATAAAGGACCTGTTCAATAATATTTACCTGTTGATGGAAGAGGAGATAAATAGCCACAGGATTAATTACGTTACCCATGTTGATCCTGAAAACATTGAGGTCTCTGCCGACGAACAGTTGATTGAGCAGGTCATTATAAACCTGTTAAGAAATTCTATTCATGCACTGGAAAACAGGAAAGATCCGACTGTTGAACTGAACGCATGTTTTAATAAGCGTGGAAGGGTGACCATCCAGGTTTATGATAACGGCTACGGCATACTTCCTGAGGTGCTGGATAAGATTTTTATCCCGTTTTTCACTACCAAACAGAGTGGTTCAGGGATTGGTCTCAGCCTGTCGCGTCAAATACTGCGTCTGCACAATGGCACCATCACCGCACATTCAATACCCGAACAGGAAACGGTATTTACGCTAACCTTCTGACAGGGACAGATAAGGTAAGGTGCAGATTAACTATATCAGTATTTAATACCAATAACAACGATATCATCAACCTGGAAGTTATCTCCCTTCCAGGTCTCAAAAGTATCATCCAGAAGCTGTTTCTGCTCCGGCATAGGGCTTTTATGTATCTCCAGCAACAGGTCCTGGAAAGGTTTATATTTGTACTTCTTGTTTTTTGGTCCCCCGAACTGATCAGCAAAACCGTCTGAAAACATATAAAAACAATCCCCCTTCTGAATGCTCAGCTTATGTGTCTGAAAATCATTGAGCTCTGCATAGATGGCCACCGGCATCCTGTCAGCCTTGACCTCCATGAATTCGTTATTCCTTATATGGTATAAGGAATTATTTGCTCCGGCAAACTGAAGCTCATTAAGGTTCAGGTCAATGGTGCATAATGCCATATCCATACCTTCCTTTGTTTCTCCCTCCAGCCTCTGATGCAGGGAGTCGATCACATACCGCCTCAGGTAATTAAGTATCTGTCCTGCTTCGGTCACCCCCTCTTTCCCGATAATATCATTCAGGTAGGACATACCCAGGAGGCTCATGAATGCTCCCGGGACGCCATGGCCGGTACAATCGGCTGCCACGACGATCAGCTTATGATCGAGCTGCCTTACCCAGTAAAAATCCCCGCTGACGATATCCCTCGGTTTAAAAAGGATGAAATAATCCTCCACAAACTTGCTGAGGGTCACTTCTGAAGGTAACAGGGCATCCTGAATTCTTTTGGCTGCCCTTATGCTTGCCTTGATTTCACGGTTATTGGCCTCGATGATATCATTCTGTTCGCTGAGTATCCTGTTCTTTTCGCGGATCTCAGCGGTACGTTCCAGCACTTTCTGTTCCAGGATACGTTTCTCCTCGATCAGTTTACGTTCCCGGTATTTGATATAAGCGACGATAATGATAGCAATGACAAGGATGACCAGTGAATAAAACCACCAGGTCTGCCAGAAGGGCGGTTTAATGATGAACGGGAACTCAAGCGATGTTTTTGTCCATATGCCGTTACCGTTTTCCGCCATGACCTTGAAAGAATAATGTCCCGGGTTCAGTCCCTGGTAAACGACATCATTCTCTGACGTTTCAGGGTTGTAACCATCATCCAGCCCGTCGAGCATATACCTGTATTTGACCCTGGCAGGATTGGAAAGGGATATACCGTTGAAAATAAATGTCAGGTGGTTATCGGAATAAGGCAAAGTCAGTTCTTCAGGGATATTGAACCAGGGGGTACTCTGGATACCCCTCTGTGCCCAGTTTACCTCCTCGTACTTCAAGCGGATATTTGTCAGATGGAGGCTGGGAGGTGTAAGATTTTCCTTTTCAAGATAGGGTGAATATCTTGTAAGCCCGTTCACGGTTCCAAACCAGATATTATTGCTGTTATCTTTATAAATAGCATTCAGGTTATTTTCTATCCCGAAAAAGCCATTTTTTTCATCATACCTGTTGACCCTGATGACAGATCCTTTATCGTCGAGGATCAGGCGGTTCATCCCTTTATCGGTGCCAACGATGAGTGCACTGTCATTATAGAATAACAGGGAGTAAATCACATTGGAACCGATCAGTTCATCCCCGGCTATTTTCCGGATGGGCATGCTGTCTTTTCCGGAATAGTAGAACTTGAACAATCCTCCTCCCCCGGTCCCTATCCATATGTCTCCCCGTGAATCCTCAACCAGTGATTGAATCCTTTTTTCGGTGAGGCCCTCCATCTCATCAAAAGCATAGGAATTGGCACCGGCATAAACCTCTTTCTCCTTATCAAAGGCAACCAGTCCACCCCGGGTGCCGACCCAGAAATGTCCCCTGCTGTCCTGGATGATTGTCTCCACCCATGCATCAGGCAGGTCATTTGTTCCATAGTAGAAATCGGTAAAATGGGGATCCTGCTGCCTGAGGAAGCTTAACCCGTTTGAGGTGCCGTAGTAGATATAGCCGTCTGAACCGAGGGTTAATGATGTGATGTTATTACTGTAAAGCCCGTTTTTTTCTGTAAAATGCATGAACTGTTTGCCATTAAACCTGCTGATCCCGCTCTGGTTATATCCGATCCAGACCGAATTGTCGGGAGTGATGCACAGGGCTGTAATATTATTTTCAAGCAGCCCGTTCTTTGTTGAAAAGTATTGATAAAGGGGCTGGTTGACAGAAAAAGATATTTTCAGGAGGCCTCCTCCCGAAGTGCCAACCCAGAGATTCCCCTCATGATCCTGTTTGATCTGGTAAACATTATTGTCAGGCAATCCTTCGGCCATACCGTAATGGGCAAAATGATTACCGAGGAATTTGCACAAACCGTCATCTATCAGTCCTATCCACATATTTTCTTCAGAATCCTGGTATATATCCATGATGTTATTTCCCGGGAGGCCTATTATCGTATTTAAATATTCAAACCGTTCATTGCTGAAAATGGAAATCCCGTTATTCTTTGTTCCAATCCATAACTGGTTATCCTTGTCAACAAACAGGCTCCAGACCTCATTATCCCCCAGACCGTTTGATTTATTGTAGGATGTTATCTGTCCGACGCTTTCAGGGGTAATGTTCTTGATGCGGAATATCCCGTTTGACTTCGTTCCGAACCACAGGTTGCCGTCATGGTCTTCAGTAATGGACGTAATATCCCTGCCGGGCAGCCATGCTGAAATATTCTGGAATTGAGGATTCTCCGCTTCATAAGGATAGATACTTATTCCATTGTTTGTACCTGCCCAGATCCTTTTATATATATCTTCATAAAGGGCAAAGACATAATTAGAAACCAGCCCCTCCTCCCTTGTGAACCTGTCAAAGGTGATAGAATCCCGGTTGTAGTCTGTGATCCTGTACAGTCCTTTACCTATCGAGCCCAGCCAGATATGTCCCGCAGAATCTTCCTGTATTGCAAAGACGTTTGTTTCTGTAAGATTAAGTCTTCCCTCGATAGTATCAAAGCGGTAACCATCATACATTGTGATACCATTATCCGTCCCTATCCACATGTTTCCTTTGCTGTCTTCAAGTATATCCCAAACCACATCTCCCGAGAGGCCATTCTGGCGGGTATAGCTGACAAACTCTCTCCCGTCGAAGCGGCATATCCCCTTACCATTTGTCCCAAGCCATAAAAACCCACGCCGGTCCTGTATGATCTTCATGATGGATGAGTTGGGCAAACCCTCCCTGACGTTATAGCTGATGAAATTATTTTGCTGAGGATACAAATAAAAAAGGGAGCTTAATAAAGCTCCCGTCAATACCAGGTATTTTTTCATGAAATACTTTTAGTTGTTTCTTTTTATTTTTTCCTGAATATGAACTGCCCTCCTGCATCACCGGTATTTTTAATCGGGTGGAATTCCGGCCTCTGTTCCGAATTATTTATGACCGGTATCATGATCGACTGGTAAACCTCGGTGGCATCGATAAAGGGTTTCTTGTTATCATTCAGGGTTTTAAGCAACCAATAGGCGAATATTGAGTGACCGTCGCTGCCTCCGTCCATAACCGGTTCAATTCCCCCTGAGGTAATTGCTTTCCTGGAGGCCATGCTGTTCACTTCCCTGTAATATTTGGGTGTATCCTCAAATTCTTTCTGAATGGCACTTCCACGGAATATGTCCCCGCTGAAGCAGGCATCGGAGATGAGCAGTGTATGCTTGGATTTGATCCCATTCAAGTATGCCTGAAGGTCATTGTTTGACAACAGGTCGAGGGTTGATGCGCTTATAGCATCAACAGGTACCCAGAAACCTTTATCCATCAGTTGGTTATATTCGCCGTGACCTGAATAATATATCAGAACATTATCATTTTCCTTAATATTGTTCATAAGCCATTCAAGTTCCGTAACAATATTTGCCTTAGTGGCATCTCCATCATACAGAGTCTTGAAATGGTCAAACTTGTATGAACTCTTGAGTGTCTGTTCAATTGTTTTTGCATCCCGCACTGCGTTAGTCAGTGTAGGCCATTTCCCTGTATATTTATCGATACCGATAATAAAAGCATAGTAGTCACCGAAGGTCAGTTCATCAGGAACTTCCTCGGTAATACCAAGTCCCTTGGTTGGGTCACCTGACCCGCGCATACCCGGCTGTGCTGTCTGGGTTTGTGTGTCTGTCTTTTTGGTCAGACTGATCTTTTTTGATGGTCCTTGCCCGGTTTGAGCAACAACGGTGAAACAAAGGAAGCTCAAAACCAGCAGGGCGATAAAAAATACCTTTGTTTTCATAGCATTGGTTTTTAAAGGTTTATCATTCATTTTCTTGTTTCCTGCTTTGAAAAAACATCATTCGTTAAATTAAAATCTCACAATCCACTTTATATTCGGTCCGAACTGATCATATCCCAGTAATACTTTCTGATCAATCTGGGCTTTGAACCTGTATGCATTCTCCTTATTATTTTTGGCTCCCCTGATAGCCACCCAGACTATATCAGATAACCAGACGGCCGCACCGGCTCCGATAAATATAGCTGACTGGTTCAGGGAAGAGTTTGCCTTATCATACAAATTTTTCCATTCATCCGGATTCTCTGATTTCAGATAATCATTATAGAATTTATCTGAATTCATCTTCTGCATCACACCTACTCCCACCAAACCGTATGCCAAAATTGTTTTTATATACGGTTTAAAGATCATTTCCTTGTGGTTTTTAACTGCAAAATCACCCCAACCGGGAACAGGGACTGATTTCAAAGCATTGGCGGGCCCGCCATAGATCCTTTCTGCTTTGAGAATCTTTAACTGAGGCCTGATTTCACCTTCAATTCCATTCGGCAGATCCTTAAAAACATCCCATAATATCTGCTTCCCCTTTCCACCTTTTATGTTTGGTCCCACATCCCCTGTCAGTGATTTGGGTATTATGATCTGGTTGGAATTCAGATCTACGAATTCAAGTGAGATTTCAAACAGGTCGGTCGGTCTGGCCTTAATATCATAAGTCACCTGGATTTTTTCTTCCACAAGGTAGAAATCGATATTGGCAAACTTGGCATTACTTTCCTGGGAGAATCCTGTCTTTGAGAACAATAAGCAAAGAACGCTGAACAGTAAGATTTTTGAGATTTGATCCATAACTGATTTCAAGAGTTTAAACGTATCCTATGATAGCAAAGTTACGACAAATTATCAATTAAATGTAACATTTATTAACACAAATGTAACATTTTAACAAGTAGAATAAAAAGAATTGTTGTCGTGTTTCGGGTTAGCGTGTTGCAGGGAGGTTTTATTTGGTTTGCAACTCCCCGTTTTCATCTGTTTTGATGACATACAGATCAGCACTCGAATTTGCCGTATTGTACTTGGTGCCGACAATAACCAGTCCTCCATCAGCGGCTTCGAGGATAGCATGAACGCCACTTGTACTGGCTTCGAAATCCTTCTGCCACATGACCTGGGTCAGGTCATGCCTGACCTTGACAAGGGTCATTCCGTCAGAAACAGCAGCATAATTACCGTCCTTCAGAACGATGACAGAGATTGAATGTTCGACGCCAACATCGAGGATTGAAATATAGTTATCCGAATTTAAACCACCATCCCCGTTGTTGTCGACATGTACCAGTCTCATGTCCCCTCCAAGGGGAGCTCCTGCAATAAGATAGCCATCCCCGCCCGGCATTCTCCTTACACATCCCCTTTGGTTTGGGATACAGCTGGTGATCACTTCTTTCTGCCATAAGACAGTCAGTGACTGGTCAAGCTTATAAAGCATGAGTTTATGTCCCGGACCCGGCACTTTGCCGATAGTAGTGAGTAAAAGGTAATTACCATCATTGGCCACTTCAATGCAGCTGCCATAATCATCATTTGTTCCTCCGATATTTGACCTCGTACCCGCTGTTCCGTCTGTTGTGGATTCAAAGATGATAGATTCTATCCCGCGTGAAGGGTTCGCTGCCACATAAGTCTCAGTATATCCGTACATTAGAAAACCGCTGCCCCCAGTCTTCTGAATAAAACTGAATCCCAGGTCCAGCTTGGTCAGCCCGAAATCTTTCTCCCAGCGTTTAATACCGTCCTTGTCCGTCCTGACCAGAAACAGCTGCCAGTTGGTACCACCTTTGTTCTTATTCCCAAGTATCAACAGGTCTTTATCGGACAGTTCCATGACATCCACACCATATTCCTGATCCGTGGCACTTCCATAAATTGAGTTACGCGCAAATTTCTGATTACCAAGAGAATCAATCTTGATCAGGTAAATATTATAATCCAGACTGGTCGGATTTCTGTAGCTTCCGGTAAGAAGATACCCTCCATCATTTGTTGCCGCAATGGCCCAGCCGGTGTCAGTGCCAGCTCCTCCAAAATATTTTTCGAATGTCCTGTTGCAGGTGTCGGTCAGGCAATTCACCCCTACTTCACAATAACAACCCTGGCATTTAAAACCAGGTTTATGTGCACAGGTATCCGTTCCGCATTCAACACCCTCCTCACAACAACAACCCTGGCATACAAAACCGGGTTTCCCCGAACAGGTATCGTTCCAGCACTCGACACCCTCCACACAGCAGCAACCCTCGCAAAAACTTACCTGGCAGGTATCCACATCACATCCCGAGCAGCAGCATGTGTCGGGGCACCCTCCCGGACAGTCGTTCCCGCAGTTGACACCCAGGTCATGATCGCACCTTTTTGTAAGCGACGGACAGGAACTGAGCAGGATGAAGAGGGCCAAACATGAGAAGGCGGCAAGAAATGTTTTCATAGGTTGAAGTATGTGATTTATATTCCCGAACTAAAATACTCAAAATTAGCAAAAACAACAATCGGAGTACTTTAAAGTATTAAATAATGAGCTGTTAGTAAATTTATCATTGATAAATTGCAGCAGTAATTTTACATTTCGGGAATGAAAAACTAAAAAAAATGATCCCGTAATCAATTGTTTAAATTTTAACCAGGAATATAAGATATGAAATGGACACATGAAAATATCCCTGACCAGTCAGGGAAAACCGCGATTGTCACGGGAGCTAGCAGCGGACTGGGATTTGAAACAGCTAAAGCCCTGGCAGAAAAGGGAGCACGTGTGATACTGGCCTGCAGGAACGCTAAAAAGGGATCTGATGCTGCCTCTGCCATCAGGACAGACCATCCCGAAGCACTGACAGATTTTATGGGGCTTGATCTTTCCGAGTTGTCTTCCATCAGGGATTTTGCAAATGCATTCAAAGCAAAGAATGAACGGCTTGACCTGCTGATCAATAATGCAGGTGTGATGGTACCTCCCCGGGGGCAGACAAAGGATGGATTTGAACTGCAGTTCGGTACCAATCACCTCGGACATTTTATGCTGACAGCTTTACTTTTCGGGGTATTAAAAAATACCGGCCAGGCACGGGTAATCAGCGTCAGCAGTATGGCCCACAGGCAGGGAAGGTTTGATCCGGGTAACCTTAACGCGGAAAAGAAATACAGCAGGATGGGGGCGTATGGCCAGAGCAAGCTGGCTAACCTGCTGTTCATCTATGAACTGCAGAGAAGAATTGATGCTGCCGGACTTGATATGATCGCTGCAGCTTCTCATCCCGGCTGGACAGCAACCAACCTCCAAAGGCATTCCGGGTTCTTCACATTCCTGAATCCTGTACTGGCCCAGAAGCCCTGCATGGGAGCCCTGCCAACACTTTATGCCGCAACAGCGGGAGATGTCAAAGGAGGAGATTTTTACGGTCCGGGAGGATTCATGGAGATAAGGGGATATCCTGTTAAGGTCAGGTCAAGCATACAGTCCTATAGCCTCGAGGCAGCGGCACTTTTATGGGAGCTGTCTGAAAAGATGACCGGGGCCAGTTTCAGGATATAATCACTTCCTTCTCCATCCTGAATAAATAAAGGGAAATGTAAGAACCGGCTGTTATAAAGCATCCCTGGCGCCCGCATCAGGATTTCATTTATTTTGAAGAATAGTAGTAAATTTCCGTTATATTAATAAAATGGTATTAAACCCCAGAGCAAGCTCTGGACTCTTTTTTCCGCAGCAAGCTGCGGGGAATTTGACCAAACTTCCCGTCCGCCGAATCCGCCGACCGGCGGAGAAGGTGGATTTAAAAGTCAACCGGATCAGAGGTATGTCGATGAACAGGAACATTTTTACCGGATTTGTCTTAATATGCATGATCAGCTCATTCCTAATGCCTGTTGCATGTATAAAAGAAAAATTCGATCCTGAGAAGCTTAACAACTCCGTCCAGTTCTCACCCAGCATGGCGGCACCTATAGGGTACCTTCATTTCCGCCTCGACTCCATGCTCAACGATTCCACCAAACCGGAAATACTGGAGATCCACAGTGACGGCACCATGACACTCAGGTACAGGCAGAAGGTTTTTTCTCAGAATCTGGCAGATTATTTTACCTTCCCGGAAATTGATGAACCTTTTACCGTTACCAGTCAATTGCCTACTCTTGACCTTCGTTCTCTCGGCTCCGATGAAATGGTTATACCCTATACCTTCCGTATCGATTTCAGCATGAATGACAGCATAAAGGTGCGGCTCGACAGCTTGTGGATCAAAACCCTTTCAATGGACCTCGATCTGACAAACTCCCCCCCCGGGCTCAACGGACAACTGCAGATCACCAGCCAGTCATTTACCAGCAAAAATGATTCCCTGTCCCTGATCATGCCATTTGACGGAACGCCCGAAGCAGAGAATCTTGACGGATACAGCATCATTCTGGAAAACAACCAGCTTATCTTTAATGTTTTACTAACCATGCGGGCATCACCCCTTGTGCTCAACCAGGGGGATGATATCTTTTCGCTGCATATCTCTTTCCGGGATGCATCTTATGATTGCATCTTCGGTTACCTGGGTTCATTCAGGCTGAACCTTCCTCCCAGGACGGTCAATATTGATTTTTTCAAATCCATGATGGACGGAACTTTCCATTTTAAAGAACCCCTCCTGAAAGTGTATTATACCAATTCCATAGGTATCCCGGTTAAAATCAGCATGGAGGATTTTTATGTCACAACCAGGCTGGGAGAACATGAGGAAATCACTAACACCCTTGATAGTAACTGCATCCCCTTCAGGCAAAATCCCCTGCTGTTATCTTATCCCGATATTTCCATGGCCCGGGAAGTTGTCTATGACAGCCTGATTGTTACGGACAGCCTTATACTGAACCTGAACAACACCAATATGTTTGATATCCTGGAACTGGCACCCAAGAACCTGACTTTCAGCGTGTACGGCACCGTAAATCCGCCTCGGCTGGATTCAGTCAATTTCATCGCATCCGACAGCCGTTACAGCACTGAATGTGAGCTGGTGCTTCCCCTCGAAGGATATGCTTCTGTGATGGTAATGATGGATACGCTTGAATTTAACTTCACTAATTTTTATGACAAACCTCCCGAGGAGATAAAACGCCTGGCATTCAGGGTGAATTTCTTTAACGGGTTCCCCCTGGAGATAGATGCACAGATGTACTTTGCAGATGAAAATTATAACATCAAAGCCACCCTCATTCCTGATGACTGGAGATTTGTCCGGGCAGGTATTCCGGGGTCGGGATGCAATTGTGTGCCTGATCCCAAACAACCTCCCCTGGAAATAGAATTCCCCAGGGATAAGATCGACTCCATCTATGCATCAAAGTATATTTTACTCTGGGCAAGCGTAAGCACTCCTGACTGGGCACAGGA
>Ga0172365_10000142_pt1 | contig 42618 bp, 51 predicted proteins | sample LakKivSesite48cm_FD_114535 | JGI IMG/M metagenome (GOLD analysis project Ga0172365, IMG submission 114535) | Sediment microbial communities from Lake Kivu, Rwanda - Sediment site 48cm | ecosystem: Environmental > Aquatic > Freshwater > Lake > Sediment | place: Rwanda: Western Province, Lake...
AACGGAGGTTCTGTATGGCTAAGAAAAAGTTTGAAAGGACAAAACCCCATGTCAACATAGGAACCATAGGACACATAGATCATGGGAAGACCACCCTGACATCAGCCATTACCCGCTGTCTTGCCCAGAAGGGAATGGCTACCTGGATCCCTTTTGATCAGATCGATAAGGCACCTGAAGAAAAGGAGAGAGGGATTACCATTGCCACAGCCCATGTGGAGTATGAGACAAAGAAGAGACACTATGCCCACGTGGACTGCCCTGGTCATGCCGACTACATCAAGAACATGATCACCGGTGCTGCCCAGATGGACGGTGCAATCCTTGTCGTCGGTGCGAATGATGGTCCCATGCCCCAGACGAGAGAGCACATCCTCCTTGCCCGTCAGGTCGGTGTCCCCTATGTCGTGGTCTATCTCAACAAGGTTGATATGGTGGATGATCCTGAACTTATCGAGCTCGTCGAAGTAGAACTCCGTGAACTCTTAACCAAGTATGAATTCCCCGGGGATGATATTCCCATCGTCAAAGGGAGCGCCTTAAAGGCACTGGAGTGTGGATGCGGGAAGGAAGACTGCCCCAACTGTAAGAGCATCTTTGAGCTTATGGATGCAGTGGACAGCTACATCCCTGAACCTGTCCGTGATACGGACAAACCCTTCCTCATGCCGGTAGAAGACGTCTTCTCAATCAGCGGGAGGGGAACTGTGGTGACAGGTCGTGTGGAGAGAGGTGTCATCAAACCAGGAGGGGAAGTAGAGATCATCGGGTTCAGACCCACCCAGAAGACCGTTGCCACCTCTGTTGAGATGTTCCGCAAGATCCTGGACCAGGGTCAGGCAGGTGATAACATCGGGGTACTCCTCCGTGGTACCAAGAAGGATGAAGTGAAGAGGGGTCAGGTCCTCGCCAAACCGGGGAGCATCACCCCCCATACGAAGTTTAAGGGAGAGGTCTACATTCTTACCAAGGAAGAGGGTGGCCGTCATACCCCGTTCTTCTCAGGCTATAGGCCCCAGTTCTATCTGAGAACCACCGATGTGACCGGTGTGGCACGACTCCCTGAAGGTGTGGAGATGGTGATGCCAGGGGATAATGTGACCCTCTCAGTAGAGCTTGTGACCCCCATTGCCCTGGAGAAGGAACTCCGCTTTGCCATACGGGAAGGCGGGAAGACTGTGGGAGCAGGTGTGATCACAGAGATTATAGAGTAGAGAGGATAGAAGATGAGGCAGAGAATCAGGATATGCCTGAAGGCCTTTGATCATAGATTACTTGATCAATCGGTGAAAGAAATAGTGGAGGCGGCAAAAAAGACAGGAGCACAGGTGATTGGACCTGTACCATTGCCTACAAGGATTCAGAAATTTTGCGTATTGAGATCCCCTCACATAGACAAGAAATCAAGGGAACAATTTGAGGTAAGAACCCATAAGAGGTTAATAGATATTGTTGAACCAACCCAGCAGACTGTGGATGCCCTTATGAAGCTGGAACTCGCAGCAGGGGTTGACGTGGAGATTAAGTCTTAGGAGTTCTTTATGGCAAAAGCGGATATATTGGATATAAAAGGTGAAAAGATAGGGGAAGTTGAGATTAAAGACGAAATATTTATGTGTGAGGTGAAACCCAATCTTATTCATGATGTGATAAAGATGCAACTTGCAAATCGAAGAAGGGGGACAGCATCAACAAAGACACGGAAAGATGTGAGTGGTGGCGGAAAAAAACCATATAAGCAAAAGGGAACAGGAAGGTCAAGGCAGGGAACTTCAAGATCACCATTACAGGTAGGTGGAGGCACCGTATTTGGACCTCATCCCAGGGATTATGGCTACACCTTACCGAAGAAGGTGAAAAGAAGTGCATTAAAATCTGCCCTGACAGTGAGATACACCGGTTCCGGTATGAAGGTTTTAGACAAACTGGAGATGCAGGAAATAAGTACAAAGAGTTTTAGTAGTATTTTTAAAACCCTGAGCCTCACAACCCCGCTTTTTGTTATTGATAAAAAGGATGAGAAGGTTGAAAAATCAGCGAGAAATCTACCATACACCAAGATATTAAGAGTTGACGGGCTAAATGTGTACGATATTATAAGGTATGAACAACTCGTAGTAACACTGGATGCGCTCAAGAGGATAGAAGAGGTGTTGGCATCATGAATGAATACGATATTGTCATAAGACCCCTGATAACTGAGAAAAGCTCCCTTTTGAGGGATAAGGGGAATCAGTATATATTTGAGGTACGGAGAGACGCGAATAAAATAGAGATCAAAAAGGCTATAGAAAAGCTTTTTAAAGTAAAGGTAGTCTCAGTAAGGGTTGCTATTATGGAAGGAAAAGAGAAAAAACTCGGGAGGTTTTCAGGCAAGCGGCCTGATTGGAAAAAGGCAGTTGTAAAATTAAGTCCTAAAGACAAAATAACGATTTTTGAGGGTGCATAATGGGTATAAGGGAATATAAGCCTACTTCCTCTGGCAGAAGGTTCATGAGTGTTCTAACCTTTGAGGAGATTACAAAAAAAGAGCCAGAAAAGTCTTTACTATCACCTTTGAAAAAGACTGGTGGCAGGAACAATCTTGGCAGGATCTCGACAAGACATATAGGAGGAGGCCACAAGAGGAGATACAGGATAATAGACTTCAAAAGGGATAAATTTGACATCCCTGGAAAGGTCTACGGGATAGAATACGACCCGAATAGATCTGCAAATCTTGCCCTCATTCATTATGTTGATGGAGAAAAGAGGTATATCCTTGCCCCTCTTGGTATAAAGGTAGGGGATATCATTGTTTCAAGTAAGAAATCAGATACAGAGATAAAAGAAGGGAATGCACTTCCCTTGAAATTCATACCCGTTGGAACATTTGTCCATAATGTGGAGATGAAGTCAGGAAAAGGCGGGCAGATAGCGAGAAGCGCTGGAAATTATGCACAGCTTGTAGCCAAAGAAGGTGATTATGGACATGTTCGTATGCCTTCAGGCGAGGTGAGATTGATAAATCTTTCTTGCATGGCGGCGGTTGGTCAGGTTGGTAATCTGGATCATGAAAATATCACAGTTGGAAAAGCTGGAAAACCAAGGTGGTTGGGGATAAGACCTACCGTCAGGGGAACAGCAATGAACCCTGTTGACCACCCGTTGGGTGGTGGTGAAGGGAGATCGAAGGGTGGTAGACATCCGTGTTCACCATGGGGACAGCTATCAAAAGGTTTAAAAACAAGAAGGAATAAGAGAACTGATAAGTTTATCGTCAAGCGTAAAGATTAGGAGGTATTTGTGGCAAGGTCTTTAAAAAAGGGGCCATTTGTAGAGGAAAAGTTATTAAAAAAGGCGGAAGAGACAAGGGAGTCGAAGAGTTCGAAGGTTATTAAAACCTGGTCGAGAAAGTCCACAATTACTCCAGATTTTATAGGATTGACCTTTGCAGTCCACAATGGAAAGAAGTTTATCCCTGTCTTTGTAACAGAAGAAATGGTTGGCCATAGGCTTGGGGAGTTTTCTCCAACAAGGACGTTCCATGGCCATTCAGGGGATAGAAAGGCAAAAGTGGTCAAAAAGAAGGAATAGATACTATGGAAATCATTGCAAGAACAAGAATGATAAGGATATCCCCAAGGAAGGTTCGAATCATAGGGGATCTGATAAAGAAGAAAAACATAAACGATGCAATGGGCATGCTTATCTACATGCCTCAAAAGGCATCTTATATCTTAAAGAAACTTCTGGACAGTGCCATCGCAAATGCAAGACACAAAAAATATGTCGATATAGACAACCTTTACGTCAAAAATGTAATAGTAGATGGAGGGCCGATGCTTAAAAGGTTTTTACCGAGGGCGATGGGGAGGGCAACAAAGGTTCGAAAAAGGTTAAGCCACATTACGCTTGTATTAGATGAATCATAAGCTTGGAGGTTAAATGGGTCAAAAGACACATCCTTTTGGTTTTAGGCTTGGGATAATAAAAACATGGGATTCCAAGTGGTTTGCATCAAAGAATTATGCAAGGTTTCTCCATGAAGATTTAACTATAAAAAGGTTCTTGAAGGGGAGGTTACATCAGGCAGGTGTCTCAAAGATAGAGATAGAAAGGGCAGCAAATAAGGATAAGAGAGCAAAGATCAATATCTATACTTCAAGACCAGGGCTTGTAATAGGAAGAAAAGGGGCTGAGGTAGAAAATCTGAAGAAGGAGCTGCAGAGGATTACTGATAAGGAAGTCATATTAAATATAACTGAGATAAAAAGACCCGAGGTTGATGCACAACTCGTGGCAGAAAATATTGCTTTACAGCTTGAGAGAAGGGTATCGTTCAGAAGGGCGATGAAGAGAAATGTCTCACAGGCATTGAAATTCGGTGCAAAGGGTATAAAGGCTATGTGTGCAGGAAGGCTGGCAGGTGCTGAAATGGCGAGAACAGAGTGGTATCGGGAAGGCAGGGTGCCTCTCCAGACTATAAGGGCAGATATAGATTATGGATTTGCCATAGCGATGACTAAATACGGTGTGATAGGCGTGAAGGTCTGGGTATTTAAGGGTGAAGTATACCAGGAGGCAAAATAATGCTCGCACCAAAAAGGGTTAAATATAGAAAACAGCAAAAGGGCAGGATGAGGGGTGTTTCAAATAGGGGTAATGTTGTGAGTTTTGGAGATTATGGATTGCAGGCACTTGAATGTGGATGGGTTACTGCGAGACAGATAGAGGCAGCAAGGATAGCCCTCACGAGGTATGTGAAGAGAACAGGAAAGGTGTGGATAAGGATATTTCCAGATAAACCGATAACAAAGAAACCTGCAGAGACAAGAATGGGTAAGGGCAAAGGCCCATCTGAAGGCTGGATAGCAGTGGTGAATCCTGGAAAGGTACTTTATGAGATTAAAGGTGTCCCTGAAGATAAAGCAAGGGAAGCACTCCGTATCGCATCTTTTAAACTTCCCATTGAAACAAGGTTTGTAGCAAGAATTGAGGATTAATGAAGGCCAGAGAGTTTAAAGAGTTAACAAATGAAGAGCTTTTGAAAAAGAAGAAGGATCTGAAAGAAGAGGCCTTTAATCTGAGGTTTCAGCATTCGACCGGGCGGTTAGAGAATACAGCAAGGATTAAACTCATACGAAGGGATATCGCAAGAATAGAAACCATTTTGAGGGAAAGGGAACTGAATGCTTAAAACAGCTTATAGCAATCAGCCATCAGCAGTGAGCAAGGAAAAGTAAAAAATTTGGGCTGAAAGCTGATCCCGCCCTGCGGGACTAAAAGCTGATTATAATTCGAGGTAGGCATGGAACTGAAAGGTGATGTCAACAGGAAAAAGATGGTAGGCGTTGTTGTTGGGGATAAGATGGACAAAACTGTGGTTGTAGAAGTTGAGAAATTTTTGAAACATCCAAAATATTATAAGTACCTTAAGACTAAAAAAAGATATAAGGTACACGACGAAGAAAATGCATGTAAAACAGGAGATAGAGTTTTAATAGTGGAAACAAGACCCCTGAGTAAAGAGAAGAGATGGTTGGTAAAGGAAATTATAAAAAAAGAAGAACCTGTTATATTGTTTGAGGAAGGGGTAGGGGGAGATGATACAGGAGAGATCTAAGCTTGAAGTAGCGGATAATTCAGGGGCGAAAAAGCTCGGTTGTATAAGGGTCCTTGGGGGCTCAAAGAAGAGGTATGGAACGGTTGGGGATATCATAGTGGCTTCTGTAAAGGAGGTTATCCCTAATGCTAAGGTGAAGAAGGGGGAAGTTGTGAAAGCAGTCATCGTGAGGACAAAAAAGGAGATTAGAAGGGTAGATGGTTCTTATGTAAAATTTGATGATAATTCTGCGGTAATTATAAATCAGTACAATGAACCAATAGGGACAAGAATATTTGGACCGGTGGCAAGGGAACTAAGGGCAAAAAAGTTTATGAAGATTGTATCGTTAGCACCTGAGGTTGTGTGAGGGATAAATGCAGCGATTAGCTCTTAGCAATCAGCAGTCAGCAAAAACTGTTTTTAAAAAGCTGATAGCTGAAGGCTTAAGATGAGGTAAAAATGGAGAAACATTATCATATAAAGAAGAATGACCTTGTCATGGTTACTGTGGGTAAGGATAAAGGAAAGACAGGTAAGGTTTTAAGGGTCATTAAGAAGAAGGATAGGCTCGTAGTAGAGAAGGTAAACATGGTGAAGAAGCATGTAAAACCGAGTCAGAAGTCAAAAGGTGGAATAATGGAAAGAGAGAGCCCGATACATTTTTCAAATGTAATGATTTATTGTGAGAAGTGTTCAAAACCGGTAAGGGTGGGTAAAAAATTACTTGAAGATGGGAAAAAGGTAAGATTCTGCAAGAAATGTGAAGAGGTTATTGATAAGTAGGAGGCAACTGTTGAAGACTTCTTATATGGATTACTATGAAAAAGAAATAAAGTCGGCTTTAATGAGAAGGTTCAAATATAGGAATATTATGCAGGTCCCGAAGCTTGACAAAATTGTTGTAAATATTGGTGTTGGAGAAGCGATACAGAATATAAAAACTCTTGATAGTGCTTCAAATGATCTTGCTTTAATAACCGGTCAAAAGCCGGTAATTACAAAGGCGAAAAAATCTATAGCTTCTTTTAAATTAAGAGAGGGCATGTCTATAGGTTGTATGGTTACACTCCGGAGGGACAGAATGTATGAATTTTTTCATAAGCTTGTTCATATTGTACTTCCGAGGGTGAGAGATTTTAAGGGTGTTTCTGCAAAGTCTTTTGACGGAAGAGGAAACTACACTTTGGGACTCCGAGAACAGATTATCTTTCCTGAAATAGATTATGACAAGATTGATAAAACAAGAGGTATGAATATCACAATTGGGACAACAGCAAAAACGGATGAAGAGGGCTGCGAACTATTGAAGCTAATGGGTATGCCCTTCAGGAGTTAATGGAGGATTGAATGGCGAGAAAATCTATGATGGAAAAATTGAAGAGAGGTCCTAAATTTAAGGTACGTATAAGGAATAGATGTACTATTTGTGGAAGGCCAAGGGGCTTTTTGGGAAAATTTCAGATGTGCAGAATATGTTTCAGGTTGAATGCTCTAAGGGGAGAGATACCTGGAGTTATAAAATCAAGCTGGTAAGGGGGCATCTATGGGGATGATTGATCCTATTGCTGATATGCTGACAAGAATAAGAAATGCGATAATGGCCCGTCACGAGTCGGTGGACATACCTTATTCTAATATGAAGTTTGCCGTATCAAAGATACTCAAGGAAGAAGGTTATACAAAAAATTATAAAACCTTTGTTGATGAGAAAAGGAAGAAGTTTTTAAAGGTTTATATTAATTATGATGAGAATAATAAAAGCGTAATAACTGGTCTTAAGCGGATGAGTAAACCAGGCAGAAGGGTTTATGTGAAGGTGGAAGACATAGAGAAGTTAAAAAGTCATCTCGGTTTGATAATACTTTCTACTTCAAAGGGTCTTATGACAGATAGGAATGCAAGAAATAATAAAATTGGAGGGGAGTCCCTCCTTATTGTTTGGTGAGGTATGGCATGTCAAGGATAGGCAGAAAACCTGTTATGCTGCCTGAAGGCATAAAGTTAGGTTTAAAAGATGGTGAAATTACAGTTTCTGGACCAAAAGGGACCCTCAAGAGGGGGTTATTAGAAGGGCTGGAGCTAAATATTGATAAGAACACCGTAACCGTAAAAAGGGCGAATGATGATAAGAAGATAAGGGCATACCATGGGCTTATGAGGACTTTAATTTCAAACATGGTAGAAGGTATCCATAAGGGTTTTGAGAAGAAACTTGAAATAATTGGCATAGGATATAGAGTAGAACTCCATGGAAACAATTTAATGTTCTATCTCGGATATTCGCACCCTATTACATTTCCCTTGCCTGAAGGGATAAAGGCACAGGTTGAGAAGCAAACCTTATTAACCATAAAGGGATCAGATAAAGAGCTTGTGGGAGAAATAGCAGCAAAGATAAGGGCATTAAGGAAGCCAGATGTATATAAAAATAAGGGTGTGAAGTACGCAGATGAAAAACTGAAGAAGAAGGCAGGTAAAAGCGGGAAGTAAGGAGTAAGGGATGCAAAGAAAAGAGAAGGTAGAAGCAAGATCAAGAAGAAAGAAAAGAATTAGAAAAAAGATTGCTGGCAGCATGGATAAGCCGAGACTCTGCGTATATAAAAGCTTGAAACAAATGTATGCGCAGGTTATAGATGATACAAAAGATAAGGTGATCACCGGTGCATCAACTTTAAATAAAGATGTAAAAGCGCAGATAAAACATGGTGGTAATATTGAGGGGGCTAAAAAGGTTGGTGAGTACATAGGTAAAAAGGCGCAGGAACTGGGTATTAAACATGTTGTATTCGATAGGAATGGATTCAAATATCATGGCAGGGTTAAAGCCCTTGCAGAAGGTGCAAGGGAAGCCGGGTTAATATTTTAAGAGGAGGCTACGTATTGGTTGAGAAAAAACGCATTGAACCGGATGGACTTGAGCTACAGGACAGGTTAGTTTACATAAATCGGGTTGCAAAGGTTGTAAAAGGTGGAAGGAGATTTAGTTTCAGTGCGATAGTTGTGGTTGGGGATGGGAACGGCCGCGTTGGTTTCGGTTTGGGAAAAGCGAATGAAGTGCCTGATGCGATAAGAAAGGCAGTTGAACGGGCCAAAAAGGATATTATTGAAGTTCCGGTATCGAAGGGTACAATTCCCCATGAGGTTATGGCTAAGTACGGTGCCAGCCAGGTATTTATGAAGCCAGCAAGTGAAGGAACAGGTGTTATAGCAGGCAGGGCAGTGAGGGCTGTTGTTGAGGTGGCTGGTATAACAAATATATTGACTAAATGTTATGGTTCAAGGAACTTTCATAATGTAGTAAAGGCTACTGTGAAAGGGCTGTCAATGTTGAAATCGTCCGAGATGGCATTAAAGCAGAGGGGAAAGATAAAGGGCGAGGAGGGATAACGTGGCTTATCTCAAGATAAAGTGGATAAAAAGCGCTATTGGGCGTACAAAAGACCAGAGAGATACTATAAAAAGCCTTGGATTTAAAAAGCTTTATGAAGAAAAGGTTGTGAAGAATACCCCTGAGATAAGGGGCATGGTTAAAAAGGTAATGCATCTGTTAGAAATTGTGGAGGATGTTCGATAAATGAAACTTTCTGATTTAAAACCGTCTGAAGGGTCAAAGAAGAAGAGAAAAAGGATAGGAAGGGGCACGGGATCAGGCCATGGGACAACGGCCGGATATGGCAACAAAGGGCAGCGGTCAACGAGCGGAGGCACAAAAGGAAAAAGCTTTGAAGGCGGCCAGATGCCTCTCACGCGAAGGATCCCCAAAAGGGGGTTTAGAAATCCATTCAGATATGAATATGCACTTGTAAAGATAAAAGATCTTGTAGTGTTTAGAGGTAAAGAAAAGGTGAGTATTCAGGATTTTTTAGAAGCTAAATTGGTGGGTAATATAAAAAATGGTGTAAAACTCCTGTCTGATGGGGATATAGATTTTCCAATTAAGGTAATGGTTCATAAGGCATCTAAAAAGGCCATAGAAAAGATCAAGGCACAAGGTGGAGATGTGGAGGTATTGATTTAATGGGAGGTTTCCAGAATATTGGAAAAATCCCTGAGCTTAAACGCAGAATAATCGCAACCCTTTTATTGCTTGCCGTATATAGAATAGGTGTTCATATACCTACACCTGGTATAGATGGTAATGTACTGGCAAGCATATTTGAAAGGGCAAAGGGGACACTCCTCGGTTTTTTCGATATGTTTGCAGGCGGGGGACTCGAAAGGCTTTCGGTTTTTGCCCTTGGGATAATGCCATATATAAGCGCTTCGATTATACTGCAACTTTTAACAGTAGTAGTCCCAACCCTTGAGCGTCTCTCAAAAGAGGGGGAAGCAGGCAGAAGAAAGATAACACAGTATACAAGATATGGAACAGTAATTATAAGCCTTATTCAAGGTTTTGGTATTAGCATTGGCCTGGAGCAGATGAGAGGGGCGGGCGGAGAGCTTGTTGTATATAATCCTGGATGGAGTTTCAGGCTTATGACGATGATTACACTTACAGGAGGAACATCTTTCATAATGTGGCTTGGCGAACAGATTACAGAAAAAGGTATAGGCAATGGAATATCCCTTATAATATTTGCGGGTATTGTAGCAAGAATGCCCAACGCCATAGCCGGCACAATGAGCCTTGTGGATAGTGGGGAGATGAACTGGTTTGTTGTGCTTTTACTTACAGCAATGATGCTCGTCGTCGTTGCGTTTATTATATTCATGGAGACATCCCAGAGGAAAATACCAGTCCAATATGCAAAAAGGGTGGTTGGCAGAAGGATTTACGGGGGGCAAGCCACACATTTGCCACTAAAAGTCAATACTGCGGGTGTAATTCCTCCAATATTTGCCTCATCAATCCTTATGTTCCCTGCAACGATTGCGAGTTTCATCAATCACCCCTATATGAAGAAATTCTCTGAGCTTCTTACTCCGGGGGGTTTTCTCCACGAATTTCTATATATCGGTTTTATCATATTTTTTTGTTTCTTTTATACAGCAATAGTTTTTAACCCGGATAATGTGGCGGATAATATGAAAAAATATGGAGGATATATACCTGGTTTAAGACCAGGCAAGAGAACATCAGAATACATAGAGAAGGTACTTTCAAGGGTGACACTTGTAGGTGCTATTTATGTATCGTTTGTATGCGTTCTCCCTACCTTGTTGGTGAAGAAATTTAATGTTCCTTTCTATTTCGGGGGGACTGCACTCTTAATAGTAGTGGGGGTTGCCCTCGATACTATACAGCAGATAGAGTCCCATCTTATCTTGAGGCATTATGATGGACTTGTGAAGAGGTCAGCAAGAATGAAAGGAAGAAGATAGTGATTATTCAGCTAACAGCTAACAGCTTTCAGCATTCAGGAATAACCAAAAATCTTGAAAAAATCAATTATCAGCTGATAGCTGGCTGCTGACCGCTATGGGGTACTGAGTTGCGGAATGATTATACTGAAGAATATAGAAGAGATAGAAAAGATAAGGGTTGCAAGCAGATATGCAATGGAAATATTACTATACCTTGGAAGATTTATAAAAGAAGGGGTGAAGACCATCGAACTCGAAAAACTATGTGAGGACAGGATAAAGAAAATCGGTGGTATAAAACCTGCTTTTAAGGGTTATAATGGGTTTCCCTACTGCCTGTGTGTTTCTGTAAATGATGAAGTGGTACACGGTATGCCAGGAGAGCGTGTATTAAAAGAGAACGACATTGTGAGCCTGGATTTTGGTATACTATATGATGATTTTTATGGTGATGCTGCAAAGACATACGGTGTGGGGAAAATTTCTAAAAAAACGGAAGAACTACTTTCTGTTACAGAAAGTGCGCTCTATAAAGGCATTGGTGAGGCAAGAGAAGGAAACAGGTTGCACGATATTTCCCATGCAATTCAATCTCACGTGGAGGAAGCAGGTTTTTCAGTAGTAAGAGAGTTTGTGGGACATGGTATAGGAAAAGGTTTGCATGAGGAACCGCAAATTCCTAATTTTGGGGAGAAGGGAACAGGTATTAGATTAAAAAAGGGAATGGTCCTCGCAATAGAACCCATGGTGAATATGGGAAAGGGCGATGTTATAATAAAAGAAAACGGCTGGACTGCAGCAACAAAAGATGGCAGTTTATCAGCTCATTTTGAACATACCGTTGCAATAACTGACAATGGGGCAGAGATATTAAGCGCAATATGAAGGAGCCATGCCTAAAGGTGAAGGGATAGAAATAGAAGGGACTGTGGTAGAGCCACTACCCAATGCTATGTTCAGGGTAGAGCTCCCTAATGGACACAAGGTTCTTGCCCATGTATCTGGAAAGATGCGGATGCACTACATCAAGATACTCCGTGGGGATAAGGTTGTGGTAGAACTCTCACCGTACGACTTAAGCCGGGGCAGGATCATATATAGGGTTAAGTAGGAGGTAGCTATGAAGGTCAAGCCTTCTGTGAAAAAGAGGTGTGATAAATGCAAAATCATAAAGAGAAAAGGCATATTAAGGGTTATATGCGAGAACCCCAAACATAAGCAGAAGCAAGGTTAAGGAGGTACTTAAGTGGCAAGAATAGCTGGTGTTGATATACCGAGGGACAAAAGAATAGAGGTAGCACTGACCTATATATATGGCATAGGCAGAATACTATCAAACAGGATAATCGCCGAGGCAGGTATTGATCCGAATAAAAGGACAAATACACTTGCCGATGAAGAGATAGCAAAGATCAGAGACATTATAGAGAGAAATTACCAGGTGGAGGGTGATCTCAGGAAAGATGTAAGTATAAATATAAAGAGACTTATGGATATAGGGTGTCATAGAGGTTTAAGGCATAGAAAGGGATTACCGGTGAGGGGTCAGAGGACGAGAACAAATGCGAGAACAAGAAAGGGTCCAAGAAAGACCTCGATGAAAAGAAAAAAATGAGGTGAATAGATGGCAAGGGTCAAGAAGGGCGGAAAAAAGAAGTTAAAAAAGAATATCCCTATCGGTGAGGCGTATATACAATCGAGTTTCAACAACACAATTATAACGATCACTGACCCTCAGGGGAATGTTGTCGCCTGGTCAAGCGGGGGCGTTGTGGGTTTTAAGGGTTCAAGAAAAAGTACACCTTTTGCAGCTCAGCTTGCTGCTGAAAATGCTGCCAAAAAGGCAATGGAAAATGGAATGAAAACTGTCGATGTTTTTATAAAAGGACCTGGAGCAGGAAGGGAAGCGGCACTGAGAGCTCTCCAGAGCGCAGGGCTCAAGATCCATCTTATAAGAGATATAACACCAATACCACACAACGGGTGCAGGCCACCTAAAAGAAGAAGAGTTTAAGGAGGAGAGCATTGTCAAGATATGTAGGACCGTCATGCAGGTTATGTAGAAGAGAGGCGATTAAACTTTTTCTTAAAGGGGAAAGATGCTATACAGAGAAGTGTGCGATAGAGAAAAGAAATTATCCACCAGGTGTGCACGTTGAGACAAGGGGAAAGTTCCTTGAATATGGTTTACGTTTAAGGGAAAAACAGAAGGTAAGGAAGATTTACGGCCTCAGCGAAAAGCAGTTCAAGAGATTTTTTGTTATGGCAGAAAGAAAGAAGGGGATAACGGGTACAAACCTTCTTGTGTTGTTAGAGAGAAGGTTAGACAATATGGTATATAGATTAGGGTTTGCTACTTCCCGGAAGGAAGCAAGGCAGGTTGTGTCGCATAATCACATCGCTGTGAATGGCAGGAGAGTAAGCACGCCGTCATATCTTGTAAAGGAAGGGGACGAAATAGCTGTGAGGAATAAAGACCTTTTATCCGTGAAAAACGCCCTCGAATCAGTGGTACGGAGAGGGGTACCTTCCTGGATAGATCTGGACAAGGAGAATATGAAAGGCGTGTTGAAGCTATTGCCTGTGAGAGAAGACATAACAATGCCCATTAAAGAACAACTCATAGTAGAATATTATTCAAGATAGTTTCTTACCCCTAAAGGAGGGTGCATGCATATGTTTGAAAAAAATTGGCAGGAACTTATTAGGCCAACGAAGATTGAGATAGAAAAAAAGGAAGATAAATATGTGAAGTTCTCTACAGAACCCTTTGAACGAGGGTACGGGATGACTATAGGGAATTCATTAAGGAGGATAATCCTTTCTTCTATTATGGGGGGCGCCATTACCTCGGTTTGGATAGATAATGTGGACCATGGATTTTCGACTATCAGGGGGGTTAAGGAGGATGTTACAGAGATCATCCTCAATTTGAAAAAGGTAGTATTAAAGATGAGTGACGAGAAACCAAAGATGTTGAAGATAGATGTGAAGGGGGGGAAAGAAATAAGCGCGGGCGACATTACATACGAGGACGGTGTTGAAATCATTAACCCGGAGCATCATATTGCAACCTTAAGTGATAAAGCTAAGTTATACATGGAGATGAAGGCAAAGCTGGGTAGGGGTTATGTACCGGCAGAGCTGAACGTTGATGAAAATGACCCGATAGGGACCATACCGATTGATGCAATTTTTTCACCTATTGTAAGGGTAAGTTACAATGTTACCCCTGCAAGGGTCGGGTTCAGGACTGATTATGATAAACTTACCATGGAGATCTGGACGAATGGTAGTGTTGAACCATTAGATGCGCTTTCATTTGCAGCAAAAATTATTAAAGAAGAGATGCGTATTTTTATAAACTTTGAAGAGGTTGAGGAAGAAGAGGAAGTTACAGAAAAAAGGGTGGCTGAGAAACAGGAGTTTAATGAGAACCTTTATAGAAGTGTAGATGAATTAGAGCTTTCTGTAAGAAGTGCGAATTGTTTAAAGAATGCAGATATAAAATATATTGGCGAACTTGTTCAGAAAACAGAGCAGGAGATCCTTATGACGAAAAATTTTGGCAGGAAGTCGCTGAACGAGATAAAGGAGATCCTCTCATGTATGGGCTTGAGGCTTGGAATAAAGCTTGAGAGTTTTCCACCGAGAGAGGATCTGGACAAAATGACATTGAAAAAAAACCATGTATAGAGGTTTATCATGAGGCACCTGAAAACAGTGAGGAGATTGAATAGGAATAGAAGCCATAGAAGGGCGCTTTTAAGAAATCTGGCAAACTCCCTTTTTTATCATGAAAGTATAAAAACTACAAACCCGAAGGCTATGGAATTAAGGAAGGTAGCAGATAGGCTCATTACATTAGCAAAAAGGAAAGATACACATGCAATGAGGCTTGCCTTTGCATTTTTACGGGATAAGGATGTGGTAAAGAAGCTCTTTACCGATATCGGGGATAGATATGGAGCAATAAATGGAGGCTATACGAGGGTTCTCAAAATAGGAAGAAGAAAAGGCGATGCTGCCCCAATGGCAATAATTGAGCTTACCCAGAAAAGAGAGAAAGAAAAAGAAAAAGAAAAAAAGGTTAAAACACCAAAGGCCCCAAAAAAACCCAAAGTAGCGAAAAAAACAAAAGTAGCGAAAGAAACAAAAGAAACCAAAGAAACCAAAGAAACGAAAAAGGCCAAAAAAGAGAAAGAAGCGAAGGCGCCAAAAGAGCCGAAAGAAAAGAAAGAAAAAAAGGTAAAGAAGGAAAAATAGCAATAGATAATTTCAGGAACCTCAACCTCTCAAAAAAATTGGGAGATCGTTCAACGGCAGGACAACGGACTCTGACTCCGTGAATCAAGGTTCAAATCCTTGTCTCCCAGCCAATCCTGTTGCCCTCGTCGTCGTGAATCCTCAACGTACGCTTAGGCACGCTTCCGGTTCCCTCCTCCTTGTCGCCTCGTCCTATTTTGGCATCCAAATTGGTACACCAAACCTTTCGGTGTATCCAGAGAATCGCTCGACACCGCCCTCGCAATTAAACCTTACCGTAATGCTCATTCCAGGAACACCTTGTGGTTAGGAAACTGCGATAATGGGTTTAGAAATGACTTTAAAAGACTGCAAGACCCCCAATTCGGGAATAATTATGCAGCCAGCACCCGGGTTTGGGCGGGGCGCAGCGCAGCAAACGATCTGTCTAAAGCACAAACGGTATGAACATCTTCGTCTTATTTATATATCCCTCGTATTCCCTTCCAAAATAACGTATATTCTCTTTTTCCTCCATCTTGCCCGTAAGGATTAGAAATATTGTTGCTAAGACAGCCAGTACCATACCAAGGATAGAAATCGACTTGAAAAATGCTCCCCACCCAAGGAATAAGAGTGAACTATACATAGGATGACGAATATATCTATAAGCGCCCTCTACAACCAATTTCGTAGTTTTTTCCATTCCAAGTAGAGATGCATCATTTCTTTTATTGTCTGGCTTTCCAATTCTCTGCAGCAGTATTACTCCCCGAGTTATCAAAAAAGCGGAGATTATTAGCAACACCCATGAAATCATTTGGTAGATCGAAAATGGATTGTCGAACCACCAGTCAATATTCAGCAATATTAAAGCGACAATACTTATCCAGGCGAATAACCGATAGAAACCATGTGATTTTGGATTGCATAAGGAAGCTCTTGAAAAATATGCAACGATGATTATTGCTATAATAAAGATGATCGCCTTTATTGGTACCACTTTGCATGCTCCTTCCTGCCAAGCTACAAGTTCATGAGAAATTCTGCCTAATACCAATTATACTGCAATTCATAGTTTCTTGCATCGTATATCCATTAGCTTTTTTTCAAGTACAAGATACAAGATTCAGTATGTTCTAACCCCCCCTCATTTCCAGTTTATTTTGTTATGACCAGATAGACAAAAGAGACGAAAGAAACGAGATAAATGCGCCATTTTCACGTTCCTCTCCAATGACATGTTATGCTTCCTTGAGTACTTTGAGAGACGTGCCCTCAACTATGTCCTCGACCTTTTCCCTGTAAGTCAGCATATGAGGGGCACTAAGATGATCACGAAGAGCGTGCAGGCTCTCCCACTTCTCGATAATTGTGACAACATTTTCGTCCAAACTCTGCGGTGGTAAGTCGGCGACAATGTCCACAGCAGGGAAATACTCGATACATCCTCTCTCTTTTCTGACAATAAGCATATTGGACTTAAATATCTCAAGAAACTCGGATAGCTTTCCTGCGTTCACACGTATCGACGCAATTACATTAACCATACTAATCCTCCTTTTGTTTAAAAAAAGCATAATGTTTAAAATCAGCGGCGGGTAAAAGCCGCCCGCTGGAGTGGTTTACTGGCTTGTTCATAACAACTTATCAAACTGTTCCACCTTTTTCAAGCTAACAATAATTATACTGCTATTTATAATTTCTCAAATGCTATTCCCTTGGTTTTTGTCAAGCATGCTATTTTTAAGAGATAGCAAATAAGTTTTAGTCATGTTATTTCAAATGGTTACACATAATGTAACGAATTTTCCTTTTTTGCATTTCCTTTTAAATTCTCGCCAATCGAATTTTGAAATTAACCCGGGAGCCCGATTTAATTAATAATTTACGAAAGGTTAAAATATCCTGAAAATAATAATTGACAATTATGACAATAAATACTAAATAATTACAATTTGACGTATATTATGACAATTTGTAGTAAATAAGAAAGGATAGTTGCAAAAATTCTATAGAATTAAGACGGAGGTAGAAATGAAAAAATGGTTTTATGCTTTGACAGGTTTATTTATTATACTCTTCTGTACACAGTCAGTGTATGGAGCAAGCAGCGAAATGGAGGTTTTGCTAAAGATACTCGAGAAAAAGGGGATCATCACGTCTTCAGAGGCTGAAAGTATTGCGAAAGAAACCAAGGAGATTGCTGTCAAAGAGGCAGTGAAGGCGAAAGAGACGTTGGCAAAGAAGGATGAAGCAAAGAAGGAATGGGAAGTACCGGATTGGGTCAAGAATACGAAATTCAAGGGTGACCTCAGGCTGCGCGGTGAGGTTAGTGACAGGCTCGAGAACAACACCAAAGGCACGCGTGAAAGGGAACGGTATAGACTGAGAGTAGGCGCCGATACGAGAATAACCGACCAGGTTATGGTAGGCTTTGGCCTTGGCAGTGGAGAATATGCCAGTACCTTAGCCGGCGCAAACGGCAATGCGCGCTCCGGAAACCAGACGTTGACCGATTCCTTCACCAGGAAACCGATCTGGATAGACTATGCGTACGCCAAGTACCAACCAACAAAGTGGCTCTCCATCATGGGCGGTAAGTTCAATAACCCTGTATGGCAGCCCTCCGATTTTCTTCTGTCTGGCGAAGTAAACCCTGAAGGTTTCGCAATCAACCTGAAAGGTACCGCATCTCGCTATGTCGATCTCTTTTTTGACGGAGCATTCTACATGCTTACAGAGAGAACGTCCGATCCCGATGCCATCATGTATGTAGCCCAGCCCGGCATTAAGCTCAACTTCACCAAGGATACATCCCTGAGGCTCGCAGCAGCATACTATGGCTACAACAATGTCGCAGGCTACACTCCCTTTACAGGGACAACAAACCAGAACACACTCGACACCAGAAAAGGGGCAGCCATTGGCACATACCGTTATCAGTACAATGCATACGCCTTCGGCACCGAACTGGGCTTCAAGAACCCCTTCGGCTCAAAGATGGTACCTTATCTCGGCATTCTGGGCGGATATCTTCGCAACCCAGACCCCAGCCGGGATAACAAGGCATATCTCGTCGGATTCAACATAGGATACCCGAGCGTGGCAAAGTTTGCTGACTGGAACTTCGAGTACACATTCCGCAGGTATGAAAGGGATGCCATGCTCGACATATTCCCTGATTCAAGCTTTTACAGCGGCGCCACGAATGCGATGGGTCACAGGATCAAGACTAACTTCGGCTTGACAAAAAATGTAAGTCTCGGGCTGAATTACTACAATACCTGGATGGTCCGACCGACTCCATCTGCCACCAATAGAAATGGCAACCCGTCTGTAGAGAACATGGGGCAGTTGGATTTGCTCTTCAAGTTCTAGAGGCAATACCCTGGATATGATTGTCAATTTTCCTTTTTTCCCCACCTCTTTCCCCCTCCTGTTTAGTTAAGGGCCTGTTAAAACGGGCCCTCACTTTTCATCCAGCCAGAGGTAGGAGGAGAGAGGGTCAAATCTTTACAGCCTGTTGAAAAACTAATATTTTTCCAACAAGCTCTTTGCCACCGGCTGGTACGGCTATGGAAGGGTGAACTTCAGCCAGCCTTATATGGTAAGCACTGCAATTAATACAACTACAGTCCAGAATATTCGACATATTATACTCAATCTCTCCTACGATGTGAACGATGCCATCAGATTGGGTGCAGAATACGCAAACATAAGCACACGCTATGCAGGCTGGCAATACAACGCTGGAACAGCTGGACCCGTTTTAGACAAGCAGGGTTCTCTTAACGCATTCAGGATTGGTGCATGGTACTTCTTCTAAGAGAGGGGAAGCTGTTTTACAGGGGGGGGGTACACCCCCTTTTTTTGTTATATTTCACTGTATTTGTTTGCCGAGTAATACCAATGAAAAGTAAAACTATTTACGGGACAGGACACTGGCAATCTTACCCCATGAATCACGAAGTGATACGATCCGATTGAACACAAGCCTATCAGACAAAGAATCTTTCGCATCGACGCAGAAATACCCGAGTCGTTCAAACTGATACCTGCTCCTTGGTTCAGCATCTTTGAGGCTTGCTTCCACATAGCAGGAGGTAAGGGTTTCGAGCGATCCCGGATTCAGGTATTTTGTAAAGTCATCCTCAACACCTGCCGGATCAGGGATTTGAAAAAGCCGGTCGTACAACCGAATCTCTGCAGACACCGCGTGATTCGCCGATACCCAGTGTATGACCCCCTCCACCTTGCGCCCGTCTAATGGCGGGGCATCTCTGGTCTCAGGATCGTATGTGCAATGCAGCTCAATTACTTCACCGGTTCGCTCATCCTTGACCATACTCGAAAATTTAATGATATAAGAATTTCTCAGGCGTACCTCCCGGCCTGGACCGAGACGTTTGTATTTCTTTGGGGGATCTTCAAGAAAATCGTCGCGCTCGATGTAGAGCACCCTGGAGAAGGGAACTTTCCGTGTTCCCATGGCAGGATTCTGCGGATGATTGGCACACTTAAATTCTTCCACTTGTCCTTCGGGATAGTTATCAATAACAACCCGAAGAGGCCTCAAAACCCCCATCACACGTGGCGCCCGCTCATTCAAATCCTCACGGACACAGTGCTCAAGAAGAGAAATATCAACGAGATTTTCCTTCTTTGCCACCCCGATTTTTGCGCAAAAGTTTCTGATCGCCTCCGGCGTGTAGCCCCGCCTTTTCATCCCCGCTATAGTTGGCATGCGTGGATCATCCCAGCCTGCAACATGCCCTTTTTCGACTAATTCGATCAACTTCCGCTTGCTCAAGATCGTGTAACTAAGATTGAGGCGGGCGAATTCAATTTGCTGGGGGCGGTCATCTCCAATCAACTGATCCACAATCCAATCGTACAAGGGACGGTTATTTTCAAACTCAAGGGTACAAATCGAATGGGTGATCTTTTCGATGGAATCGGAAAGGCAGTGGGCAAAGTCGTACATCGGGTAGATAACCCAGTCCGTACCTGTCCGATAGTGGGGTGCTCGTTTGATGCGAAAGATGACGGGATCCCGCATGACAATGTTCGGGGAGGCCATATCGATTTTGGCACGAAGCACATGGGTACCGTCCTCGAATTTACCGGAGCGCATCCGGGCAAACAGGTCGAGGTTCTCATCCACGGTGCGGTTTCGATAGGGACTCTCTCTGCCTGACTCGGTCAGGGTGCCCCGGTATTCCCTTATTTCATCAGCGCTCAAACTGCAGACATATGCCTTGCCAGCCTTAATGAGCTTTACCGCAAATTGATAGAGTTGCTCAAAATAGTCAGAAGCATAGAACAGGCGATCCTCCCAGTCGAAACCCAGCCAGTGGACATCGTTGATAATCGATTCTACATATTCGAGGGATTCGCCGCTCGGATCCGTATCATCGAGCCGTAGATTACAGGTACCACCATACTGCTCGGCGATACCAAAATTGAGACAGACACTCTTGGCATGTCCGATGTGGAGATAGCCGTTCGGCTCGGGTGGAAAGCGCGTAGCTACACGCCCTTTGTGCTTACCTGTCCTGAAGTCGTCCTCGATGATTTCACGAATGAAATCAGTTGGGGGAGAAACATCCGCTTCTGTCATATCTTCAAATTCCTTATGCCTTTGTTAATTTCTTACCATAAGCAGCCTCCTCTTTCAAGAAAACGGTTGAACCTAAATGGGCTGTTGCCCAAAACAATTTATCGCCGGAACACTGTTTATCTCGCGCTCGGGAAAAGTTCTTCCAGCCTCTCCATGTACAAGGGAATATAGGTTTTTCGGGTAACAGCCTGTTAAGACTTGCTCCCACGCCGCATTATGGTTTCTTTAAATAGTGGAGAAAATAGTGGAGAGGTTGTATTATATTAATGTCTGACCACTGCTTCACTTTGCTAACGTTGGACACCTCACCATTAAAGGAGGACTTATGAGCGGCATTTTCGGAGTTGTATCCAGAAAGAACTGTGCAAGTGACCTTCTCTACGGGACAGACTACCATTCCCATATGGGAACTGAGTACGGCGGAATGGCCGTTCTGGGAAAACGTATCTATCGTAGTATTCACGACATCAGCAAGTCCCAGTTCAAGTCCAAATTCTTCGAAGAATACAAGGAGATGGAAGGGAATCTGGGTATCGGGGTCATCAGTGATCGGGACGCCCAGCCGCTCATCATTGGCTCGAAGTTCGGAACCTTTGCCATTGTGTCTGCAGGCCTTGTGGAGAATGCGAACGAACTGACTTCTGAGCTTCTTCAAGAGGGTGAGACCTTTGGTGAGATGTCGAGTGGGGGGGTCAATTCTGTGGAGCTGATTGCCAAACTGATCACTCAGGGAAAAACGCTCATTGAAGGGATCGAAGGGCTCTATGATCGGATCAAGGGGTCGGCCTCCATCCTTCTCATGAAGGAGGATGGAATTTATGCAGCCCGGGATCGTCTTGGCCGAATGCCTCTCATTGTCGGAGAGAGGGACGGAGACTATGTCATCGCCACAGAAACGTGTTCCTTTCTCAACCTGGGGTATCGAATCACAAAGTATCTCGAACCAGGGGAGATCGTTCGCGTGGGAAAATACGGATTAGAGAAGCAGCTTTCAGGAAAGACTAAAAACCAGATCTGCGCATTCCTGTGGATCTACACGGGATACCCCGCTTCGAGTTACGAAGGGATCAATGTTGAACTTGTCCGCGAACGGTCCGGGAGGAGGCTATCTAAAAACGACGATGTAAAAGCCGATCTCGTCGCAGGGGTTCCTGATTCCGGGGTCGGCCATGCCATCGGGTACGCCATGGAATCGGGGATTCCCTACCGGAGACCCCTTGTCAAGTATACTCCAGGATACGGAAGGAGCTATACGCCTCCTGCCCAGGAAATCCGGGATCTTGTGGCAACTATGAAGCTCATGCCCATTAAGGATGTGATTGCCGGAAACCGCATCGTCCTCTGCGAGGATTCGATCGTCAGAGGAACACAGCTTAAAAATTATACCGTGAAGAAGCTCTGGGAATCCGGAGCGAAGGAGGTTCATGTCCGTCCGGCCTGTCCACCGCTTATGTTTCCCTGCAAATTCGCTTTATCCACGCGCTCCATCGGCGAACTGGCTGCACGCCGGGCGATACGGGCACTCGAAGGACATGACACGGAGGATATCCAGGATTATCTCGACGATCGAACAGAGAAGTACCGAAAGATGGTAGATTGGATTGCAAGGGAGATTGATGTTACGACGCTCCGGTATCAGCGGATCGACGACATGGTAGAAGCAATCGGTCTTCCCCGAGAGAAACTCTGTCTCCAATGCTGGATCGGAGATGCATGATACCTGCAAAAAAGGGGTCAAGGATTCCAGGGGTCGAGTGGTCAAGTGGTAAATTATAGATAAAAAATCTAAAGTGTGAAAAAATTCGTTGAATTTTTATAAGATTTGGAGGAAAATGGAGGAAATGGAAAATCAGTTCGGAGTATAGGATTGACGAGTGTGGCAACAATACTTTTAAGATCATCATGGCAGGTAAAAGTTATTTACTTATTTAGGAACGTCCCTTTCCCCGATATAAAAAGGTTAATCGATGTCACTCGAATTTGAATGGGACGAAAAGAAAGCAGAAGAGAATTTAGAGAAACATGATATAGGCTTTGATGAAGCCAAGACAGTTTTCAATGATTCTCTTTCAATAACAATATATGACCCTGATCATTCGATAAATGAGCATAGGTATATCGACATCGGTTTATCTTCAAAAGATAGGTTAATTGTGGTATCATATTCGGAACGAGGTCAAAAAATACGTATTATCAGTTGCAGGAAGGCAACAAAAAAGGAACAAAGAGCATATGAAGAGAAGTAAAAAAATAAATGAAGTCAACAAAATGAGGAAAGAATACGATTTCTCCGTCGGAGTTCGAGGAAAGCATGCCAAGGCTTATCGACAAGGGCATTCGGTTAAAATTGATAAACAGGATGGAACAACCGAAATTCGCTATTTCACTAAAGAAGATGGGGCTGTTATGCTTGACCCTGACGTCAAAAAGCACTTCCCCGATTCTGAATCTGTGAACAAGGCCCTTCGCTCCCTTATCAATACATACTGATCGAATCTTCTGTATAAAAGGATTTTCAACGACGAAGATAACGAAGTTTGCCGCGAAAAGCGCGAGGCCCTTTCCAGGGGAAATGAAAAGGGCCAGGAAAAATCCTGACCCTTTTCATTTAAAAAATAACCTTTATGAAAAAGTATGGAGCGGGCAACGGGGATCGAACCCGCGGCATCAAGCTTGGGAAGCTTGCACTCTTCCTGCTGAGTTATGCCCGCTTTCTTTATTATATTAGTGGATTTAAAGAGGTAAATCAACACTTTCTTATTAGCTCGTGGTTCATAGCTGATAGCTCATAGCCAGGAACAAAACCTATGAACTAATCTCAGTTCTTCCTATTATATCCGAACCTTTCTTCAAAAATAGGGGCGATTAGATTATCAACAGGTGCATAGTTATCTCTTATCACTATAGAGTACCTTTTATTCATAAAGTCTTCCATCAGGTCTTCTGGTACAACAACAGATGTTGCATGGCCTTTAAGATACCTCTTAACGTGTGCATCAAAGTCTTTAATGTCAAGATTTCTCTTTCCCGCAATTACAATAAATGTGCTAATACGCGTATTTTTGAAGTCAGGGCTCACCGATAAAAGATAGACATTTTTTTGACCGAAGACTTCCCTTAATGTCCTGATATATGAAGGAAGAAAGGCCCCTTTCTGAAAGTTATCGATAATGTTCGACATTAATATACCGTTCTGGTTAAGAATACCCTTAAGCTGTTCTGCAAATTCTTTTGTTGTGAGATGGTACGGTATGGAGAGGTCGTTGTACGCATCGGTGAATATCACGTCGTATTTGGTATTGCAATTCATCACAAACCAGCGTCCGTCCGTGTTATATGTACGGATCCTCGTGTTTTTCGATAAGCCAAGGTATTTATAGACGATATTTGTCACTTCCGGGTCAATCTCAACAACATCTATCTGGGCATTGGGATAATATGCCTCCATGTATCTTGGAAAGGTATAGCCGCCACCCCCAATGGTTAGACTCTTAAAGATTGCATCTTTTTGCAGTTTCCATTTTAAAACATCAGCGTATATTCTCTCATACTCATATTCAATGTGCAGGGGATTTTCTAAACTCACATAGGAGTGTATAAGATTGTCCAGTATCATGGCTTTAAGATTTGTTTTCAGATCAGAACTCAGTGTTTTGTTCAGCTTAATAGTGTAATAATTGCTCTCCTTGTACAGGTATGTACTGTCAGTTAATGGTATTTTATACGCAAAGGTATTTATTCCCCATAGAAAGGGGGCAGAGATGATGAGGAAAAGGACTGAGGTCTTTTTTGTTTTGAATAGCGAGCCCGAAAAGGCTGCTGCAAGTAGTAGTATTACACCCATTGAAAAAATGATGGTTCTTGTTCCCATCCAGGAAATGAGGAAAAATCCAGTTACAAAGGTCCCTATAATTGCCCCCAGGGTTGAAAGTGCATATATCTTGCCAATTACATTGCCGGCCTTATCTATGTTCTTTAGTGTTAGCCTTACGACAACAGGTGAAATTGTCCCAAGGACACAACCAGGCACAAAGAATATAATCGTTGTTACGATAAATATTCGGAGCATAAGAGAAACCTGGAAGCGGTACGATGCAACTAAATTGGTGAGAGGGATTATTAAAAGTGCAGTTAAGCCTGACAGTAGTAATAACCATCCCAGGGTTTTCCTGAAAGGGAATCTATCTACTAATTTTCCTCCGATATAAGCACCAATACTGATTCCAGCAAGGATAACCCCTATAATGCTTGTCCATGTATAGATGGAAACACCGACAAATGGCGCTAATATACGACCTGCAACCATTTCAATAACAAGGGTACAGAAACTCGCTATAAAGGTTATGATATACGCTTCGAATAAACTCATTGGTGAAGTTACCTCCATAGTTGTAGATTTTATATCAGCAGTAATGTGGGTGGGCCTCATTTCCCGCTTCAAGTTTGCCTTTATACTTATAGCATTATACGTATTTTGTCAAACCTTTTTAGGGCTTAAGCTGACCCACCACCTTGGCCCTTTAGCCCTGTTTTACCTTATTAATAGAAGCTGATTTCTATGCTGTGATAAAAAATTTTCCAAAACATTTGGAAAGAAAGGCATAATGCATTATAATATTAGTATGAAGGTTCTTTTAGTTGAAGATGAAGCCAAGGTCGCAAATTTCATAAGTAAGGGATTACAGGAAGAAGGATACAATGTGGATGTTGCTTATGACGGTAAGAAGGGCCTTGAGCTATTAAAGGAATTTAACTACGATATCGTGTTACTCGATCTTATGATTCCTGAGGTTGATGGACTCCAGCTTTTAAAAAATATTCGCTCATGGGGCATACATACACCGGTTCTCATCATAACTGCCAAAAGTTCAAAAGAGGATGTGGTAAAGGGTCTCGATATGGGTAGTGATGATTATTTGACAAAACCCTTTTCTTTTGAAGAGTTACTTGCACGGGTAAGGGCCCTGCTTAGAAGAAGCAGAAAGGCCGACACCCATATACTTGAGTATAAAGACATAATTTTAAACCCCTATAATAGAAGGTTGAATATAGCCTCTAAAGATGTGGAGTTGACGGAAAAAGAATTTTTAATAATGGAATTCATGTTAAAGAATAGTGAAAGGGCTTTAACAAGAAAAGAGATAGCAGAGTATGTATGGCAGAATCAAGGTGATTCAACAAATATTGTAGATGTTTATGTAAACTTTTTAAGAAAGAAGATAGAGTCTTTATCAGTCAAAAAATATATCCATACAGTAAGGGGTATAGGTTATATTCTAAAAGAGGAAGATGAAAAAGTTTGATTTGCCAATAAAATGGCGACTGACAGTATGGTATGGTGGGATACTTGCGTTAATCCTCATAGTATTTTCCAGCGGTGTCTACATCTATTTTAAGAACAGTTTGCAAAAGAGCATAGATACGAAAATAAAATCCATTGGTGAAGTATTATCCTCTTCGCTTACAGAGTCACATAATACAAGTATATTTGGGAATTTTGAGAGATACCTGGAGAACGTTCTTGGAAGGAAACCAAAGGGAAAGTTTATTCAGATCATTGACAGCTCCGGAAAAATTGGGGCAAAGATGAGTGATATTGAAACAGAAACAGTACCAACAAGTTTTAGCACTCTGGAGAGGGCCCTTAAAGGAGAGGTAATATATGAGACAATAGAAGGGGCAAGACCGAGATTAAGGATTATTACAATTCCTATAGTAGAAGAGAACAAAAAAGTAACAAGTATAGTTCAGGTAGGTACCTCCCTGGAGGATTTTGATGAAACGATGAAAAAACTCCTTATCATAATGATTATCAGTATCCCCACATCGTTAAGTGTAACGATAGTGATTGGTTATTTTATGGCAAAGAAGGCATTAAAACCTGTTGACCAGATAAGAAAAACAGCGATTAAAATATCATCGAGTAACCTTGATGAGAGGATTGATATAGGGAAAAGAAGGGATGAACTATCGAGGCTTGCCGAAACCTTTAACGACATGATAACCAGGCTGAAAGATGCGTTCCAGAGGATTAACCAGTTCAGCATAGATGTTTCTCATGAGTTAAAAACCCCTCTTACTATATTAAAAGGGGAGACAGAGGTAACGCTCAGAAAAGACAGAGAAAATGAAGATTACAGGAAACTTCTCAAGAGCCATCTTGAAGAGGTTGATAGAATGACAAGGATAGTAGATGATTTGCTGCTGCTCTCGAAGGCAGACTCAGAAGAAATAAGGTTGAATATTGAAGATATCGCATTAAGAGACCTTGTTGTGGACATTTGTATGGATATGAAAATTTTTGCAGACAATAAAGGAATAGAATTGATTGTAAGTGAGTTAGAGGATGTCAGATTGAAGGGTGATGAATTAAAGCTAAGAAGGATGCTCTGGAATGTTGTACAAAATGGGATAAAATATACTGAAAAAGGGGGAAAGGTAGAGATATCCTCTTATGTGAATAATGGATATGTGTGGATTGATGTGAAGGATAACGGTGTGGGGATATCTGAGAAGGATATGAAATATATATTTGACCGGTTTTACAGGGGAGATAAGTCCAGAAGACGTGAAAGCGGGAGCGGGCTTGGTCTTTCTATAAGTAAGTGGATTGCTGAAGCACACAGGGGTGTCATAGAGGTAAAAAGCAGGCCCTTAGAAGGAAGTTTATTTTCTATTAAATTACCTATATAACTGTTATAACTATATAAACGGAGGAAACCTATGAGAAACAAGAGATGGTATTTAACGATAATTGCACTTATCGTTATAGGGTTGATATTCGCATACGTGAAGGGGAAGGTCGTTTCTGAAGAATCGTGGTTTGATGCAAACAGGGCAAATGTAAAGACAGTAGCCTTTGATAAGGGGTTACCAAGCTTCAGTGAGCTTGTAAAAAATGTAAAACCTTCTATAGTGAATATCAGTACGACTACTGTAATAAAGGGACCTGATTTACGGGAGAGGTTTTTTGGCCCTTCAAATCCTTTTGGAGACTTTTTTGGAAATGACTTTTTTGAGAAATATTTTGGCGATACACCAAATAGAGGGTTTAAGCAAAGGAGCCTTGGTTCAGGTTTTATTATTGATAGAGAAGGTTTTATACTGACAAACAATCATGTTATAGAGAAGGCACAGAGTATAAAGGTAAAATTATCAGATGGGAAAGAGTACGACGCAGAGGTGGTAGGGAGGGATGCCAAAACTGACATTGCCCTTATTAAGATTAATGCAAAACAGAATCTGCCTGTAGCAACCTTTGGTGATTCTGATAAGCTGGAAGTTGGAGACTGGGTAGTTGCTGTGGGTAATCCTTTTGGTCTGGAACATACAGTAACCGCAGGTATCGTGAGTGCCAAGGGCAGGGTGATAGGTGCGGGACCTTACGATGACTTTATCCAAACCGATGCCTCAATCAATCCCGGGAACAGCGGAGGACCTTTATTGAACCTGGGGGGTAATGTTGTGGGTATCAATACGGCTATTATCTCAGGGGGACAGGGCATAGGATTTGCGATCCCCATAAATGTTGTAAAGGATTTACTCCCCCAGCTTAAAAGTAAGGGTAAGGTAGTAAGAGGGTGGCTTGGTGTAATAATCCAGAAGATAACCCCGGAGATAGCAAAAAGTTTTGGCCTTAAAGAGTCTGACGGGGCACTGGTGTCAGATATCATGGAACAAAGCCCTGCAGAAAAGGCAGGTATAAAAAGGGGCGATGTAATCGTTTCATTTAATGGAAAGAAGATAAAGGATATGGACATGCTTCCAAGACTTGTTGGTTCCACAGAGATTGGTAAAAAGATTAAGGTTGGAATCATAAGGGACGGGAAGCAGATTGAAACAGAGGTTGTTATTGGTGAACTTAAGACCCTCCAGGCCTCAAGAAAACCTCAGGTAGAGAAGGATTATGGACTTGTTGTACAGGACATTACGCCGGAAATTGCAAAGCATTTAAATCTAAAAGACAAAAGAGGTGTAATAGTAACTGATGTTCAGCCAGGCAGCCCTGCCCAGGATGCAGATATAAGGTCAGGTGATATTATTAAAGAAATAGGTAGGAGGCCTATAAGAAACCTAATGGATTTTAAAGAAGCAATGAAGAGGGTGAGCCTTAAAGAAGGGGTGGTAATGCTTATAAAGAGAGAAAATATGACCTTTTATACTGTTCTAAGAGAGTAGACAAGTAAAACAGGCACCCTAAAACCTGAATTATTTGATTTTTTATTTGCATCTTTATTTTTTTGAGGTAATATATAATCTATGCCCACATTTGAATGGGAAGGAAAAACATTAAAAGGCGAGGTAAAGTCAGGGGTAACAAAGGCTGATTCTGATGCTGCCCTCAGGGCGACCTTAAGAAAAGAAGGTATAATACTTACAAAATCCACTGAAAAAAAGGATGTAGAGAAAGAGAAATTCAATCCTAAAAAAAAGATTAAGACTTTAAGCATAGTAATATTTACAAGACAGCTGTCAACTATGATCACATCAGGTCTGCCCCTTGTCCAGTCACTCGAAATACTTGCCAGCCAGATAGAAGATATTAACTTGCGAGGCATTGTGAGGGACATAAAGGAGAGGATAGAGGGGGGGTCAAGATTTGCAGATGCCTTAAAGGAATACCCTCAATGTTTTGATCAGCTTTACGTGAACCTCGTGGTTGCCGGGGAAGAAGGTGGTATGATTGATGCAGTGCTCTCAAGGCTTGCCGCCTATATGGAGAAGAGTGAAAAGCTGAAGAAAAAGGTAAAATCTGCAATGATATATCCTATAAGCATAGTGGTGGTCGCCGTTGGTGTAGTAATGGTGCTATTGCTTTTTGTAATCCCTGTTTTTGAAACTATGTTTAAGGATATGGGAGCGGAGCTTCCCATGCCAACTCAGATCGTTGTAAATATCAGCAGGGCGGTAAAGTCAAATATACACTTTGGGATAATTGCCCTGATTATTGCTGTTTTTTCGTTCAGGAGGTTTTATAAAACTGAAAATGGGAAGAGAAAGGTTGATGGATTAATTTTAAAAGCCCCGATCTTTGGTGTTCTTGCCATAAAGGCTTCAGTTGCAAGGATAACAAGGACTTTAGGCACGCTGCTTCAAAGTGGTGTTGCAATTCTTGAAAGCATTGATATAGTGGCAAAGGTTGCAGGCAATAAGGTTGTAGAAGATGCATTGATAGTAGCCAAGTCAATGGTGAGTGAGGGCAGGAATATGTCAGAACCATTAGAGGCAAGCGGCATCTTCCCTCCAATGGTAGTCCAGATGATTCAGGTAGGTGAATCTACTGGAGCACTGGACAGTATGCTGAATAAAATCGCCGATTTCTATGATGAGGATGTTGATAATCTGGTGTCAAACCTTACTGCAATGATGGAACCTATGATTATGATGTTTTTGGGCGTTATTCTGGGTGGGTTGATTATAGCCATGTATCTCCCAATATTCAAGCTTGGGTCAGCAGTCGGATAATCTTTTTTGTAATAACCAATCACCAAATTTCAATAACCAGATAAATTCCAATATCCAATGGCCGAATTTTTGAAAATTGGTTATCGGGTATTAATCCATTTATTCTATTGTAGCAGTGAGTCCGAGGTCCTTTATCATTTCAATATCCTGTCTTGTGTCTCTTCCTTCAGTAGTTAAATAATTTCCGGTCATAAGAGAATTACAGCCGGCAATGACCCCGAGGGGCAAAAGCTGTCTTAAGTTTTTTTCCTTGCCACCGCACAATTTAATATCTTTGTCAGGCAGGATGAATCTAAAAATTGCAATGGTGATGAGGATTTCCATGGGGGAGAGTTGTGGAACACCTGCAAGTGGTGTTCCGGCAATGGGGTTTAAAATATTAATGGGTACTGAATCTACATCAAGTTCTTTTAGAGTAACAGCAAGCTCAATCCTGTGCTCCATATTTTCACCGAGCCCTATGATACCTCCTGAGCAGGTAGAGAGACCTGCCTTTTTTGCAGCCATTATTGTTTCAATATCCTCTATATATTCATGGGTGGTACAGATATTTTTAAAGAAGCTTTTTGATGTTTCGAGATTATGGTGATACCTGAAAAGTCCTGCCTTTTTCAGTTCATATGCCCTTCCCTTGTCTAATAAGCCTAAAGAGGCACATGCCTTTATTCCCAATCTGTTTATACCTTTTATAGTGTTATAAATCTCATCCCATTCCTCTTGGTTTGCTATACATGTTCCGCTTGTCACAACTCCAAAAAAATTGGCGCCGCTTTCTTTTGCAATGTGCGCCTTTTCTGTAACATCCTTCGCAGAGATGAGGGGATATGTTGGGGCATCAGTATGATAGTGGACTGACTGGGCACAGAATTTACAGTCTTCAGGGCATATTCCCGATTTGGCATTTACGACACTGCAGAGGCTTATTTTTTTACCTTTGAAATGTTCTCTTATTTCTGAGGCAAATGCCATAAGTATAAAAGGTTGCTTCATTCCTGTTTCATAAAGAATTTTTGCATCATCAAAACCAATATCCATTTTATTTATTGCCTTCTTTTTCAGTGCTTCTATTGTAGAACGCATGTTGATCTCCTTTATCTAAGGGTTCAAGTGGCCATGGATTCAAGGGTTCAAGTGAAAATTTCCAAAAAATCACTTGGCCCCTCGACCCCTTAAATCCTCAAACCCTATTTACTGTATTCCTATCCCTTCCTTCCATTTTTCGATTGATGAGAGTGCATTATTGATGACCCTTTCCTTATCCCTCTTCCTGTAATCTTTTATAAGTCCAAAATTGATGTTCATTGGTTGAAATTCTTTCTTCTTTGTTGTGATATAATGGAGAAGTGCCCCCACGCAGGTATCCTCTGGCGGAGGCATGAATGTTTCTCCCTTTAGAGACAGATATGCAGATATGCCTGCCACAAGCCCCATAGCAGTAGATTCTACATAACCCTCAACGCCGGTTATCTGCCCTGCAAAAAAAATCCTGTTATTATTGGTCAGCTGTAGATTATTATTCAGCACAGAAGGAGAATTTATGTATGTATTTCTGTGGACACTCCCGTATCTTAAAAAGACTGCATTTTTTAAAGCCGGAATAAGCCTGAAAATCCTTTCCTGTTCTCCATATTTAAGCTGGGTCTGGAACCCGACCATATTATACATGCTGCCTGATTCATCCTCTCTTCTGAGTTGTATGACCGCATGAGGCTCCTTATCTTTTTTATCAATAAGCCCTACAGGTTTCATAGGACCGTAAAGGAGCGTCTGTTTGCCCCTTTCAGCCATAACTTCTATTGGTAAACAACCTTCAAAATATGGGGTTTCGTCAAACTTTCTTAAGCTTACCCTTTCTGCTTTGATCAATTCTTCATAAAACCTATCATATTCTTCTTCTGTGAGGGGACAGTTTAAATAGTCTTTGGTGCCATCCATGTATCTTGAACCATAGAATGTCTTTTTCACATCTATTGTATATCCATCAACGATCGGAGAAATGGCATCAAAAAAATATAGATTCTGTGTGCCAGCAATTTCTCTTATCCTCTCTGTCAGATCATCGCTTGTAAGAGGCCCGGTAGCAATGACCACAATCCCCGGAGGTATATTCTTAATTTCTTCCCTCACAACATTTATAAGGGTACAGGCTTCAATTTCTTTTGTTATCACCTTCGAAAACATATTTCTATCAACAACAAGGGCCTTTCCGCCTGGTATGGATGTTCTATCTGCGGCCCTTACGATAATCGAACCGAGCCTTCTAAGTTCTTCCTTGAGAAGTCCATGGGCATTTGTGAGTTCTTTTGATTTTAAAGAATTACTGCACACAAGTTCTGAAAAATATGGAGTTTTATGGGCAGGTGTGAATACCTTTGGTCTCATCTCGTAAAGGGCAACATTCTGTCCCCTTTGGGCAATCTGATAGGCGGCTTCCACCCCCGCCAATCCGGCGCCAATTACTTTGATTTCCATCCACAGCCCTTACGGAGGCAAAAGATTTTTCTCTTATAAGAGAAGAGGGTTGGTGCACCACATATTTGGCATGGTCCATCCGTGGGTTCTGAATTTGTGGCAAAAGAACAATCGGGGTATCTTGAACAGCTTATAAACCTTCTTTTCTTTTTTGAGACCTTTTCTACCAGTTTCCCTGTGCAGTCTTTCTCTGGACAGGGATAACCAAGGGAGTAGGCTTCAGTATATTTACAATCAGGATAGTTGCTACAGGCAAGGAATCTCCCGAACTTCCCCCTTTTTTCTATAAGGTTCCCTCCACACAGTTTACATACCCCCTTTATTTCATCCTCCACAACCTTTATTGTCCCGTTATCCTCTATCTTTACGTTCTTCTTATTGTTGCATGCTGGCTTCCCACTACATACAATGTATTCACCATTTTTTCCCCACCTGAGCATCATTATCTTGCCGCATTTCTCACATACTATATCTGTTTCTTTCTCCTCCTTTTTTAAACTCTTCATCGCTTCTTTTGCGTGAGATAACTCCTCTTCAAAGGCGTGATGAAACCTTTCAAGTGATTTAACCCAGTTTTTCTTTCCGTCTTCTATCAGGTCAAGCCTCTCTTCCATTTTAGCTGTAAAATCCACATCAAGGATCAATGGAAAAAACTCCTTAAGAAGTTTGTTTACAGTCTTTCCTAAAGGGGTGGGCAAAAGCTTACCCTTATCCTTTTTGACGTAGCTCCTTTCCTGAACTGTACTTACAATTGTCGCATACGTTGATGGTCTGCCTATGCCTTTTGTTTCGAGTGTCTTTATAAGCGAAGCTTCAGTATATCTCGGTGGAGGACTCGTAAAACGCTGATTTAGCCGGGTATCAATGAGAAATACCTTTTCGCCTATCTTCATTTCAGGAAGGATCACGCCTTTTTGTTCATCATCCCCTTCTTCCTCATATATCTTTGTAAAACCATCAAATAGAACCTTTGACCCTCTGGAGACAAACACATAGTTCCCTGATGTGACATCTATAGCCTTTGTTTCTAACTTCTCCTGGGTCATCTGGGAGGCTATAAATCTTTTCCATATCAGTTCATACAGCAGAAAGAGGTCCTTATCGATGTATGGTTTTACCTTTTCCGGTGTAATCATCACATTTGTAGGTCTTATTGCTTCGTGGGCATCCTGGGCACTTTTTCTGTTTTTGAAAATATGAGGTACCCTGGGAAGGTATGGTTTTCCAAAGTTTTTCCCTATATACTGTCTCGCACCCCTCACTGCATCATTAGATACCCTGACAGAGTCAGTTCTCATGTATGTGATGAGCCCCGTTAACCCTTCTTTTCCAATATTTACGCCTTCGTATAATCTCTGGGCCAGTACCATTGTCCTTTTTGGGGAGAGCCTTAACCTTCTTGATGCTTCCTGTTGAAGCCTGCTTGTGATGAAAGCAGGCTGGGGAAATACATATTTTTCCTTTACCTCTATATTCGTAATTCGGAATTCCTTTCCTTCTATATCCTTTTTTATTCTTTCTGCTTCTTCCTGTGTCGATACCTTAAGTTTTATATCCCCTTCTCTTTCGAGTATTGCCTTAAATCTTTCGCCAGATTTGAGCTCAAACTCAGCATCAACTATCCAGTACTCTTCTTTTACAAAACCTTCTATCTCATCCTCTCTGTCGCATACAAGTCTTAAGGCCACAGACTGGACTCTCCCGGCAGAAAGCCCATAACTGACCTTTTCCCACAAAATAGGGCTGATTTTGTATCCTACAAGCCTGTCGAGAATTCTCCTTGCCTTCTGGGCGTTGTATTTTGACTCATCAAGGGTAGTGGGCCTTTTTAGTGCCTCCAGAACACCTTTCTTTGTAATTTCGTGGAATAATACCCTTTTGACCTGTCTTTTATTACCCACAACTTCGGCCACATGGAAGGCTATGGCCTCACCCTCTCTATCCGGGTCAGAACCAATGTATATATTTTCTGCACCTGAGCCTGCCTTTTTGATTTCCTCTACAACCTTTGCCTTCCCTTTCAGAATTAGAAAATGGGGTGTAAATTCTTTGTCAATGTCTACCCCTAATTTACTTTTCGGCAGGTCTTTTATATGACCATACGTTGCCTTTATGACAAAATCCTTGCCTAAAAACTTCGAAAGTGTCCTCATTTTTGTTGGCGATTCAACTATCAATAACGACTTGCCCATTAAAAATCTCCTTTAAAAGGGTTCGAGGAGCCAAGGATTCAAGGGGTCAAGCGAAATTCACTTGAGCCCTGGAACCCTCGTATCCTTGAATCCTGTTTCATAAACAGCTATTTCCTTATATAAAATCCTCCAGGGGCACTGCCAATTGCCTCTTTCATTTCAAGCCTTGTAAGTATTGCCATTACATTTTTTGTCTCCATTTTGCTCTTCTCTATTACTTCATCTACATGGATTTTGTCAAACCCTATGATTGAGTAGATATAATCTTCATCTTTATCCATATCGATACTTTGCTCTTTTTTTAACTCTAAACGGGGGAAACAGCTGGTGATGATATCTTCAATACCGTCAATGAGTTTAGCCCCTTGTTTAATAAGGGTATTTGCCCCTTTATAGTCCTCATTAAAAATGCTTCCAGGTATTGCCATGACCTCTCTCCCATATTCAAGGGCCAACCTTGCGGTTATCAGTGACCCACTTCTCTTTGAGGCTTCAATTACAAGAATGCCCTTTGACAAGCCAGCTATAATCCTGTTTCTCTCAGGGAAATGAAAGGCGAGAGGTTTTTCACCGAGACTATATTCAGTAAGTATTGCCCCTTCTTCCCCCATCTTTTCAAAGAGCCTCATGTTTTCTGAAGGGTAACAGATATCAATGCCACACCCCAGGATACCAATGGTCTTACCTTTTTCCTTCAGTGCCCCTTTGTGGGCAGACGAATCTATTCCCCTCGCAAGGCCACTGACGACTGTAATTCCGATGGAAGAAAGTGTATGGGCTATTTTTTCCGCAAGATTCATACCTTCGAATGTTGCCCTCCTTGAGCCAACTATGGCTATCGTATCAGTTCCGATTTTTAAACGCCCCTTTTTGTAAAGAATGATAGGTGCGTCGGGGATATTTTTTAATAGCTTTGGATATTTAACATCCTTTATGGTGAGGATATTCACTCCCATCTTCTCCAATTTTGCCCGCTCCTTATCTATTTCCCCCCACTCATTGAATGATTTTATTTTCTGCTTCAGATCCCTATTATAATGCTTAATTCTTCCTTCAAATAATTGGGCGATACTCTCGTATCTATCTACTATCTCTTTCTTCTGGATGGCATCTAAGCCCTTAAGCCTCGAGAGTGCCATTATAGCTGTAAGTTCTTCCATATATTTAGACCTCTAACCCCTGTCCCCTATACCCTATCCCCTGTTTATCACTGTTTTTTCTCACCGTATTTGAACCTTTCGACATAGTATGTGCCCATTGAACAGAGCTCCCTTATGAGGATTATTCTTGATGTACCATCTTTCCACCATTTATCTTTTTTGAAATAAGAAACATTTACTGCCTTGATGAGGTATAATGTTTTACCTTCTTCGGAAGAGCCATAAAGTAGATGAAATCTCCTTGAAGCATACTCCGGAACCAGGATAATGACCTTTTTAATCCCCATGCTTGCAAATATTTCCTTTATCTTATTCACCTTCTTCCTTCCTTCGCTGTCGACCTCCAGTTTCTTAATCACTCCCTCTTTCACACCCCTTGCTTTTGCCATCTTGAGAATGATATCCATGATACTGATACCAAATATTTTATCCTCCTCTACCCATATGGCCTTTCCATTGCCAGCCCAATATTCCCTATAGGCATCAATGTATAATTCCCCATTTTTATCTTCAATGAATCGAGGAACAAATATCGCTTCAGATGGGAAAATCTTGTCTTCATATTTGAATTGATTCCCTATAGACTTTAAGGTGAAAGGGTGTACCAGAACACCAATGATTATCATAAAAAAAACAAGGATTACTATAAGACAGCCGCAGCCTGCCTTCCCTTCCGTTCTCATAATGTCTCCCCCTTTATTACTTGTGTATCTGCTACGATATCATGTAATGCCTTTCCTTTAAGGAAAAGGGCCATAAAAAAACCAATAAAACATATTGATGCAGAGAGCACATAGAAGACGCTTCTCAACAAAGACCTGAAAAGGTCTACCTCCATCCCATCCCTTCTTACCACTTTAATCCTGAAAATACTTTTACCTACTGTCATTCCTCCATCCATCGTGAGATATGTAAAGTAAAAGAGGAAAATAAAGGAGGATGATAAAAGGAAAATAAGAAAAGGCACGGAAATATTTAAGAGAGCGAACTCATCAATACCAGACAGGTAACCAGCGAAAGCAAAAATAAAGGCTATAACACAAAAAAAAGAGAGCATAAGTAAATCTATGGATAATGCAAGGAATCTGAAAAAAATTGGAGCCCTTTTCATTTTTTACTGTATTCGTAGAGTATGATAGACAGTATCACAAGGGGAGTAGTCTCTGTCCTGAATATACTTTCACCCAGAGTACAGGGAATAAAACCATTATCCTTCAGCCACTTAACCTCTAACTCATCGATCCCACCTTCAGGACCAATGACTACACATATTTCCCCCTCTGTATGTTTAGATATTATATTTGTGATTTTGTTTTTCTTTTCCTTCTCATAAAAGACCCACCGGTTTTCAATATTTTCTATGTAAGGTAATATTCCCCTAAGCGGTGTGGGTTCGATAACTTCAGGGATAGTGAATCTTCCTGATTGACGTGATGCCTCAATGGTAATCCTTTTCCATCTCTCATACTTCCCTTTTTCCTTATCCACAAACCTGACAACAGTCCTTTTGAAAATCGTTGGGAGAATCCTTTCTACACCCAGCTCCGTAGCCTTTTCAATAAGCCAGTCCATACGGGGGCCTTTTATCGGGCTTACGCAAAGCATAACCTTTGATCTTTTTTCCTCAGGACGGTGTACCACATCTAAAACCTGTAAATACAACTCCTTACTTTTTATATTATTTATTACACATCTATACAGGTATCCTTTTCCATCAATCAAATCTATCCTTTCTCCTGTAGATTTTCTCAATACGCTGACTATATACTTGTGCATTGGCCCTGCGAGAAGTGCCATACCGTTCTTGATCTTGAGTTTGTCAACAAAAACCCTTCTAATTTCCATATCTACCTTTCCGGAAGTTTATAAAAACGGGATTCATATAGCCTGTGGTATTCTGTCCATTTTTCATCTTCCATGTTTTCTTTCATGTGTTCCTTCACACCCATAATTTTTGCATCAAGATTATCCAGGTAGTGTACCACCATGGCCTCTATACACATGGGCTTTTTTGGTGACCCCCACTCCTCGACCCCATGATGGCTGATAATTATGTGTGCAAGGACATCAGCAATATGGTCAGGAAATACATCAACCTTTTCAATAAGCCCCTTCAGTGTCACAATTCCAAGTGCTATATGCCCGAGAAGCCTGCCTTTATCAGAATATTTAAATCCACCTTTGATATTAATCTCGTCTATCTTGCCAATATCATGTAGCAGACTGCCTGCTATGATGACGTCTTTATCGCCTCCTACGATATCCACAACAAGCTTGCCCATTTTCGCCATAGAGAGGGAGTGCTCGAGGAGCCCTCCAATGTACATATGATGAACCCCAATGGATGCCGGGAAAAGAAAGAATCTTTCAAGCATATCCTTTCTGGCGTTCAAGGAAGTAAAGAGTGAAACAATATGCGGGTTCTTTATTTCACTGACAAGTTTAGAATATTCCTCCTTCAATTTTTCATTTCCGCTTTCATTTTCCGGAAAGAATTCCTTCATATCTTCCAGTGAAATTTCTCCTTCAACCCTTCTAACATCAGTTATGTTTAATTGAAATCTTTCCTGATACAGTCTTGACCTGGACTGAACATGAACAATGTCATTTTTTTCAAAAAGGCCATTCAGTTCGTCTACCCTCTCCCAGACCCTTCCCTCTATAGTGCCTGTCCTGTCTTTCAATCTTAAGCTCATGTACTTTGTATTATTCTTGCTTGAGAATATGTCTTTTTTAATAACAATAAACCTGTCATTTACATCAATATTCTCCCTGTTGACGTCCTTCACAAATATTTGCTTCTTCACGGGTGAACCCCAAAATGTTCATAACCTTTTGTATTCAACCTTTTTTCCTTACCCCTTTCAAAAAGTTTTACGCCCCTTCCTTTCACTACTTCTCCTATTATAGAAACAGGGAAACCCTTTGTTCGCATATCTTCAATTATTTCAAGCTTGTTCCCTGGAAAGGTAAATAAAAACTGATAATCCTCTCCTCCTGAAAGGGCGAGCATTTCCTGTTTTTCCTTTATTATAGCACGCGGTATGGGTAAACGCTCCAAAAATATTTTTGCACCCTTTTTACTTTCAAGCATCATTCGTTCAAGGTCAATAACCAGCCCGTCGCTTATATCCATCATTGCATCTGGTATGTCATTTTTTATTAATTCCTTCCACACATCATACGGAGGTTTGGGGTTGGTGTATCTTTTGATAAATCTGCTTGAACCCTTGTCCTTGCTGCCCTGTTTAAGAAGTAAAAGTCCGTAAGCGCTTTCACCGAGATGCCCTGTAATCCCTATAAAATCTCCCACCTTTGCTTTATCCCTGCCCAGATATCTTTTTATTACAAGTTTGCCTATCATGGAAATATCTATGAAAAAATCAGTTTTTGCCTCAGATATATCCCCTCCTATGAGGATTATATTAAATTCCTTTGCCCCCTCCATCATGCCTTTATATAGCCTGTCAATGTCTCTGTGAGATATTTTCTCCGGTATGCCTATTGTGACAAGAAAATAGAGAGGGGTTGCCCCCATGGAGAGCACATCTGAAACGTTCACGTATACTGCCTTTTTGCCGAGGGCATAGATATCCATGAATTGAAATTCAAAGTGGATATGCTCAACAAGCGCATCCTGAACAAAGACATAGGAGCCCTGGGGCATTTCAACAACCGCCCCGTCGTCCCCGATTCCTCTTGTAATTCTGCTCGTTTTTTTCCCGAACCTCCTGATTCTTTTTATGAGTTCATTTTCCTTTAGCTCCATGGTTGAGTGAAGATAATAGCAGTTTATAGGTACTTTTTCAAGGCAGATGGAGGGTAGAGTGCCGGAACACCGTTTCCCTCACTAATTAACCTTGAAATATCGTCTGTCCTGTATATTCAGTATTTCTCGTCTGTCTGGTATGACAAAATAGACGAAATAGACTAAACAGACAGGATAGACGGTATTTCAAGGTATTCTATTGATGGCAATTTGGTGTCAGATTTTGTAGAATAAAATCTGAAGACTATGAAAATAACCACCTCCCGCATTTCACAATTAGTATTCTTGGCAGTATTTTTTATTCTTTTCATAAACACCGAATACAGGGGAAAAGATGAGATTTCTATTGCCATAAACAGCTTTTTCAGGGCTGATCCCCTCGTAGTCTTAAGCTTCATCCTTTCCAAAAAGACCTTAATAGCCCTTCTTATTCCCGGTATATTGATGTTCCTCTTCTCCATCCTCCTTGGCAGATTTTTTTGTGGATGGATATGCCCCTTAGGCACTATAATTGACCTCGTTACAGACAAAATAAAAAAGACAGTCCCCATCAGGCTACTAAAAACGAACTTTAAATATTACCTGCTGCTCACCCTCCTTTTTGCTGCACTCTTCAATGTAAACCTTGTGGGGATTCTCGACCCCATTGCTATACTGATTCGGGCCTTAACCTTTTTCTTTTACCCTCTCTTCGGATATTCAATAAGGGCAAGCTGGGAAGCCCTATATGGTCTTCTCGGTGAAAAAAGAGACTATGTTGCATTCATATATTCATTCCTGAGAGATTATATTTTACCTTTCAGGGAAACCTTCTACCCCCTTGCCTTCTTCTCCCTCATGTTTTTCCTGTTTATTATCTTCCTTGAAAGGTATGAGAGAAGAAACTGGTGTAAAAACCTTTGCCCCCTCGGGACGCTTCTCGGTTTACTTGGAAAATTTTCTCTCTTCAAAAGGTTTCCACAGAAACTCTGTGCAGATTGTAAGGAATGCAAAAACATATGCCCTACAGCCTTTGACGAAGAGATTCTCCAGAAAGAAGGCTGTATCCTGTGTATGGAGTGCAAGCTTAAATGTAAATTTAAAAGGATAAAATTTTCTTTTAGAGGTATTGAGAGTGGCAATAAAGTCCCTGTACTGGAGAGAAGGGTCTTTTTAGGCGGGTTATTCTCTGGCCTTTTTATTTCAAGGGTTTTCTCCTTTCAATCTCCTTACCAACATGAAAGGCTGCTCAGACCTCCAGGGGTAGTAAACGAAGGTGAATTTCTCAAAAAATGTGTAAGATGCGGGGAGTGTATCAAGGTCTGTCTGAAAAGTGCCTTATACCCTGATTATTTCCGGGCAGGTCTGTACGGTATTTTTATGCCCACCATTATTCCGCGTCTTGGGTATTGCGAGTATAATTGCAACCTTTGCGGCCAGGTATGCCCCACCGGTGCCATACCGAATCTTCCGCTGGAACAAAAGAAAAAGAGTATTATTGGAATTGCCGTAGTTGATAAAAACCTCTGTCTCCCTTATGCCAAAAAAATCAACTGCATTGTCTGTGAAGAGCATTGTCCTATCCCTGAAAAGGCGATAAGGTTTGAGCTATCTGAAGAAAGGGGCTATACTGGTAAAAAAATTACCTTAAAAAGACCCTATGTGTTGGATGAGCTGTGTAATGGCTGCGGTATCTGTGAGAATAAATGTCCCCTTGAAGGGAAGGCCGCTATTGAGGTCTTTTCAAAAAGGAAAAAACCGGCTGACAATTTTGCCAATTTGTGGTAAAAGGTTAGCCAAAATGATATTGTAATCAAACTCATAAAAAAATGGCATGATGCAAAAAGGTTGATGGAACAAGCAAAGTAAAAATAGGGGGGACATTACAGACACTCCTAATCCCGAAACAATAATATTGAACGGGGGTTCTATTAAAAGAAATATGCGTAAGGCAAACGAAAACAAACAAGCTAAAAATACGTTAAAAGAATTAAAAGAGATACAGTTATCCATTCTAAGTGCCATTTCTCATGCTGTTATAGGCTTAAAAGAGCGTACTATTATTTTTGCGAATGATGCTGTAGAAACAGTGTTTGGCTGGAAACCTGAAGAGTTAGTCGGTAGTAGTACAAGGGTCTTATACCGAACTGATGAAGAATATGAGGAAATAGCAAGGCACTTTTATCCTGTGCTTGAGGAACAGCAATCTTATACTGAAGAGTTCCCCTGTCGAAGGAAGGATGGCAGGGATATTGTATGCAGAATAAGTGCTTCAAAAATAGGCAAAACCTTAAAAGAAAAAGGCATTGTAGTTATTTATGAAGATATCACCGAACTAAAGCAAGCAGAAATCGCCCTTACGGAATCAGAAAATAAGTTCAAAGGTCTCGTGGAGGGGTCAATCGCAGGTGTATATATTATTCAGGGCGGGATGTTTAAATATGTAAATCAACGGTTTGCTGAGATACATGGCTATACAGTAGAGGAAATGGTGGGTAAACTTGGCGTAAAAGAGACAATGCTGCCGGATGACTTGCCAATTGTTGAGGAGAACATACGGAAACGTATATCAGATAAAACTGAAGTGGTACATTATGCAATCAGGGCTGTGAGAAAGGATAAAAAAATTATTCACGTTGAGATATATGGGACACACATGATGTATCAGGGAAAACAGGCTGTTATGGGAACTCTCCTTGACATTACCGAGCGAAAAAGGGCAGAAGATGCCCTAAAGAGGGCTGAGGAGAAATACAGAAACATCTTTGAAAATGCCATGGTTGGGATTTATCAAAGTACACCAGAAGGACGTTATCTTA
>Ga0172365_10000144_pt1 | contig 42324 bp, 68 predicted proteins | sample LakKivSesite48cm_FD_114535 | JGI IMG/M metagenome (GOLD analysis project Ga0172365, IMG submission 114535) | Sediment microbial communities from Lake Kivu, Rwanda - Sediment site 48cm | ecosystem: Environmental > Aquatic > Freshwater > Lake > Sediment | place: Rwanda: Western Province, Lake...
CCATCTATCGCCCTCCTTTCCGAAGAAGATACCGACGAACCAAATGGTTTAAACGTTTATGTAGACGTAGAGCAAGATAACTTCAGGTCTTTTATCGAAGAGGCTGTAGAAGTATATAAATACTTTGACAAGGTTCCTAATATTAATATTCAGTCTGTTTATGCAGATGTTAAGAAATATAAGGATTCTTTAATTGTAGCAACCGACAATATCCGCACAAATTTAAAGCGCGGCGAAATGGTTGCTGTTATGGGCAATGTCGCTTATGATATTCCTTATAATTATCGCAATATTCATGTTGACGCAGAGCTATTGTTTGATATTGGAGAACTTAGTTTCGATCCGGGCCGTGAAAATCTGTCTATGGATAAGAAAACTATTGAGGCTATTGAGCGTAAAACAAACAAGATTTCCGAAGAAATTACTTCTCATATCGAACAACAAATCGAGAAAGAAGCAACACAATTTGAAAAGTTTGCTGCGGCAGAAAAGTTTTTATTCAATCACTCTGGCAGCACTAAAATTTCGCAAAAATGTAGAGATCTGTACAATAAATACGAAGTTAAACCTACTACTAAATATTATCATTTGAAGGTCAATCATCGTGGCACTGTAAATAAAGATCTTATTAGCGGACCTATTCCAACACAAGGAGTAATTTTTGTAAATAAAAAAGGGTACTGGCAGCGTATTATGCAATATGCCCGGGAAAATAAGCAATCTGTAGTTGTGTTAACGCAAGAACAGATTGATGAAGCGGGTATTGATTCAAAGTTTATTCAAGATCCAGCAAATTTGCCAAAGATTGAGCGTACATATACTGCGATAAAGAAAGGAAATGTTTTTACTTATGTAACAACAGGTTCTAGTAGCTATTGGAGAGAATGCGACTCTATTCCTACTGATCAAAAGATTTTTGTTAAAATTTCTAGAAATCAGCCTATAGGATACGATAATTATACGTTAAAACGAAAGATTGTGGCTTTGATAGGATTAGACCTATTGAATAAAGATGAGCCAATTTACGGTGTAAAGGCGGCTTATGCAGATACTAAAAAATTCCGGGCCGATAAAAGCTGGGTCTCTTTAGATAGTTTTGTTAAAGACTCGACTAAGATTTTTGAAGACGAATTATTTTTAGAAGATTTTGATTGTTCTGGTCTGTTAAATATAGCCAAAATTGTTGATATAGAAGATTTTAAAGAGCTAGACAGGCTTTATAAAAAGAAGCAAGGGCAGTCTGATAGACTAGAGATATTTCATAGCTTAGGTATTGCAATTAAAAAAGATGATAGTATTAGAATCTTAGCAAATAAAATTTACAGTAGGTATCCAATGCTTAAATTTGTTCATGACGCAGTATATCACAAGGCCGAAATCTTGGAATATATTGCAGAGAGATCTTGATTTTGATTCTTTTGACTGTATACTATATTGAGTGGTTTTTAATCTTTTACGGAGTTTGAAAAATGAGTTTGACTTACATCAAAGATGGGCGAAATTATTGGACGGTTGTGATTAATGGCAAGACCTATCAGTTTAATCCAAGCAATCCAGATTATGAAACGCTTGTAGAAATGGTTAAACATAGCGATTCTGATGGTATCGTAGCGTGTCTAGACAAAGCTAAGGTAGTATCAGAGTGGTGTGATGGGGATTTTCGGGTGTCTGGCGGTGTGCTGTATTACAAGACTGAAGAAGTTCATCTTGTAATTTCTCAGCGTATCATGGAGATGATTGAGGATGGATTTGATTACAAGCCTATGCTACGATTCCTAGAGAATCTTTATAAGAATCCCAGCTACAGGGCTATTACAGAACTGTATGGTTTTCTCAGTCATAAGCACCTACCTATTACACCGGATGGCTGCTTCTTAGCTTACAAGGCCATTAAAGCAAATTTTACTGACAAGTATAGCGGCAAGTTTGATAATAAAGTTGGAAGCAAAGTAACTATGCCCCGGTTTCAAGTTGACGACAACTGTGGCGTAGGATGTTCTCGCGGACTACACGTTGGTACAATTAGTTACGTGGAAGGCTTTGCTAGTCACGGAGACCATCTAATTATCTGCAAAGTAAATCCTATGAACGTAGTTAGTGTTCCGTTAGACCATAACGAGGAAAAGGTTCGTTGCTGTGAATATGAAGTCGTAGGAATGTATCAAGAGGCTTTTCAAAAGCCCGTAGAAGATCGTTATTACGACGAAGATGAAGATGATTATTACGATGAATATGATGACGAAGATGAAGATGATCTTGACAATGATGATGACACAGAGTACAATAATGCTTACGTCTTTCAAAAATTTCATGTCGATTTTGATAACAGAGACGAATAATGAATATCTTTGTCGTAGATTTAGATCCTACAACAGCGGCGCAATCACTAATCGATGCTCATGTCAACAAGATGATTATCGAGGGGTGCCAAATGCTCGCCAATTGCTACACAATGGAAAAACTTAAAGAAGCACCATTGACAGCAAGCGGCACCCCTCGTAAATATTCTTATCTTCATCATCCTTGCTCAAAATGGACCCTTTTATCTTTAGAAAACTTTAGCTGGTTACTAAATCACACTAGAGCCCTTTTAGAAGAACGTAAATTTAGGTTTGATGCAGATCATTTTTGTAACAACTTTATATATTGGTGCGAACAGAGTCAGCCTAATTTACCAAAAACAGGTTTGACCAAGTTTGCACAAGCAATGCCGGACGAATATAAAAATGAAGATAGCGTAACAGCGTACAGACAATACTATGCTGCCGCTAAAAAAACAGATAAAAATGGCAAGAACATGTTTGTTTGGACTAAGCGACAACCCCCTATTTGGTGTATACTATGAATAGACTTTTAAACATTTTTTGTTTTTGCGTAGAATCAGCTATATGTTTATTTGTTTTAGGAATGTTAGCGATTTTTATAGCCGGTAAAATCTGGGGGTAAAAAGAATCGACTGGCAAAATAGACTTGAGTAGCATTGACTAGTTAACCGAATGGCTAGTTTAAAAATCGGTTAAAATGTTAACTGGCGAAGTATTCGCTTTAGCCGCTTAGGTGGCAGGGGTTTCAGATACCTTTTAACCCAAATCTGATGATTCCAATAATTTGGATAAAGTTTATTCACTTGATTAAAAGAATATGATGATTATAAATAATCTGACTCAGATAATTCTGATAGCCTTGTATTTTGTGCGACAACAAGATAATATCAATGTAGAAGCTCATTTTGATTTTTGTACAGGACTTGGCTCAATGCCAATACCTCCACTTGTGTCCTCACGCAGTCCATAGGGGTCTTCTAAGCCCCTGATTTAAACGCATGGAATAGAAATCTAGAGTGCAATTCTCCGTGAGGATGCTTTATTTTATACAGAATTTTAAAAGGAATATTTAAATGAAATTTGACTTTTCTCAAATACCAACAGAAATTTACATTGTTTTTGCGTGCTCTTTTATTGTTTCTTGTGTCGTAATTTATTTGGTATCTCCCCGTGATTAAAATATTCTTACTCATTTTATTTATCTGCTTACAAGATTTTAAAACCACTCTACCAGCAAAGGTAGTATCTATTTATGATGGTGATACTCTGACAGTTGAATTTAGTATTAAAGCAAATATTAGATTAAAAGATTGTTGGGCTCCAGAAATTACTGGCAAGACTAAGGAAGCAGGGCTAGCTGCTAAAGCAAAACTGCAAAGCTTAATAAAGCCGGGCGATACTGTTTCAGTTGAAATTCCTTACGAAGAAAATTTTAGCAATAGCTTGACATTATCTAGAATTCTAGCTACAATATACAAAGATGTCGATGGCGATAAAAAACCAGACAACATTTCTAAAGAAATGGTAAAGTCGGGATTAGCTAAGGAAAAAAAATAATGGAAACATATTACGTTAAAAAGGGCAGAAAATATATTCCAGTTGGATACAATGTCCCGGACATGCATGATGGTCTGTATCTTACTGAAAAAACAGGTTATGGCAGAAGAACTACCTCTATAGCTTATTGGCTGGGGCAGCCCAAGAAACAACCGGCGGATCTTCAAAAATTAATTGAAGTAATGAAGAATGATGACAGGCTGGCAAAGTATCTGTCTAAAATACAAGATGAAGAGTCGGTTGAATTTAAGGAGCTAAAAATAGATTTTGGCGGATATATAAAAGAGTCTCCTCGGATTTATAATATATCTACACAAGATTTAGCTCTAGCTGTTTTAAGATTTTTATATAACGAGCTAGAGTAATGAAGCTGGAAAATTCTGTAATTGTAGACCAAGTTTTAAAAAGCGTTGTAGATTTGTTCGATTATAAATTCGACGGACTCAACACTTTTGAAACGCCTCAATTTCAAGCGCCCCAAAGAGATGGCTCATGGAATATTGGATTAATTGTTGGCTCTAGCGGAAGCGGAAAAACATCTCTTTTAAAAGAGCATTATGGAATAACGGAATCGCCAGAATGGAATAGCGACCTATCTATCGTCAGTCAGGTGGATTATAGGAAACTATGCGCTGTAGGACTAAATAGCGTACCATCATGGTGTAATCCGTTTCACGTATTAAGTAACGGAGAACAATTCCGGGCTAGACTTGCAAGGATGTTAGCCGATAATGTGACTATTGATGAATTTACTAGTGTCATAGATAGGGTTGTTGCTCAAAATAGTTGTCACAGTATTCAAAAATACATTAGACAGCAAAACATAGCCGGGGTAGTATTTGCGAGTTGTCACTTTGATATTATTGATTGGCTACAACCAGATTGGATTTTTAATACTCAAACTGGGGATTTAACCTCAAGGGGGTCTCTTCGGCCTAAACCAGAAATCAAGCTCGATATTCATGAATGCAAATATGACTGTTGGAAAATTTTTAGGAAGCATCACTATTTGAATACCGAGATTAACAAATCGGCCAAATGCTTTATTGGCTTACTAAATGATATTCCTGTTGCTTTTTCATCGTGTATAACATTTCCATCCGGAACTCTTAAAAAAGCTTGGAGAGAGCATAGAACAGTAGTATTGCCAGACTATCAGGGACTAGGATTAGGTGTTCGTATATCCGACTTTACTGGGCAGATTATGATTGATAGTGGATTCAGATACTTTTCTAAAACATCGCATCCAAGAATGGGTGAATATAGGAATAATTCTCCATTGTGGAGAGCTACATGTAAAAATGGAAAAAAAAGAAACGATTACGCAAAAGCAAACGAAAGAGCAATAGCTAAAAATTCTACAAAAGCAAAACTTGCGGCATATCAAAGAAATTTATCGTGCTACTCGCATGAATACATAGGGCCAATTGTTAATAATTAGTTAATTTCTTAACATTTGAATGTCTGGGTACTAATATAGTATATGTCCGACTTACTACACTTTTTATTATGGAGAAAAAAATGAAGAAAAAAGGTTTTACATTGGTTGAATTGCTTGTGGTTATTGCGATCATTGGAATTTTGGTTGGCCTTCTTTTACCTGCCGTACAAGCAGCCCGCGAAGCTGCCCGAAGAATGCAGTGCAGCAACAATCTCAAGCAAATTGGACTGGCTGTGCATAATTTTGATTCAACTTATAAAAAATTGCCATCTTCAGGACAGTGTGGTTCTACCGGCTCGACTTCTACGCCCTATATGATTCACTCGACCTTGACGTTCCTGCTTCCCTACATCGAACAGCAAAATGTTTACAACATGTTTGATGTGCAGACTGATCCGAGAACTATTTATCTCGGCAGCTTAAATGCTCAGGGGTGGCTAACATCTACCGGCTGTTTGTTGCATCCAACGGCAAGAGGCAGAAATTATGATGACCCTCTGCATCCTACAGGCCAGATTGCAGCAAAAACACAGATTTCCACTTTTGTATGCCCTACTACGCCATTGAGCGGAGCTTCGAGAGACCCAGCACACGGTTATGGTGGCAACGACTACATGTTTATTGATTTAACTGATATTGTCGAGAACCCTGCTTCGGCTAATTTTGGAGCTAGGGCTAGTACAGCAGAGAGACCAACGGAGGTTCGCTCTGGAATGCTTTCCTGTAATAATCAAACACTGGCATCTACCGCAGATGGAACAAGCAATACTATACTTTGTATTGAAGATGCTGGAAGGGCGCATCCGAATGTAGGCTTATTTGGATCATTATCTAATCGTGTATCTCCAGTTGTTGGGGGTGTTGATCCTGTAGCATGGTCTGGGGGTTCAGCAAATGGGCGCAGAATGTTTGCTTGGGCTGACGCTGATTCCGTGACTAATGGTGTTAGCGGACCATCGAATTCAACTCTTAGCCGTAAAGCGGGAGTAAACCAAAACAAACTTCCGACAGGAGGGCCTCCCTCTTGTTTATGGTCTGTAAATAATTGCGGTCCTAACGATGAGCCTTTTAGCTTTCATTCTGGCGGCGTTAATTGTACTATGGGAGATGGAAGTGTTAAGTTTTTATCTGATTCAATCGATCCTATTGTGCTAAAATGGTCTGTCGCTGCTTCCGATGGAAATATTGTGCCTAATTTAGATTAATTAAATATTGTGTATCATTAATAAGGCTACTATTAAAAATAGTTAACTTTATAAAGAAAGGAAGACAATATGCGAACATTTTTTTTAACCCTAAGTTTAGTTTTATCTTTTTGTATTAATTTAAATGCTCAGAATAGTCAAGAAATAACAGAAAAAGCCAGAGCATGGCAACAAAAAATGGGTCAAACGAGAGGGCTACGTCCAGATATTTCAAATAATAAATCGTTTGATACTGATGTTAATACTAAAGATAATGGCCCAAAATTTAATCGTTTTGATAGATTTTCAAATCAAAATAGATTACCATACTACCATAATAGATGGAGTAATCCGCCAATGCCCATGCCACCCGTTGGATATTTTCCGATTATTCAGTGGTATCCACAGGGAGCATTCATGCATGTTGGTCCTATGATGGTTAGTCCAGACCGAAGATATGTTAGGTTTGGTATTAATGCTGGATTTTATCGTATTAATGGATTTGAAACATATCAAATGAGATAATAGGACAGAAATATGTATCGTAGAAACTTTTTGCAAATTGGGACATTTTCTGGAATCAGCTTAGCAGAGATGCTATATTTAAAAGCAGAACAACAGAAATATGATTTTATACCAGCAAAAGCAGAAAGTGTAATACATATTTTTTTACCCGGGGGGATAGCGCATCAAGAGTCGTTTGACCCTAAGCCCTATGCCCCCATTGAGTATCGCGGAGAAGTCAATGTGATAAAAACAAAGACCGGCGATATTTTATCTAATAGGATGCCTAGCCTAGCTTCTATTAGTGATAAATTTACCATCATACGCTCTATGACTCACGGAGAAGCGGCTCATGAGCGTGGTACACATAATATGTTTACTGGCTATAAACCGAGTCCCGCTCTATCATACCCTAGTTTCGGCAGCGTAATTAGTCATGAATATGGCTCTAGAAACAATCTACCCCCATATGTTTGTGTGCCAAGCACGCCCAACGAATTTGCTAACAATGGTTATTTAAGTTCGTCTTATAAACCCTTTAGTCTAAATGCTGATCCGGTAAATCCTAATTTCAAAGTCCAAGATTTAAATTTAGCTGAAGGCTCTGACTTAGAACGATTTAACAGACGTAAAGTATCTTTAGAAGTTCTTAATAATCAATTTGCCAATAAACATCAATCAGACAAGATTGCTGCTATGGACAAATTCTATGAGCAAGCCTATAATTTAATCAACTCAAATAGCGCTAGAGAAGCGTTTAATTTAAATTCTGAAAATGACGATATTAAAAATTTATACGGTAAAAATGAGGCTGGTCAAAGATTTTTAATGGCCCGTAGATTGGTTGAGGCTGGTGTGCGAATGGTCACAGTTACATATGGTGGCTGGGATATGCATACCGGCATTTCATCTGGAATGAATAATCAGCTTCCTCCATTAGACCAAGCTTTATTTGCTTTATTGACAGACTTAGAAAATCGTGGCATGTTAGATAAGACTTTAGTAATGGTTTCTAGCGAATTTGGACGCACTCCTAAGATTAACAAAGATGCGGGTCGAGACCATTGGCCAAAAGTGTTTAGTGTGATGTTAGCCGGTGGAGGTATAAAAAATGGAATTGTTTACGGCAGTTCAGACGCAACCGCATCAGAGCCAGAAAATAATCCCACAAGTCCAGAAGATTTAGCATATACAATGTATCACTTATTAGGAATCGTTGCAGATAAAGAACTTGTTGCACCCGGCCCCCGTCCGATTGAAATTGTTGACAACGGAAAGTTAATCAAAGATATTATTATTTAGGAGAAAGTCATGAGATTATTTATTTTTGTCATAATGGCATTAATTTGCGGAAATTTGCTTGCACAAGAAGAAGCTCTTGTTACAATTAAGGTAAAGTTATCAGACAATAGATTTGCCCAAGGAACCGGGGCGGTTGTTAAAAAACTAAAAGACGCACCTCAAGACGGGTACTATTCTTACGTTCTAACGGCTGCTCATGTTATTGAAGGCGGTTCAAGCTTTACGTTACTTTATCCAAACGGCATAAACGTAGAAAGGGCAAGACTTATATCGCAAGATAAAGAAGCAGATGTTGCAGTCCTAGAAGGATGGACTCCGAATTCAATTAATCCTATTCCATTAGCGGAAGGAGTTAAAGAAGAAGAGGAAATTTTTGTTTATTCTCCCAGAGGAGTTAGAAGAACCAAGGTTTCAGTCGTAGATAAAGATGAAATTTACGCCGATATTTTTTTTGTGTCGGGAGAGTCTGGATCACCAGTATTAAATAATAGGAAAGAAGTGGTAGGCGTTGTCTCTGGGGGTAGCATTTGGTTTACAGATAAAAAATTTGAAATTAGAAAAGATGTAAGACCGAACTCAGCTACCGAAAAACGTATTGCAACATGGCCGGGCCGAATGGGCCATGTTTTTAGTATTAGAAAGATTTTAAAATAAAGATTCGCCATGCGTATTTTTCATTTATCTGACACTCATTGTAAACACAATAAGTTTACTGTGCCCGAAGCGGATATAGTCATTCATTCGGGCGATTTTTCCAATAGCCGAAATTTAGACCTCAATTATAATGAGGTTTTATCTTTTATGGATTGGTTTTCTAAACTTAATATAAAGCACAAAATACTTATAGCTGGAAATCACGATGTTTCTATTTATCACAAAAGATTTTTAAGAACAAACATTCCTAGCAATATAATTTATCTTGAAAATGAATCGGTGATACTTGACGGTTTGAAATTTTATGGCGCTCCTCAAACACCAACATTTGGTCACGATTGGGCATGGAATGTAGACAGAGCAAAAATTCACAAATATTGGGACTTGATTCCTGACGATACCGATGTTATAATTACACATGGGCCTCCTGCGGGAGTTTTAGACTTAACTAAGCATTTAGAATTAGAACAAGCCGGATGTAGGAATTTGTATAAAAGAATAAGCCAGATTAATCCCCGGGCTCATTTGTTTGGACACATCCATAATTCGGAGTATGTAAAAAATTCTGGCTTGCTTCAACAGGCCGGGCTAAGAACTGTTTTTAGCAATGGTTCTTGCGTAGAAGATAGAACAATGAATATAGTAAACAACGGAAATATTTTGTATGTTTAACAAAAAATGGGATAAGTGGTTCTTAGGGCTAGCTCAATATGTTTCTACAGCTTCTAAAGATCCATCTACTAAAGTAGGAGCCGTGATCGTAGCTCCTGATCGCAGAGTTGTTTCTACCGGCTATAATGGGCTTCCTAGAGGCGTAGAAGACACAGAGGAAAGACTTAATAACAGAGAGCTAAAATATCAGCTTATTGTTCACGCAGAGCGTAACGCACTATTATTTGCCCGCGAACCGCTTGATGGATGCACTATTTTCACTACGCCCTTTGCTCCCTGCTCAGTATGCGCCGGAATGATTATTCAGTCTGGTATAAAAAATATTGTGTCTTTTTACGTTGAAGACACAAAATGGCTTGACTCTTTCAGGTTATCTAGTAAAATGTTTGAAGAGGCTGGCATTAAAATGATTTTATATGAAGATTCTGATTGTATTGGTTATCGGAGTCGTTATAAATGAGCGTTGTCTTAATGCACCCACAAAACGAGAAGCACGTTAATTACAGCAATGTATTTCCTCAAGACACCAATGATAGGGGCACTATTTTTGGGGGCAAACTTTTTTCTGAAATCGACTTGACAGTAGCCCAGCATTGTACTAAACTACTACTACAATCCGAGTGTGAGGATGCTGTTACCGTTAACGCTAATATTAACTATCACGCCGGGGCTGTTTTGGGTGATGTGTTGAGGCATGAGAGCACGCTAATTAAAGCTGGGATCAAGTCGTTAACTTTTGAGGTAGAGACCTACGCCATTAGAAAGAGTGGCGAAGCCAAGATATCTACGGCACAACTGGTTTTCGTATCGAGAAAAGGGGGCGTAGCAAGCCCGCATGGAATACAATGAGTATATTATCGGAAGCTAACGAAAGACTTAGGCATAAGATACGATGCTTAGAAAATAAAATCGAGCATTTTGAAAATATCCCATCTGAATATAAGTATATTTGGGATAAAAAATGGGAAGATATGACTGAGGCTGAGCAAGATGCTTATTATAAAGCTATTCCAGCCGCAAAATTAATGCCTATTGATACACAAACAACAGAAGAATATCTTAGAAAACATTCTGTTTTAGAAGGATATAAATTAAGTGGAAAACACAGTTGAATTAATTGGGTGGTATGGCGGTGATTTAGAGTTGGTTAAGAATATCGAGGGACAACCTTTTAAACACACTTTAGAGGCATGGGGATACTAAAATGGGAGTTAATTATAGTCAGTATTGTTATTTGGGACTAGCTTTTGACTTGGACGAAATTGAGGTTCTTGAAAGCCCAGCAGAATACAAATTGGAAGATAGGTATGATGTAAAAACAGGAAAGGTGACACATCAAGAAGAGATTTTAGTAAAAGAAGAAGTGTCTTATTATAAAATAAATGATGTTAAGTTTGAACATCCAGATGATTATAGAGATAGAGGTTTTGACACTAGATTTGATAGTTATAATGACCGCATTTATATCGGATATAGCATTGGAAATTTTCATGACTACGGAAGAGTGGATTTGCTAGAAGGGTCTACTAGTCTCGATGAATTAATAAAAATGTCTAATAAAATAAAAAAAGCTTTTCCAGAATATAAAGATAGAGTTATGCTACATTTTTTTAATATCGTGGGATAAAACATGAAAGATTCAGGAATGTCAAATAGTCAATTTATGAAGGCTCAAAAGGCTTTTCAAGATCAGCACCCAGAATATACTCGGCTGGTAAATTCAATCAAGCCAGAAAAAAATTCGCCCGGATTTTTTGAAAGGCTCTTGACAGCGCTAAAAAGTTATGTAAAATATATTACAAGAAGCGGCACTGGACGCTAATATAAGTGTAGATGGGGCGTAAGGTAAGCTGGTTGCATCCGGCACTCTTGAATCATTATGAGTGCTTAGAAAGAAATTTCTAAAGTAGAACTGCTTAAATTCGGTGAAGGTTGTAAAATACTAATACCGAGCCAAGCATCGCAAGATGAAGGTGTAGAGACTTGACAGGCAGCACCTAAAGAGAAATCTATGGTGAAGATAAAGTCCAGACTACAAACAGAGTTAATCTGGCGATGAAAATCGTGGTGGTAAGATAAGGTGCTCATAGGTTGGTTCGATTCCAACACGCCCTACTGTTTGTTTAGCCATAAGGCTATTTATTATTTTTTTTGAAAGGGGTTCTTAAATGAACTGGAGTGTACTTACAACTAATTCTTCTCAAATTGATCTTTTGCGAATGTTTGCAGAAGGACGGGTAAGCGGTCGTCAACTGTACGAGGTATACAAGTATACTGAAGCCGGTGGCGTTGTGCGTAATCTATTGAGAGATAAGGGCGTTTTGGAAGCTCGTAGGCTTGCACGCAGAGCGCTAAATCGTCGATCAGTCAAGATTGGATAATTATGGAAAGAAAAAAACGAATAGAAAAACAAATGAAAAAAATTCGAGCCAGCAATATTAAAAATAGAGCTATCGAAAATGAAACTAGAAAGCTGAAGGAAGAAGCTTTAAAAATGGTTGAGAAAATGAAGCCGATTAGAAATCCCTCTCATTCGCCCGGGGCTCTTATTAGTATTGAAATTATTGATTCTGTAGAAATAGATCAGGATATTCAATACAAATATAAAGACTGGACACGATTAGCCAAAGTGATTAGCAAGGAAAGTCGGCCAAATCTACAAATTCTAGGAGTTTCTAAAATTCCGTATGAAAATGTAGATCTTTTTAAAGTTAAGGAAAATCGACTGTATAGGGCTTGATTTTTTAGGATCGCGGGATACAATTAGGGGGTGGAGAAACTCATCCCCTTTTTTATTGGAGTAATCATGGTTAATACGGGCACTTGGAATAGCGATTTTTGTGTAATATTAGTTTTATTAATGCTACTTCCACTTTTTATACATTTTTTTGCTGAAATTGTTAGATCATGCTGTAACACAGGTATCGCAGAGAACAATATAACAGAAAACGACTTTGACTCAATTGCACAGACAGCAATGAAGCAAGCCGTACAAGGAAATAGTTCCGCTAGAACTTGGGTGACTAAGCACATTTTCGAACCAAAACGCAAAAAAGCCAAGAAAAAGAAACAGTCAGCGCAATTTTTGACAAATAAAACTGTTATGCAAGATTGTTTAGATGGGTTAGTAAAGCTAAAATACAAGAAAGAAGACGCTAAAAAAGTCGTAATAAAGGTTGCTAAGCGTAAAGAATATAAAGATGCTGGGGTAATGCTTGTTGATTGTCTAAAGGAGATCTGATATGTATTGCTTTTACTGTGAACTGTGTAAAGAATATAAAGAGGAATTTAAATGCGAAACTCTGGATATTATTGATACTATTAATGGCCGTGTTTTTCTATTTAAGTGCCCTGATTGTGATTTAACTCAAACAAGTTTTTTAGAATTAAATTTAGAGGAGTATTCAGATGCCGTTACCCAAACCTAAAAAAGACGAGCAGGAAAACCAATACATGGCTCGTTGCATGGCCTTTTTGGCCGATGAAGATAAGCCCAATGAACAAAAAGTAGCCATGTGTATAACAACGTTCCGCTCTAATGGCGACGAGGCACAGGCCGAGCTTATCAATAAAATGGATATCGCTTACTGTAGCATTAAATATTTAGAAGAAATTGAACTCGGATCTGAAGAAGAATTAACAGTTGCAAATTTTTATATTCCAGCCGATGACGAATACGAAGATTTTGGCGAGACCACTGAAGAAGTATCGGCAGCTAGTCTTTGGGAAAATATTCGTAAGAAGAAAGAAAGGATGGGAAAGAAATATAAGCCAGCAAAGCCGGGCGATAAAGATAGGCCAGACCCAGAGGCTTGGAAAAAAGCTCAGTCTAAATTTAAATATAAAAATATGAAGACTGGAGAAGTCCATATGTATGATCGAAGAGGAGATTATACGAAAGATGGGCAAAAACTATTCTATCTTGGAGAAGCGTCTATAGAAGAAGCCAGTGAAGAACTTCTAGAATCTATGGCTGCTGAATATCAGGGTCGTAAAGTCACCTTAAACAAGCCCTTTAGAACTCCCAGCGGCCCCAAGAAATTTGCTGTTTACACTAACAACGAGAGCGGAAATGTAGTTATCGTGCGTTTTGGCGATCCGAACATGAAAATCAAAAAGAACGTTCCAGAACGCAGAAAGTCCTTTAGGGCTCGACATAATTGTGACAGTCCGGGGCCTAAGTGGAAAGCTCGGTACTGGGCGTGCAAGAGTTGGTAATGGTAAAATAAATCCATATTTAATTCCTCCCATGTGTTATTATATGCCAAGGGAGGATTTTTTATGCAATATGAAAATATAGAAGGCTGGTTTGATAGTAATGATGTTAAGCTGTACGAGGAAATGGTTTCTTCCGCAAAAGACGGGGCTGTTTTTGTAGAGATAGGATGTTTTAAGGGACGCAGCACAGTTGCTATGTGTGAGCTAATACAGAAATATAATAAGCAAATAAACTTTTTTGCCGTTGATCATTTTAAAGGATCTTGGGAGCATCAAGACGATCCAACTCTTAAAGATCTTTTTAAAATTTTCTTACAAAACACTATAGACTATAACAAATCACTAAATATAATACCACAACCATCTGAAATGGCGGCAGAAAACTTTAAAGATGGAAGCATAGATTTTGTTTATATAGATGCATCTCACGACTACGAATCTGTTAAAAAAGATTTGAATGTTTGGTTTCCTAAATTAAAATATGATGGAGTCATGGGTGGACATGATTATGGGTGGGAGAGTGTGAAACAAGCCGTAGACGAATTTGCAAATAAAAATAATTTACAAGCAATAGCACACGGATACACAAATTGGAAATTAATATGATAGATTTTTTTATTATTCAAAATAAAACAAAAGTTCCGCCGATTTATTCAACATCAAACAAAGATGACAGGGGAATAGGCTACAGGCCATGCTTAGAATCCTTGGAAAAACAGGCTAAAGAACTCGGAGTTGTAGTAAATATTAAACCCGTAGAGCTTAACGAAGTGCCAACATCTACTAAGTCGCTGCTGGTTGGGTTTTTATGTGAGAACAATTTAATACCAGACGATTATTTGGCCCGGGTATTGTCTTTAAATAACCTATATAGATCGGCCAATGGTTTCATAGGAGATCATACCGCGATCTATAACTGTAATCATGATAATCAAATTGATGCAGAGCTAATACAAACATACCATAGGAGATTGATAGGTTCTGATTGGAATAAAAATAGTTTGATGGAGTATACAGATGAAGTCACAGTGCCACTGATATACGGGTCCATTTTTAATGGATATTACTATAATTCTAATGGGGGCTTCACAGCAACATTAACGCCTAGAACACTATCACCAATATGCCCGGGTCTAATTAATAAAGAAAATCAATTAGTATGGGCAAAGAGGCTAAATGTTTTTGAATTTATTCCAATTCCAGAAATTAATGATACGACATTTGGCAACTGGTTTTATGAAATGGGCTTCTTTTCTAAGGAAAAGCATGACAACAACGCTGATTTACTTTTACTAAAATCGAAGTTTCTTAGAGAAACAAAAGAAAGAAAAAGAGTAGATTTTCTTTGCTGGATGTGTGACACAGGTTGCTATGAATCCTTTTTGGGATATAAGCTTGGATGAAATTAAATTTATCAAAATGCGAAGGATTTTCAATGCATAGGTCTGGATGGTCTTATGCAATTAGGTGTTTAAAACCATTTCATTCGAATAATGGAATTTTTTTGGACGATTTTGTAGAAAGAAAATTTATATGGAATAGAAATAAAGACAGCTCGTACTATGATTTTCCTTGGATAGGAATTTTGCATATACCAAGACACAATAAGCCAGAATTTGATAAAAAAAACTCATTAGATTTTTTATTCGAACAATCAAATTTTCAAAAATCTTTAAAAAAATGCATGTGTTTGATCGCTTTATCAGAAAGTTTATTATTAGATATTAAAGAACTTTTAAATAAATTGAAAGTAAATATACCGACATTTTCAGTAAAACACCCCACGGAAAAAACTCAAATATGCTGGAGTCCTGATGAATTTTTAAAAAATAAATCAATAACTCAACTTGGGTATTGGCTAAGAAACCTTGAAGAATTTTCTAATATATGTAATTTTTTAAAAATAAACCATATAAAATATAAAACATATTGTATGCCGGGATTTGTCGAAGAGTATTTAAAAATATGGCAAAGAATTAGCTGCTTTGCGGGTAAAGATTATATGATTCATGAACCAACAAGATTAGATAATTTAGAATATGACGAACATTTAAGTAAAACATTAGTATATGTGTGCATGTGGGCTACCTCTGCTAATAATGGAATTATCGAACCTATGATAAGAAACACCCCCATCATAACTAATAAATTACCAGCAACTACAGAATATTTAGGAGAAGACTATCCCTTATATTATGAAGGTCCAGAAGATATAGTTAACATAGAAAAGATATTACAGTGTCATGAATATCTAAAAAATATGAATAAAGATTTTTTGCACGGAGATTATTTTGCTAATGACTTTATTACCAAGCTAGAAAAAAGCATATGACAAAAAGAATTATAATTACAGGAGCTTTTTCAAATGGGCACTCTTTATTATACAAGGGATTGTGCCGTTGGCAAATTAGAGCCCTGTGCAATTTAGATAAATATTGTGAGTATATTAATTGTGACTTTTCGGTTATCGATAACTCAACTCCGTTCAATGATATTTATAATAAAATAAGAAGATACGGTAACTATCATCCGTGTGTTTGGGCTCCAGCAACCCTATGTAGTGTATATGGATTTTTAACAACAAAAAATTATGATGAAATAATTTGGATGGATTTAGATTTAATACCAAATAAATCAAAAAATGTTTTTGAAGAAATGCCAAGCAGTTTTCATCTTATGCATAACATGCTTTCTAGAGAAAACGAGATATCGTTTTTTCACATAAAAAGAAAAACAGAATTTTTAAAACAGGTTATGAATTTAAACGATGCATCATTATATGATACTAATGCCGGACTAATAAAGATGAATTTAGAAACTGTAGAAAAATTTGATAATTTTTGCAGGGATTATTTTTTAGATATAAGAAACGATCAGCATATAAAAAATTTATTAGCTAAATATGAAGACATGCATGGTAAAAAAAAATACGAATTTATATGCGATGAATGTATATATGACGCATTTTGCAATATAACCAAAATAGAAATATTTCATCCTATGGAAGTTGATTTAAGCCACCATTTAGTTCAACAGTCTGATGAAAAAATATTGCAGCAAAAAACAAATAGATTTATACATTTTGCTGGCGAAGATAAAAAATATATTCCGGTATTTTTAAACGCGCAAGAGGAAATATAAATGATCGTACAATCTCCAATTAATACACTTGGTTACGGATACACCGGATATCATATTACTAAACAGTTAGCTAAATTAACTAATGTCTCTCTATATCCAATCGGACAAATAGACCCTTCTTTATCCGACATAGAAAGTAATCTTTGGCTTAATAAAAAATATAAGTCAGACGATGTAGAAATAAAAATTTGGCACCAGCATGAATTAACCACTTGGATAACTAAGGGAAGACGAATAGGTTTTCCTATTTTCGAATTAACTCATTTCACTAAACAGGAAGTAGAAAGTTTAAAGCATTGCGACCACCTGTTTGTCCCAAGCAAATGGGCGCAGCGCGTGATAAGAGACCATATTGAAACTCCTAACTCTGTCGTTCCTTTGGGCGTAGACAACCTTATATTTAATGATTTAAATAACTCAACAAGAAAAGAAACTATTTTTTTTAATTGTGGAAAGTGGGAAATTAGAAAAGGTCATGATGTTTTAATCGAATGTTTTAACAGAGCGTTTTCTCCGCAGGATGACGTAGAGCTTTGGCTAATGTGTCACAATCCATTTATTGATAATTCTTATTGGGATAATTTGGTAAAAAATAGTAAACTTGCCCATAAAATAAAACTAATACCCAGACAACCCACTCAAAAAAATGTGTATAATATAATGAGACAAGTTGATTGCGGCGTATTTCCAGCTAGAGCAGAAGGGTGGAATTTGGAATTATTAGAACTGATGGCCTGTGGAAAACAAGTAATTGCCACTAATTATTCTGCTCATACCGAATTTTGCAATCAAAAAAATGCCAAATTAATAAATATAGACTCCTTAGAGCTTGCACAAGATGGTATCTGGTTTCGCGGACAAGGGTTATGGGCTCAAATCAAAGAAACCCAAAAAGAACAGCTTATTGAATACATGAAAGATGTTCATAAATTAAAACAGTCAGCAGGATTTTCAAAGAATGACGCAGGTGTAGAAACAGCAAGACGTTTTACATGGGAAAATTCTGCTAAAGAAATTATAAAAATTACAGGAGACTAAAATGATTTTCAACACCCCTTTACAACTGTTAAACGCCTATAAAAATGGTTTTATTGGTTCTGTTTGTGACGAAAAGGGGCGCGAAAAACTTTTATCTGAATCAAAGCATCCTTTTTTTGGGGCAGCGGCAGGACCAATCGCTGGTTCTGGAAAAGGCCAAATGGCCCTTCTTTTTAAAAATCTTTTAAGATTTGATCCAAAAGCTTTTAACGAGAGGCAAGTCACCGGGGATTGTCGGAAAAAAGATGGTCTTATCCTTGGGCCAGATTTTGTAAAAAAGATTCAGGATATTAAAATTGGAGACAGAGTTTATGCTGGTGATGGTAGTATAACTACAGTTATATCTACAATGGTAAAAAAATCTAATAATCCAATTCTAAAGATTTACACAAAAGGGGGGTTGCCATTAGAAGTTACTTCTGATCATAAATTATTAGCTTATCGTTTTGGAGAGTTTGTTGATAATAATACAAAATGTCGTAGAAGATATAGTCCGGGCTCTTCACGATCTGTTTTAGAAAGTGAAAATAATAAAAGACACGCAGTTTTCTCTTCTAGAAAAGCTGAGCTAATTTCGGCTAAAGAATTAACAGAAGCAGACTATTTGCTTTGTCCAATTAATTTTAAAATAGATTCTAAAATACCAGAAGATATGCTAATGTGTATGGGGGATAAAGAAACTAGATGGTTGATAGGTTTATTTTTAGGCGATGGTCATGCAAAAGTATCATCTAAAACGCTCGAATGGGGGTGTACTACCGACGAACCAGAAATAGAAAAAAGGCTTTGTAATGCGTTAAACCTATTAAATATTACTTGGAATTCTTATTTCCATTGCCCAAAAATAAGCAGAAAAGCTAGAAAGGTTTATACTCATAAGCAAGAAAAATTGTTTAATCTATTTAGACATTATTTTTACGATAGCTCTGGTTATAAAGTTCTTCCAAGCTGGGCTATAAACGAAGATGTTATTCAAGGAATTTTAGATTCTGATGGTTATACAAAAGGATCTCGACAATGTTTGGAAAATACTAGCCCATCTTTAGTATTTGGCGTTAGAATATGGGCTTTAAATAATGGTTATACTCCAAGCTTAAACCAAAGACAAAGAACAGATAAAAGAACTAATAAAACTAATAAAATTATTTATTCAATTTCTTGGGAAAAGGACAGAACCTCTAGAAATCTCTGGAGAGATGATAAGTATTTAGCAATGCCTATAACAAAAATAGAATTTCAAGAAGGACCACATGAAGAAGTTTTTGATATAGGTGTAGAAAACCACAACCATACATTTATAGACGGCTGTGGAATGGTTTTAAAAAATTGTGTTTCTCATGCCGCCAGAAATGCCGTAGATATCACCAGATCAACCGAGATTATCAATGGCGACTCTGAATCATTTATTGTAAGATCAGCCACGGAGGGCATTTATGGAAACAGGGGTCATTCTGGACAAGGTATGACCTGCGAAAACGCTGTAAGATATTTAACAAAGCAAGGCGGCATAGTTCTTCGCAAAAAGTACGGAAGGCACGACCTTAGCGTATACAATGGAAGGATGGCTGCTTCTTGGGGTAGATCAGGAACTCCTTCTGAAATAACTATCGAAGCTAAAAATAATCAGGTAAAAACAGCGTCTAATATTAGATCTATAGATGAAGCTAGAGATGCTTTGTTTAATGGATATGGTATTTTTGCCTGTAGTAATTTAGGTTTTTCTTCTACAAGAGATAAAAATGGAATAGCCGCTAGATCAGGCTCATGGGCTCATGCAATGGCTTGGGTAGCAATGGATGACACAAGACAGTTGTTTAACGAGACCTTATTTTTAATACAAAATAGTTGGGGCGTTTGGAACAATGGCCCTAAAAGATTAGGCCAGCCAGATGGGTCATTTTGGGTTCGTGAATCTGTAGCACAAACTATAATCTCTCAGGGTAGCACTTGGGCTTTAAGCAATGTAGATGGTTTTCCCGCGCAAAAAATTAAATGGGCTTTAAACGAGGTGCTTTAAATGAAAAACGAAGATAAAATTATTTTTATTATTATTGCAATATCTGTAGCAATTGGTTTATTCAAAAAAGTAAATAGTGGGCCAACATTAGAAACTATTGAAAAAACAAAAACAACCATTAATTCCTCTATTTCCGAAGCTGAGAAAAAAATTTTAGATGAAAAACTAGACGAAGATGAGAAAATTACCTGCGAATGCGGTGGCACAGGTTATATTATACATGGAGATGGCCATAAAACACCATGCCCAGCAGGAGAAGATTGCAAAGCTAGAAAAAAAACCACATCAAATTTACAAGCCATAGAAGAAATAAAAAATGGAACGATTGATTTTTACACTTTACCCGGATGTGGTCCATGTGCTAAATGGAAGAAAGAAATAAAGCCGTGGGTTGAAGCTTCTGGGTGGAAAGTGGTAGAATTAGAATCCAACACTTTTGCTCCTAGATTCGAAATTTGGATTAAAAACAAATTATATAAATTCGATGGATTTATGTCAAAAGAGTCATTCAAAGAGATTGTAAAAAATGCTAAATAAAAGCGAGTCAATAGCAAATAAAATAACTCAAAAATTAACAAGAAATTATGGATACGCTTTTGATCCATTAACAGTTATAATGATAGCCGGATTGATTATTAATATAATAAGAATGGTATATGAGTGCAGAAACTCTAAAGAAGAAAGAGCAAATATGCTTCGTAAGCCAAATTTAATACAAAAAATTATATTGCGTAGGCATATATCAAAGGAGTGTTTTGGCACGGATATTAAGCCATCAGATTTATATCGAGAATTAATTAGTTGGAATTTGTCTTCAACAGAAATAGAGCGTCTTTTTAAAGAGGTAGAAAAAAATGATTAAAACACAAAACTTGTTACAGTCTCGTAGATTTTGGGCCGCTCTTGCTGCTCTTGTTGTAGCCGTTGGAAACGATGGATTAGGATTTAAACTATCACAAGACCAAGTAGATTTAGCTGTCACGGTTTTGTCAGCATGGATTGTTGGCGACTCTTTGCGTAAAACAGAGTAAAATATATATGAATATTATTCAAATAGGATCATTGATAGTTGGCGGGTTCATTATTTTAAGCTATTTCATCGATTTTAAAAAGGTTTTTAGTAAAATGTCGAATTCGGATGCTAATAAAAAGCAAGAAACAGGTGTTAAAGGAGAGACAGGCATAATAGATTTATCTAAAGAGCCTACATTGTCTAGCATTGTACAGCAATGGGAAGTTCTTAAATCAATGTGCCAGTCTTTAAATTTGAATGAGGCTAATGCAAAATTAGAAGAAGTATTTCCTCTATTCGTTAAAAAAGGATAATAATGAAAGACTATAGATTTATTTTAGGCGCGATTTTAATACTAATAGGCTTATTGGGACATAGGGCTCCAGAATATCTACAAAAGTTTAAATCTGCTATTTTTAAAGACAGTATTCAGGTGGTAGATGAAAAACCGGCAGATACAACAATAGAAAAAAGTAAAAAATTAGCAGAATTAGTTACCGACAAGGAAGACCGGTTAAACTTAGCCCTGTTTAATCTTGAGTTTTCAAAAAGGCTACAATCATATTTTGAAAAAAATATTACAAGTCAACAGTTAATAGATTTATACACAGAGTCGCTTAAAAACAATTTTAAAGATTCTTTAAGCGGCAAATATACAGGATTATCTGAGGAAATTCAAAAACTGTTTGAATCATCTATTGGCCCCCTAGACCACATTCTATCTAAACCAGAAATAGAATCTCTGAAAAATGATCTTGTTGGGCTAGCTTGGAATTTATCGAATAGCTGATTTTAGCTTTTCATATTATAGAGAAAATAATGCAAATAAAAATTTCGTATCTTATTGCCGCAGTAGACAAGAATAAAAAAGCAATAGATCATGATTATTTAAGAATATTTTTTACAAAAAATCATGAAATTCCAAATATAATTCTTGACAAATTCCAAAAAGAAGAATACGATGTATTAAGAGATATTCATTGCGAATATATCAAATACAGTTTTGATTTTTATCCAGCTATGCTATGCGGATTCAGAATATTAAATGAGGATATCTGCGAGATATGCTATCTTACTACAATAAAGTATATGTCTGACGCTGTGCAAAATGGATATTTATACACCTTAGAGCAAATTCAAGAAAAAAACATTCTATTGGAGGAATATTATGGAGAACTCTTTTTCAGATTCGGACAACCCTCAATTAGATAAAGCCCGGTGCTGGTCTTTGTTTTACATTGATGAAAATGACAATATCATGCACGATTTTGCGTGGAAAGAAGACAGCGACTCTATTACGCTAGCTCAATTACTAGTAGGAATTAAGCATACTCAAATAATAATGCAAAGTCTACAAATTGCATATTTAGATTATATTGACAATAATCCAGAAGAAGCGGTAAAAATAGCAGAGATGATTGAATTCATTGAATCCAACACGGAAATCAACTCGGAAAACGCTGATTACGTTTCTCCCCTCTTTATAGACAGCAAGGAGGGTTCAGGTGAATAAAATTGAATGGCAAAACTGGAATATTGTAGAAGAAGAACTATGTCATAAACAAAAAAATAATACAACTATTATAGATAGTGAAGAAGACGATATTTTGGATAAAAAGGATATTATAACATTTCCTCCTATTAATCAGCCATATATTATTACGCCTTTTGGAACATATGATCCTGAATCTCCGTTTAGACCAGCCCAAAGGTGGGAATGCTGGATCGGCCATACTAATTTTAGAATAACAAAAGGTATAGTTTCTATATTAACAAACATAGATGGGATAGCCGCTTTAAAAATACTAGACCGATATTCTTTTTGTATTGGTGTAGGCAAAATGTTCAAATTTAAAAATGTTGCAGCGGAAATTAACAGAATTCTATGCTTTACACAAGAAAAAGACAGTATGGAAGATTTTCCGACCGGGATTAAAAAAGAAATAGAACAATTAAAAAGGGAAATAAGCTCTAATAAATATTGGTGTATTTTTGTTGACTTAGACAATAATATACATCATCACAGCACAGACTCTATTGAAGATTTTAAATCTATTGTATATTCTTTAGAGGGAATTAAAAAGAATTTTGGCGGATACTTATTAAAAAACGAGGATTGATATGACTTTTGAAGAAGTGTTAAACAACGAAGATTGTATTAGTATTATGAATTCTATAGCAAAACGATACAAGGGGCTTGTTTCCAGAGATGAAATTAAATCATTTAAATTAGAATCGGCTTGGGAAGCTTCTGAAAAATATGATCCAAATCACCCCGGCCAGATGAAATTTACAACCTATCTAGCTAATTGTTTAAAGTTTAAAATTCTGTTATATTTAAGAGGTAAAAAAATTAAAAAAAATTGGCCAATGCAAGATAAAGAAGATTCTAAAGATTACACGTTTTTTACTGACATGATTGACTGCTTAGACGCAGAAGAAAAAAATATATTTATTTTAAAATACATAGAAAATTATTCAACACAAGAGTTGGCCGATAAACAGGGTGTGTCTAGACAGTCTATAAAAAACAGATTAGACAAAATTAAAAATAAATTAGCAGAACAATATAAAGTTTCGATCTAAGTATTGTGTATTTAATTAGGGATAATCAGGATATAAATTTTTAGGACGCTACAGGATAGACAATATCTAATTGGAGATATTCAAATGGCAGTACCGGGCAAAAAAGGTCATCTAAGGACCACAGCAAATGGAACTTTTATTAAGCAGACTTTTGGCGGCGTTATTTTAGGTAATTCTACCACAAACGCTGTTATTACCAAATCCTTTAGTCTTGTAGATGCGCTAGAAGATAATAATCTTTTTGGTTATAATGCAGAGCCTAAAGAATTTAGCTCTGGAACACATATTTATAACACCAAAAAAATTCTTTCTGGCGGCGCATTTGCTTATAATGCGGCTAAAAATAGAACTTGGGTTATTTCCAGAATTGCAACAACCTTGGCTGGTGTATCTAAGACAAACCTACTATTTATGGGCCAAGGAGCAAAACGCAAGCCTATTTTGGATTTTGTGCATGATTTTGGAGCAAGATTGTTAACAGCTTGGAGAGCTAATCTATTTACATGGACTGGCAATCTAGACAATGGCAACAAGATCAAATCTCGCAGATTGTGGCTTACCAGCGGTAGCCGAAATACAATTGGTGGATCGGCACCATCCACACTTTCAAATGTCAATATGTTTGACTTAACGGACCAAAATACAACCGATAAAGCAGTTGATAGTGCAGCGACTCCGACCAGAGCAGTTCCGGGCGAATTTGTTATGAAGGTTGACTTCGTGACTTTGAAGCCAAGTCTAAGCGGCGGCGACTTCTTTGATTATAAACCAATTACTGGTATGTAATCTGAGTCAATATTTACTCTTGGGGGCAAGAAATTGCCCCCTTTTTATGGAGGTATAAGCCATGACTTGGGATTGGGAGTTAATAAACTTTATACTGAAAATAGCTGCTGTTGTTCTAATTCCATTTACAATTTGGCTTTTAAAAACAGTTATGAATCATGCAAATAAGTTGTCTTTATTAGAACAAAAAGTAAATGATTCAGTTTCAACCAGATTGCAATCGTTAGAAAGTAAAATTATTACCTTTGAAAATAAATTAGAAACAGTTCATTTAAACATAGCAAAAAACAATGCTATTTTAGATCATGTGAATCAAAACGTAACTTACTTAATTCAAAAGATAGATAAAGAACATGAATAAAAAAGAAGAAAACTATGGCGGCATGATGGACACCATGATGGATAAATTATTATCAATGTTAGGTTTTTCCAGAGAACATGTTGATAAAATCAAGTATATACTTGATACTATAGAAGTGACAGATGAAGAAGTCACTGTTAGCATTAATGATCGCGTAAAAGTTATTATCAAGAAATAATTATAATATAATTATCTTAATAAAAGCGCTCATTCGTGGGCGCTTTTTCTTTACCCCTACAGGAGCAACTATGAGCCTAAAATCTCTAATGGACTATACATTTACTTCTAAATACGCCCGGTATCTACCAAATGAAAAGCGTAGAGAAACTTGGAAAGAGGCAAATGATAGAGTTAGAAATATGATGCATCGACAATATCAAAACGCCCCAGAAGAATTACACGAAGAGATCGACTGGGCGTATGACATGATGCACAAGAAAAAAGTGCTAGGGTCTCAAAGAGCATTACAGTTTGGTGGAGATCCAATATTTTCTCATAATTCCAGAATGTTCAATTGTACTTCTTCGTATGTAGACCGTCTAAGATTTTTTCAAGAATGTATGTATCTGCTTCTGTGCGGATGCGGAACAGGGTTTTCTGTCCAGAAGCACCACATAGCAAAACTTCCTCCTCTGTCGTCGGTAGCTCCAGAACAAAACAAAAAATTTATTATTGAAGACAGTATAGAAGGGTGGTCTGATGCTGTTGGTGTTTTAATATCATCTTATTTTGATCAACAAGATTTATTTCCAGAATATACTGGGTATAATGTAGTCTTTGATTATACCAATATTAGAGCGGCTGGATCGCCGGTAGCAGGAGGGGTAGGAAAAGCACCGGGTCCGGAGCCTTTAAAAAAAGCTCTTAAAAATATCAAAAAAATCTTAGACGCTGCTATTGCAAGAAATGAGTTTTCGTCTGAAAGTTTAAGACGATTAAAGCCTGTTGAGGCATATGATATTATCATGCACGCTAGCGATGCTGTTATTTCCGGAGGAGTAAGAAGATCGGCAACTATTTGCATATTTTCAGCAGACGATAATGAGATGGTTACTGCAAAAACTGGCAACTGGTTTGTTGAAAATCCGCAAAGGGGTCGCTCAAACAATTCAGCCTTATTATTGAGAGATAAAACAACCAAAGAGCAATTTGATAAGCTGATAGAGTCTGTTAAAGAATTCGGAGAGCCCGGCTTTATATGGTCAGATTCTCTTGAATTATTAGTTAATCCATGTGTGGAAATAGGGTTTTATGCTATAGATATTGAAACTGGACTTTCAGGCTGGCAAGCGTGCAACCTTTCTACTATCAATTGCTCTAAGGTTAAAACGGAAGAAGATTTTTATGAAGCTTGTAAGGCGGCGGCTATTATTGGAACGCTACAAGCGGGTTTTACTAGTTTTCCATATTTAGGAGAAGTATCCGAACGTATTTTTAAGAGAGAAGCTTTATTGGGTGTTAGTGGCACAGGCTGGTTAGAAAAACCTGAAATTTGTTTAAATCCAAAAGTTCAGCGTAATGGAGCAGAAATTGTAAAATCGGCTAATAAAAAAATTGCCACATTGATAGGTATTAATCCTGCCGCTAGAACAACATGCGTGAAGCCGGAAGGTTCGTCTTCATGTGTTTTAGGGACTGCCAGTGGCATCCATCCACATCACGCAAAACGTTATATTAGACGAGTTCAAGCTAATAAGATGGAAAATGTATATAGATTATTTAAAAAGATTAATACAAGAGCATGTGAATCCTCTGTATGGTCAGCTAATGATACAGATGATGTGATTAGTTTTTGTGTCGAAGTTCCAGACGGTTCTAAGACTAAAAATCAAACTACGGCAATTAGTTTATTAGAAATTGTCAAATCTACTCAACAAAATTGGGTAATGAGGGGAAAAAATCCCGATCTTTGTACACAGCCTTGGCTAACGCATAATGTAAGCAATACAATAAATATTCAAAATGATGAATGGGAACAGGTTGCGGATTTTATTTATTCTAATAGGGAATTTTTCTGTGGGGTGAGCCTTCTTTCGGCTACTGGAGATAAAGATTATCCACAAGCTCCGTTTACTACAGTATATTTACCGAGTGAAATGCTTTCGTATTACGGTGAAGGCGTAATGTTTGTAAGTGGATTAATTGAAACAGCCTTAGTTTTATGGGAGGATAATTTATGGGGGGCGTGCTCAGATTTACTAGGAACAGGGAATAAAATTAAAGGAAGTTCAAAAATAGACTGGGTAAAAAGATGCTCTAAGTATGCAGTCAATTATTTCGATGGAGATATTAAGAAATTGACATACGCAATGAAAGATGTGTATAACTATAAGTTATGGACAGAGCTTCAGAGGGAGTATAAAGATGTGGATTATACATTGCTCATAGAAAACGAAGATAATACAAAGCTACAAGAAGAATTAAGCTGTGCTGGCGGAGCCTGTGAAACATAATGGCGAATAGAATTTTTTTTGGCTCATTGGCTTTAATATTAAACAGCATTACTAAAAATAGTGCGATAACCAATTATTTTTTATCAGGCGTTCAGTCTGTCGGGATAAATTCTTCCATAGAAACTATCAATATCCAAAATATTGGTAAAACTCAGAATTATGATATGTTAAGAATTCCGCCATCTAATGAGATTAATATCGAGAGATATTTGTCAAATAAAGATATATTTTGGTCGGAATTAAGTTCTAATTATTTATATTCCACAGACAGAAACATTTTAAACTACGGAAATACATTTTTTCTTAAACCAGAAATCTTTGGTTTAAAATTAAGCGGTTGGGAACTTGCCGATGCTAACACTGTCAAAGCTAAAAATATTCCAGAATATAATTTTACTTTACTGGCAACGGATGAAACAGACTTGTTAAATGGGCTAGTTGGCAATTCTGGGACTGCGCAAGATGTGATAAGTTTGCCCAACTGTTTATTAACATCCTTATCATACGAGTTATCAACAGAGGGCATATTTTCAGAAACAATATCTTTGTCTAACAAGACCAGACAAAAAATAGCTTCTAATAATTTTCAATTAGATACTATTACTGGGCTCGATAATCCGATTACAACTCCTAAATTATTAAAAAGGGGGCAAGTATATAATAATCTATCTGTTTTTCCAAGCTCTATTACAGCCTTAACTGATTTTAATAATTTTTATAATGGGCAAGAAATATTTGGTATTAGAAATATACAAATAGAATTATCTCTAGAGTATTTAGAGTCTTCTATTATTGGAGATATACAACAGGGAGAAAAGGTTAATTGGCATAAAAGCGTGGCTTTGCCAATACAAGTAACATGCTCATTTACCATTACCGCGCGGCGATTACCGCAAGTTAATATTGATCCTGTAAATAGCGCGTTTTTAAACTCTAATAATAATCAAAGAATTTGTATTGTAGCGGGAATACCAACGGGAGATGGTAATATTAAATTTTTTATATGGAATCTTGGAAATAAAAATAAACTAACATCATTTAACCAAACAGGAGGAAATGCCGATGGCAGCATAGTAGAATACGAAGTAAGCTATTCAAACGCTAATAATGATTTTTTGACATATACACAAATACAGGCTAGTGATTCTTCGCTAAATCCATCATTATTTGAACAAGCTAGCGAAAAATATTAGAGGTTTTCCAACATGAGAAAAAAAAGATCTGAAGCCGCTCCTAAAAAAGAGTTTATGCGACAAGATAAAAAAACTTTAATCCCTAAAACTAAAAATCAGGCCGAATATATACGAAATGTTATTGAAAATGATATTACTCTATGTATAGGCCCGGCTGGCAGTGGAAAAAGTTGTATAGCAACCGGATTAGCGTGTGAAGCCTTAATTAGAAATGATGTGTCCAAAATTATTATTACCAGACCAGTGATTGAATCGGGAAAAGGTTTGGGATTTTTGCCCGGTACTATGTTAGAGAAAATTAATCCATATATGATTCCAATATTAGAAGAAATGAAACAATATCTAGGAGATGCTTTAATGCATCTGAAAGCTTCGAATATTATCGAGATTTGTCCATTAGAATATATGAGAGGTCGAAATTTTCACAACGCTTTTATGATATTAGACGAAGCTCAAAATTGCACTTTTGAACAAATAAAAATGTTTATTACTCGTATTGGTATGAATTCAAAAGTTATTATCAATGGAGATACTGACCAAAGCGATCTACCAGAATATACAAAAGGTGGATTAGACAAATTTGTAAACAAATTAACTAATTTAAAAGGTGTTGCAATTTGTTATTTGGATGGATCGGATATAGTGCGTAATAGCATTATTCACAAAATTTTAGATAGGTTAAAAGACTAATGCCAGAATATCATTTTATTTGCGAAAAATGCGAAACGTATTCTGTAGAATATTGGTATATATCAGAATACGATGACAAAATAAAAAAAAGCAAATGCCATCAATGCGGAAGTAAAAAAGTTCACAGAGCTTACGATGTAGACAATATACATACAGCAGTTAAAGAAATAAAAACAATAGGGCAATTGGCTGAGTCCAATACAAAAAAACTTGGCAAATATGGCTTAGAAGAAAAAATGAAGCAAGACAACACGGTTGTTGATAAGCAAAAAAAAGAAAAACAAGATTTGTTTCGTAAAATAAATAAGATGACTCCTGAACAAAAAGAAAAATGGATAATCAATGGATAAGCCGCATCATGCTCAAATACGTTTCCAAATACAGATTTTTCCAATGTCTCAAGATGGAAGCATTGTTCCAGAACCAGTAGCAAATAATGAACTAGAAAAATTTGGAATTAAAGATAAAGCTGTTTTCAATATTTCTGGATATAATTTAGAAAATTGTGTCAAAAAAATTAAAGAGACACTGGAGAATTTAAAGTATGAAGAATGAAGTTTTTTATGGTTTAGGAGGACAAGAAGTAGAGGAAACTAGTGCTTTAGCCAAAAAAATAATACATGAGCAAAAAACCCATTATTTTGTTATATTTTGGAAAGGTGGGATACACGATCCTTATGGGCCCTATATCTTAAAAAGGGGGAATAGAGATTTGTGTAAATTGAGACTGGTTGATGAAAATACTTTTAATTTATTTTTTAAATACCTGAAAAGCAAAAACAAACTTTATTTTATTCAAGCGCAAAGATCAGCAATAAAGGAACAAAGATCATGAAACGCGGGCCAATGTCTAATTCAGACAAAGATTTTTTAATTAAAAACAAAAACAGGACACTTAAATTTTTATCAAAGAAATTAAATAGAACAGAAGAATCTATACAAGTTTTTTTAGAATCTATTAATCCTAAAATTGAAGAGGTGATTAAGGAACCAAAACCAGAAACTCCCATTTCTGCCTCTCTAGCAAGAAACAAGAAATATGGTGCTGTCATTATGACTCCTACAGCATCTATGATTTCCGACGAAAAAAGAAAAAAACCAACAGGCAGTAAAAGAAGCTCGAATTATATTTTTATCATAAATCCAGAACAACAATGATATGCACACAAATAGACAGCTATATAAAGACTTTAATCAGAAACTTAGAAATGTTATGGGTGGCAACTTTAGATGATGGCACAAAAGCTTATTCTGATTATGAAAGACCTACAACTACTGATTCCCCGTTTCATAGACTTAAAAAATACTGCGAAGACAATAATAAATGTATTATAAAAGTTGAAGCGTTAATGTTCGGCGCTCCTCATACTGTAATGTTTGAGGGTAAAAATGGTTTGGACGGGTTATTTATTTTAAGAGGCTCGTCTAGGGATATAAAAATAGAAACAGGAGAAACAAGTCCTTCGTATAAACAGTTGATTGTTGGACTTTTAAGAGACGATGAGGATATTATAGAAGTAAGAAAATTTTGTTGGCCAGAAAATTCTATTGAGCCTTTTAATCAAACCAGATTGATAACACCAGAAAACGCTAAATTGATGATATTTAAAAATGGATCAACCAAAAAAACAAGAGAAAGTATTCAAATCGCCCTCCAGCGGAGTGATGTGTAGTGCGCCTCAATACATAGCGGAGGTAATGTGTTTAAGAAAAGCAGAGAGGGATAACAAGGGTAGTCTAGCTTTTAAATTTTGGAACAAATCTCAAAAAAAAGCTTATCAGTCGCAAATAGTGGCTGTCCAAAAATTGGTATCAGAATTCGGGGATGATGTGGTTTTAGCATTTATCAACTCTAAAAATGGGCAAAGACTTTATTCCTTGGGATATTTTAATCCAACTCCATTTGTAAAAGATATGGTGAAAGAATTTGCTGAAACGTATGTTCCTCCTAAAATAATTGTAGAAGAAGCAAAAGAAAAAATAGATGTTGAACAAAAACCAAGAAAAGTATTTGTAGAAAAAAAGAAAAGTATATTTTCAAAATTGAAAGAACTGGAGAATAAACATGGCGAAGACAAAAATAGCTAAGACAGAATCAACAAACACATTAACAGAAATTGCAAAAAAATATGGAGATGTTATTAAAACAGGTACAGAACTTTTATACAATAGAAAAGATTATAAAGTTATTTCTGTCAGCCCTATTGTTGACGTTGCGTTAAGCGGCGGCATTAAAGAGGGGAGTTGGGTGATGCTTTCTGGCGCTGCTAAATCTGGAAAAACCACAGTGGCAATGCAAATTGCGGCTAATTGTCAAAAAGAAAATAGGCATATAATATATCTAGATGTTGAAGGCCGATTAAAAGAAATGAATTTTGAGGTTTCTGAATTAAATCCTGAAAAAGTAACAGTAATCCGGGCCTTTGAAAAGCCATTAAGCGCTGAAGAATTTTTAGACATTGCGGCAAAATTAGTATCCGCCAAAGAAAATGAAGGATGTGTCTGTATTATAGATTCAATTTCTTCTTTAATTCCACAAAGAGATTTAGAGCAAGAAATTAATGGTATGACAAGACCGGGCCTACCAAAGATTCTTTCAGACTTTACTAAAAAAATGGGGCAAATCGTTCCCAATCAAAAAGCTCTGATGATTTTGATCACACATATGATCACAAACACTAGTGGCTATGGAGCTTCTAAAATGGCCGATGGTGGCGTAAAAATACAATATCAGGCAGACACCAGAATGGAAGTAAAATCTGTTCAGCCTTGGGAGCAAGATAAAGAACAGATTGGACAAGCTATCAACTGGAAAGTTTTATGCTCCTCTATGGGTCCGCCGGGCGCAGAATGTCAGTCATGGATACGATATGGTCAAGGCGTAGACAAAGTACAGGAGGCTTTAATTATGGGCCTTGAGGGTGGGTTAATTACTCAATCCGGTGCGTGGATGACAATATCATTCTTATATAACAAGCCACAACTTCTAAATTCTATTTTTCCAGATGACATAGAGCTTAATTTAGATAATACATATAAAGAACCAGAAGACGCTTTAAAGAAGTGTAGAGTAAACGGTGGCCCTGCTGCCTATTTCTTTTTAAAGGAACATCCCTCTGTATACAGCGCCTTGGTTGAAGAAATTAAATTAATGCTATGAAAATAATAGGTTTAGACGATCAAGAATACGATTGGAAGCCCAGAGGGTCTAATGCTCTTGAGAATAAGTCGGGACTTCACAATAAAGTCCGACAGTTTCTAAGAGATGTTTTCCCTTATGATGTTATTATGGAAGAAGTAGAGTTGGTTGGTAGTCGAGACTGGAAAAAGAAAAAAGAACTAACTGCGGACTTTTATATACCTAACAGAAATTTAATAGTAGAGGCTCACGGAGAACAGCACTATACTCACTCTACTTTTTTCCACAAAAAAAAGTTAGATTTTTTAAAGTCTAAAAAAAGAGACAATGATAAGATTAGATGGTGCGAACAAAATAATATCAGTATCTTAATTTTTAAACATGGCGACAAAGAAGAATTTTGGAGACAGCAAATTGAATCAAGATGATGTGTTAAAATTCATGAAGCAAATTGAAGAATGGATATCTAGTAACAAACTAGATATAACAAGATTCAACCATGATAAATGCGAAGAAATATTAAATCTAAGCTATGACGAATTAAAAGAAATGACCGGGCAGGATTTAATAGCGAATTCATTTATTTTATCTGGATATTCTGACTATATAAATCAGTCCAGCAATAAATTAAAAGCTATTATTGAATATGCCGCCAATAGTATTAATTATATGGTTGCTCCAGTAATAGACAACTATGGCGATAACTTTGTAAAATATGAAAAAAAATATAATCTTGCTATTAGAGAAAATCCACTAGCAGCAAAATTAAACGACTTAAAAAACGAATCGGCGCTAAGATTTCAATCTTTAGAGAATAAAGCATTGAACATGAAAAGAATGTCAGATATAATGTTAGAATTATCAAAGAGGAAGCAATGAGTTTAGAAATAGCAAAAGAATTATTAAAAAAGGGAATGGCTTTAAACGATCAGGAATTAATTGCTATGGCTAATAGCCTGATAGACGAACAGCAAAAAAAATCTAGTAAAAAAGCCACAAAAAAAACTGTTAAAAAAACAGAGCCAAAAAATAATTCTGATTTTGTAATGAAAAAAGAAGAGTCCGCAACTAAAAAAACACCAGTTAACAAAGTAAAAAATAGAGTTAATAAATTTACTGACAATAGAACTGAAGCTAAAAGCAAGCAAGAAAAAACACCAAAGGTTAAATTAACTCCTAGAAATAGACCAAAATATACCCCGGTATATAAAAACTGTGAAAATTGTAATCAAAAAATGAAAGTTATAGCTGGAGATAGTGCTGTAGCTTCGTATATTTGTGATAATTGTATTTTAGGAAGAAAAAGAAGGGGATAATTATGAAAGTAAAATTATTATGTGAGAATGCTAAACCGCCACGAACACCAAAAAATGGCGATGCTGGTCATGATCTTTTTGCATGTGAAGGCGCGATGATTCCAGCATTTGATCGTGCTGTAGTAAACACTGGTATTGCTTTAGAAATACCTTCTGGCATGGTTGGTTTGATTTGGCCAAGATCGGGCTATGCCAATGATTTCGGCTTAGACGTATTGGCTGGGGTGATCGACGAGTCGTACAGAGGCGAGATTAAAGTAATTCTTTTTAATTCTGGTGATCAGGATGTATATCTTGAAAGCGGCTCAAAAATCGCCCAAATTCTTTTTCAAGATTACTTTACTTATGAATTTGAAGTGGTAGAATCTTTAGAGGATACGGATAGAGGTCAAGACGGATTTGGGAGCACTGGATTATGAACAAAAAAACTGTAAGCAAAAAATCTCACGATTCTGGCAGAACCATTACTACTCCAAGTTTTTATGGCTCGCATTTAAAAATGGTTGCGAATAGTGAGCTTTTTGATATCAAATTGGAGGATAATCAAGTAATATGTAAAGATGATGATGGTTATTATCTTACATTAAAAGAAAGACTAGATTCCAATTTAGCAGATCCGAACAGATATAGCGGCAGAAAAGAAGTTTTTTTAAAAGAAGATGAAAATGAACAAAAGTGATATTTTTAAATTAATCCCAGCCGATAGTTTGCATTGGAATGAGATACAAAAGGAGTATGTAGCCTTATCAGATTTAGAAATTGATGCAGTTATTTTAGACTGTGTAGAAAATGCGGGCATCTCTGACCCAGAAACAATCCACAAGGTGCTTCAGAATTTTACAGATATGAAAGTTTCATCTTTATTGTTCAAGCAATATATGGATGGAAACATTGGTATTGGACTATTAACAGAATTAGGTGAGGTCGGGTTTGTTCCATTGTCATGAAAGACACCTATAAAACAGAAAAAAGAATTAAAGAAATCCAGTCTAGAATTTATGATTTAAATGACAGGCTGGATTCTGTTATTTCAACTAGCGAAATCAAAAAAATTGAAAAGGCTAAAAGTAAATTATATAAAGAAAAAGATAAACTGATTAAAAGCTTGCATCAGCATGACTCTTAGTAGAGATTTTTTATTATCTAGGGGCGAATGCTGTGGCTTAAAATGCAAGAATTGCCCATACACTAAACCTACAAAAAGAGGAAATAGAAATGTTGAGCCAACTAGCAACAATATTTGTGAACAAAGCAGAGTCAATCAACTGGAAAGAAGAATTGAAATCACAAAAAGCGAATTGGGAGAAGCTATTGAAAAAATCTGAAGATTTTTGCACATGTGCCGTAGGGCATCAATCTTCTATAATACCAAGGACGGATTCTGGAGTACCTTCTTTTAAAGAATTGGAGCAGCTAGGATATGATTTTATGGAAGCTTGCGACGAAAAAGATTCTAAACAATGTCTCGCTATATTAAAAAAAATAGAAAAAGCATCTTTAATAAAAACAAAAGAGTGTGTTTCTAGAATAAAAAAAATATTCAAAAAAAATCCTGATATTCTGCAAAAATATTTAGATGGAAATAGATGCTTTAGCGTAGGCATAGATAAAGATGGCTCTATAATCAATATTAAAGAAAGTTCTAGATGGTGTGTAACTCTATCAGATGATTGGACTTTCATAAAGGAGGATGAATGAATATCGATATACCTATAATAGAGTGCTATGTTCGTTTGTCTTTTATGAATCAGGAAGATGAAAATATTGCAGGTATTGTAGAGTGTCAAATATTTGGCATGGCATCTATACCGGGCCAAACTCCGTTGTTTCATTTTATTTGCGACGATGGAGCTATTTTTTGGAGAATGCCAATTCATGCTTTTTGTCATAAAAAAGATGCCCCGAAAAAACAATTAACAGATTTGGTTTTATGGGACAGCTTTAGTTATAATCCATCTATCCTATGTTTTGATTTATTAAAAAATAAAAAAATGTCTTATGTAGACAGAAATAAAAAAAATGAATATGGCCAATATTTGTTTACAATAGATTGGTTTGGAGATAAAGCCTTTAACGGCTTTTCTGAAATGCCCGGTCAACATAAATGTGGCCACGTTTTAGCTCTGGATAATGGTAATTTTGCAATTCAGCCTAATAACAGAGTAAAACTTTTTGATCCAAATTTTGTCACAAAAGACAAATTGTATCCTAGAAAAATAGCGAATAAGTTATACTCCAGTGAGCACGCATCTAAGTGGCGAACCGAAGATTCTGATAATTATATGTATGATATTACAATTACTATAGAAAACGAATCGGAAAATAAATGATATTCATTAAATTACTAATTTTTAACATTTTGTTTTTTGTATGCGATAGCTCTCTATTAGACATGCAAAAGGTACAATACGATAACATAGAATTTAATATTGTGTTGAATAAAAGCGGTAAAATAAAATTTAAACAGTTTGTATTTTGGAAAGATTCGTGTTCTCAGGGGTATGTTATTATTGGAAAAATGGACTTTGTTGATTTTTTCAAAACTAAAGATGGTTATAAAGTTATAATTGTCAATAGAAGAAGATACTATTCTCTTGAATCTAAAACAATGACACACTCGATCACTGATTATGATGTGGAATTGGATGATCTGAAACATAATAGAAAATTAAGAATGTACAATGTGAGACTATGGTAAAATGGCTGCTTTAGATTGGATTGGACATATATTTGAATGGATAGGAAGTTTTATACCAAGAATACTACACGTTAGATCAACACATCGCGGCGTAATGTTTACTAGAGCTAAAGCGAAAGAAATAGGGCCCGGTTTACATATTTATATGCCTTTTCAAACCCATTGGGATGTTTATCCAGTAAAAAGACAAACTATCAATCTTCCAGCACAAGTCTTAACTACAGAAGATAACAAATCGGTAGTTATTGACGTTGCTGTTATTTATGAAGTTGATGATATTTTAAAAGCTTTAGTTGAGACTTTTAATTTAGAAGATACTATTAGAGACACAGCGCAAGGAGCTGTTAAGAGAGTTGTTATAGGAGAAACCTTTGACAATCTACAAAAAAGACAAACCACAGTTGATAAATTATTAACAAAAAAGGTTAGAGCTTTTTTAAGACCGTATGGTATTAAAGTGGTGAAGGCATTTGTTATTTCGTATTCGCAAGTACGTGTCTTTCGATTAATTCAAGATCAAAACGATTTTAAAATGACACCACCAAATGGATAATAATTTTAAATACATGGCATCGTGGCTAGAATCTGATCCGGTTGTAACATTTGTACAAGACCTTCCCAAACATCCTGTTTGGACGTTTTGGGATGGAGAAACCTTGTACGAAAATCAGCCGCCAAAAAGAGTAAGAATACTGTTAACAGGATTAACATATAAATGGGAAGATTTCCAAAAAATTCGCAACAAAAAGAGATTGTAGACTTCGCAGCAGAGCGCGCCGTATTATGCGGCATTGCTCAATATGGATTAGACTGTTTACTAGAAATAGATTTTGTAGAATCAGAATATTTTACAGACACATTAAATCAGGGGCTATTTTCTTGTTTAAAAGAAGTGGCAATGGCTGGGTCTAAGATAGAATTATCTTCTATTTTATCCAAGGCTAATGAACTCGGATTGTATCATCTTTTATCTAACTCTGAAGAAATTTCTTTTATCCGATCTTTATTTAATTTTCCGGTTAGTAGAGAAAATATAGCCGGATTTGCGGCTAAATTAGCCAAGTTAAAACTGGCTAGAGATTTAAGAAAAACAATTGGCCTATGCGATAAAGACTTATCGGAAATTACCGGCGAAGAATCTATTAATGATTTACTGTCTAAGGTCGAAGGTCCGATTTTAGATATTATTTTCAAAACATATAGAACCGATCAAAACAAGCCCGTGGTGCTCGGAGAAGATATTGAAGAGTATATTCAACACCTAATTGACAACCCTACTGACATGCTAGGTATTAGCACTGGCTTTGCTGAATTTGACCGCTGTATCGGCGGGGGTTGTAGAAGGGGTGGCGTTGCTTTAGTTGGAGCTAGACCAAAGACAGGAAAAAGTTTATTCGCTGATGCTGTCGCCTTACATGCGGCTGGCAAGCTTGGAATACCAGTCCTAATGCTAGATACCGAAATGGGCAAGAACGATCATTACAATCGAATCTTAGCTAATCTAGCAGATGTTCCATTAGATATTTTGACCACCGGCAAATTTGCCGAAAGTCACATTCAAACCAAAAAAGTGATAGATGCGGGAAATAAAATAAAAGAAATTCCTTATCATTACCTAAGTATCGCCGGGGAAAGTTTTGAATCTATTCTTTCATCCATGAGAAAATGGATTTATCAATATGTAGGCTTTGATGAAAATGGTAAAACAAAAGACTGTATTATTATATACGACTACTTAAAATTAATGAGTTCTAATAGTATTGAAGATATGCAAGAATATCAGGCCCTTGGATTCCTTATTACTCAATTACATAATTTTTGTGTCAAATTCGACGTTCCTTGTTTAAGTTTTGTTCAGCTTAATCGTGATGGGGTAACTAAAGAATCATCTGATGTTGCATCGGGATCGGATAGATTGGTGTGGCTGTGTACCAGTTTTACTATCTTTAAAACTAAATCAGCAGAAGAACAAGCAGAAGACATTGAAAACGGCTGTAAGAAATCTTATAATAGAAAACTCGTACCTGTTGTATCTCGTCACGGCGGAGGTCTGGAGGATGGTGACTATATCAATGTGAGAATGGATGGGGCATACGCTAGATTAACTGAGGGCCCAACGAGAAATGAATTAAATAGTAAAAACATAGAAGACGACGAAGGCTTTGAACATGAATCAACTGGAGATATATCAAGTCTGTAAGCTTCTTATAGACAAACTTCCAGAGCTTTTAGAATCTTTAGAAATAGATTTCCGGGAATCTGGCAGTTCTTATTCTTTTTGTTGTCCAGTGCATGAGGGTGATAACAATTTAGGATGCAGCATAAGAAAAGATAACGGATATTGGTCATGCTGGACCCATCAATGCCATGAAGAATATAAAAAAACAATATTCGGTTTTGTAAGAGGAGCATTAACTCAAAAAAGAAATCGCAAGATTTCTATGGATGAATGTCTTGAATATTGTCTAAATTTTTTAAATGTTAAAGATTTGGATATTAAAGACGATAAAAAGAAATTTGAGATATATAAAGAAATAAAACTTATAGAAGTTTTTAATAAAGAGTTAGAGCGACAATCTTCTACAATAACAAGAGAGCAAATCAGGACAAGTCTACAAATACCATCTAAATTTTATCAAGATAAAACAAGACAAGATAGAAATTTTTCCAAAGAAATTTTGAATAAATTTGATGTGGGAGACTGCTTTACTAAAGACAAAGAAATGTATTACCGGGCCGTAGTTCCTGTGTATGACGAAAACGATATTTATGTTGGATGTATTGGCAGAACAATAAACGATGGATATGCCAAGTGGAAAAATAGCAAGAATTTTCAAAAGTCTCATTTTTTATATGGGCTTAATTTTGCTAAATCCTCAATTTTAGCTACTAGAGTTGTTAATATAGTTGAGGGGCAAAGTTGTATATGGAGACTACATGAGGCCGGATTCCCAAATTCTGTAGGCGAATTCGGAGCAGATTTAAGCGACGATCAATTATTATTATTAGAAAAAAGTGGGGCTATGGCCCTTGTTTTATTGACAGACTCAGACAATGCGGGAAATAAAGCTGCTGAAAAAATTATCAAAAAATGCGGCAGAAGATTTAACTATATTAGACCTGAACTACCATCTAAAGATATTGCCGAATTATCTGTTGAACAAGTACAAAAATTTTTAGGAGAAATATATGCAAAATGTAATTGCCCTATGTGGAAAGAAGGGTAGCGGTAAAAATACTCTTTGCAACTTTTTACATGGGTATCAATTAAAGTCGTTAGATATTATTAATAATTTTAGCCTTACTGAAAAGGGCGATCTTATTATTAATACAAAAACACTAGACGAAAATATGCAAGAAGTAGATGCCGACATGCTTATTGATATTACTAGAACCGATCTTGAGTTTGGAGAATGGGCGGCGTTCAATGTCTGGCCTTTTATTAAGCATTACGCTTTCGCATCTTCGTTAAAAGAAATCGCAGAAAAATTGTTTGATATTCCGCGAGAATGCTTACACGGAACTAATGAGCAAAAAAATCAAGCTCAAAAACATTTGTTGTGGGAAAATATGCCCGGAGTTATTTGTTACCCTAACTACGTAGAATGCGGAAATGCAACTCATGGCGATATTGACCCAAATAATATTGGATTAATTACTCATAAGACAGGACCAATGACAGCCCGGGAGTTTATGCAATTCTTCGGCACCGAAGTTATGCGTAAGATGTATGATAATATCTGGATCAATAGAACAATTAAAGATATTGAAACAGAAGGTCCGCAAATTGCCGTAATTTCAGACTGTAGATTTAAGAATGAGGCTGTTGCACTCAAGCAAATCGGGGCAAAGCTAGTTTATTTGGATCGCTCTATATCCAACTCCGATAGTCACGCAAGCGAAAACGGCTTTGGAGATTTTGACGACTTTGATTTAAAAATTGAAAATTCTAAAATGACATTGTTAGAAACATGTAAAGCTCTTTTGGCAGGTATTGAATCGTGGGGCTGGATTGAACAACCTAAACCAAGAGAAACAGGTATTAAAAAGATTAAATAATGTTATGCCCATATATTAGATCATCAAGCTATGGAGCGTATGAATATTGCGCATTAAAGTATTTTTTTAACTATAATTTAGGATGGAGTGAACCTCCAAATTTAAAAGCGAATTTAGGCACAATCGTTCATAAAGTAATGGAAGTATTGGCTTGTTGTAAACAAAAGATTCAAAATAATGAGCCCTTTTCTTTTGTAGATGAACATATAGGAGAAATTTCATTTACCAAAAAAACTTTAGCTAGTAAAAAATTTGTAACATCAATACTAGATAAAAGTTTTGAACATTACTCACAATCTGACAAGACAAATAATTACACATCTAAAGAGTATGATAGCTGTGAAGAGTGGACATGGATGGCTCTAGACTACAACAGTGGCCAATTTGATCCAAGAAATAGAACAATCGTAGCGCCAGAACAAGAATTTAATATTCCAATTATGGAAGACTGGGCTATAATGAAAGATGGCGGTAGGCTAGCTATTAAAGGAACTATTGATTTAATCATACAGATTGGAGATAATACTTTAGAAGTCGTAGATTGGAAAACTGGGCAAAGAAAAAATTGGGCTACCGGCGAAGAAAAAACATATGAAAAACTTCAAGATGATGCTCAGTTACTATTGTATTATTATGCTATCTCTAAACTCTTTTCACAATATGAGCATGTTATTATGACTATCTTTTTTATTCGTGATGGCGGTCCTTTTAGCATGTGTTTTGACACCTCGGATTATGATAGATTTTTATTTAAGCTAAAGAAAAGATACATACAAATATTGAACGATATTAATCCTAAGCCACTTGATAAAAGCCGTAAAGATTTCAGATGCCAGAGATTATGCCACTTTTATAAAACTAAATGGCCGGGCTCCGATCAAACAATGTGTCATTATGTAGAAGACCAAATCAAGGTTTATGGCATTGCAAACGCTATGGAGTCTTGCAAAAATCCTAAATTTAATGTTAATCATTATAAAGCACCGGGAGCATCAGAATGATAGAGGTGGAAATTACAGAGCAGATGAAACGCCGAGCTTGGAGGAAAGCCCGGGAAATGGGTAAGTTAAAAAATTCTATTACTAAAGGAGGCGGAAATATTGCCGCCTTTCTTGGAGAAGAAGTTGCTAATACTGTTATACAAGGCTCTATTAGCAATACATACGACTATGATATTATAGATGATTCTGGTATTACGTATGAAGTAAAAACAAAAAGATGTACATCGGCACCCAAGCCAGAGTATGAATGTTCTGTTGCTAATTTTAACACTAAGCAAAAGTGTGATCGTTACATCTTTATAAGAATAGAAAATATCAATGGTAAATGGGGCCGCGCATGGGTGCTCGGATATATACCCAAAGAAGAATACTTTGACAAAGCCAAAAAGCTAACAAAAGGCCAAAGGGATGGTAGTAATTGGTTTAAAGTTAAAAGCGATTGCTATAATGTAGCAATTTCTGATTTATATAAATTCGGAGAATAAAATGATAAAAAATCAAGAAGACAGAATTAAAAAAGATTATATGTCTGTTATTTATGCTGGTTGTATTGTTACGTATAAAAATATTACACTTTGCGATTTAACAGATCATGTTCCATATCTTAAAAACAAAACAAGTAAATATCAAGTACATTCAGACAATTCTAAGGTAAAATTTTCTGAAATATATTATAACATAGAAGAAGCTGTGAATAAATTCATTGAGTTAAAATTGCAGGTGATAAATGAACAATAATACTTATATAATTTTTGATTTCGAGTGCGGATCTGCTAATCCTCACAAATGTCAGCCAACTCAAATAGCGGCTATTGCACTTCATAGCAAAAAGCTTACAATAGAGCCCAATGGGATATTCAATAGCGAAATTTTACCAATATTAGACGACGAAAAAGCTATTGCCGCTGGACTAGACCCGCTTGAAGATAAAGCTCTGGAAATAACGCATAAAACCAGAGAAGGATTATCTACAGCCCC
>Ga0172365_10000146_pt1 | contig 42204 bp, 29 predicted proteins | sample LakKivSesite48cm_FD_114535 | JGI IMG/M metagenome (GOLD analysis project Ga0172365, IMG submission 114535) | Sediment microbial communities from Lake Kivu, Rwanda - Sediment site 48cm | ecosystem: Environmental > Aquatic > Freshwater > Lake > Sediment | place: Rwanda: Western Province, Lake...
TTCCTCAGGGACGGGCAACATGTACCCCAGCATCTGCGACACGAGTGGGCCGTACGGGTACTCACGGGCCGCCTCCACCTGGATCGAAACTCCCGGCAGAAGGAGGCCCTGCTGGGCAATCAGCAACGCGGTCTCCCGTTCGACTCCCCGCTTGACGATCAACGGGCTATAGGGGGCCAGGAAACCCACCGCCTCGACCATCTCGCGTAAGCCCGGGGGTGGGGGTTCACTCCCGCTCGTGCGCACGCCGGCCGTGGTATAGGGCATGTTGAGCAGCATGGCCAGGCGGATCAGCACACCCTCCATCTCACCCTCGTCGTCAGGGAGGTAGGCGGGGACAATCGTGACAGCGAAACTGGGGACGTTGCGCACCAGCGGGGCACCACTTTTATCGTAGATGAGGCCTCGCGCGGTCGGGATGGTGACGATCTCGGTGCTCTGGTAAGTAGCCCGTTCACGGTAGTAGGCGCCCTGCACAAACTGCAAGTTCCACAAGCGCAGGGCGAATATGCCAAAGAGGCCCAGGATCAGCAAGCCCAACGCGACGCCTCGGGGTGACCGCTTGATGGTCGCCCAGCGCGCCTGCCAACCACCCTGCGCACTCTGTTGTGGTGCTTCGTGCGAAGTCATAGCGCGAACCCCTCTCGCCGGGTTTTCCGCTCCAGCCAGCCCATTGGCCTTTGGATGAAGGGCGCCAGCAATGCATTCAGGAGCGCCGAGGGGCCTGCCACCCGCAACAGCGCCCCCACCCAATCCACCGCATAGCCCGTCCAGGCCAGAACGGCCAACAAGACCAGATGATAAACAGTAACACTGATGAGCGCCAGGAGTACCAACTGGATGACGGGTGAACCGATACCCTGCCCCCAGGGCCGCCCAGCCAGGAAGGCTACCACCACCAGGGCCAGTACAGTTGCACCTAATGGCCCGCCGGAGAGCAAATCAACGATCAACCCGCCGATAAACCCCCATACCAGCGCCTCATCTACGCCACGCACGAAAGCCCAGACCAGTACGGCCAGCAACATCAGGTCCGGTCGCGCTCCCCACAGGCTGACCCGCGACAGGAGCACCGTCTGGATCAGGGCCACGCCGGTCAGTAAGGGCAGGCTCAAGTAAAGATTCATGGCACGCTCCCGGCTCACGTGTTCCGTGTTCCGTGTTTCGTGTCATACGCAACACGTGACACGCAACACGCAACACGTTTCACGGCTCCTCCAACGGAATCTGCTCGAACGTGGTGATCACCAACACCAGCTCCATCCGTGAGAAATCAATCGCTGGCCGCACGATAGCCGCCTGGAACAGCGCATAATCCATCTGTTGGACTTCAGCCACCTGGCCGATGACCAACCCTTTGGGCATCACGCCGCCCAATCCAGAGGTCAACACGATGTCGCCGACGCTGATACTCTCCTCTTGCGGAATATATTCCATGCGCAGCGTGCTGTCGGGTTTTCCCACGACCAGGCCAGTCACACGGGAAGTCTGCAGGAGGGCCGCGACGGCACTCTCAGGGTCGGTGAGCAGTTGGACTTTGGCCGTGCGCGGGCCTACCTGCGCGATCCGCCCCACCAACCCAGGCCCGTTGCTGACGACCGGCATCCCGACTTTCACTCCCTGCAGTGTTCCGACGTTGATGGTGACGTAGCGCAGGTAAGGGTTGGGGTCTGTGCCCACGACTTCCCCACACGGGAACGTGGCACAGGCTTCCCGGCCAATCACGTCGGCGCCCAGCGGGACCGAGATCGGATACTCACTGACAAAGTTCAACATGGCGCGGAACTGTTGAACGTCGGCCTCGTACTCTCTCAGGCGGATGTTTTCGACGGTCAGCGCGTCCACCTGGGCCTGCAGTTCCTCGACGCGCGCGCGCAGCTCACGCACCTGGCGCACCGTCTGGAACAGGTCGCCTGTCGCCGCGGCCGTGCGTGCAAACACGCGCTGCAGCGGGTCCAGTACGTAATGCAGCGCGTTTTCCACCGGGGTCAAATAGCCGGCCTCGCCGAATACCAGGAGCAACAAGCCGAGGACGAACAAACCCAGGGGCAACCAGGAACGGCGGGGAGACTCTCTCATAATCCCACCCAAAAATGATCAGGCGCCGGCTATCCTCCCCGGCCCACGTGGAGGTAGATCAGAAACCAAAACCAGAACTGGAACTGGAAGAGCGCCTGGGGCGCCGGTCGTCGGTACCGACCAATACCTCACGCAGTACGTCGAGTGACTCCAACACTTTGCCCGCCCCACGGGCCACACACGTCATCGCGTCCGGGGCCACCCAGGCGCGCATGTTCGTCTCTTCACTGATCCGCTCAGCCAGCCCCTTCAACTGAGCCCCACCTCCGGCCAGGCAGATGCCAATCTCCATCAGGTCGGCGATCAACTCGGGTGGCGTCTCGTCTAACGTGTCTCTGATGATATCTACGATGATGTTGACCGACCCACTCAGCGCTTCCCGGATCTCAATGCTAGAGACCTCAACGGTCTCGGGCAGCCCGGTCACCAGGTTGCGCCCGCGCAACGTTATCGTCGTCTCCTCGGGCAGCGGATACGCCGACCCAATCGCAATCTTGACCTGCTCGGCCATCCGCTCACCGATGTAGAGGTTGTACTTTTGGCGAGCATACTGCATGATGTCTTCGTCCATCTCGTCGCCAGCGATACGAAGAGAGCGGCTGACGACGATCCCTCCCAGGCAGAAGACACCCACCTCGGTCGTGCCGCCACCGATGTCTACGATCATGCTGCCACGCGCCTCCGTCACCGGCATTCCACACCCAACGGCAGCGGCCATCGGTTCCTCGATCAGGAAAGCCTCTCGCGCACCGGCAGCAACGGTCGCATCGTATACCGCGCGTTTCTCGACCTCGGTCACGCCACTGGGGATACCGACAACCACGCGGGGACGAGGAAACGGAAGCAACAATTGGCTATGTGCCTTCTTGATAAAGTAATCCAACATGGCCTGGGTGATGTCGAACTCCGAGATGACACCATGGCGCAGCGGACGGATGGCGACGATGTTGGCGGGCGTGCGGCCGACCATCTCCTTCGCCTCAGAACCGATGGCCAGGACTTTCCTGGTGTTCCGTTCGATGGCTACCCAGGATGGTTCATTGATGACGATGCCTTTCCCTCGCACGTAAACGAGCGTGTTCGCCGTGCCGAGGTCAATGCCAATATCCAGGGAGAACAACCCCAGAAATGCATCAATCGGATTGAACAAAAGCGTCTCCTGTACGCAAACTACCGCCCCGGGCCTGAGGTCCTCCAACACCGGGGCTACTAATTTAAGATTATACCACAAATCAAGGGCAGGGGGAAATCTTGGAAAGCCGCCCATCTGTGTTATAATCTGGAGCTGCAGAGAACCAGAGCCGTCACCCTTGCGAAGGTTGCGAATAGCCTCGTCTATGTCTCTACACTACCAGATTCGATTGCCTGTCTTTGAAGGGCCACTGGACCTGCTGCTCCATCTCATCGAGCGGGAGGAACTCGACATCACGTCGGTCGCATTGGCGCAGGTGACCGACCAGTACATGGCCTACCTGGCAGAAATGGAGCAGAGGCGGGTAAAGGAGCTGACCGATTTCCTGGTCGTGGCAGCGAAACTCCTGCTCATCAAATCCCTGGCGCTGCTTCCACGCCCGCCGGCGCTGTCCCCTGAAACCGAAGACGTGGGCGACGACCTGGTGCGCCAGTTGCAGGCCTACAAGCGCTTCAAGGAAATCGCAGCGCTCTTGCACGAACGAGAGGCGCAGGGGCTGCGCGGCTACGTGCGCATCGCTCCACGCCCCCACTTTGAACCGCAACTTGACCTGGGTGACGTGACAATCCACGACTTGTTGGCCACCGTACAGCAAGTGCTGGACGCCAGACCCGCCCTGCCGGTCGGCGGAATCGTCACGCCCATCACAGTGACCATCGCTGGACAGATCGCTCTCATTCAGGAGCGACTGGCCCAACGCCACCAGGTCCACTTTTACGAGATCCTTTCAGAGGCGGCTACCCGTGTCGAGGTCATCGTGACATTGCTGGCGCTGCTGGAACTGATCAAGCAGGACCGGGTACAGGTCCGGCAGGAACGGCTGTTCGGAGAGATCGTCATCGAACCGCAGACGCCGGCCGCGCCAGCGCCTGCCGCCGTTCCAGCCACCAGTCCAGCAGTATAGCCCCACACGCCCCCACCCCATCTACCATCACGTCGAACAACCTGCCCTGGCGTCCGGGCACGAAAGTCTGGTGGTACTCGTCGCTCAGCGCATACATCACGGCCAGGCCAACACTGACTCCACGCAGAACGATGGGGGCGCGAATGTGTGGGTGCAGCGCCCGCCGGTAGAGCAGGGCCAACACGCCATAGACAAACGCGTGGCCGCCCTTCTTGAGGAGGGTGTCCAGCCATGGGCCTGGAGCGTGGGGCAGGTCCGGCTGGGCGGAAAGAATGAAAATCAGGCCCATGCAGGCCAGGGGCGGTAACCAATCCCAGAGAAGCTGCCTTATTATTTGATCGGGCCGCTTTTCCCTGTTCGCAGGGGGGATTTGCATATCGCTTGTTGTCGTTTCTACAGTTTCGGGCCAAAATCGGCAAATGGAGGGAAGTCCAGTTGCACAGGGCTTTGCGATGAAGATATTGTACCTGACTTTCGGACAATCGGCAAATAGTCCCTGAAGGGATAATCTATGATCAGTTCGATGGCTGCAGCAACAATCTGTGTTTCTGCTGTGCCAACAACCTGAAATGGATGCACGCCAAACGGCGAGCTGCTGGAGATAAAGAGCGTCAGAATTGAAGAACGGCCTGGCATGGCCGGATTGATGCTCCAGGTTGCATACACGCCTATGGGAAGCCCTACAACCGTCAGAGTCACAGGCTGGCTGAAGCCGTTCGCCCCAGTGACAACTACGGTATAGGAAACTACCTGGTCAGGCTTTGCAATATGAGTCGTGGGAAAGATACTGAGAGTGAAACCAGGTGTCACTGAGGTTACGATGAGCATCACACTGACCACGTCGGTCAACACTCCGGACGTACCGGTCACCGTCAGCGCGTAGGTTCCCGCCCCAGTGGACGCCGTGGTGGTGAGGTACAGTTGGCTGGTGCCCGGTGGGATGAGCGGATTTGGGTCGAACAGCGCAGCCGTCCCCGACGGCGCCCCCTGCACGGTGAGGGTCACCGGAGCGGTAAAGCCAGCGCTGGCAGCCAGCGACAGTGTATACGTGGCCGTCTCACCCGGGTAGATGCTGGCACTCTCGTTGGCAGCGGTCACAGAAATCCAATCCAAACAAGGTGTGGTGACCACGAGCGAGATGGAAACGCTATCGGAGAGAGAGAGTGAACTGCAGATACCGGTGACAGCCATCACGTAGGTGGCAGGAGACAAGCTGGTGGTATTCGTGATCGTGAGCAGGCTGGTGCCGGGTGGATCCACCGGATTGATGTCGAAGGTGGCTGAGGTACCGGCCGGCTGGTTGTGCAGCGCCAAGGCAACCGCGCCGGTGACAGAACCCGATGCGGTCACTGATAGAGTGTAGATAGCGGACTGACCAGCACGGATAGTGACATTGTCTGGCGTGGCGCTCAGAATGATGTCCGACTGCGGCATCAACTTGTCTGCAACTGCCTCCAAAAGCTCCTGATGACCATTGATGAGGTCCCCGGTCACATCCCAGATTGCAACCCCTCCCAAGTTGTTTTCGATCACATAGTCGCACTTGAGGCCAATAGACTCTGGATCGTCGTAGCTCCAGAGTGTTGGGCCGTCGTCTTGGGTCAGATAAGGCACCTGACAAGTGCTATCCCAGTGACGTGTGTATCCATTGCCAATAAGCGGTCGAATATCACAATAGTACGCCTGCCCGAAAGACGTAAAAGGCCGATAGAGGTCTTCGCTATCGAACGAGATGCCGTAAGAAGCTAGCCCCATTACGATTTGTGAGCCAGGCACACCGCGTGTCTCTGTCCAATAGCGGATGCTCTCGTGAACACTAGCTGAGTTGTCAACTCCGGGAGGAGGCGGATACAGAGGGGCATTGTGCCCAGATCGTGCACTCCATCCACCGTGATAGCTGTAGGTCATGACCAGATAGTAATCTACCAGTGGCGTGATAGTGTCGACATCGATCCACTGGCCAGACCATTCACTGGCAGAAACAGCAATGTCAAGTAGGAGATCTTGGCCCGTGGCATCAAGGCTTGCCCTCAACTCAGTCATCAGAGCGTTCAGATTCTCGCGGTCGGCAGCCGTTCTAGGGAACTCCCAGTCAATCTCCACACCGTCGTAGCCTTGTTCGATAACAAAGCCCGTCAGATTTTGGACAAAGGTCGCCCGATCAGTAGGGTCAGAGACCATCAAGACAAATTCGTCGTGACTACTGGCTCCGCCTACGCCGATGAGGATCTTTCTATTCGCGGCATGGACGCGCTCAATCAGTTGGGGCATCACAAAACCGGCAGGAACCGCCAGTGTACCATTCTCGCCCGGCAGAATGAACACATGGCCGATCTGCTGAACATAATCGAGGGGAATGGCTTCAGGCGGATAGACAGAACTGCGCCACATCGGATAGGCCGCTTCAATGAAATAAGGCGCGACAGCATCGGGCACATCAGACGCGGATGTTGGCTCAAACGGAAACAGTGCGGCGACAGCCAGACCGAGAATGCAGGCGATCCCTAATAGACCAGCGATCCACTTGAATAGACAGTGCATTTTACACCTCCTGATTCCACGACCGTTGCATCAACTGCAGGGTGGCACCTACCAGGGTCAGCCATTCCAGGTACTTTACCAGCGTCTCCGCAAACCAATGCCCTGGACAGAGCGCCATCGGTGAACCGAAGATCGCCCCCACCATTTCCCTCCGGCAGACCAGGGCGAGGAAGAAATTCTGTGACAACTCCTTAGTCGGGGACCTGGGGCAGTTCTTTCAGCGCCTGCTGGATCCCCTCTTCCTCGAGCTCGTAGTCCGGGAGTTCCTGGCGATGGTAGGCGTCGTAGGCCGCCATGTCGAAATGGCCGTGGCCGCTGCAGTTGAACAGGATGACCTTCGCTTCGCCCGAGGCTTTGCATACGTTAGCCTCGTCGTAGACGGCCCTGAGGGCGTGGGCCGTCTCAGGAGCCGCGATGGCGCCCTCGGCCCGCGCGAAGCTGTGGACTGCCTCGAAGACTGCGTTCTGCTGATAGGCGCGGGCTTCCACAAGCTCGTCCTCCAGCAGGCAGCAGATGCTGGGGGCCATGCCGTGATAGCGCAGCCCTCCCGCGTGGACGGGAGCGGGGATGAAGCCGTGCCCCACGGTGTACATCTTTGCCACAGGGCCGGTCTTGGCTGTGTCGCCCCAGTCGTAGGCATAGACACCGCGCGTCATGCTGGGACAGGCGGTGGACTCGACGAAGATGGCTCGCATATCCGGTTTCGCGCCATCCAGTTTGTCTTTCAGGAAGGGATAGATGAGGCCCGCCGCGTTGCTGCCACCCCCCGCACAGCCGATGAGGATGTTCGGGTAATCGCCCGCCATCTCCATCTGCTTCCTGGCCTCCAGCCCGATGACGGTCTGGTGCAGCAGCACAAAGTTGACCACGCTGCCGAGCGAGTACTTCCACCCTGCGTGCGTGACGGCGTACTCGATGGCCTCGCTGATGGCGATGCCCAGGCTGCCCGAAGTCTCAGGGTCTACGGCCAGGATGTTCCGGCCGGCCCTGGTCTCTGAACTGGGGCTGGGCACGACGTCCCCTCCCCAGGTCTCCATGGCGACGCGGCGGTAGGGCTTCTGGTGGTAACTGATCGTGACCATGAAGACCTTGCACTTCAGGCCGAAAAGCTGGGTGGCGAAGCACAGTGCGCTGCCCCACTGGCCTGCCCCTGTCTCGGTGGCGAGTCCCTCCAGACCCTCTTGCCGGGCATAGTAGCACTGTGCCACGGCGGTATTGGGCTTGTGGCTGCCAGGAGGGCTGACGCCCTCCCACTTGTAGTAGATTCTGGCCGGGGTGCCCAGCGCCTTCTCCCAGCGGGCGGCGCGGTACAGGGGGGAGGGACGCCACATCTTGAGCACATCCTGCACCTCGTCCGGGATCTCGATCCATCTCTCCTGGCTCATCTCTTGCATGATCAGGGCCTGAGGGAAGACGGGGGCCAGATCGTCAGGTTTCATCAGTTCCAGCGTCACCGGATGCCGGTAGGGGGGAAGCGGTGTCTTCATGTCTGGGACTATGTTGTACCAGTGGGTAGGCAGGTCTTTTTCTTCCAGAAGGTACTTGTACTGTGTCATTTCTATTTCTCCTTATAGATGAATTGAGTTCAACTCGGAGTCTCTATCGCCCGGTACCTTACCTCAATTGATTGCCTCCTTTCCTCCGCACTCAGAAGTACCTTGGGTTTTCAGAAAGGCACTCCGGTCGGTGAAAAACTGCTTGTAAAGTCTATACTGTATAGTGTCTTCGTAGTCCACTTCTTGAATACGAGGTGGGTCGAAACTAAAGATCTGGGCCCCCGGAAAAGCCAGCAGGATGGGGGAGTGGGTGGCCATGATGAACTGAGCGTGACCTTCTGCCTCTAACCGTTGTAGCAGCCTCAGGAATTTCACCTGACTGGAGGGTGAAAGCGCAGACTCAGGTTCGTCGAGGAGGTAGAGCCCTTTGATGTGGTAACGACCGCTGAAGTAGGTCAGGATCGCCTCGCCGTGCGACAATGTGTTGAGGATATGACCTCCGTGATATTTGAGCCGACCAGGATCGCAAAGCGCAACATCGTCGAGGAAGTCGGCAAAGTCACGAAACGTTTCAGCCCTGAAAAGAGAGCCCGGCACGATCCCGTTTGCCCACATTACGGTGACATAATCTGCCAGGCTGGTCTCATAGGGGTTGTTGTGAGCCACGTGTCGCCTGGGCTTGTCCCATAGCGGAATGCTGCACCTCCTGGCGATGGCTTCCAGCAGGGTGGATTTCCCCGACCCATTCTCGCCTACGAAAAAGGTGATAGGCCCTCTGAACGTCAGTTCTGGTGTCTCCCTGAGAGCTGGGATGTTGAACGGATAGCAGCGGCTAATAGGGTAATTGTCGCTGTTGATTCTGACTCTGACAAGGTGCACATAGTTTCTCCTGTTGCACTGGTTCTCTGACGTTTCCAGGATGCACCGGGCCATTGCGCTCTCTCACTCCTTCCGAGGCCGCGTTCCAGCCTAGCGGGTGGCCTAGCCACCCGCTAGGCTGCACTGTCCACAGTCTTTTCGCCGGATGATCTCCAGATGGTTGTCACCGTGGCAACAGACGGATGGCATCAGCCACCAGGCGGCCGTCGGCGTTGTCTGTCACCACAATACTGCCTGATGTACCAGTGTTGAAGCTGAATACCCCCAGACTGTTCCACTGGCCGGCTTTCTGTCGGTCGTTCAAATTGACCAGGATGGTCGTCGAGCCGCCTGCGTGGTTGACGGTGTAAGGCGCATTGCTGGCACAGACCCAACACTTGGCCCACCAGACAAAGACCTCATAGGTGCCGGGTGTCGAGACATTCGGCGTAAACATAGCCCAGTTGGCCCCACTACCCTTTCGAATGTAGACAAAGTCGCTGCCATACGGGAGTAAGCTGCTACTACTGGAGGTCATCCATCTCCCTTTCTTCGAGAACTCGGGATCCAGATTGTCCACAATGATCTCGGTCGGTGGGCCAGACGGGTTGACCGTGGTTTCCTCGCTGTCGCTGTCGTTCACACCATTGGGGTCATCGGTGTCAGCGGCCACACTGGCGCTGTTGACGATCGTCCCGGCTGCGGTGGTGTTGACCACGATGGTCACCTGCGCGCTGGCGCCGTCGGCGATGTCACCCAGGTTGCAGGTCACTACACCTCCCGCCTGGCTGCAGGCGCCCTGGCTCGGCGTGGCCGAGACGAAGGTCACTCCCCCCGGCAGATTGTCGGTCAGGACCACGTTTTCGGCGGTGTCGGGACCGCCGTTGCTCACGTTGACCGTGTAGGTCACGTCGTCCCCCTCCGTCACCGGATCCACAACGTCTCCCTTGGTGACCGCCAGGTCAGCCTCGGGCGCCGGCGTGCTGCTCTCCACGAGAGTGAACTGCCGGTCGGCCGGCACGTTTTCCAGCACCTGCGTCAGGCCACTGGGCCACACTACCCGCAGTTCGTCCACGATAGTACGTTCACCCAGGCCCACGTGAACAGGTCCCGCATAGTGCTCGAAGTAGTGCGAATTATCGTTGACCTCGCGGAACTGTGTCATGCCACCGGCTGTGATCCACAGCTTGGCGCCATAGCCCCGGCCGTTGCTCTGCACACCTTGCAGGTTGATTTCCAGCCAGTGGTGCTCATTACCCACGTTGTGAAACAGCTCATAGCGCCCCTTGTCCAGCGGCCACGGCCAACTCTCGTGGCTGGTGAGCAGATCCAGGAAGCCATCGTTGTCGTAATCGGCCCACGCAGCACCCCAGCCATACCCATCGAGGGTCCCGGAGACTCCGGCCTCGACCGCCAGGTTGGTGAATGTCCCATTGCCGTTGTTGTGGTAGAGCAGGTCTGGGGCATTGTTGCCGTAATGCCCGGCCGTTTGGACAAAGAGGTCCAGGTAGCCGTCATTGTCATAGTCACCCCAATCGGCGCTGCGACAATCCTGCGGGTCGGCTACACCGGCCGTTGCCCCTACCTCCACAAACGTCCCGTTTCCCTGGTTCCGAAACAGGCGGTCTGGCAGTGAGTAGGTTGCCGGCGTCTCGAACCCGATCTCGACGACATTGTCAAGAGAGGTACTGGCAGTGACGATTCCCGAGAAGAGGTGGTTCCGCGAGGTCTCGGTCCCGGTCCAACGGATGTGCCAGTACCCCGACTCGGACTGCCAGATAAACAGCCCCTCGCTTGTGCCAGGCGTGTAGGGAGGGGGACCGCTGACGTCATCGGCATCCAGGGTGAAGGGATTACTGGCCGGTTGATGGCCGTCGGGACCGAGGAAGATCACGTCTGTCGTGTGAAAGACCACGCCGCCATGCTTCTTCTGCAAGTCGAAGGTAACGCTGGCACTGGCGAAGAAGTCGAGGCCGTCCTCGTCGCCTCCGTCACTTCTCCCGGCGAATTTGATTTCGTTGCCTGCTACCTCCTTATAGTCCCCGTTAAGGTCCTGGGCTCCGCGGGCCACGAACAGGTCCAGGTCGCCGTCGTTGTCGTAATCGCCCCAGACCGCACTGGCAGCACCCCCAGTGTAGACGCCGGCACTGCTTGCTATACTGGTGAACTGGCCGCCGTCGTTGCGATAGAGCCGAGCGCCGTAACCGGTGACGTACATGTCGGGGTCGCCGTCGTTGTCATAGTCGGCCACCGCTACCTGGGATTGGGCTCCTGTGAAAGCATCTGTGCCCAACTGCCCCACGTTGGTAAAGGTGCCGTCACCGTTGTAGCGAAACATCGTGTTGGGCGCATCTGCGCGTTCTGCACCGGTGAAGTACATGTCCAGGTCGCCATCAAGGTCGTAGTCCAGCCATGCCGTGCCACGCCCCCGGCCCTCCGGATAGTCCACCCCGGCCGCAGCGGCAACGTCAACGAACTGCCCATCTCCATCGTTGCGAAACAACTGTTTGGGCCCGTCTCCCACGCCCCCCCGGGCGCCGATGGACACCCACAGGTCCAGGTCACCGTCGTCGTCGTAGTCAATCCAGGCGTGATCGTGCCGGTCTTCTTGCAATGAGATGCCCGACCCGTGAATCACGTCGGTGAAGGTGCCGTTGCCGTTGTTGCGCATGAGGGCCGAATCCCGCAACTGGGCGCCCCCTTCGGTCAGCGTCGGATGATGGCCAAGAAAGAGGTCGAGGTACCCATCGTCGTTATAGTCTCCCCATGCCCAACCCCACGTCTCATCGCGGTAGTAAAGCCCGGCCGCATCCGTCACGTCCGTGAAAAAGGGTGGGTTGGCAGCTCTCACGGTCACCAGAGAGGGACTTGAGGCAATGGTGGCAACAATGCTAAATACCGAAAGTAAGACTGTGCAGTATTTCCAGATTCGCTTATTCATGGCATACACTCCTATATCTTATTTGCATAGCGTAGGGCTTATCGCCGACTACGCAACCCAACAGCAACCATACTTTCATAGCGACCTCTTTATGTATCCACCTGCTTGCTCGTCGCGCAAGAACTGTTATCCACCACGCCATCTCCTGGCGAGTCCAAGGCCCAACAGCAATCCAATGACCACACCTCCCACTATCAGTGCAACCTCTTTGGGCCCCATCCCTGTCTGGGTGTCCTGTTCCATCTGTGGTGACGGCGTTGGAGAAACTGACACGGCAGCGGGAGAAGGCGTATCCACAGTCATGTTGCCAGGAGTGGACGTAGCTACGCTGCCCTGGCTGGGAAGGACTGCAGTTGCGACAGACGCGGAGGTCGCTACGTCGCTCTCTGTAGGGACTGCTGTCGCTGGAGCGACAGTCGAGGTAGGGAGTGGTGTCGCCTCGACGGCCAGGGGATTCTCCCGAAGCAGCGCCACAAACTCCTGAAGGATATTGAGGGTTCTAGGCACAGACCAGATCGCGATGCCATCAATATCATTGGAAACGACTTGGATCGCAGCGAACATCTCCGAGGCTGTACCGCGCGTCGCTCCGACCTGGACGTAGACCTGTATCTCTGGATTGACGGTGCGAGCAGTATCAGCCATCTCAAGTACCCAAGAGGCAAAGGCTTGTGGGTCATCTTGTATGCGTTGTCCCTGCAAGAGGACCATATCAACATAGGGCGCGGCTTCACCGAGGTGCGCTTCTGCAAACCGGCGATCCGGTGCAAACATGAACCGGAAGCCGCGCACGTGAGCAAACCCGGCGGCCTGCTGGACAGTTGCCACCAAGTTCTGCTGTTCGCTAGCCGGTGTGTATTCCCAATGTTCGGGGTTGTACATGGCTATATCTATTCGATCAACCAGTGTTTCCAGCTCACGCTCGGCATCGGCCCAGGATGCAAAACCGACCATCTTTTGGCCGACTGTAACCTGTGGCAACAAGTGTATGGCAGAAGTAGGGAATGAGGCAACGTCCTGCGAGCGAGCAATCTGATTGAAGTATGCTGCGATCTCAGGCGACTGTATCGGAAAAGTGAGGGGCAACTCAGCTAGGTTAGTACAGGACGTCATCGCTGCAGCGGACCACGGCAACGCTATGCCGCAGAGCAGCCTCAAGGCAGCCAGGGTGGCTACTGCTAAGATTCTGGATCCGAAAAACCGACAAGACACTCGCTCTAACCTTGACATCAAGTCCTCACTCTCGGACAGCAAGACTGCAACGACTGGCCTTTTCCACCCTACTATGCCGTTCGCTTCCTTGAAGAGATTTGGGCATCTCCCAATGGCAATTATCCAAAGGACGGCAAGTTTTCCTTACTCAGTTGTAACGGGTATCGCCACCAAACTAACAGCCCTACTAACGCTTGGAACTCGAGGGTGAGCAGACCGAGCATCGAAACGATGAGCGAGGACTCCTGCGGTACGCCCACCTGAGCAAATAGATAAATCGCTGTGATGTCGCGGGTCCCGATCCCCGAAATAGAGATAGGGACAAGCCCCACTAAGCGGAGCAGGGGTGCGACCATCACGAAATACCAGAACGGCACATTCATGTGCAGCGCCAGGACCAGCGAATAGATGCGGAGCAACAGGAGCACATAGTTGACGAATGACAACAAGCCGCATATGACCAAGAAACCGGGTCTAAACTCGCCAATCCATTGGGTCAGACGGCGGGCGCTACTGCGCACTGTCTCCCTATATGTCTGAGGACTGATTCGTGCCAGGGTGGTCGCAATCCATCGCGCGCTTTCCTCCCTGTTTCGAACGAAGAGGAACCCAGCCACAAGAACAATGCTGCCACCGGCGGCAAGGACAACCGTCAGGGTCGGTGGTACGCCGAACAGGACAAATAGAGCTATGAATCCAAACAGCAGAAGCATCATCAGGTCGTAGATGCGATCTACCAGCACGCTTAGCAGGGACTCAGGCACCGGAAATCCAAGGCTGCGATGATAAAGCACTTTGATGAACTCGCCAAGTTGGCCCGGCGTGACCAGGGCGGCCGCTGTACCAACCAACTGATGTATTAAAGAGCGCCGGAATGGAATGTAGATTGCCAGGCGATGCATGATGAGCTGCCAGCGGAAAGTAGCGACGGTCAATGCAATCGCCTGGAGTCCAAGGGAGAGAATGACGAAAAGCGGATTAACAGTTGTCAGAACTCGCAAGGCCTCACGCAGATCAATCTTGAGCAGAATCAAGACAAACACACCAACGCCAATGAGACGGAAAACCCACCGGTTTCTGAGTACCCGGCCGGCTATAGACCGGATTCCACTCACAAAAGAACGTATCATCAGCAAACCCTCTTTTCAATGACGAGCAATCTAAACAGCGTCGTGGTCAGCGATCGAGATATACCATCCCTCAGGCCGGATCAGTGCATTGAGCGGCGTACCTCCGGCCAAATCCCCGATGACCAGGTGAAACGGTTGCGGCGCAAACCATCGCGGTGCGCGCAGGTACCCGGCCTGCCGCATGATAGCATACTCTTGCGTGTGGGGCAGCATGAGCCCTCCGCTCAAGGAAAGCTGCGCTTGCTTGAATTGTTGTAGTACCTCATGTAGCAGGTACAACCCTGCCTGATTGCCATACTCCCCCGGCACGACCAGAAAATCGGCAATCAAACCAACACTGCTCTCCATGATTTCGGTCTGACGCAAGATGACATAGCCCAGTATGTCTGTTCCTTGCCGTACTGACAAGGCCCGATAACTTCGACTGGGAATATCGTGGAAGCGCCACTGCAAGAAAGCACGGTCACGGACCAACATCAAGTCGTATTTGGTCTTGACCTGCTGCCAGAAGCGGTCGTAACTGTCGTCAAAATTGGTGTCCTCCAGGATGTTCAGGGGCAGACTGCCCTGGCCGGGGCGTCGCTCACGCCAGAGTGTGGCCCCGCCGATTTTCCAACCCACGTTGACACCCCACTTCAAGAACAGGTTGCCAACGTGAGCTTTCGTCAGGGAGGCGACGTCCAGCGGCCGGATGACAAGTGGTATCTGAGAGACGATATGATCATTCCATTTTCTATGACCCCGCAACGATCTGGGATTTGGAAACAAGTAGAAAAAGTGGTACCCTCGTTTCTTACCTTCCTCTGGCCCCACGGTGGCGATTATCCGAAAGATCCCTTGACGGCGGTAGGCTTGGGCAACCACAAGGTTAAAACCAATCAGCGCTGGGCGTGCTTCACCGGCCCAACTGACCCGCATAGGAACATACATGCCAAATCCAACCACTTTACCCGTTCCCTTTTCCCTCGCGAGCGGAATAATCGGACTCCCCATCGGATTCTGATTCTGCAACCAGTCAAAGTAGGCCTCGTGCGAGAGGGCCACATCGCCGTACTCCATCTGATTAAGTGCCAGGATGCCTGGCTTGTCTTGTTCTTGGTACCAATCTGGTTCCCAGGTGGATTCTACCTTCATCTGCCCATGTCCTCCCTCTTAAGGGGCACAATTCTTGGATCACTCTAGATCATGTGAGCATCAAGTCTTGGTGACGACAGAGAAACACGATCGTCATATATATCTCATCTACTGAACCTCAGCCAGCACCATGCGTATAGCTGCCAGAAACCGCTCGTTCTGCTCCCGCAGCCCGACTGTCACGCGGAGAGCATTGGGCATACCGAAGCTTCCCATGGGTCGGACGATGACGCCGTGTTGGAGCAGGGCATTAACTAGCGCTGGTGCGCCAGCAGGAGGGTCGACCACCAACACGAAATTGGCCTGGCTGGGTAGACAGGTCAAACCCATTTCTGACAGACGGGCAAAGAGAAATGCGCGTTCCTGCTGTACCACTTCCCGGCTGTAGCGGCGGAACTCGTGATCGTCCAGACTGGCAGCGGCAGCAAGCAAAGCCAGCGCACCAGTGTTGAACGGCAGGACAGTACGCATAAGATACTCGATCAAGTCAGGATAGGCGACACCGTAGCCCACTCGGAGGTTGGCTAGCCCGGAATTCTTGGAGAAGCTACGGACCACAACGACGTTTCGTTCCTGGCGCACGTATCGCAGGCTGTCAGCAGAGTTCAGGTCGCTGACAAAATCACAGTAGGTTTCGTCGAAAACGACCACGACGTGCTCGGGCAGCCGTGCGAGAAAATTGTCCACTGTTTGCTGCGACAATACGAAGCCAGTCGGGTTGTTGGGCGAGCATAGCCAGACAATGCGGGTCCGATCGGTGACGGAATCAGCCATCGTCGGGAGATCGAGATGATAGTCGGGGCGGAGGTCCACTGTGACTGTCTCGCCGCCATACATTGTCGTCAACAGGGCATAGAGCGGGAACGAAACACGACATACGATGGATTCTACGCCGTCGAGGATGAACGCTTGGGCAATCATGCGCAAGATATCAGTTCCACCGTTGCCAATAATAAAGTGCTGCTCGGTAAGGCCGTTATCATGATAGGCAGCCAACTTTCTTCGTAACTCGCGTTCAGCAATACCAGGATAGCGGTGGGCTTCAGAAAGAGCAGCCTGCAGTGCGGCGAGTGCCAGCGGACTCGGACCGACTGGGTTTTCGTTGGAGTTGAGCTTTAGCACGTCGTCCAGTCCCAACTCCTCGCAGACCTCCTCGGCGGACTTACCGGCGACGTAGAGAGGGACTTTGAGCAGGTGTGGGTTCAGAACTAATCCTCGCATAGTCTATCCTTGGTTTACTCCTCGTCCAGCATTATTAACACCTTGGGCACGGCCAGCGCGATAGCCTTCGTCCAGCGCCTGCAAGTTCAACTCTCGGTCCCGAGGCGCTATAGCTGCCAGGGTTTCCCGCACCGCGCCAATAGGCAGCAGCAGGGACGGGTGTGCAAGCGCGAAACCAACCAGGATCACGTTGGCCAAAGCAGCGGAGCCGAGTCCCAGCGCCACGCCACTCGCCGGCAGGGACCACACTTGAATGTGGAGCCGCTGCAGATGCACCGTTACTTCCGGTCGCAATCCATCCTCGGCGTTAACAAAGACGGTACCACCCCGGCGCGGAAAAGACAAGTTGCGGACCGCCTCATCCGGTTCTAACGCCAGTAGCAGGTCGGCAGTGCCACGTCGAATGAGAGGTGCCTCGTCCCCGTCGATCTTGAGGTGCGCGATCACCGAGCCGCCGCGCTGGCTCATGCCGTGGATTTCAGAAGCCATCACAGAATGCCCGAGGACTGTGGCTGCCTGGGCCAGCAAGCGGGTGGTGAAAGTGACACCCTGCCCACCGAGGCCAACGAGGACAAGCTTGAGCTGCATAGGATCATGGGTACCTGACGGTTGCTTATTCATAGTCCAACACTCGCGGGTTCCATCGCTTGGGGCACAATAAAGCCTTTGTAACAGGCGTCAATACACTGTCCGCACGCTGCACAAATCTTGTAGTCTATTTCCATCCGGCTCTTATCTGGTCGCAGCACGAGAGCCGGGCATTCAAACGCCTCCACACAGTAGCCGCAGCCGTCGCACTCTTCTGTGACCACTACCCGTGTGGGATTCTGGCGGAGCGGGGAACGGTCATACAGAACACAAGGACGCTCGGCGATGACCACCGCCACGCCTCCCTCTGGCGCTTGGGAATGAGCATAGGCCTCGCGCATGGCGTTGTGGAAAGCCTTGTGATCATAGGGGTCAACCACTCTGACAAAGGTCACACCACAGGCATGCACCAGGTCGGCAACCGATACCTTGCGAGCGGTATCGCCATTGGCCAATATTCCGCTGGCGGCAGTGGGTTGAAAGCCAGTCATAGCAGTCGTATGGTTGTCCAGGATGATAAGCACAAAACGTGCCCTGGTGTGGACAGCATCGACCAGTGGCTCCAGGCCCGCGTGCAGAAAAGTGGAATCGCCGATGGTAGCTACGATGGGGCGGGCATCTCCCACCAACCGGTTGGCCTGGCAAAAACCAATAGCCATGCCCACCGAAGCACCCATATCCACACAGGTATCCACGGCACCCAGGTTGATGCCCAGCGTGTAGCAACCAATGTCACCTGGGAAAATGGCCTCAGAGCCAAATTCACGCTTGAGGACAAAGAAGACCGAGCGATGTGGACAGCCTGGGCACAGACGCGGCTTGCGCATGGGCAGGGAGAGCGATTCGATCAGGGCGTGTAGCTCGAAATCATCAGAGGGCGAGTTGACTTTATAACCTGCATCAGTGAGCACCTTGGCTAGCACAGCGGAAACGGCTTCGGGTGAGAGTTCACCGGCGGCTGGCACCATACCATCCAACCGGCCCCGAACTCGACCGCGATCCGACAATTGCAGCTCGATGCAGGTGTCTGGTTCCTCCAACACCACCATGGTCCGCAAGCTTGCCATGAACCGGTCCACCAGTCCTTTCGGCAACGGATAGGGTGTACCAATCTTGAGCAGCGGTACTGGTACACCTAGCTCCAGCAGCACTTGCCGTGCTGTGTGGAAGACCACACCCGAAGCGATCACCCCAACCCGGTCGGAGGTACCATCGTCCACCACGTAGTTAAGTCGTGACTCAGCAAATTCTGTTTCAATCTGGTGCAACTTATCATTGAGTTCAGTATGCAGCCGGTAGCGAAATGTGGGCGTAGCTGCCCAGCGGTGTGGGTCCTTACGAAACTTGGCGGCTGGAATAGGGGGGTCGGGAGACGGGACGTCCTCCACGGTCATGCTCTGGCGGGCGTGGCACAGCCGCGTGGTGGGGCGCAGGATGACCGGTAAACGGAAGCGTTCCGAGAACACAAAAGCCTGCTCGACCATCATCCGGGCCTCGACCGGGGTCGCCGGATCCAAGACCGGCACTTTGGCGTTAAGCGCCATCAAGCGGGAATCTTGCTCAGTTTGGGAAGAGTAAGGGCCCGGATCGTCAGCCGGGATGATCACAAGACCACCGTTGACCCCAGTGTAAGCGGCACTGAACAAGGGATCGGCAGCCACGTTCAGGCCCACCTGTTTCATCGCCACAGCAGCTCGCAGCCCAGTCCAACTGGCCGCCAGGGCGATTTCAAAGGCGACCTTTTCATTGACCGACCACTCGGTATACACTTGGCGGGCAAGCCGTTTCCCGTACTTCACCACGCCAGACAGGATTTCGGAACTGGGCGTGCCAGGATAAGCTGTAGCAACCCGGCATCCTTGCTCAACCAGCCCCAAGGCAATGGCTTCGTTGCCTAGTAGTAGTTCACGCTTCATGGTATGACAATCTCACTTGTCGCTCTCTAACCAGAACAAACGAAAGAGGTGGTGAGACCCTGTTACTACAAATACCCCAGGCTACCCAAATGGCATATGACGACGCAGCTTTGGGCCGAGAAAACGAACCACAGGACCGGGTATACGGCGCCAAGCCTGCGTGAAGAGCCGGTATGTGGGATTGGTGCAACCTCTGGCCAATGGGTCGTACGCTGTCCGGCTGCCGACAAGGAAGAAGGAGCGATAGACTGGCTGTGTACTGCTTCCCCATCGCTCTTTGAACGTCTCCAATCCAGAGCCACGCAGGCTGCGTCCCATGTCCAGGTAACGATACCCACACCCAATGGCATGTCTCATGCTTCCCCACCACAGGACATGGTTCGGACGGACCTCTAAGTATCGGGAGGGCGCACCTCCCCAGACAGCAAACATGGTATCCCGCAGTGTGAAGTGGAAGATGGCCCCAATAACCTTTCCACCCAGGCGGGCTGTAGTTACGACAAAATGACCGGCCAATGCCTCCACAACCGCATCAAGGAAAACACGACTGAAAACTGGTATGCCCTTCTCGTGCATCAGGTCACAGAATACGGTGTAGAACTCGTCAACATACTCCATTCCGACGTCAGTCCACACACCACATGTCTCGGCTTTACGGACATGTTGTCGGATCTGCCGACTCAATTGTTCGCGTAGCATTTCGCAGTCTGCCGGCAGTTCGCGGATGGAGACGCTACAGTCATCGCGCCACTCCATTTCGTCGCACCAGCGACATCGCGAGTCTCGGATGACCAGGCAGGTAGCGCCGGCCGCACGTGTGATTTCCTTAGCCTGCTCCAGAAGCGCCATAGCCGCCGTCTTGTTCTCCGTGCAGACCCCTCCGGGCAGTGAGGAGACAGATGTACCGACAAGCTTGCTGGTGACCTTGAATAGCGGCAGCACCCCCTCGATCCGGCCTCCCTCCCGGGCAACCAGATACCAGGAGGGGAACCCGTAGCACTTCTGCATCACAGTTCGCCAGCCGCTGAGGTGAAATGGAAGCGCGCTTCTGGTGTGATATACGTATTCGTCCCAGATTTCCCCATCTTGTGGTGGCAACTCCGCTACGCTTATCACCCCGTTGCTCCTCATCACCTCATACTACAGCAAGTCTCGTCTGGCATGGAGTCATTGACTACTTCTTGCTGCGATCTTGATCACGATCTCGTCATACGGTGCATAGTTGCCAGTGGTGTCCACTACGGTCAGGCGGAGGCGATACTCGCCGGGCCTGAGCCCCATAGTTGGCCAGATGGCTAGTTGGCCGTTTTCCACAGGCTGATACACCAGTTCGCCGATCACGGCCCACTCGCCAGATGAACCAACCGCTTTGTACTCCAACTTGTAGAACTGGAAATCCTTCCCCGTGGCCGTGCCTATGATCTTGACCAACCCAGACAGACGGGCACCATTGGCTGGCTCGTCAATCCGCCTCTGTAGCAGCCAGGCAATGTGGGCTTGAGCTGTGCTGGTGTCGGCACGGCGGTTCGCGGCGTACAGGTAACGATACCAGGCATCCAGGGCGAGCCGACCATCCGACCGCTCTTCATAGGCCTGGGCCAACTCTCGATACAACTCAGCGTAGACTGGGTCCAGAAGATTGGCCTCTTTCAGATGGCTAATAGCCTGGTCCGTCGCTCCCTCGAGCCTCAGATAACCCAGGCCCAATAGCACATGAGCCCATAGCGTCTCGGAGTCGGAACCGTTGGCAATCTCGGTGAGTGCAGCTTCCAGGCGGCTCGTGTCTACATAGCCATGCCATATGTCTAGGTGGAGACGGATCCAGTTCTCGTAACAGGTAAACTGTCGCGGGTCGCGTTGAATCGCTGCCAAAAAGCTGTCTATAGCTCCATCGCGGTCAGATCTATTGATGAGCAGTCTCCCCAGTGTTATGTAGCCAGCGACGTCGAAAGGGTCAGCGACAATGGCCTGCCGCGCATAACGTTCCGCTTCAACCGGATTGTCTTGTTGCTCAAAGAAATCTGCCAGACGAAGCAGCGGCTCGGCCTCACTAGGACGCAGTGTCCTTGCGTATTCATAAGAGGCCAGTGCATCTCCCCCGTTGCCCTGGGCCAGATAGATGTCACCTTTGCGCAACCATGGCTTGGGAAGAGCGGGGTTCATCTCGGTGGCCTGTTCAAATGCCGACATGGCATCGTCGTATTTTCCCATCTTTGCATACACATCACCCAAAGAGATCCACAGAGACTCATCCAGTGGACTTGGACCGAGAGCCCTTTGGTAGGCCGTAATAGCCTGGTCATACTGCCCCAGGGCTACATACAGACCCGCCAGCGCTAGATAGCCATCAGTTCTTGTGACATCGAGGCTGATGGCACGCTTGTAGTTGCGTTCGGCAGCAGAGATGTTGCCCAGCGAGTGATTGATGTTGCCCAGCAAGATGTAAGTGGAGGGATTGCGAGGCGAGACCTTGAGAGACAGTTGGGCATACCGTTCGGCTTGCTGGGGCAGCCCCTCCGCAAGGTAAAGGTCCGACAATGCCAGATATCCTTCAGGCGAGTTCGGTTCCAGGCGCATAGCCTGCTGGAGATAGTAAGCCGTCAGGCCAGATTGCCCGGCTGCGCGGTAGGCATCGCCGAGGGCCAGGTACACAGCAGAGTTAAAGGGCTCTAAGACAAGCGCCTGTTTGCAGCGGGCCAGCGCGTCTCCAGTACGTCCACGGGACAGATAGTAATCGGCCAGCGCCATGTGAACAGCAGCCTCGTCGGGGTACAACGCCAGCATACGGTGGTATACCCATTCTGCTCGATCGAAATCGGCCTGAAAGCGATAGTACAACGCCAAAGACTGCAGAACTTGGCTATCCTCACCAATTTGCTGAATAGCGTTTTGGAGGGTCGCCAGGGCCAGATAAGGTTCTCCTCGTCGCAGATACAGGTTGGATATGGCGACGTACAGCAGAGCCGGACGTGACACCTGAGGCAGTGCGTCCTTGAGCACAGTCAATGCTTGATCCAGTTCCCCTTGCATGGACCAAACCTGGCTGAGTCCCACATAATAGGTTTCCTGGTCCGGCTTGAGAGCAATAGCCTGCTGATAAGCAGCAATCGCGGCCTCCGGCTTGCCCTGCGCCATGTAGAGAGTGGCCAGTTCAGCATAGGGGCTACTGTCAATGCAGTTCAAACGCGCAGCTTTCAGAAAGGCAGACTCGGCCTCCGCAAACAGGCCCAGGTTACGTTGGACCTTGCCCCACCGCAGTAGCAGGTCGCTATCGCCTGGCCGGCTTTGCAGGGCTTGCCTGGCCCGGGCCAGGGCCTGGTCGTTGTAACCCAGGTGAAGTAGCAAGTCTATCAAATCTATGTTGGCGGTCCGGTCACCAGGGCGCAGGTTGACTGCCCGCTCGTACCAGGAAATCGCCTGAGCAGTGTTGCTCTGGAGTTGTTCAAGTTCACCCATGGCGGTGAGGGGATCGGGCACACCAGGCGCTTTGGCAATGGCCTGATCCAGGGCAGCACGGGCCTCGTCCCAGAGCTGTTGGTCTTCCAGGAAATGGGCGACATAGATGTCAGTCAGATAACTGCCAGGGACAGTCTCTCTAACCAACCCTACAACCTGGGCTGCGCGATCGTCTTGGCCGAGTTCTTGATATGCCTGAATCAGGGACTCGTAAGCGGGTAGATAGGTAGACTCGACGGCGATAGCCTTCTTCAGAGCAACGATTGCCTGCTCCGTATCGCCAATTGAGCGGAGATGATTGCCCAGAGCCTGCCAGGTCTGGCCCTGAGCTGGGCCCAGTGAGGTCGCTTGCCGCAGAGAAGCGAACGCAGCATCCTGATTCCCCATTTGAGCCTGCATCTGGCCCTTGACAATCCAGTTCATCGGTTCATTGGGGGCATAGGCTATAGCCTGTTCAATTAGCGTTAGCGCCTCCTCCCGTCGCCCCTGGGCCTGGTAGGCGATGGCCAATGCACGGAAGCCAGCCGAACTGGGCTCCTTAGTCTGAAGGGCCCGCTGATCATACCCCTGGGCTTCTTCGTCGTGACCTTGCAGACCTAGTTCGTTGGCCAAGCTGACTATCGCCTCCATCGAGTCGGGATTTTCCTCCACGGCCAGACGCAGTTGTGTCAAGGCTTCGTCACTGCGAGCCATAGACTGGTAATACTCTGCCAGGGCCAGGCGGACGGTGGCATCACCAGGGGAACGTTCGAGGGCCAGGAGAAACAACTCTTCGGCCAGATCGGGTTGGTTTTGCTCTCGATAGATAGAAGCCAACTCTAGCAGTGGGGCAGGGGCGGTATGGTCAACGGCAGCAGCTTTCCTCAGGTTGCCTGTCGCCTGATCAATCTGACCTAGCGAGCGTTGTACCTCAGCCAGTGCGGCGCGGAGACGCCAATCGCTGGGTTCGGCCTGCAATGCCTGCTCGTAGAAGGTCAGCGCTTCGGCGTAATGGCCCAGACGGACCTTAAGCTCACCCATGCGAATGTAGGCCACAGCATAGTTGTGGTCAAGTTGGATGGCCTGTTCCAACAGCGATTCGGCTTCAGCATAGCGAGCCCGCACCATGTAGAGATCGGCTAGACCCGCATAGGCCTCAGCACTATCAGCGTTCATACGTATGGCCTGGCGGTAACTCTGTTCGGCCTCGTCCCAACGGTTGCGTACCTGCAAGGCACGGGCCAGGGCCAGGTTGGCAATCGTGTTGCCAGGATGAGCCTGCGCTGTCGCCTGGTAGACAGCCAACGCTTGCTCTTTCTCCCCTTGCTGGTCGAGGATATTAGCCAGGGATATTTGGGCCTCAACAGAACCCGGCGCGATGTCTGCAGTTTTTCTGAGTTCGGCCCGGGCACCCTCGCGGTCGCCTTGCTCAGACAGCGCCTGCGCCAGACTCAGGTGCGCTGCTGGCCACCAGCCATCTAGGGCAATGGCCTGCTGATAAGTGAGTATGGCCTGATCAAATCGGCGCTCGGCCAGATAGACGTCGCCCAGGCCCTTGTAATATCTTGAAAGGATAATGGGAGACAGGTTTTCTTGTCCCCCTGACCGGATCCTGTGCTGATATAGCTGGACGGCCTGTTCAGCCTCACCAATTTCTTGATAAAGGCGGGCTAGTGCGTGTGCTGCAGCCAGGTTTTCGTCAGCTTCTAAAGCTTGCGTATAGGCGTCCAAGGCCTGGCGTGTGATGGGATCGGGTAAATTCGGCGTTGAGGCTTGTTCCTCGTCGGATCCCAGAAAGATATTCGGCTGGCGGGATTGACTGTAGAAATCACCCAAGCCCAGCCAGGCATTGGATCTTTGTATCGGGTCAAATTCGTGCGAAGTGGATTGCAGTGCCTGCTGGTAAAGCTCGAAAGCAGAGGCATTGTCGCCACGGGCACTGAGCAGATTGGCCAGACGTAAGTAGGCAGCTACATAAGTGGGATCCGTTCGAATGACCCGGCGATAAGCCATCTCAGCAGCAGCGGCGTCGTTGCGTCGCCGCAAAGCGTCACCTAGCAATACCCGTGTCCAGGACTCGGTTGGCGCAGCCACGACGGCACCATGGTAATAATTCATGGCGCTCTCCAATTGTCCGATGTCTTCGTACAGCGCGGCCAACCGAGAATAGGCCAAAGCCCGATTATGCCCGGCCGAGGGCTGTCCAAGGCGAAGAGACGGGATATTGGGTTCCAACAAATCAAGCGCCAATTGGTAGGTGGTGATGGCCGTCTCGACATCGCCGTAACGCCGCAACTGGTCCCCGAGGGAGAGGAACAAGGCAACCTGTTCCGGGTTGACCTCTATGGCCATTTCAAGCAGTCCCAGGGTCTCGTCAGGCGGCATGGCTTGCTGCTGGTATTGGCTGCTCAAAGAGGTATAGGCGGCGACTTCTGTGGGGTCCAGTTGAAGGGCGTGTTGATAGGCCTCCATAGCCACATCAGGACGGTTCTGTTTGCGGTACAGGTCGCCCAGAAGCATATAGGCGGAGGCGTTAGCAGGTTGCAGAGTCAACACATGCTCGATCTCGCCGTGAGCTTCGTTCAGACGACCGGCCTCCAGTAACACTTGAGCCAAAGCCAGGCGGGTCAAGAGGCTATCCTGTGCTTGCAGGGCTTGTAACCAGATAGCATGACGGTACAGGGCAACGGCCTGATCGGTCTCGTTTTTGGCCGCCATCAACCTGGCCATGCCGGCCACAACCCCGGTGGAAAGAGGGTATCTTTCACGCAAACTATGTAGTAGTATCTCGGCTTTGTCAAACTGTTCCATGCGCTGATATGCGCTCGCCAGCAAGAGTTGGCTATATTCGTTTGGTTTGGCGGTTGCAGCTCGTTCGTAGAGGGTGAGCGCCAGGTCGGCGTTGCCCCGTTCTTGCCAAAGGTTGGCTAGTGCTATAAAACTCCAGGATTCGTCAGGCAATTCTTCGGTAGCAACAGCAGCCTCGTACTGCTCTTGGGCACAGCCGTTCTGTCCGGTGCTCAGGCAAGCGTCGCCCAGGGCTACGTGGAATCGAGAGACAGAGGGGGCGCTCTGTTGGGCTTTGTCCAATTCGGAGATGCTGCGCTCAACCTGGCCCATTTCGGCGTAGAGTTGTCCCAAGCGGTAATGAAGGACGGGCGATTCCACCTGGGTTGCGACTTGGTGTAGAGTGGTGAGGGCCAAGTCGAACTCCCCCTCGATGCGATAACATTCGGCCAGTCCCACCCGAGCCAACAAGTCGGAAGGATCTTGCTCGAGAGCAGTGCGATAATATCGTTGCGCCGTTTTCCATTGATGTTCAACCATGGCGGTATTGCCCTGGACACTGGCCGTGAGGGTGGGCAGCTTACGCACGGCATAAAGGCTGTAAGATTGGTCGTCCACCAACCACTCGAACCACCGGGGGGAGAGACGCAGTTGTGTGTCCAGATCGCTGCCACCTGAGACAATGACATAGCGAATGCTATTTCGCTGCAGGATCTCAACAGCGGCAGTAGTGAGATAGGGCGTATGGAGAAAGTGGTACTGATCAATGTGCCGCTGGAGAGCCTGGTCTTGTTGGTCGGCCGGAAAGATCTCGCTGGTGGTCAGAACACGATGGGCCAGTACATCGGCGTTCCCGACGTAAGCCGGGATGGTGACACTGAGGTTCTGGTCGGCGAGCACTATGACCGGGCCGCCGGATGAGGTCTCTTCTTCCAGACGGTCCAGGATCTTCTCCGGCGTCGCGTAAACGACGGGGCCGACTGATCGCATGTGTACTTCCTCGATGTTTGCGACGATGATGGGCTGCAAGAGCAGGCCAGTCACGATGACAAAGCCCAACGGCGCGTTTGTCATAAGTGCAGCCTGAGCGGATCCGAGTTTGGGCAAGCGAGCCAATACTTTGGCTAGCACGGTCAACAGCCGTTGAGTTACCAGGGAGATGGTGAGAGCATAGGGGAGCAACCAGACAAACCGCCATAACAACCAAGGTACAACCATTTTCCCAACCATGGGGGTCAGGATGGGGTTGAACATGATGAACAGGACAGCCAGAGAGGCGGCCAGAGCAAACTGAGCCCCTAAGGAGGAACGGAGACGCCGCAGGAGCAGAGGGAGTAGCACCAAAGAGAGCAGATAAGGGGGCTCCAGAACCAAACTGGGATCGCAGATGTAATGATTCAGGTCGAACAAAATGAGACGCCGTCGGCGCATATTGACTGCGAAGCGCCAGATGAGAAAGGGACTGGCATCAGTGTTGGCCTGGTCTGCATCCAGGTGGGCGAGGTCAGGAAGGGGACCATACACGTCCATATTTTGCATTAAGAAAAAAGGTAAGACTGGTGTGAGTTTTTTCCCGATAGGCCACCCCTCAAAGCTAGACGGATAGGTAGGAGCTAGCGGGTCACTGCTGCGTGCCATGACAAGTTGGACAACAGGCAGAGTCATGACGATGCCTAGCAGAATCGCCAGGCCGATCACGCGTACGTAAGCTTCGCGACGGCGCAGGTTGAGCAAGAGATGCAACCCAGAAAACGCCGCAAGGGCCAGGGCCAGCATGACAGCGATAAGCGCGTGAATACTCGAAACCGCAAAAGTGGCGATAGCAGCGGCGATCCATGCACCACGCTGGCCCTGACGAAGGTATCGGATAGAGAGTGCAAAGACCACCGGCAACATCGTGACCGCCACGGTGAATTTATCGGCGTTGATACGCTCGAAGAAAAAGATGCTCACGTTGTCACTACGCAAGAAGGGGGCAGCCAGGTATATGAGCACCTGGATTGAAGCGGTAAACAGTCCCAGACGACGAATGCCGTGCCCGGCCGCTTTGCCCAACATGTAAGATGCCAGCATCGCCCACAGGGCGATCATAGAACGAGAAGCGGTAGCCGTAAGCTCTATGTGGCCTACTCCTGACAGATAGGCCCATAGATGGTAGATGGGCAACAACTGGTTAAAAGCCATACGCACACCAGGCCCCTTGCCAGTTCCGAGCAGAGGTTCGGTGACGTTCATTGGGTTGCCTGTCAGCGCATCGCTCGTGAAAGCGGCGGTAGCATAGGCATCACCGTCCATCTTGTATAGCGAAAGGGTGGGAAGCATGTAAACAAAGGCGGCTGTCAGCAGAAGCAGCATAGTGATCTCATCCCACGCCCACGGCAAATGGCGATGGGGCGGGTGTTTTCGCCTCCACTGACTGTGGAACAGCCAGGCGGTGATGATCAAGCCCACGGTCAGCGTCCAGCCAGCAGCCAGATCATGGATAGTTTTGTGCCCCAACAGGGCCACTATGCCGGGCAGAGCCATAGCGGACACGCCCAAGGGCAAGGCCAGAGCCAACCGCTCAAGCCAGTCCAAGTTCAGATGCCAGGTGACAATCTCGCCCAAAAGGTACCCTGGTGTAATCACCAAGGCTATGAAAGTCAGCCAACTTGCAGCCTGAGTGGGCAGGCGGACTGACAAACCAAGAACGACCACTAGAAACACCAGTACAAGGCCAATGGCGGTAAAACGACCAGCCCGACCTGGTGCAGTGAAAAGTGTTTGCGAAATTCCTAGCCAGCGAGAAGCTTTTAGTGCACAATGAGACAACGTGTTCCAGACCTTTCAGTACTTTGGAGCCCCTAGCTCCTTACGAGATGGAACAACCCATACAGTGTACCGGTGCATCCACCAGGTCCAGCAGGTCATACAAAGGGCCGAACTCGAAATCCTGGAAGAGCTGATGTAGTTTGGCCTGCAGGCCATGTCGGCCGTGATAGTGTGTCACCTGCTCTCGGGGCGTGACCCGGCTATAACGCTGTCCTGTATCCAATTCCCAGGGGTGCACATAGGCGATAGCCGGTACACCCTCGCTGTTCAAGCGGCGAACCGCCCAGCGCGTCAGCCGGCCAGGCATTGCTCGCGCGTAGAAGCCACCGACGACCGGGAATGTCAGGCCAGCCACCTGAACGGTCGAAGCCGGAAACTCGACTAGCGTGCATATCCGCGTCTGCACTCGGTGGGGCCAGCGAGGTGCATCGGGGTAGCCATATAGCATATTGCGCGTGGGGAATACGCTGCTATCGTACACAAACCCCCGCTCGGCTAGGATATCCAGAGCCCACAGGGTGGAGCGCTCGATGGAAAAGTAGGGCGCGCGGTGGCCAATGATCGGCTGGCTCACCAGTGATGCTAGCACTTCCAGGGTACGATCGAGTTTAGCGGCAAAACGCTCCGGTGTGAGGCGGCGGATATCCTCATGGGCGTAGCCGTGGACGCCAATCTCGTGTCCAGCCGCTACTACACGACGGATCAAATCGGGGTACTGTTCGGCTACTTCGCCTAACACAAAGAAGGTAGCCTGCACGTTATGTACAGCTAGAAAGTCCAATAAATGCTCAGTGTTGGCGACAACGCGGCTCTCAAGCCTGGGCCACAGGTGAGGTTGACGATTCGTGCTGGTCAGTCCGTGATACCAGTCTTCCAGGTCTACAGTGAAAGCATTGGACGCAGACATCATTCACCCCACGTAGCCCAGATCGCGGAGCCGCCCGACAATAATCGCCTCTGCCTCAGTATCCAGCCCCGACTCCAACGGCAGCTTCTGACCGCTCCCCTCCAGATCCACATAGCGAATGAGGGAGGAATCAGCATATTGAGGTATCAATGCGTCGGTCAGCACCCGGCCATCCATGTCGGATGGTATCCGCTCACCCATCAGATGCAGGATAGTCGGTGCCAGGTCACACAGGGAAGCGCCTCTGAGCTGCATGCCGGGCCGTACTGGCTTGCCGTGCAGCAGCAGGACGCCATTCATCCGATGAGTGCCGGATATGCCCTGCTTCAACGTCTCAATGACCCGGTTGGAGCCAAACTCGTACTCGCCAAAGCCGAAGTATTCCAGGCGGGTCGGAAGGAACAGGATATCAGCCGCTTGCGCCAGGGCAGGGCCATGGTAGATCTCCTCGCGACGATAGATCTCCTCGACCACAGCTTCGCCAGTCTCGGCGTCACGCAACTCTCGCAGACGCTCAATGATTTCGTCGCGCAGTGTCTCGTACTCCACCCCAGGCGCCACCGTACCTAGCGGTTCACGCCCTTGCACATTCAGATAGATCTGGCCGACGTTACCCAAGGAGTAAGCAACCGTACATTGCCAGTCCACATCATCAAACGAAAGAAAGAGTGTTCTAAGCAAGTGCTGGCCCTTGCCCCGGACGACCTCGCGTTTCAGCCCACCCAATCCCAATGGCACCAGCAGGTTGTAAATCGGCATAGGGGCGAAGCCAAGACAAAACAACGCCGACTTGACCCTCGTTGTGAGGGTCCGCTTCAGGTGCAACCAGCGACACTGGTACAACCAGTTGTTGACGTGAATGAACTTGTGGAATGGACCAAAGCCGTGGTCAGACATGATAAGCAACACTGTGTCGTCATCCAGGCAATCTACCAGTCGGCCCAAAGCTTCGTCCAGGAACTGGTAGTAATGCAGGATGGCGTCGCCATATCGTCCAGCTTTTGCTGGATCATACAGTGGATGTGCCGGGCTCATGTATTTCCAGAGCGCGTGTTGCACCGTGTCGGTACCATTGAAGACGACCATGAGAAAGTCCCAGGCTTCGCACTTCCGCAAGTAGTCCAAGGTACGAAGGCGTGTGTCAGTTGTGCGGTAAAGTCGCTCCAGAAACGCATCCACGCCCTGATCAGAATATGCCTGCCCCGGGTCGGGGTATAGCAGGTATTCGCCCACCGCCTGCTGAACCTCCTCTAACAACGATGGAGGGTATGTGATCGTGACGCGCGTCGAGGGCGCGGGCATCCCAGAGATCAGCAGGCCATTGATGGGCTGTGGAGGATAGGTCATTGGCACGTTGAAGACACAAAGTCGGCGGTTGCTGTAGCTAAGTAGGGACCAGAGGGTAGGTTCGGTAATGTGTTGGGCGGTCAATGGCGACACATCGTAGCTGGCGCGCTGTCGGCTAATCCAATCGTAAAGGCCGTGCTTACCCGGGTTCTTGCCGGTGGCAAACGAGGTCCAGGCAGGAGCTGTCATAGGGGGGATAGTGCTGCATAGTTCTCCCCAAGCTCCGTCCTGCATCAACCGCCGTATTGTGGGCAGATAGTCCTGGTCAGCCCACGGGCGGAGCAGATCAAAAGTCGCCCCGTCCAGCCCTACAACAAACAACTTGAAACGCATACTGCTTGTTTCCTATTTGTTTTCCCCCGCCGGCGTCAGAACATCACATATAGTTGTCGGTAAGGCAATGACATGCTCTTTCTGCTGTTTTTCCCACATCCGAGCACAGTGACGAAGTTGACAAATCTGCCATTCAAGTTCAGCCACCTTCTGCGCCAGGTCACGACAATGAAGAGACAGGGAAGAAATGATCACCCCCTGGGCAATCTGAATAGAGAAGGTCACAATGAATGCCACACCAACAAGGAGCGATGTTCTGTAACTGACTTCCAGAGAATTGGCTGTTCCAGCCAGTACCTTCCCAAAGATCGCCAGGATGAAGATACTGCTGCTAACCAGCAAGAACAACAGCGAGTACCTTTCACGCAGCTTCCCCCTACGAACCAGCTCCAAAATAGCTATCACCAGTAGAAAGCTGACTGATAGTGCCAATATCCACAAGATGACAGACATGACTTAGCTCCTCAAAGGGTGAGCGAAGATGTGGCATAGTGCGGAAAGCAGCCATCAGAGTCGCCAGTGTTACTTTGACTGCATAGTAGATAGAACAAGCAAAATCAATTGACGAAATCCCTGCCCTGCGGGGACGCATCTTCACCGGGATTTCCACGACCCTCAGACATGCCTTACTCATCAAAATGTGCGCCTCTACCTCAGGATAGTCCTGTGGATAGTAGCGAGCGAAGTACCGGATAGCGTGGTGATCCATGCACTGAAAGCCAGAAGTAGTATCGTACACGCGGTGACCAACTATCAGTGAGACCAATAAGGAGAAATAACAGATGCCAAGACGTCGGGCAAGCGGTGGACACCAGGACTCCTGACCAGGACAGAAGCGAGAACCAATGGCAACATTGGCTCGACCCTGCATCACGACCTCCAGCAGGCGTGGGATGTCTTGCGGGTTATGTTGTCCATCTCCATCCACCCGCACCACGAAAGGATAACCATGAGCATCAGCGAACTTAATGCCCGCCTGTACCGCGCCGCCGATTCCCAGGTTATATGGAAGGTTAAGCACACCGGCCCCATCGCGCCGGGCCACCTCGGCCGTAGCATCCAAGGCACCATCGTTGATCACCAGAATGTCGGCAAAGGGCACAACTCGCTTAATGCCACTGACCACATGGGCGATGTTCTTCTCCTCGTTATACGCAGGGATGATCACCAGAACCGAAGCATACCGGTCTGGATAACGGGGCTCACATCGCTCAATCGGCAGGGCCATTTGAACATGCCAGATTGGAGTTGTTCGGTTCTCAACCGGGATCACAGAATCACCCTCGACCAACCCGCTTGTTCTCAGTCATAGGGAGCGAGGCATAGAACTCGCAGACCTATTGCAAGGTTGCCAGAACAAGCACTATATGCTATAATAAAAAGCGTTGGGTGTGCAACCGCCCAATGTCGAAGCCCCGTGGGTCCCAATCCGTGCGGGGCTTCGACTTTATTCCACTGTCTTACTCGGAGGCTGGAAAAGCCTCAGATAGATACTCGCGCATTTGGCGCGAGCATCCCTCAGAAACAAACAGGGCTTACGGGAGGCATTTCCCGTAAGCCCAATCACCTATAATGCAAGGCTCACTCAATTAAGTTGGCTACCAAGGCCTTCAGTGAAGAGATCACAACGCTGCACAGTGTGGCAATGTGGACTGAACGGAATACTCCCCCACCCAGTACGATCAACCTTAATTTCGCACAAGTGCCAGGTTGAGCACACCAAGAACCTGAATTTCGATACACCTCCCCACGCGCAACAAACTGCGACCGCTCGCCCTCTCAAAGCGATGACGGCGTCCCGGTAACATTATCATTTGGTAGAACCATCTGCTCTCGGTAACATTATCATTTGACTTGACACGGTATTTTGGTATCCTGCGCCGTCATTTTTAGGAATTGTTCCTGACATTTTGATGACTGTCCTGTCCTGCAATGCACTCATAATGGATTAGCCAGCCAAATAGTGGGCCATCATCTCCGCACAGGCCAGGTTGAGCAAGAGGCTGTGCGGGTCGTAAAAGTTCGTCATCTCCTTCATATCAAAGAAGGCAGGCAGGCTGCCGAGGATGATCGGCGTCCCCTCCCTGGCAAGTTGGCTGAGCGTCAGCCCGGCGAGCAGTTCGGCGTTCAAGAGTGCCATCGTTCCGGCGGGAGTGATCGGCGCGGACATGCCGGCCATGCTGTAGTTGGAGTAGATGAAAGGCTGGGTCTCCTTGAGTGAAGCACGGGTCTCCGACCCGCTGGACTGTGGTCCAGCGGGAGCGGTAACACTACGGCCTGGACCAATCATCCGGCGGGGTCCAGCGGGCTAGCTTATGTTCGACGTAGGTCGTCTGGCACGGCCGCCCGCGCCCAATCCAGGCCCGCAGTTCGTTCAGGTTGATGATCATGCTGAACACCGTCACCGAGTCGAGGCCATGCTTGCAGATTGAAGCCGGGTAGTTAGCGTGATCGGCCAGCAGTTGCTGGAACAGTCCCGGCGAGAGTTGCCCATAGTTCTCGCGCAGCAACCGCATGGCGCGATTGTGGCGGATGACCGAGCCGCCGATGTCGCTGCGGTCGGCCTCGAAACAGCGCATGGGCGGGCTGACGTAGTGATTGGCGTGGGCCAGGACGTCGCCTTCGGCGTAGATCGGCTCGCAGTCGGTGGCCGCCCCTTCCATGCTGTAGATCTCGCCGTTGGCGTCGGCGATGACGTTGTTATAGTTTGATGCGCGCTGGGAAAGCAGGCAGGCGTCCATAGCCTCGCCCAGTCGCCGCGCCGCCAGGATCGCGCGGACGACCAACTGGCGTGGCACGCCGGGGCGCACGTCGTTGGACGAGACCTCGTTGCCGGTCAGGCTGATGCCAGCCGCGTTGAACCCGGCGCAGAAGCCCAGCCCGTCAATGGATACGGCCAGGAATTCGGGCTCATCGCCCGCCTGCACCCTCAGGATGAGCAGGTCCTGCTCCACTTCGGGCCCCAGGTCATTGGTATGCGCCAGCAGGGTGGAGCCATCTACGGTCGCCCGGCCTCGCGCGGCGAAGTCGGTGCAGCCGCCCCACGCGGCCTTGTCCCACAACTCCTCGCACATCGCCAGAAACACCTCGTCGAAAGGCAGCCCGGCCGCTTCGGCGATGCCCTCCAGTTCCTCGACGAACTGCGGGTAGACGGCGCGGGTGTACGTCAGGCAGAGCCGGCCTTGCTCCAGCATCTCGTTCCACGTCCGGCCTGGGGGCAAGTCCTCGCGCATCTTGGCCATCATCTGCTGCAATTGGGGCCGCATGTGGTCCCCAATTTGCTGGCCCACCTGGCGGTGGGGGCCACTCACTTGGATTACAGGGATGGGATCTATTGCCATATCACCTCCTCAGCGGAATCCCCAACTTGTGGGGGCAATTTTGCCCTACCCAGTGGAGAAACCCGAACAAGTTCGGGACTCCGATACACTCCGATTGAGATGTCTGAGGACTTGGCCTGGCAAAATGCCCGTGTGGCGCTCCCCTTCGACGACCAAAACGCCATTCACCAGGACGTAGTCAATCCCTTCCGGGTACTGGTGCGGGTAGTTGTCAAAGGGATACGTGTGGGGGTAGAGGTTCGTCGCCCGGTCGTGGATGCGCGCCAGGTCAAAGACGACGACGTCGGCCCACGCCCCAGGTCGCAGCACCCCGCGATCCAGCAGGCCGAAGCGCTGGGCAGGGAAGGACGTCATCTTGCGAACGGCCTCTTCGAGCGTCAGCACCGCTTCGTCCCGCACGTACCGCTCCAGCACACCCGGGAACTCGCCATAACTGCAGGGGGAATAGGGCGATGGGTCATTCAGGAGCCCATAGGGAGCCAGCACCTGGCCGTCGGAACAGATCATACAAGCCGGATGCCGGAGCAGGATGCGGACGTTGGCCTCGTCAATGTAGTCAAAGATGGCCTCCACCTCGTCACCGTTATCAACGATCAGGTCGCAGTACACGTCGAAGGGCTCCTGGCCGCGCTCGCGGGCCAGGCACGCGATGGTCTTGCCGATGGCATCCTGGCAGCGGGGCGCGTGCATGAGGGTAATGCGCTCCCAGCGAGCGTGCTTCAGAAGCCCGGCGGGGCCGAAGGCGGGCCGGCGGTCGAGGACGATTTCCTCCCGCATCTGGCGGCGGGCGGGCGGGTCACGGAGCAGGGCGACAATCTCGGCCGTGGGCCGTTCCTGGACAGTCTGGGGCAGAGCCTCTATCAGCAACACACCCAGGTCAGTGTGCACGTCGTTGTCTACCGTGACGTCCTGGCCCTGCGCCCGCGCCTCGTCCACCAGCCTCAGGTTCGCGGTGGCGTCGCAGGGCGCGCCATACTTGGGCGCGTTGTGCGAGATCTGCACGGGCAAGTGCGCCTCGCGCCCGATGCGGATCGCCTCGGCGACGGCCTCCAGGATGGTCTCCCGCTCGCCCCGGACGTGGGAGGCATACAGGCCGCCGTAGCGAGACGCCACGCGGCACAAGGCGACGACTTCCTCGGTGCGCGCAAAGCACCCAGGCGGGTACACCAACCCGGTGGACATGCCGAAGGCTCCGGCCTCGAGCGCTGCGGCCAGCAAGTCCTCCATCCTGGCCAGCTCCGCCGGGGCAGGCTCGCGCTCGTCAAAGCCCAGCGCGGCGATGCGCAACGCCCCGTGCCCCACGAGCGCAGCGACGTTGATGGCCAGTCCCCCGGCCTGGAGCGCGTCCAGATACTGCGCAAAGGTGCGCCATTGCCAGGTGACCTCCGGCGCAGCGGAGAGGCGTCCCCAGTAATGGCGCATTTCGTCGAGACGGCCCTCGTCTACCGGAGCCGGGGACATGCCGCAGTTGCCGATGACCTCAGTCGTCACGCCCTGGCGGACGACGCTCTCCGCACGACGGTTGACGAGGATGGAGAGATCGGAGTGGGTATGGACGTCCACGAAGCCCGGCGCGACAAAGCGGCCATCTACGTGGATGGTATGCACGCCTCTGAGCGTCCCGGGCTGAGCGATGGCAGCGACGCGGCCTTGCCGGACGCCCAGGTCACCCCAGAACCAGGGGTTCCCACATCCATCCACGATTCTAGCGTTGGCAAGCACGATGTCCATATTCATAGGATGCCTAACTCCAATACCTTTTCAGACCTCCGAGGTCTTATGATTCCGAATATGCTGCCACGACCTCGTCCATTTCTTTCCTTACGTCTTCCGGTATGGGCAGAGGCCGGTGGTCCCTCAGAATCTCTCTGACCTTTTGCCTGGCCACGTCCACGCGGCTGAGTTGCCCCTTGCGATACCAATCCTCGTAGCTGTCCCGATCGCTCAGCACCGGCAACGAAAGCGCCTTCCGCATGTGGGCGACGGTGTGCTTCTGGCCCACAAAGACGCCGCCGGGTCCTAGCGTTTTGACGAGGTCTGTGGCGAAGGCCTCGTCGGTCAAGTCCACTTTGCTCAACGTCCGCCTGACCATCGCCGCACTCTCGGCGTCCAGGATGATTTCTTCGTAGGCGAGCAAATTCGAGCCATGCAGAAGTCCCAGTCCAAAGAGGACACTCGCGCCCGCCAGGGAGGGCAGGATAAAAGAGACCGTATTCTCCCACGCCGCCTGCGCACCCGGAACTTTGGCGCTGGTGGCGCCGGCGCCGACGATGGAGGGCAATTGGTAGAACCTGGCCATCTCGGCGACCATCATCCTGAGCCACAGCGCCTCGGCAGAGCTGGCGACGTAGGCGCCGCTCCGCAGGTCAATGGTGGCCGGCCCGCCTGCGTAGAACACTTGAGCTCCCGGAACGGCGATTTGCAAGAGCGCCAAAGCGCTGATTACCTCTGCATTGAGTACGGCCAAAGTGCCGGCCAGCGTTACGGGCGAGGTGAGCCCGGCGGTGGTCATGCTGTATATGCCGATCGGTATACCGGCCTCTGCAAACTCCAGCGCTGCTTCCATGCCGCCCGGGTCCTGGCTGAGCGGGGAGATAGTACACACAAAGTTGCTAAATATGGGTCTTTTTCGCAGTTCATCCTTGCCGCCTGCAATGACGGCGGCCAGGTCTATCTGTGATCGAGCAGCCCTGGCGCTGGCGACGTCCTCGGTGACGACGTGCTTGCCGGTGTTGCTGAAGCAGGCCTCCAGGCCGTGGACAGGGATGCCCGCCGCTGGCGCGTCTTGCGCGCTCACCGTGGCAGTCACGACGTCAAGCGCGTCCAGGTAGTCGGCGATCAGGGCCATCCTTTCGACGTCTTCCTTGCGAGAAGCCCGGCGCACACCCGTTTCAAAATCTATGACGAAGGCAGCACACCCATCCTGGGAATAATACGTATGGTTGCCATCCAGGTAGAGATCGAACCTGGCATCCCGCGCACACAACGTGAAGGAGGCAGGCGCTTTCTTCAGCGCAGACTCGACGACGTGGCCTGGAATTTTGGCAGTGTGGCCGACGATTTCCGCGCCTGCGCCGTGCAATATCTCCAGCGCCCGGGCGGAATGAAAGCGTATCCCGCAATTTTCGATCAGGTCCAGAGCATGGACGTGCACTTTACTCGGGATATCTTGATGCTGCCCAAGCAGGCCCACGGATTGTAAGGCGTATCCCATTTCTCGATTCTCCTTGTCACTGAGGTGAAAAACCCTTGCGAGGGGGAGCTTTACAAGAGCAGGATTTTCACACAGGTCTGACGACCTGCGTGACCTGATGGCTGGCCATGACGGTGGCCAGGGCGGCATAGTCGGGGGTGAATTCCAATTCCTCCCCCAAGCGGACAGGGGGGGAGGCATCGGTCACGTCCACTATCAGGTGATCGGAGCTGGCGCCGACGACGGCTACCCCAGGCCGCTTGCAGCGCAGGCCATCGGTCCGCAGGTCCTGGTTGCCCAAGCTCAGGATGGCCCGCCGCCTGAGGCCGCGATCCTCCCAGTGCGGAGCACGGCCAAAGGCATCCAACGCGATCTCTCCGGCGGGCAGCGAGGGCCTGGTAATCACCTCGATCACTTCGCCGATCACGGTAAAGGCATCTCGAACCATGCCAGGTAAAGACCAGTTGGTCGCGCTGTCGTACCCCAGGAGAATGCCTTCGCCGATGCGGAGCTGGTTCACGCGCGGCGGCATCTCGCCGGGCTGGAGAAGTGACAGGCTGGTGGTCTGGCCGCCGGACACGACGTCGAAATGGAGGCCCAGGCTGCGCTCGATCTCTTCCGCTACGTCCACGAGCAGTTGGGTGTTTTCGCGGGTGGGCAACACGCCGCCGATACACCTCAGGTTGGTGCCGATGCCCACCAACTCGATGCCAGGCAGCGCCACCATTTCTCGCGCCACAGCTCCGGCCTGGTCGGGCATCACCCCCTCGCGCCGGTCACCCACGTCTATCATCAGAATCACCCGGTGGCTCACGCCCTGCGCCTGCGCCGCCTTTGAAAGCGCGCGCACTGTCTCCACCTGTGAGTTGAGGCTGACCTGGGTCAGCGTGACCACGGCCTCGACTTCGCTCAAGGCCGGCAGGCGCAGGAGCATGACAGGGCCGTGGATCCCCGCCTCCCGCAGCCGCCGTACGTTGCTCAGTCGCGAGTCCGCCAGCAGCGACACGCCACCGGCCAACATGGCCCGGGCCACCTCAGGGTGGCCACAACAGGCCTTGGTCACTCCGGCTACCTGGATGCCGTGGGCAGCGCAGAACTGAACGACGGCCTCGGCATTGTACCGGATGCGCCCGCACTCCACCTCGACTCTCACGCCAAACTCCCCTTCCTGTTCAGGAGCGACTAAAGTCGCCACTACGAAGCCCCACTAGGCGGGCCAGGCGCTTTCGACCGCGGCGATGATGCGCCCGAGCTCCGCGGACAGCCCCGGGGCGAGCGGCTCCGGCCGATGCGTGGCCAGGATGTGCCTGGCCTTTTCGCGCGCCCAGTCCCGTGCGCCGTCCCGTTTTTCCTCCCACACCTCGTACGGGCGGCGGTCCATAAATAGGGGCATCCACAGGTCGCGCATGTGCTTCTTGGTGTGCTTCTGGGTGAGAAAGTTGCCGCCCGGCCCCACGGCGCGGATGGCGTCGAGGGCCAGCGTCTCATCGTCTACGACGATGCCCTGCATCATCTTGTAGACGAGGTCAAAGATCTCACAGTCCATCAGCATTTGCTCGTAGGACCAGATGCGGCTGCCGTGCAACAGCCCCACACCCAGCAACATATCTGACATGACGACGGAGGCCATAAACGTCGAAAGGCTGTTTTCGACGCCGGCCTGCCAGTTCGGTTCTTTGGCGCCTGTGGCGAACGAGCCCATGGAAAGCGGCACGCTGTAAAAGTCCGACAGCACGTTGGTGGCCGCGCCGAACAGGAAATCCTCCGGCCCGCCACCCGTGTACGCGCCCGTGCGCAAGTCCGACGCCGTCTGGGCTGCCGCATAGAACACCGGCGCACCGGGGTATGCCAGTTGGATCAACGCCGTCGCGCTGATGACCTCGGCATTGCCGACGACCAGGTTGCCCGCGAGCGTGGCCGGGCCGGTCGTCAGGCACGCCGCCATGGTCATGAATCCCACGGGCAGACCGGCCTCAGCGCCGATCAGCGCGGCATCCACGCTGCCGCCATCCTGGCCCAGGGGCGAGGCGGTGCATTGCATGATCGAAAGGACGGGGCGCTGGCGCAGCGGCTCCCGCCCGCCGGCAAGCGCGGCCGCCATCTCGACCGCGGCGCGCGCTTCGTGCTCGGAGTAGACGCTCTCCGTCTGTACGTGCTTGGTCGAGTTCTCCCAGATCGCGCGCAGCTCGTGCAGCCCGCGCGTGCGAGGTGGACAATCCTGCGCCGAGACCGGCACCCAGTGAAACGCCACCTCTTCCACGTCATCGGCCACGCGGGCGATGTCGGCCACGTCCTGCAAAACGGAGCGCCGGCGTGCGCCAGTATGGACGTCAATCACCTGCACACCACATCCATCAGTGCCCAAAAAGACGTGGTTGCCGTCCAACGGCAGGTCTTGCGCCGGATCGCGGGCGGCCAGCGTGTAGACCGGTGGGGCCTGTTTGAGCGCATCCTCAATCACCTGACCGGGGACCTTGACAATCATCGTGTCCCGGTCCACCGTCGCGCCGTGGGCCTCCCAGATGTCGAGCGCCCGCCTGGAGGGGAATCGGATCCCGACGTTTTCGATGACGTCCAGGGTAGCGATGTGGATACCTCGCACGTCTTCCGGGCTGAGGACGTTCAAACTCAAGCGCGGATTGGTGATAGACTTGACCTTGTCTGCCATGTTCGTCTCTCCCTTTTGATACAACTTTTCTACCGCGCCATCCTGCCTGTTCGCCGCGGACTGTCAAATCCGCAGTCACACCACCGGATTTGACAATCCGGTGCGAGCAAGTGAGCGCACGCGGCGGGTGGCACAGTAGCGGCGATTGTACGGCAGTCGGGCCGATTTGTCAAAGCAAGGCTGGGCGCCACGCTCTGGCAAATGGCGCTTGTCAAGAACCAAAATATGCCCTACAATACACGTCATGCCGAGCGGAGCGAGGAATCTCATGACCAGTCCACGCACCATACCGATCATCGAAATTAAAGGTAGTCCCTACGAACGGGGACGGCAACAAGGTGAAGGGGCGCGCTCCCAGATTCTGAGGGCGCTGACGATCTACCGGGAGATTCTTCCCCAAGAGATGAAAATGACCTGGAAGGATGGAAAACGCGAGTCGCGCAAGTTCCTGCCCTACAGCGAGGAGGCTGTCCCTCACTTTGTCGAGGAACTGCGCGGCGTCGCCGCCGGCGCCAACGTATCGTTCGAAGACGTTTGGACACTCAACTGCTACGAAGGCCTGGCGCATTCCCGGCAGGACGTATGGGGCTGCACTTCCGTGGCCGTCAGGAATGAGCATACTGCCAACGGCCACATCCTGATCGGCCACAACGAGGACTGGAATAGTGCGGACCGGGACAACGTCTACCTGGTGCTGGCCAAGCCGGACGATGGGCCGGACTTTATCAGCATGACCTACGGGCCGCTGCTGCTCAACATCGGCATGAATGCCGAGGGGATCGGGGTCGCGATTGACTCGGTCTATCCCACCGACGTGCGGGTGGGCGTGCCGCGCGTTCTATGCTCGCGGGCTGTGTTGAATACTCGCAGCATCGGTGAGGCGATCCGGGCTTGTGCACCCAAACTGCGGGCAGGAGGGTACAATTACTTGCTGGCCGACCCCAACGGTGAACTGTACAACATCGAGACTTCAGCCACGACCCACGACATCCTGTACGGCGAAGCCGGCTGGCTGGTGCACACCAACCATTACCTCTCTCCGAAGATGCAGGCGCTGGAAGCACCCGGGACCTACGCCGGGTCCCACGTGCGGTTCAACCGCGCCCGGCGCATTCTGCAGGAGCAGATAGGAGAAGTGACCGTAGAAAGCCTCCAGGAACTGCTGCGGGACCACGTCGGCTGGCCGGACTCTATCTGCACGCACGAAGACCCGGCCGACCCACCCTACGAACGAGGATTGACGCTGGTCTCGTTGGTGATGGACCTTACCGGGCGCGCGATATGGGCTGCACCCGGCCCACCGTGCGAGGGAGAGTACGTTGCGTACCACCTGTAGGGCACGACACAGTTCTGAAGCATAGTGACCAAACACCGGGCCCTGCCTACCGTTTACACCGACCGGCACAAACTACACGCTACCGACGAGGTTCTGTGCGAGGGGCACCCCTTTGTCGTGGAGGAGGTCCCGGCGCGCAGACGATTTTTTACGCTGACCCTGCGGTGCTTTGTAGTGGCTTTCTTGCGGGCCTTAGCATCAGGAGCAACAGCATCATGATTCAACTCACCGTTTTGACAGCCGAAGAAGTCGAAGCTGTCCACCAGGCCACACTGCGCATGCTGAGCGAGGTTGGCATTGTGCTGACCCAACCGGAGGCCCGCGAGATCCTGGCGGGGACCGGGGCACAGGTGCGGGGCGACCGCATGCACCTGCCCCCCGACCTGGTCGAACGAACAGTGGCCCAATGCCCACGCCAGGTAACCATCCACGGCCGCAGCGGGGCGAGCGTAGTGCTGAGAGATGGCTCCTTGCACTGGCACAACCTGGGCGGCGCGCGCGACGTCTACGATCCCCGGACGGGCCAGCGCCGTCCGGCCCTCGTACGAGACGTTCAGAACGCCGCCCACTTGCTGGACGCGCTGGACAGCGTCACGACCGTCACCCCGTTCTTCACTCCCCAGGACGTGCCGGGAGCGCTGATGTCGCTGGCGATGTACCGGCACACCCTGCCGCACACGACCAAGCCGGTCCAGGGGCCGGGCACGCAGACGGCCGCCGAAGTGCGCTACGCCGCCCGCATGGCCGCCGTCGTCGGTCCGCCTGCCGAGGTGCTCACGCTGGGTATCTCTCCCGTCAGCCCACTGTTCTTTCCTGACGACGTGGCAGAGGCAA
>Ga0172365_10000149_pt1 | contig 41789 bp, 29 predicted proteins | sample LakKivSesite48cm_FD_114535 | JGI IMG/M metagenome (GOLD analysis project Ga0172365, IMG submission 114535) | Sediment microbial communities from Lake Kivu, Rwanda - Sediment site 48cm | ecosystem: Environmental > Aquatic > Freshwater > Lake > Sediment | place: Rwanda: Western Province, Lake...
AAAGACCCGGGATTTGACGGTCCCCACGGGGCAATCTTCGATCCGGGCGATCTCCTCGAGCGAAAGCTCATCGAAATAGGACAGGACAACCGCCGTATGCAGCTTTTCTGGAAGCCGGCTCAAGGCCTCCCGGACCCGGGCCTTCAGGTGGCGTTGTTCCAGGATCTCCTGGGGGCCTTTTTCGGTCCCTCCAGCCTCTTCATCCCTGAGGCCGCCGGCTCGCTCCTTCCGGAGGCCCGCTTTCGACCTTTCGTTGAGGGTCAGATTGCGGGCTATCGTCATGAGCCAGGTCGAGAAGGCGGCCCCCTTGTCAGGATCGAAAAGCGCTATGTTCCTATAGGCTCTTAGGAATGTTTCTTGCGCCAGGTCCTCTCGGACCTGCTCGGAAAAACGAAAATTCTTCAGATAAAAGAAGACCATCCGCTGGTAGCGAAAGACGAGGATCTTAAAGGCGTTCGCGTATCCTTGTGCGGATCGCTCGACAAGGAACCTGTCGTCCATGGACCCGACCCTATCCACTTCCATAACATTATACCGTTCGAGCCGGCAAAAGTTCCCTCCATGTTCTTGACGCCCCCCGGGGGCCGGGCGATGTTCTAACCGGGGGGTCATTTCCGCCCCGGACTAGAAGAAGACGTTCCTGACCTGGCTGGATGATCGCTCGCTCCTGCCTCCCGAGTTCGCTAAAAAGGTTTCGGAAACCGCGGTATCCGAAGGGACCGTCACGGCCTACTTAGGACTGAGCCTGCCGCCGGCCGAGCTCGGGAAATGGCTCAAGGCGCCGTATGGCAGCTACCGTGACACGTCCGTGGTTGCCGGCTTTCGCCTTGGGGCCGATGACGTTGGTCAGCCCGGATCGGGGGCGTGCCGAGCGCCATCAACGCCGCCCGGCGCTGCGCCAGGAGGATCGGCTAGCGCCTTATTCGTAGCGGAGGGAAACGATCGGGTCCATGTGGGCGGCCTTCTGGGCCGGAACGATGCCGAAGAAGAGGCCGATGGCCGCCGACACGCCCAGCCCGAGCACGACCGACCACCACGAGACCGCGGCCGGGAGCGGCGTCGCCGCCTTGACCAGGAGGGCGATGCCGAAGCCGATGAGGACGCCGATGATCCCGCCGGTCCCGGTGAGGAAGATGGCCTCGATGAGGAACTGCCTGAGGATGTCGCCCGACCGGGCCCCGATGGCCTTGCGGATGCCGATCTCCCGGGTCCGCTCCTTGACCGAGACGAGCATGATGTTCATGACCCCGATGCCGCCGACGAGGAGGCCGATCGAGGAGATAACGATCATGACCAGGTAGGCCGCCCCGGTCAGCTGGTTGTAGAGGTCGACCATCGAGTCCTGGGTCATGACGGCGAAATCGTCGGGCTTGCCGTAGGGGACCTTCCGCCGCTGCCGCAGGACGCCCCGGATCTGCTCGATCGTCTCCTGGAGGTCCTCCGACCGGCGCGGAGTGGCGATGATCTCCATGCCGTCCTTTTCGTAGCGGAAATATTTCATCAGCGTGGTGATGGGCATCCCGACGAAGTTGTCGCGGCTCTGCCCGAACATCTGGCCCCTCTTGTTCAGGACGCCGACGACCGTGAACGCCTCTGCGCCGATCCGGATGTCCTTGCCGAGGGGGTTCGTCGTCGGGAAAAGGCTGTCGGCCAGCTCCGAGCCCAGGACGCAGACGCGGGCCGACCGGGCCACCTCGGCGTCGGTGATGAACCGGCCCAGCCGGGGCAGGTAGAGGGACATGACGGTCGGCCAATTCTCGTTCATGCCGATGACCATGGCCGTGTCGTTCTTGGCGCTCTGGTACTTGACCTCTTTCGCGTCGAAGGGGCTGACGTAGATGCTGACGGCGACGGCCCGCACGAGGGGCGCGCCCGCCTCGATGGCCTTGGCGTCGTCGAAGGTCAGGTCCTTGCGCGTCCGTTCCTCCTCGGACATGCGGCCCATCTGGACCGGGTCGAACTTTTGGATGTCGATCATGTCCGAGCCGGCGGACTGCAGCTCGCTGAGGAAGCTCTTGTTGAGGCCCTGGATGATCGAGACCATGCCGATGACGGTCATGACCCCGATGACGATGCCCAGGATGGTCAGGAACGAGCGGAGCTTGTGGGACCGGAGAGAGTCGACCGCCATGCGGAAGACCTCGCGGAGGATCTGGAGCCGGAACCTCACAGCTCCGACCTCAGGGCCTCGACCGGGTCGAGCTTGGCCGCCCGGTTGGCGGGGTAGATGCCGAAGAACAGGCCGATCGTCCAGGACATGACCATGGCCAAAAGGACCGAAGCCGGCTCGACGCTCGAGGGCATCGATGTCGCCGCGGAGATGATCCGGGCGACGAGGAAGCCGAGGACGATGCCGATGAAGCCGCCGAAGCCGGAGATGAGCGCCGACTCGATGAGGAACTGGTAGAGGATGTCGCGGCGGCGGGCGCCGACGGCCATGCGGATGCCGATCTCCTTCCTCCGCTCGGACACGGAAACGAACATGATGTTCATGATGACGATGCCGCCGACGACCAGGGCGATCGACGAGACGGCGAGCATGGCGAAGTAGATGCCGCGGGTGGCGGTCTTATAGAACTGGATGAAGGTCTCCGAGGTGGCGAAGGAGAAGTCGTCGGGCTCGTTGTAGGGGAGCTTCCGCCAGGACCGGAGCGCCGTCCGGACCTCTTCCTGGGCCCGGACCATCTCCTCCTGGGAATTGGTGTGGATGTTGATGCTGATCGAGCGGCGCGAGCCGTAGGCCTTGTTGAAGGTCGTGATGGGGATGCGGATGAAGTTGTCCTGGCTGAAGCCGAGGATCTTGCCCTTCTTCTTGGCCACGCCGATGACCTGGAAGTTCCGGCTGCCGGCCTTGAGCCAGCGGCCGAGCGGGTCGAGCCCGCCGAAGACCTTCTCGGCCACGTCGGCGCCGATGACGCAGACGGGCCGGGAGTTGGTCTCGTCCTGGCTCTGGAGGTGGCGGCCGCTCGTGAGCTCGACGACCGAGCCGATCTCGTGGTCGAGGTGGGTGACGCCGAGGACATCGGTGTCCTTGAGGGTCTGGCTGCCGTACTTGACCGTCGTGCCGTACGAGGCCGAGGCGCCGACGAGCTCGCAGGCCGGGCAGTTGGCCCGGATGATGTCCCGCTCGACGAGCGTCAGGTCCTTGCGCTTCATCTGCTCCCGGAACTCCTTGAGGGAGGTCCCGATCATCGAGAACTTCTGGACCGAGAAGTCGTTGGCCCCGTAGAAGGACATCTTGGTGTAGACGTAGTTGTTGAGGCCCTGGATGACCGAGACGACGGCGATGATGGTCAGGACGCCGATGATGATGCCGAGTAGCGTCAGGGCGCTCCGGAGCTTGTTGGCGCGCAGAGAGGCCAGGGCCATCGTGAACGATTCCTGGACCTGCAGCTTGGCCATAGTTCTATCCCTCTATTCTACCTTAGTAATACGCATATCTCGGGTTTTTGTTCAACTCTTGCTGAACAGGAGGGCTTGCGCCTAGCGAGGGCATCATGATCTTCGGCCTGGACCTCGGCGCCGATCGTCTTGCGTTGCAGGGAAGGCCATTCCCTGTTCGAGTTGTTGCCTTATTATGAAAACTGGTTTGACCGGTCTTGTCCTTTTGATGTGAGCCGCCGCAACGCGCTGATTAAGTTATCGGATTGAGTACACGGAAACGCAAGCCTCACTGGCATCAAGCACATAGAATCTCTTCTCGGCATCTACATCCTCGACAATTAGCCCCGTACAGGCAAACCCCCTTTTCGCCATCGGAAACCAATAATATTCCTCAAGTCTTCCGTTGTTATTTAAATAAATAATGATTAAGCGCTGGCCAGCGGTGCTGTCTATTAAATAGAGTCCTCGATTTGTTGCGCACGCCGCGTGGGCTATGTATGCATAAAACGGTTGAGATGAGGTTTGGGTTCTCTCTAAATCGTTTTGCTTGTTGTAGCTTTCCTTTCGATCAGTAATTTCGGTGCGAAAATGGTATTCAGCGAGAGAGGTTCCGTTCAATGAATATCTTCTGACGATCGGAAAGCACCTGAAGACAACCCAGAGCTCCCCGCTTGGCTTGATCGCGAGAATCGCTTGGTTCAGCCACGGGAAATCATGCGGATTTACCTCTAGGGGGCTACCGAAAGAACCCACGCGGCGACCTTTGAAATCAAGTATATCGACCAACTGCTCGTTATTAGCTGCGCCCGGCTCCTTAATCAAGAAAGGCGTCGCATAGATACGATCCTTGAAGGCCGCGAAATCGGTATACCCGCGAAATGCTTTAAAGCCGTCCAAGTACTGTCCAGTCATACTGAAGAACTGGAAACGCATGTTCCCCGCTTCGCGGACAATGATCCGGTCATTGTCGAAAGCTATTGACGCGGGTCTAAGCAAATCTCCCGGACCTTGTCCGCTCCGGCCGAATCTCCTCATGAACTTACCCGTTCTATCGAATAGATAGAGTTCATTATTGACCATATCCGAGATACATAGCTGATGGTCCGATACAGCGGTGATAGCTTCTGGTTGAGAAAGAAACGGATCGCTCTGCGCCTCAGGGAATTGGAGATCGAGCTTGAGTTCTATCGCTCCCGGCGGCAGCCCGATCACACTCATGTCAGGGATCCTATTCTGAGAGAGGAGATACGGCCCGATGATGCCGGCCTTGGCAATAAACCGGCTCGAGCCAACTAACATGACAACGAGGTATAAACCAACTCTAATCCTGTTTTTCATCGGGATCCCCATTCGCCAATTCTAAGCAGTTTCTAAGAAAATCTCCAGGAATGTCTTTCTCGCCGAGAATCTTAAGGATCTTGGTGGTTCGGTCGACTAGAAAGGCAATGCCATTAATAGAATCTCCACCAAATGAAAACACCAGTTCCTCCCACTTCTGCGCAAGCCGGTCGTCGGCGGCTTCAATTGTGAAATCGAGCCTCAGTTGGGAAGACAAATTGATGATGTCTTCTTCAGTAAAATCCGTATTGACAAGTAGGTGAACTTCGATATTCCCGCTTCCTTCTGTGTGAATTCGTTTCAACTGAGTCACGAAGGCGCCGCTTCCACATCCCTCGCATATAGTCCTAAACATCACGATAAGCTGGTAATCTCTTGGGTTAGCCCGGATCTTCAGGGCAAGGGGGCCGAACCAATCGTACTCATCTAAGATATGACCTTCAGGCGGGATGAACATCTCCGTTTTGAAGTCAATTCTATTGAGCAGTCGCCGCAGGTTATTCCTTAGTGAGCCTGAGAAGGTCGCCTGACTCGTTCCAGAGGCGACACGTCTTCCGTGCGGATCATAGACCGAAAAGAACCCGAATTTCGGGACGCCAAAGAGGTCCCTCAAGCTGCCGTTTTCATCCGGGATCATGACGATGCTATGGCCCCGTGACAATTCCGCGACGGAAGCCAGATTATCGCCAATAATGATGATGTTAATCCTTCTGTTGAATTCGGATGCTATGCTGGAATAGAGCAGTTCATCGCTTCTTCTGTCCGGACCCAAGAATTGAATGAACGAGTATTTTCTTCTTAGAAGGGCACGGTTAACCTTCCTGCCGTTGATATCCTGAGCGCGGAAATCGGGCAGGTCACCCGCGCTGATTGTGGAGATAGATCTATCTTCGGATTTTCTGCAGGCGCCGGTTGGGGGGAGGCTAATAATAACAACGGCGAGAATGCCGATGAGCCGGTGTTCAAATGGCAAAACTCACCCCTCTATATCGGAGCTGCGATCTCGTTTAACTCCGTTATTCGTCTTTGTGCAGACTCGTCGCCGTGATGAGCAGCGCGGCTCTTGCTGTTCTTGAACCGCTTTTGTTTATGCTCGATGCTATTGACCGTATGGATAGCAGCGAAATAATCCTTGTGGGCACCCCCCATGATACCAGCCTTGGTCGCGGCAGTAGAACAGGCACGGGCTGATCCAGACAATCTCGTCACCTTGGCAGCCGCACCAACCGTCGCATCCGTCAAGTACGCAATTCCAGTTCAATTCGCCCTCTAGCAGAAATGCCGTACAGAGCAGACTGAGTGCGACTACTGAAGCTAAAACCAACCTCTTTTTCATCTGTCCCCCCTTGGTTACGTCTGTGGATTCTTTTGACACGACATTAAGGGAACATCCGCCGTTATCGGGATATCGCGTGACCTCTACCTCCTTTCTATACAGATCATTGCGGGATTCTGCCGTATTTCGCAAAAGGACAATGACGCGCAAGGTGATACCCTCTCAATGCCTTTCCCCTTGCTATAACAGAAGTCTACTCGAAAAAAAAAAGCGTTTGTCAAGTCTTTTCGGGCCAAGAGGTATCCCCCGCTTCTTGAATAATGACATCCGCCGGTAAAGGGTAGTTCAGGGTTTTTTGCTTGACTTAGAATAATGCCAATAAGACAATGGGCCGGCGATGGCCGAGATGAGGCTCAACAAGTTCCTGGCGCATGCCGGGGTGTGCTCCCGGCGGGAGGCCGACCGGTGGATCGCCGAGGGGCGGGTCAGCGTCAACGGCCGGGTCGTCATGGAGCTCGGCGAGAAGATCGATCCGGACGGGGACAAGGTCGCCGTCAACGGCCAGCCGGTGCGGTGCGCCGGGGAGCGGCCGGCTTATATTCTGATGAACAAGCCGGCCGGCCGCGTCGTCAGCGTCAAGGACCCGTTCGGCCGGCCGACCGTCCTCGACCTCCTTGGGCATCTCCCGGTCCGGGTCTATCCGGTCGGACGGCTCGACCAGGACACCGAGGGGGCGCTTCTCCTCACGAACGACGGCGAGCTCGCGCTCAAGCTGACCCACCCGCGCTACGGCATCGGCAAGACTTACGAGGTCCGGATCGAGGGCGAGCCGGCCGAGACCGACCTGGACAAGGTCCGCGGCGGCCTCTTCCTCGAAGGCCGCCGCACGGCCCCGGCCCGGGTCCGGGTCCTCCGGCGCGGCCGCGGCTGGGCCCTGCTTGAGGTCGAGATCCACGAGGGCCGGAAACGGGAGATCCGCAAGCTCTTCGAGGCCGTCGGCTTCCCGGTCGCGCATCTCAGGCGCGTCAAGTTCGCCGGGCTGACCCTCGAGGGCTTAAAGCCAGGGGAGTGGCGCTACCTTAATAAGAAAGAGATCGAGCGGCTCCGGGCGCTCGTCGCCAAAAGCCCTCGGGGCTAAGCCCGGGGAAGCCCCCTGAACCTGGGGATCAAGCGGGCATTGACGATTTGGGGCCTTCGCCCTTGTCTTCGGGGCCGCCGAAGGCCTTGAGCCCCTTGGCCAGCCGCTGGAGCTCGCGGTCGACCAGGCCGTGGACCGTGCCGTCGGGGAATTCGCCGGCCGCGTCCGCCTCGCCCGCCTCGATGCCTGTCAGGATCTCAATGCCCTGGTCGATCGTCTTGACCGGGTAGACGTGGAACTTGCCCTCTTGAACCGCCGCGACGACGTCGGCGCGGAGCATGAGGTTCGGGACGTTCTGGTGGGGAATGAGGACGCCCTGGGTGCCGGTCAGCCCCTTGGCCCGGCAGACCTCGAAGAAGCCCTCGATCTTCTCGTTGACGCCGCCGATCGGCTGGATCTCGCCTTTCTGATTGAGCGACCCGGTGACGGCGAGGTCCTGGCGCAGCGGCAGGTCGGCCAGGCTCGAGAGGATGGCGTAGACCTCGGTCGACGAGGCGCTGTCGCCGTCGACGCCGCCGTAGGACTGCTCGAAGGCCAGGGACGCGGTCAGGGACATCGGCCGCTTGGTGGCGTACTTGCCGCGCAAGTACCCGCCCAGGATGAGGACGCCCTTGTTGTGGGTCGGGCCGCTCAGGTCGGCCTCGCGCTCGATGTTGATGACCCCGCCCCGGCCCATGGCCGTCCGGGCGGTGATGCGGGTCGGCTTGCCGAACATGAACTGGCCCATGTCGTAGACCGACAGGCCGTTGACCTGACCGACGACCGCCCCCTGGGTGTCGATGAGGATCGTCCCCTCCTCGATCATCTCCTGGATCTTGTCTTCGATCAGCGAGACCCGCTCGAACCGCTCGGTGATGGCCTTCTCGATGTCCTCCCGCCCGACGGCCGGGCGCTTGGCCTTCGTCGCCCAGTAGCTCGACTCGCGGATGACGTCGGCGATGATGTGGAACCGGGTCGAGAGCTTCTTCTGCCGGCCGGCGATGCGGGTCGAGTACTCGATCAGGGCGCCGATGCCCTCCTTGTCGAGCGGCAGGAGGTTGTCGTCGAGGCAGATCTTGCGGATGAACCGGGCATAGTCCATGAAGGACGTCTCGTTCTTGGCCATCTCCGAGTCGAACTCGGCCTTGATCTTGAAGATCTTCTTGAAGTCCTCGTCCATGAAATAGAGCAGGTTGTAGATGGAGGTGTCGCCGATCATGATGACCTTGACGTCGGCCTTGATCGGCTCCGGCTTGAGCCGGGCGCTGGAGAACAGGTACATCTGGAGGTAGTTCTGGATCTCGAAGACCTGGTTGCGCAGGGTCCGCTTGAGCGTCGCCCAGACGCCGGGCTCGACCAGGGCGTCGAGGGCGTTGACGACGAGGTAGCCGCCGTTGGCTTTCAGGAAGGAGCCGGCCTTGATCATGGTGAAGTCGGTCTGGCTGACGCCGACGCGGGTCAGCGTCGACTCGATCGAGCCGAAGAGGTTGACGTAGTTGGGGTTGGTCTCCATGACCACGGGCGCGCCCTTCTGGTCTGAGTTGTCGACCATGAGGTTGACCCGGTACTCCTGGAAGTCCTCCGGGGGCTCCTTCTCGTCCTTCTTCTGCGTCTTGAAGGCCTCGAGGGACTTGACCAGGGCCTTCTCGACCTCGTCGAGGTAGGCGCCGATCTTGAGATAGGCGAATTTCGCCCGGACCTCGGCGATGACGCCCTTGATGATCGGCGTGATGGACTCCTCGTCCCAGGCGTGGAGCAGGCTCCGCGTCTCCTCGTCGATCTCCTTGAGGCGCTCGAAGATGTCCTCGAGCTTGGAGGTCAGCTTCTCGTACTTGGCCCGCAGCGCCTCGAGCGTCTCCTTGGCGAACTTCTTCTCCTTGACCAGGGCCTCGAGCCGGGGGAAGGGGATGGGCTGGCCCTCGATGACGGGGATGAGATCGGGGCGGCTGAACAGGCCCATCTGGACCTGGATGACCGAGAACCCCTGCGCGGCGACCTCGTCTTCGAAGGCCTGGAGGATGTCCCGCTGCTTCTTCTGCTGCGTCTCGACGAGGCCGTCGCGCCTCTCGGTGTAATAGGGGCTCTTCAGGAGCTGGGGGATGTTGGCCTTCAGCGCGTCGATCAGCTTGGCCATGGCCTCGACGAAGGCCTTGCCCCGGCCGGCCGGGAGCATGATCAGGACCGGCTCGTCGGGGTACTTGAAGTTGTTGACATAGAGGATGTCGTCCGGGGTCTTGTCGCCCTTCTCGAGCTGGTCGAGCAGCTGGGTGACCGTCGTCGTCCGACCGGTGCCGACCATCCCGGTGATGAAGATGTTGTAGCCGAGGCTCTTGATGTCGAGCCCCGTCTGGATGGCCCGCAGGGCCCGCTCCTGGCCGATGATCTCCACGCAGGGCTCGGCCTCCGCGCTCGATCCGACGGGGATGAGGTCGGGGCAGCAGGTCCAGCGGAGCTCGTCGGGGGCCAGCTCCTCGAATCGGGTCTTCGTTCTCATCGGCGCCTCCGGTGCTGTGCGGTTCGGTGCGGGAGCGTTCCCAAACTATCACAATCCCCGGGCTTCCTCAACTGCGCCCGGGCGTCCCGAGCGTGCAAAACGCCCCGTTCTTTGCTAGAATAGGCCCCGACGCACCGGCGAAGGAGACGGCCATGAAAATCTATCAGGGAAAGCTCCAGGCCAAGGGGCTCAAGATCGCGATCGTCGTCAGCCGCTTCAACAGCTTCATCTCGGAGCGGCTTCTCGAGGGGGCCCTGGAGGCCCTCCAGAAGATGGGCGCGGTCGAGACCGACCTCGCCGTCTACAAGGTCCCCGGCTCGTTCGAGGTGCCCCTCCTGGCCAAGAAGATCGCCCGGGCCAAGTCCGCCGACGGCATCCTCTGCATCGGCGCCCTCATCCGAGGCGACACGCCGCACTTCGATTACCTCAGCGCCGAGGTGACGAAGGGTTTGGCCCAGATCGCCATGGAGGACGGCGTCCCGGTCGCCTTCGGCATCCTGACCGTCGACACCGTCGAGCAGGGCATCGAGCGGGCCGGGACGAAGGCCGGCAACAAGGGCTACGACGCCGCCTTTTCCCTCGTCGAGACGCTGAACGTGATCAAGGAGGCGGGCCTGCGCTAGGAGGCCCGCGGCCGGCATCATGGGAAAGCGCCGTCAGGCGAGGGAGTGCGCCCTCCAGGTCCTCTTCCAGCTCGAGTTTCCCTCCGGGGACCCCCGCGAGGTCCTCAAATCCTACTGGGCCGGCCGGAAGGCCTCGCGGGAAGCGCGCGAGTACGGCACCTGGATCGTGGAGCGCATCCTCGAGAACGGCGCGGCGATCGACCGGCGGATCGAGGCGGTCTCGACGAACTGGCGCCTGGCCCGGATGGCCGTTATCGACCGGAACATCCTCCGGATCGCCGTGGCCGAGCTCCTCTATGAGCCGACGCTCGTCCCGGCCATCGTCATGAACGAGGCGATCGAGATCGCCAAGCGCTACAGCGGCGAGGGGTCGGCCGTGTTCGTCAACGGCGTCCTCGACGCGGTCGTCCGGAAGCTCGCTGAGACCGCCCCGCGGCCGGACGCGAAGATCGCCCGGGAAGGTGAGCATGAGCCCCAAGACTGAACCCGCCGAGCTCGACCAGGACGTGGCCCGCCGCGACAAGCTGCGCAAGCTCGCGGCCGCCGGCGTCCCGATCTTCCCGTACACGGCGTCCGGCACCCACTCGGTCAAGGAGGCCGTCGACGCCTTCTCCGGCCTCACGGCCGCCGAGCTCGAGGCCCAGGCCCGGAAGGTCGTCGTCCGCGGCCGCATCCTGTCCATCCGCAAGATGGGCCGGGCGACCTTTTTCCATGTCTCGGACGGCCGGACCAAGCTCCAGGCCTACATCCGCGAGGACCAGGCCGGCCCCGAGGCCTACGAGCGCTTCGGCCTCCTCGACCTCGGCGACCTCGTCGCCGTCGCCGGCACGCTGTTCAAGACGCGCACCGGCGAGCTGACCGTCCTCTGCGACGAAGTCAAATTCCTGGCCAAGTGCCTCCACCCGCTCCCGGAGAAATGGCACGGCCTCCAGGATGTCGAGCTCCGCTACCGCCAGCGCTACCTCGACCTGATCATGAGCCCCGAGGTCGGCGAGGTCTTCCGGCTGCGCAGCGCCATCGTCGCCTACATCCGGCGCTTCTTCGACGGCCGGGGCTACATCGAGGTCGAGACGCCCATGATGCACCCCGTCCCCGGGGGCGCGCTGGCCCGGCCGTTCAAGACCCACCACAACGCCCTCGACATGGACCTCTACCTGCGCATCGCGCCCGAGCTCTACCTCAAGCGGCTCACCGTCGGCGGCCTGGACAAGGTCTACGAGATCAACCGCTCCTTCCGCAACGAGGGCCTCGACGCCCAGCACAACCCCGAGTTCACCATGCTCGAGTTCTACGAGGCCTACAAGGACTACTTCGACATGATGGACATGACCGAGGAGCTGCTGAACGGCCTGGCCCGGACGCTCCGCGGGGGCGAGGCGGTCCCTTACGGCGAGCACACGATCTCCTTCAAGCGGCCGTTCAAGAGGCTGAAGTTCCTCGAGGCCTGCATCGAGCACAGCGGCCTGGCCCCCAGCCGGTTCGAGGACCGGCCCGGCCTCATCGCCTTCGCCGAGGGCCTGGCGCCAGAGAAGAAGCCGCTGACCTACGGCAAGGCCCTGGACGTCGTCTTCGACCGGTTCGTCAAGGACCGCATCGTCCAGCCGACCTTCATCACCAACCCGCCCCGGGAGATCTCGCCGCTGGCCAAGACCTCGCGCGACAACCCGGAGGAGTCCGAGCGCTTCGAGCTCCTCATCGCCGGCATGGAGGTCGCCAACGCCTTCTCGGAGCTGACCGACCCGCTCGAGCAGCGGGCCCGCTTCGAGGAGCAGGCCGCGGAGAGGCGCAAGGGCGACGAGGAATCGCATCCCGTCGACATGGACTATGTCGAGGCCCTCGAATACGGCCTGCCGCCGACGGGCGGGGAGGGCATCGGGATCGACCGGCTGACGATGGTCCTGGCCGACCGGCGGTCGATCCGCGAGGTCATCCTCTTCCCCCTGCTGAGGCCGAGATAGCATGACCTTCGAGCTGTTCGTCGCCCGCCGCTACCTCACTGCGCGGAGGAAGCAGGCCTTCATCTCGGTCATCACCACGATCTCCGTCGCCGGCATCGCCATCGGCGTCGCCGCGCTGGTCATCGCCATCGCCCTGATCACCGGCTTCCAGGGCGACGTCCAGGACAAGATCCTCGGCGCCACGTCCCACATCATGGTCTCCGACCTCGGCGGTCAGGGCCTGGCCGATTACGAAGCCCTGGCCGAGAGGATCCGGGCGCTGCCCGGGGTCGAATCGGCCACGCCCGTCGTCTACAACACGGTCCTCATCACCGGGATCGGCGAGAGCTCGGGGGCCCTGGTCAAGGGCATCGATTTCGACCGGGAGCGGCTGGGCTCGCCCTGGCTCCAGCGCCTCGAGGCGGGGGCGATCCCCGCGGCCGGCGGGACGCGCGAGGGCCTTCTCCTCGGCCGGGAGCTGGCCCTGCGGATCGGCGCCCAGGTGGGCGACATCGTCGATGTCGTCACCGCCTCCTCGACCCTGTCGCCGCTCGGGCTCCTGCCCAAGCGCAAGAGGTTCCTGGTCTCCGGGATCTTCAACACGGGCCTCTACGAGTTCGACAACGCGACCGCCCTCGCGGCCATCGGGGTCGCCCAGAAGCTCTTCGGCCTCGAGGGGCGGGCCAGCTACATCCAGGTCAAGCTCGCGGACATCTTCGCCGCGCCGGAGGTCGGCGAGAGGATCAAGGCCGTGCTGCCGGCGGCCGTCTACATCACGACCTGGATGGACCTCAACAAATCGCTCTTCTCCGCCCTGAAGCTGGAGAAGAACATCATGTTCCTGACCATCACCCTGATCGTCATCGTGGCGGCGCTGAACATCATCGCCACGCTGATCCTCATGGTCATGGAGAAGACCCGGGACATCGGCCTGCTCATGGCCATGGGGGCGACGCCCCGGATGGTCAACCGGATCTTCTTCCTCCAGGGCGCCCTCATCGGCGTCATCGGCACGGCCCTCGGCGTCGGCCTCGGCCTGGGCTGGTGCGCCCTGGCCAACACGTTCGAGCTCATCAAGATCCCCGTCGACATCTACCAGATCTCCTACGTCCCCTTCCGGATGCGGGCCCTCGATCTCCTGGCCATCATCGGCGTGACGCTCCTCATCAGCTTCGTCTCGACCCTGTTCCCGGCCCGCCGGGCGGCCAAGATCGATCCCGTCGTGGCGCTGAAATATGAGTGACCTCGACCCCGTCCTCGTCGCCGCGGGTTTGGGCAAGACCTACCCCTTGCCCAAGGGCGAGCTCCGCGTCTTCGAGGGCCTCGACTTCGCCCTGGGGCGGGGGGAGCTCGTCGCGGTCATGGGGGCCTCGGGGGTGGGCAAGACGACGCTGCTCAACCTCCTCGGCGGCCTCGACCGGCCCACCGAGGGGCGGATCCTCCTCGACGGCGCCGACCTCTTCGCCGGCAGCGACAGCCAGGTGGCCGCCGTGCGCAACCGCAAGATCGGCTTCGTCTTCCAGGTCTATCACCTCCTGCCCGAGTTCACCTCGGTCGAGAACATCGCCTTCCCGCTGCTCATCGCCGGGGAGACCCGGCGGGAGGCCTTCGTCCGGGCCCGCCGCATGCTGGCCGAGGTCGGCCTCGAGGACAAGGCCGAGTCCCGCCCCGGCCAGCTCTCCGGCGGCGAGCAGCAGCGCGTGGCCATCGCCCGGGCCCTGATCGCCTCGCCGCGGCTGCTTCTGGCCGACGAGCCGACGGGCAACCTCGACTGGCGGACGGGGGAGAAGGTCCTCCGCCTCGTCCTCGACCTTCACCAGAGCAAGGGGCTGTCGTCGATCCTGGTCACCCACAACGAGAAGATCGCCCGCTACTGCGACAAGGTCTACGAGATGGCCGCCGGGACGATGAAACTCCTGGCCTCCCCCGGAAGTTAGAAGGGGAGAGAGGCGCGTCCGGCCCCTCACCCGGGGCGGGCGCTTTGACCGGGCCGGCCCGATATGGTATATGTATGTGGATATCTGAGATGAAAAAGCTCGTTCTCCTCTTCCTGCTCCTGTGCCTGCCGGCCCTCCTGGCCGCCCAGGAGATCGTCGAGAAGATCGACATCGTCGGCAACGACCGGGTGACGCCGGAGACGATCCTCTATTACCTTTCGGTCCGCCAGGGGGATGTCTACCACGCCGAACAGATCCGCCGGGACTTCCGGGTCCTCTGGTCGACCGGCTTCTTCGCCGACATCAAGTTCGAGGAGCTCGCCGGGACGCGCGGGCGGATCGTCCGGATCACGGTCCAGGAGAACCCCGTCGTCCGCGCCGTCTCGTACAAGACCGGCAAGAAGGTCAAGGAGAACGACATCGTCAACAAGCTGAAGGAGAAGGACCGGGCCATCCTGCCCTATTCTTACTTCAGCCCGCACAAGATCCAGCTCATCAAGGAGACCATCACCGACCTCCTCTACGAGAAGGGCCTGCTGGCCTCGGCGATCGAGACGGAGGCCGTCAAGACCGGCAAGAACGAGGTCGACGTCGTCATCCGGATCGACGAGGGCCCCAAGGTCCGCGTCGGCGACGTCGTCTTCGACGGCGCGGCCAAGATCCCGGTGAGCACCCTCAAGTGGTCGCTCAAGGACAACCGGCCGCACACCCTGTTCAACTGGATCGCCAGCAAGGACGTCTACAAGGAGAACAAGCTGGCCGACGCGACCGCCGCGATCAAGAAGAAGTACCAGGAGCTCGGCTACATGGAAGCCGCGGTCGGCGAGCCGAAGACCGAGACCTTCGAGCGCCGGACGGTCCTGTTCAAGACGCAGAAGATGATGCGGCTCGTCTTCCCGGTGACGCCCGGCTACCTCTACCGCACCGGCGAGATCAAGATCGAGGGCAGCAAGTCCCTCAACGTCAAGGCCATCCGGACCCTGGTCAAGCTCAAGACCGGCGAGATCTACAGCACCAAGGACCGGGAGAAGACCGTCGACGACATCTCCGAGGCCTTCCGGGACATGGGCTTCGTCTACTGCCAGATCGTCCCCGTCGAGAACCTCGACCCCAAGAACAAGATCGTCAACGTCGCCTTCAACATCGCCGAAGGGGAGATGGCCTTCCTCAACCGCCTGGAGTTCCGCGGCAACACCTACACCAAGGACAAGGTCATCCGGCGGGAGATGATCCTCCGCGAGGGCGACCGCTTCGGCATGACCATGTTCAAGAACAGCATCCTCCGGGTCAAGCAGCTCGGCCTGGTCGACCTCGACAAGGACCCCGACATCAAGCCCGACCCGGAAGACCCGACGAAGATGAACGTGGTCGTCAACGTCAAGGAGCTGCAGCGGAACAACATCCAGTTCACCGCCGGCTACAGCGGCTACGAGGGGACCTTCGTGGCCTTCACCTATTCGACGGTCAATTTCCTCGGCGCCGGCGAGACGCTCGAGCTCAGCGCCCAGCAGGGCAAGCTGGTCAAGAACTACTCCTTCGGCTTCTCCGAGCCGTACCTCTTCGACAAGCCCATCACGGCCGGCTTCAACATCTACAAGAGGGACCTGCACTATCCCTGGTTCTGGCGCAAGGGCGCGGGCATCGACCTGACGACGGGGCTGCGGCTCTTCGAGATGTGGCGGGCCAACCTGGTCTACACCTTCGAGAAGGTCGAGATGACCGTTTCCGGCAGCTCGGAATACTCGCTGCCCACGACCTACTACCAGTACTACAGCAACCAGAAGTACGACATCAGCTCGGTCACGCCGATGCTCTGGCGGTCGACGATCGACAGCCCGCTCACGCCGACCCGCGGGACGATGTACTCGCTCAGCGCCAAGTACGCCTTCAATTTTCTCGGCGGCGACGTCTTTCTGCTCAAGCCCAACATCGAGTTCACGCGCTATCAGCCGGTCATCGGCCGGGGCCCCAAGGCCCACGTCTTCGGCATCCACGCCCAGTACGGGTTCATCAAGGCCCTCAAGGGCTCGCAGATCCCCTACTGGGAGAGGTTCTTCCTCGGCGGCGAGCGGTCCATCCGCGGCTACGAGGTCTACACGATCGGCCCGCTCGACGAGAACGGCTACAACATCGGCGGCGAGAAGCAGTTCGTCTTCAACGCCGAGTACATCATCCCCGTCGGCGGCCCGCTCTACGCCATCTTCTTCTACGACACCGGCAACGCCATCCCCTACGGGGACAAGCTCGACCTCAAGAACATGTATTCCTCGCTCGGCCTCGAGGCCCGGCTCTTCATCCCGGCCCTGCGGGTGCCGTTCCGGCTCATCTTCTCCTACAACAACAAGAAGATCTATTCGACCGACTCGGACTTCGCGTTCCGGTTCGCCGTCGGCACGACGTTCTAGGGAGGTTCCGCCCATGAGACATCGCGTTCCCGTCCTCATCGCCCTTCTCGCCGCGGCCGCGGCCGGTCTGGCCGGCCTCGCGGCCGCCCAGGAAGGGGGCAAGCTGGGGATGATCAATTCCCAGGAGATCCTCGACAAGTCCGCCGAAGGCAAGCGGGCCCTGGCCCAGCTCCAGGCGGCGGACAAGAAGTACACCGACCAGGTCACCCAGCTCGACGACCAGATCAAGCAGCTCCAGAACCGCCTGACCTCGCAGCGCCTGACGCTGACGCCCGACGCGGCCGCCGGGATCCAGGCCGACATTCAGAGGAAGCAGACCGACCGCCAGCGGGCGGCCGAGGACGCGACCGCGGCCATGCGGCAGCTCCAGTCGACGACCCTCGAGAAGCTCCAGGCCGACCTCCTGCCGATCATCGAGCAGGTCCGCAAGGACATGGGCTTCGATGTCATGTTCGACGTGACCAAGGGCGGGGTCATCTACGCCAATCCGGCCATCGACGTCACGGCCGAGATCATCAAGCGCTACGACGCCCTCAAAGCGCCGGCCCCGCCGGTCAAGAAGTGAGCGGGGAGGGCCGTGCCTTGGTGCCCATCGAGCAGATCCTCAAGGTCCTGCCGCACCGGTTCCCCTTCCTGCTCATCGACCGCGTGGTGGACATGGTGCCGCAGAAGATCATCGTCGCCCTGAAGAACGTGACCTGCAACGAGCAGTTCTTCCAGGGGCATTTCCCCGAGTGGAAGATCATGCCGGGGGTGCTCATCGTCGAGGCCATGGCCCAGGCCGGCGCGGTCCTGCTCTTCGCCTCGGCCGCCGACCCGGCCAAGGACTTCCCCGTCCTGAGCAAGGTCGACCGGGCCAAGTTCAAGCGCATGGTCGTCCCGGGAGACCAGCTCCGGCTCGAGGTCCAGTGGTTCCGGATGAAGGGGCGGATCTGTCAGATGAAGGCCAAGGCCTTCGTCGACGGGGAGGTGGCCGCCGAAGCGGACATCACGGCCACGATCCTCAGCCTCGAGGACCTCGGCGGCCCCCGCCGCGAGGTCTGACGCTACTTGACGACCTTGACCAGCCGGCCCGCGGCCGGCACGGCCGTGACATCCAGAGCGTTCCAGACGGCGAACTGCGGCCACGACTTTTCCGGCATGCCGGCCGCCTTGAAGATCGCCTGAAGGCTGTCCCGGCCGTTGGCCTTGACCAGGGCCAGGCGCTTGGGCGCGCGGTTGATCTTCGAGGCGTCGGCGAGGTCGCGGAAGGACGCGACGATCCTCTGGAAGTCCGGGGCGTATTTCGAGTACCCGTCGACCGCGCTCATGGCCTGAAAGGCGTAGACCCAGTCCCCCTTCTTCAAGCAGGACAGGCTCATCCGGATGGCCGCCGCGTCCTGCTGGGGGATCTGGTACGCCTGCTCGTAGCAGGCCAGGCCGTTGATCGTCGTCCGGTTCTCGCCGAGCAGCGTCCCGCCCGACTGGGTGATCTGGGCCGCCTGCTTCTTGGCGAACTCCTCGGCCGTGTCGGTCGTCTTCCCGCCCTGCATGATGACCCCGCCGTTCTGGTCGGCCGCCACGAGCACGACCTGCGCGGGCATGTTGTTGACCGTCCAGCCGCTCGGCACGGTGAACTGGAAGCGCAGGCCCGGATGGTAAAAAACGCCGTTCTCGACATAGCCCTGCCGGGGGTCGTCGCCGACGACGACGTTCTGGACCGTCTGGAGGTAGGCTTCGGGCCGCCGGGCGAGCTTCTGGTCCTCGGGCTTCAGCAGGGACTGGACGTGGGCGATGCGGTCGGCCGTCAGGGGATGGGTCGACAGGAAGCCGGGCAGGGAGTTGGTCTGGCCCGAGAGGTCGCCGAACTTCTGCAGCGAGGCGAAGGTCGCGGCCATGTCGGCGGGATTGAAGCCGGCGGCCCGACTGTAATCGACGCCGAGGCTGTCCGCCTGGTTCTCGTCGTCGCGGCTGAACTTGAGGAAGAGGACCTGGAGCCCGGTCCCGGCCAGTCCGGCGTACTGGGCGAACTTCTTGCTGATGACGCTGCCGACGACCAGGCCGAGCGTCGCGACCTGCTGCTTGCTCATTTGGCTCATGGAATGGCGGGCGTTGACGTGGCCGATCTCGTGGCCGAGGACGGCGGCCAGCTCGGCCTCGGAGTTCATCATGGCCAGGATGCCCCGGGTGACGTAGACCGCCCCGCCCGGCACGGCGAAGGCGTTGACGACCGGGCTGTCGAGCACGGTGAAGCGCCACGGGAGAGCCGGCCGCTGGCCCTTGGCCGCCAGGGCCGTCCCGAGCCGGCCGATATAGGCCTGCAGGGCCGCGTCGTCATAGACGCCGTAGGTCGCCGCGACCTCCGAGTCGGTCTGCTTGCCGAGCTCGATCTCCTGGCTCTCGGAGTAGAGCATGAACTCCTTCTTGCCTGTGACCGGGTTGACGGCGCAGGAGAGCGCCGCGAGACAAAGAAGGGCCAGCGCGAGGGGCTTCGTTCGGGTCATGGGGAACCTCCTGTCATTTCAGGACGAACAGGGCGTCGTCCAGTCCGGAATTGACGGTGACGGTCGCGATGGTCAGGCGCATGATCTCCTGGCCGCCCTGGAACGTCCGGAGAGAATGGTTGACCATCCAGCCGCCGACCGGCCGGTAATCGCCGAGCAGGGACTCGGTCTCGACGACGGCGCCCGTCACCGGGTCCAGGGACGTCGTCGCGGACTTATAGGGGAGGGACGTCACCGGGTCGATATAGATCGTGCTTTTGTGCCCGTCGGCCAGGGTCTGCTCGAGGACGAGGTAGTCCTTGCCGTCGAGCGTGGCCTTGGGCTTGAGGCCGTACGTGATGCCCAGCTTGCGGGGATCGAGGAGCGAATCGTTGCCCACGGCCTGGTGGGAAAAGTCCTTCGACAGGGCCTCCGCCATGGGCTCGTTGGCGAAGGTCCGCATGTCGGTCCCCCAGCCCCGCGTCCCGTCGTAGGCCTGGGTGAAGACCTGGCCCGAGGCGAGCGCGGAGAGATCGAGGTCGATGCGGAGCCTGTTGGGCTCTTTCTGGTAGACCGTCACCGGCAGGCTCCGGCCCATCTGGACGAGGTCGGCGGTCCCTTTGAGGGTGGTGTCCTTGATGGAGGCCAGGACTTTGCGGCCGCCCATGGCCTCGACGGTCTTGGCCAGAACGGCGAGCGCGTCCTTGCTGCTCTCGGCTGCCGCTGTCTGGCCGGGCGAAGGGCTCGCCGCGGCGAGAATGATGACAAGCGCTACGGCGGCCCAAGCCGGTCTTTTTTTCATCGGAACCTCCTCCTGACATTGAGGGCGACGGGGGAACATGACGGGACTATTCTAATGAAGGCCGGCGGTTTTGACAAACCCCTCGACCGACGGCCGGAAATCGGATCGTCGCGTGATCCCAGGGGGATGGGCTAGTCTCACCGTTCAGGCGGGCCTAGCCATAAGAAGCCTATGTAATGGAATGGGACATATAAAAATTGTCATAATCAACATAATACTTGACTTGAGAAATCATTTGATGATATAATAATTATGTCCAATATTAGAACATATTAGGACTCATTCGCGGACGACAATGAATCCTCAACTCGGCCTTATCGCCTGTTCGAGCTTCGACCGCGAGCTCCTCGCTCTTCGCTCGTCGCAGGAATTCCAGGACGTCCGCTTCCTCCCCCAGCCCGTTCGCTGCGACCTCTCCGAGGGCTCCTGGCCGGGCCTGGCCGAGGCCGTCGGGTCCTGCCGGGCCCAGGGTTGCCGGGTGGCGCTGGCCGGCGGGTACTGCCTGACGCGGCCGGCGAAGGACCTCGGGCTCGACCGCGGCGTCGGGCTCCATCAAAAGAGCCAGTGCTTCGAGTGGCTGGCCGACAAGGACATCCTGGACCGGTTCCTCCAAAGCGGCGCCCTGCCCGTCCTGCCCGGTTGGCTGGCCCGCTGGGAGGACCACCTCGAGGCGCTCTGGCCCGGCGACCCCAAGGCCGCGCAGGCCCACTTCCGCGAGCTGGCCACGCGGATCGTCCTGCTCGATACGGGTGTTCATCCGGGCCTGGACCGCGAGCTCAAGGCCTTCGCCAAGTTCGTCCGGCTGCCCGCCGAGGTCCATCCGGCGGGGCTGGATCTCCTGCGCCAGAACCTTCTCCGCGTCACCCTCGCCGCGAGGCTGGACGGCCTGGCCGAAGAGAGCGAAGGCCGGATGGCCGGCCTCCGCCAGCGCGTCTCCGACTTCTCCCGGATCGGACAGCTCCTCGCGGCCGTGACCGAGGTCAAGTCCCGGGAGGACGCAGAGGCCGGGGTCGTCGAGATCTTCCGTGTCCTTCTATCGCCCCGGGAGGTCCTCTTCCGGGCCGCGGCGGCCCTATCCGGCCGGCCGGGCCCGGAGGGCTCGCCCATCGACCGGATCGTCGCTCTCAACGCCGACTATGCCTGGACCAACGACCGGCAGAGCGTTTTTCTCAAGGTCGCCCACGGCCGCGAGCTCCTCGGTGTCGTCGAGCTCGGCGGGTTCGGCGGCCCGGAACGGCGGGACGATGACCTCGATCTGGCCCTGGCCTTGGCCCGGATCTCCGGGCTGGCGCTGGCCAACGTTCAGGCCCTCCGGGCCCTGGCCGCCGAACGCGAGAGGGCCGCGAGCGCCGAAGCGGAGCTGGCCGCCGGCGACGACAAGATGGCCCGCGTTTTCAGCTACCCGCTGGGGACCTACCGGACGACCCCGCAGGGACAGATCCTGGAGGCCGGGCCGACCCTCGTCCGCATGCTCGGCTACCCGGACCTCGTCGCGCTCAAGACGGTCAATTTCTGGGACCTCCACCACGATCCCCGGGACCGGACCGGCTGGCAGGCCACGCTCGATTCGAGCTCGGTCGTCGAGTTCCTGGAGACCCAGCTCCGGCGTAAGAACGGCACGGTGTTCTGGGCCAAGGACTCGTCCCAGGCGGCCCGGGACGGGCAGGGCAACATCCTCTACTACGACGGGGTCATCGAGGACATCTCGCGCAAGAAGCAGATCGAGGAGGAGCACGCCTGGGATGTCCGTCTGGAGAATGCGGTGAGCGCGGTCTCCCAGCGGCTGCTTTCGCCGACCCCGATCGAGGCCATGGCCGCGGCCGTCCTGGAGAACGCCCGGAGCCTGACCTTGAGCGCCACGGCCTTCATCGGCCGCGTCGATGAGCGGACGGGCCGGCTGGTCGTCGCCGCCATGACCCCGGACGCCGAGGCCCTGTTCGGCCAGCGCGGCGAGGAGGCCGGGCGGCTGCACGAGAGATCCGGGCTGTGGCGCTGGGTCCTCGAGAAGCAAAAGGCCGTCCTGACCAATATGACCAGCCTCGACCCGCGGTTCACCGGCATGCCGGAGTGGCACTTCCCGGTCCGCCAGCTCCTGGCCGTGCCGGCCGTGATGGCCGGTTCCATGGTCGGGCTCATCGTCGTCGCCAACGGCGAGAACCCCTATATCGAGAGGGACCTCAAGGCCGTCGAGCGCCTGGCCGGACTCTACGCGATCGCCGTCGAGCGGAACCGGACGGAGAGCGAGCTCCGGGAGCTCTCGCTCGTCGACGAGCTGACGAAGGCCTACAACCGCCGCGGCTTCATGGCCCTGGCCGAACAGCAGATCAAGGTCGCCCACCGGACGAAGAGGGAGATGGCCCTCTTCTACGCCGACCTGGACAACCTCAAGAGCATCAACGACGGCTTCGGCCACGAGGCCGGCGACGCGGCCCTCGTCGCCGCGGCCGAAGCCCTTCGGGAGGCCTTCCGGGATTCCGATATCATCGCCCGTATCGGCGGCGACGAGTTCGTTGCCCTGGCGATCGACGTCGGCGAGGGCAAGATCGCGTCCCTGGCCCGCCGGCTCCGCGAAAGGCTCCAGGTCCGCAACAGCCGGCCCGGCGCCGCCTTCCCCGTCTCGGTCAGCCTGGGCATCGCCCTCTACGACCCCGACAAGCCGGGATCGCTCCCGGACCTGCTGGCCCTTGCCGACAGGCGGATGTACTCGGACAAGACGTCGAAGAAGGGCGCGGCCGCCGTCGCCTGAGCCCGCCGGACCGGTCAGCTCCGCAACCCGTACTTGGCCAGCTTGTTGTAGAGCGTCGTCCGCGAGATCCCCAGGATCTTGGCCGTCTGGCGCAGGTTGCCCTTGGTCACCTTGAGCAGGTAGGCGATGTAGTCCTTCTCCAGGTCCTCGAGCGACGACAGATGGCCGGGGCCGCCGAAGGCGATGGCCCCCTGGGGCGGGATGTAGTCGCGGAGGTACTTGGGCAGGTTGGCGACGTCGATGAAGTCCTTCTTGCAGAGCATGGCCGCGCTCTCGAGGACGTTGGCCAGCTCGCGGACGTTGCCCGGCCAGCCGTACTTGAGGAAGAGCTTCTGGACCTCGCGCGAGACGCCGCGGAGGTCCTTGCCGAAGGCCTTGTTGGCGGCCTGCAGGAAGTGGCGGACGAGCAGGGGGATGTCCTCGAGCCGCTCCCGCAGCGGCGGGAGGTCGATGACGACCTTGTTCAGCCGGTGGAAGAGGTCCTCGCGGAAGGCCCCGGCCCGGACCCGCTCGGCCAGGTCCCGGTTGGTGGCGGCCAGGACGCGGACGTCGACCGTCGCGCTCTCGTTCGCCCCGAGCGGCCGGAACTCCCGGCTCTCCAGCACCCGGAGGAGCTTGGCCTGTACGGCCACCGGGATCTCGGCGATCTCGTCGAGGAAGATCGTCCCGCGGTCGGCCTCCTCGAACAGCCCGGGCTTGTCGCGGTCGGCCCCGGTGAAGGCGCCCTTGCGGTAGCCGAAGAGCTCGGATTCGAAGAGATTCTCCGGCACGGAGGCGCAGTCGCAGACGACGAGCGGCCGCTCGCCTTGCGGGCTCAGGCTGTGGACGGCCCGGGCGACGATCTCCTTGCCGGTCCCGGTCTCGCCGGTGATCAGGGCGCTCGAGAAGTACTTGGCGATGTTCTCGATGAGGCTGAAGATCTCGAGCATCGTCGGGTTGCGGCTGACCAGGCCCTGGAAGACGTACTTGCGCTCCAGCTTCTTCTCGAGGTGCAGCGTTTCGCGGCGGAGCTCGCTCTTGCGGGAGATCCGGCGCAGGACGTCGCGGAGGATGTCCCGCTCGAAAGGCTTGGGCACATAGTCCGTCGCCCCGGCGTGGATGATGTCGAGGACCGCGTCCCGGCCGAGGGGCGGGCCGCCGATGAGGACGTCGACGAGGGCGTCCGATCTCTTGATCTTCTTCAGCACCACGAGGCCCGCGGCGATCGAGTCCCCGGGATCGACCAGGACGACCCGGATCCCGTGCTCGCGGACGATGTCGACGGCGTCGTCGCCGAGCTGGGCGAAGAAGACGCTGGCGTCGACGCCGACGGGGGACCGTTTGACGGATTCGTAGAGCGAGAAATCGTCGGAGATGATCAGGAGGTTCGTCTGTGCGTCCATCGCGCCCCGCCCCTGTCTTTCGGCGGCGGCGCTATCTTATCATGAGCAAATCCCGGACACAACACGAAAATTGAGGGGACGGAAACGGGTCACATCAAGAAGGGGGCAAGCCTAAACGTTCAAACTCCTAAAAACAGAGGATAGCCAATTTCTGGGAAAGCTTAAGAGTTCAGTTTTGACCCCTTCCGGGACGCTTCCGTACCAGCGTGAAGCGGACCCGGTCGCGGACCTCCTCCTCGATGCGCACGACCTCGAACGCCGTCCGCTCGAGATACTTGACGTGGGCCCGGAGGTAGGCCAGGCCCTGGGCGCAGAGGAAGTCGAGCCAGTCGCCCGTGGCCGTCTCGTCCATGAGCTCGGGCGTCTCGTCGCTGAGGGTCGCCTGGGCCCGCGGCGTCAGCCGGTTCTCGGCCGGGCCCCGGCGCTTGGCGTAGATGTTGACGCCGTCCTCGACCTCGAGGGCGGCGAGATGGGGCGCCCAGCGGCCGGCCCAGCGCTCGTAGCGGTCGTAGAACTTGCGGTTCGAGGCGGCGATCCGGGCGTCGGCGTTGAGCTCGGCGGCGACGAGCTTCCGCAGGACCTCGCCGGCCTCGCGCTGCTCCGCGTAGATCGGCAGGCGCAGGGACCGGACGTAAGCGAACCAGCCCTTGGGGATCCAGTAGTCCCGGAACAGGTAGGGCGCGTAGTTCGAGAACGATTGGACCCACTCGTGCGACGGATAGCCATGAAGGTTGAGGACGATGTCCGGGAGCCAGCGGTCGTAGAGGCGCGGGCGGACGGCCGCTTCGGGCAGGAGCGGCTTCGCCCCGGTCTGGTAGCCCATGTCCACGCCGAGGGCCCCGTAACGGCCGGCGTGGAGGCTGTGGAACGGCTCGTTCTTCTGCATCTCGTAGGCGAGGGCGGCCCCGTCCGGGTTCTCCATCGGCTGGAAGACGAAATTGACCTTCTTCAGAGCTTCGGCGGCCCCGGGGTCGCGGGCCAGGAGCTCGGCGAAGCGGAGCAGGTAGTTGGTCGAGGCGACCTCGTTGGCGTGCTGGCGGGCGACGGCCTGGAGCGTCGGCTTGACTGTGATCAGGCGCGGCAGGGAGACCGCGGGCCCGAAAGGCCTGTAGATCTCGAGCACGGGGACCTCCCGGCCTTCGTAGGACCTCCCCCCGACATAGCCCCGGACGCCGGGGAAGGCCGAGAGGCGGCGGACGATCTCCGAGGCCATGTCCGGAGAAATGATGTCCTTCGTTGTCACCAAAGACGGGCCGGCCCAGGGCTCGGGCGCCGGAGCGGGGGGAGCGGCCGCCGCGGGCGCGGCGACCGCGAGCCGCTCGTCTTTTTCCCGGTCCTGGTTCTTCAGCCGGAGCGTGACGCCGTCGAGACGCGGGAACCGGAACGGGTCCTTGACCAGGCCGGCCTCGTAGAGCCCGCGCCAGGCCCCGAGGATGTCGATGACGGCGAGATAGTCCGCCTCCTTCTCCCACTCCGACTCGAAGACGACGTCGGCCACGCGCGCCGACCGGCCATCGTAAAGCAGCTCCATCGCCCGCATCGACTTCGGCTTGAGGGCCGGAAAGACGGATCTGCGCGAGACCTCTTCACGGTCTTTTTCCTTCCAGGTGATGACCGCCTGCGGGGCCGGGGCCGGCCAGTCCTCGAGCGCGGCCCGGACCGCGGCCGGACCGCCTTCGAGGGACGGGTGGAGGGAAGGGAAGACGTTGCCGGGCGCCGAGGACCGCGACGTGTCGGCCGCGGTCTCTTTGTCCTCGGGATCGAACCGGGTCAGCCCCCGGAGCAGGTCGAGCGTGTCGAAATAGATCTCGTCGTGGATCGCTTCGAGCGAGGAGATGACCTCCTCGTCGAGGCCGGTCCGGAAGTCCGGCTCGCTCGCCCGGAGGTCGACGAGCAGGCGCTTGAAATAGGGCTGCTTGGAGAAGGTCGGCTCGCCGCCCGTCTTCTTGCGGACGTGGCCGGCGACTGCCCGGAGGACGTCCTCCTGGTAGAAGGTCCAGAACTTCTCGAGGTCGGTCTCGAGCGCCTCGTCGCAGACGACCGTGCCGCCGGCGACGATGTGGAGCCAGCCCGTGGTCACCCGGGCCTGACCCCACTCCGGCAGGACGCCGGAGAGGGCGATCTCGCGCGTCCGCGGCGTGAAGCCGTCCTTGTAGATCACGGCGCCGCCGGCGTCGACCGCCTCGACCTCGTAGGTCGGCCCGCCCGGCGCCGCGGCCTCGAACGTGATCCGGTCGAGGCCGAGACCGAGCGCCCGGGCCAGGGGCTCGTCCACCGGGTAGAGCTCCTGGAGCCAGCGGTTCGGGTCGCCGTAGGTGCGCTGCGGCCGGCTGAAGTCCGGGCGCTCCTCCGTGAAGCGGATGACGAGGCCGGCGACCCCCCGGCCTATGAGGGCCGGCAGGACCCGTTCGAGGAGCCAGAAGTATCCCGGCTTGTAAGCGGACAGGACCTCGATCTCGGCGCTCGGGAAGCCGGCCCGGCCGAGGATCCCGAGGAAGTCCGAACGGACCTTGCCCCGCACGGCCGGCGATTCGCTGATCCCCAGGCTGACCTTGACGCCGCCGCCCTTGCCCGCGGCGTCGACCAGGGCGCGGAGCCGGCTCTCGAGCAGGGCCCGGGCATCGTCGACCTCCCAGGTGAAAGTCTTCGCCTTCTCGAAGACCGTCCGGCCCGCCTTCATCGATCCGGCTTCGACCGTGACGGGGGCGCTTCCGGCCGCGGCCGCGAGCGTCGCCCGCACGGCTTCCGCGAGACCGGCGTTCTCGTCGGGCAGGACGAGCTCGGCCCGGACCGACTCGATCTCCCGCCCTTTGATCTCGGCCGCGGCCTTGTCCGCGGCGGTCCGGATGAACGCCTCGGCCGCGCCCTTGCCGCCGGCGAGGAAGCGGTCGACGTCCTCGGCCAGGTCGGAGAGCTCGGCGCGGCCCTCTCCGGACTCGTCGAAATAGGGGAAGGTCCGGGCCAGGTAGGACAGCGTCTTTTCGAGGCCCGAGGGGTCCGCGGCCTGGACCGCGAGCGCCGCGGACCCGCCGAACGCCTTGGGCACGATCCTGAGCCACCCGGCGCCCGGCGGGAGGTCGCGGACCTTCAGCCGGCCGGTCTTGACCAGGTCCGAGGTGAGCGCGTTCGCGCCGAGGAGGACGGGCGCGGCGAGGGCCTTGCGGCTCTCGATCTCGCTGTCGAGCCGGACGACCGGGAAGGACGCGCCGGCCGTGCCGAGGATGAAGCGGGCCGCCAGCTCGGGCAGGGCCGCGGGCGCGAGGTCCTTGGGAACGACGATGGTCCCGTCGAGGCCGTCGGGGACGCCGTCGCGGTCCTGGTCGGCATAGATGCCCTTGGGCGAGACGAGGCCGAGGAGGTCGAAGTCCTTGCCTGCGGCCTCACCGCCCGGCCGCTCCTTGAAGGCGGGCGTGAGCAGCCGGCGCGACGCGCCGGCCCTCGGCAGAACGACCCTGGAGCGGCCTTCGCCGTAACGCAGCTCGAAGGTCAGGGCGGCGCAGGCGGGGTAGGTGAGGAGGGCCGTGCGGATCCCCCGGCTCTGGTCGCGGGCCAAGGCCGCCAGGGCGTCATCGGCCGTCCGGCGGTCCGCGTCGGACGCGAAATGGACCTCGACGGCCAGGTCCCGGATCTGTCCCTGATCGAGCGAGAGGGCCTGGAGCCCGTCGGAAACAGGGACGGCGCCCGGGAACTCGTAGACGGCCTCGCGGACAACAGTCTTCTGGAGCCTCACGCCCGCCGCCGCGAGGAAGGACTCGAGGTCCTTCTCGAGGCTCTCGTAGGTCGCCCCGGTCTCGCGCCCCCAGACCTCCCAGAAGTAGGGCCAGCGCAGGAAAAAGGCCCGGCCGGTCTTGAGCAGGGTGTCTTCGGAGCCGGCGACGCAGGCGACCGCCGTCTGGCCGGGACGGGAGAAGAGGAAGACGAGGCCCTGGTTCGGTCCGAGCGTCGCGGGCTCGCGGCGGCGCTCCTTGAGGGCCTCCCGGACGCGGGCCAGGCGTCCGCCCACCAGGATCTGGAGGGCCGGGGCCGGTCCCGAGGCGAGGTCCGATTCATGCCGGACCAGGCCGAATTCGACCGCGAGGCTCTCGAAATTGACCCTGGCGGCGATGTCGGCGGCCAGGGCCAGCTCGGCGGCCGTGGGCCTATCAGGGACGATGATGGCCACGGCGGGCTTCTCCGGGAAGCCGTCGCCGTCGAGATCGAGGACGGCCTGGCCGGGGGCGAAGAGCCTGGACAGGCTGTCGACGCCGGCCGCGCCGGGAAGGACGAGGGTCAGGGCGGCGAAGGCCGCGAGCAGCGCTTTTTTCATGGGCCTTACTCCCGCTTGGTATCGTCCGGATTCTATCACAATCGAGGCGAAGGCGGACCGGGACCGGGCGCGTCCCGGGCCCGGCGCGGGGCCGGCGGAACGCCCTGGGGCTAACCGGAAGAGGGGATTTTATCAACAACTTACACAAGATGTAGGGGTGTCGGGCGAGACCGGTAGCATCCCTAGTTTTTTTGCTTGACAAGCCCTTCCTTATCCGCTAGCATTGTTCCGTCCAAGCAGTAAGCGGGTCCCTTAAGATGTCCTATAAATTAAAGTACTTGTTTATTCTGTTCGTCGCGTTCTTTTTCTTCTGGGGGACCCCTGTCGAATTCGGGACCGAAGGCGCCTTTTTCCACGGCTTCATGATCCCCAAGCCGGTCATCACCGTCGGCCTGGGCACGAACCTCAAGGACATCCACATCCGGTCCTCCGCCGGGATGAAGATCTACGAGGTCGCCTCGGGCTACCGTCTCGTCTCCGAGGACGCCGACGAGATCCGGATCAAGGGCGGGGGCGAGAAGCTGACCGAGAAATACGTCATCCTTCTGGCCCACGCCAAGGAGCGCGAGGAGGCCGACCAGCTGGCGGCGAGCCTCAGCGCCAAGACCGGCGGCAAGGTCTCGGTCACGGAGGACCTCGAGGCCGACGCGCCGGGGATCTACGAGATCAAGCTGGGCGATTTCCTGACCCGGGGCGAAGCCCTGGCCAAGGTCGACGAGCTCAAGAGAGCCGGGCTGAAGGACGTCTGGATCGACCGCGAAGAAGTCGTCGCCGAACCGTCCCGGCCGATCTGGATGGTCCTCGACGACAAGCTCGTCTCGCTCAGCCGGGACTCCGACCTCTACTTCATCCCGGCCAACCCGCAGAGCTTCCTGACCCTCAACGGCCGGAGCTACCGCGGCTTCCTGACCATGGCCGGGACGCCTAAGGGCATCGTCGTCGTGAACCACGTCAACCTCGAGGACTACCTCAAGAGCGTCGTCCCCGGCGAGCTGTCGCCCGGCCAGTTCGGGGCCCTGGAGGCGCTCAAGGCCCAGGCCGTGGCCGCCCGGACCTACGCGCTCAAGAACCTGGGCGCGTTCAAGAGCCTCGGCTTCGACCTGGTCAACACCCCCCGCTCCCAGCTCTACCTCGGCATGCAGTCCGAGAGCTCGATGAGCACGCGGGCTGTCGAGGAGACCAAGGGCGTCGTCATGCGCTACCGGGGCGAGCTCATCAACGCCCTGTACACGAGCACCTGCGGCGGCCGGACCGAGGACGCCGAGAACGTTTTCTCCGGACGCCCCGTGCCGTACCTCAAGGGCGTCGATTGCAGCTACGAGAAACAGCCTGAGTGGAAGGTCGAGGCGCCGACGCCGGTCGCGCCCATCCTCATCGACGGGCGGAACGTCAACCTCGACGTCGCCCTCCTGCTCGGCCTGGGCATCGTGCCCATGGGCGCCGAGCCCCTCGACTTCCGCGCCGAGGCCACTTTCGACGAGGCCGTCGAGTGGATCAGGGACGCGCGGCGTCTGCTCGGCCTCAAGGAGCCCGGCTTCGTTCCCGGCCCGGCCGCGCTGAGCTTCGTCAGCCTGGCCCGGCTGCTCGTCGACGCCTTCTCCTGGAAGGACCGGATCGACCAGCTCCTGCTTCCCGGCGAGATCGACTTCATGCTCAAGGACCTGCCCGACGTCCAGGGCAGGGACCGGGGACCGCTGGCCCTCTGCTTCCAGTCCGGGCTCTTCCCCTCGTCGGTGCGGGCCGGCGAGATCCAGCAGCCCGTCACCCGGGCTGAGCTGGCCATGGCCCTGGCCCGCGTCGTCAGGGACTATAAGGACTTCTTCCAGACCGGGACGTTCCGGGGGGCGGGCCGGGGCACGATCGAGGTCGGGAAGGACTTCGAGCGCCGGACGCTGCACCTGTCCAACCATGTCCGGCTCCTCCGGACGATCGAGGGCGAGACGACCTTCGCCACCAAGCTGACCCTGCTCGGCGGGGAGAACGTCCGCTGGCTCGAGCGCGACGGCCAGGTCGCTTACCTCGAGGTCCTCTATCCTCCGAACTCGAACGTCCTCGACCGGTCCTCGCGGTTCAACAACTGGCAGATCCCGAAAAAGCGCCAGGAGCTGGAAGCCCGGATCGGACAGTCCTACCCGATCGGCCGGCTGGTCAATATCACCGTTACGGCCCGGGGAGATTCGGGCCGGGCGACGGAGATCGTCCTGAAAGGGACCGAGCAGAGCGCGACCGTGCGCGGCTTCCAGATCCGCGCCGTCCTGGGCCTCCGCGACACCCGGTTCGTCATCGACCGCGCTTACGACGAGCAGGGGAACGTCGCCGAGTTCTTCTTCTCGGGCCGCGGCTGGGGTCACGGCGTCGGGCTGTGCCAGGTCGGCGCCTACGGCATGGCCGTGGCCGGGGCCAAGTACCAGGACATCCTCAAGAAGTATTACAGCGGCATCAAGATCGACACGATCGACTAGCCCCCGGCCTGATCCTTCCACTCCACGAGCAAGGGCGAAGTCTCCTCCTCGGCTTTGCTCGGGAATCACCCCTAGCCCCCCGGTCCCCCCGGGAACCAGTCCCGACGGTTCCCCCGCTCTGCGGGACCCCTTCCGCTACGGGGGTCTTCGTGGTGATATCCCTCGCCGTCTCGGGGAGACTCAAATTATTGAAGAGGTCGAAGTCTCCGCCTCGCCTTTGTTCGGGGAGACTTCATTGATACATAAAGAGATGTGATATGATGGGCGGGCATCCGGAGGCGGCGTGTCGATCCGAGGCCGCTGGGGAAGGAGAAAAGACATGAAGACGACGAGAGCGCTCAATGCGGCGAAGACCGAGGCCCGGGAATACCAGACCGGCGCGTCGGGCATCTTCTTCACCGTCAAGGACGTCCTTTATGAGGGGCGGTCGAAGTTCCAGCGGATCGAGATCATCCGGAACAGGGATTACGGACGCGTGCTCCTTCTCGACGGGCTCGTCCAGACGACCGAGCGCGACGAGTTCTACTATCACGAGATGCTCGTCCATCCGGCCCTGGCGTCCCACGCCCGCCCGAAGAACGTCCTCATCATCGGCGGCGGCGACGGGGGAGCCCTGCGCGAAGTCCTCAAGCACCCGGTCAAGAAAGCCTGGCTCGTCGAGATCGACGGCCGGGTCATCGAGGCCTGCCGGGAGCACTTTCCCTGGCTTCGGACGACGTTCCGCGACCCGCGGGCCGAGCTCGTGGTCGAGGACGGCAACGTCTTCATCGACAAGGTCCGGGAGAAATTCGACGTCATCCTGGTCGATTCGTCCGACCCGGTCGGGCCGTCGACCGTCCTCCATCAGGAGGCCTTCTACCGGAAGCTCAAGTCGAAGCTCGCCCCTGGCGGGATCATCGCTTCCCAAGCGGGTTCGCTGATGCTTCACCTCGATTCCCACGCCCGCAAGAGCGTCTTTTTGAAGAAGATCTTCCGCCACTCGCCGCTCTATCTCGGCCCGGTGCCGACCTATCCCGTCGGCATGTGGTGTTACAACTTCCTTTCGGACACGGTCGATCCGGCCAAGGTCCGGACGCTCTACATCCCGGATGGGCTGAAGTACTTCAATCCCGACGTCTTCCGGGCTTCGTTCGCCCTGCCGAATTTTCTTGCGGAACGGCTGGCCTAGGCGAGGCCAAGCAGGGATCAGACGCCCAGGGTGCCGGCGGCGTGCCGTTTGCGCAGGGCGTCCAGCATGTCGGCGGTCATGGCGGCCAGATCGTAATCCGGCTTCCAATCCCACTCCGCGCGCGCGGCGCTGTCGTCGATCGAGGCCGGCCAGGAGTCGGCGATGGCCTGGCGGAAGTCGGGCTCGTAGCGGACCTCGAACGAGGGGATGTGCCTGCGGATCTCGGCGGCGAGCTCGCCGGCCGAGAAGCTCATGGCCGTGACATTGAAGCTCGAGTGGTGCTTCAACCGGGCGAAGTCCGCGTCCATGAGGTCGAGCGTGCACTTCAGGCAGTCGGGCATGTACATCATCGGCAGCCGGGTCGCTTCGCGGAGAAAGCAGGTGTAGCGGCCGTGCTTGACGGCTTCGTAGAAGATGGCGACGGCGTAATCGGTGGTGCCGCCGCCGGGCAGGGTCTGGTGGCTGATGATCCCGGGGTAGCGGCAGCCGCGGACGTCGAGGCCGTATTTAAGGACGTAGTAATCGCAGAGGAGCTCGCCGGCGACCTTGGTGACGCCGTAGATCGTCGTCGGGCCGAGGACGATGTCCTGGGGGGTCATCTCGCGCGGGGTGGTCGGGCCGAAGACGGCGATGGAGCTCGGGGAGAAGATGCGGACGAGACTGCGCGTCCGGCCGATCTCGAGGACGTTGTGGAGCCCGTTCATGTTGACGGCCCAGGCCTTCTGGGGGTTCTTCTCACCCGTGGCCGAGAGGAGCGCGGCCAGGTGATAGACGGTGTCGGCCCCGAACTTGACGATGAGGCCGTCGAGGGCGGCCTTGTCCGTGACGTCGACGAGCTCGAAGGGGCCGGCTTCGGCCAGGGCGGCGGGGGGGCGGACGACGTCGGTGACGAGGACGTTCTCGGCGCCGAACCGTTTCCGCAGCGCCTGGGCCAGCTCGGACCCGATCTGGCCCGCCGCGCCCGTCATCAGGATCCGCTTCATCTCTCTGGCCATGGGGTCGTCTCCGTTCGGGATATGGCGAAAAGAAGGTATCTTATAACACAGCGGCGCCGGGCAAGCAACCAGAAGGGGTCAGGCCCCAAATTCTTCAATTTTCGCCGGTCGGCAGGGGAGCCGGACGTCCGAGATTGAAGAATTTAGGGTTTGACCCCTTCTTCATCTTCCGCTAGAGTTAAAAGGCTCAGATGGCCAACGACCCACACCATCACCCCCAGGAGGCTCTTTCATGTCCATCGTCCTGACAGGGACCAATCTCGACGTCGAGACCGTCGTCAAGGTCGCCCGCGAGGGCGTTCCCGTATCGCTCGACCCCGAGGCCCGCAAGCGCATCGAGAAGTGCCGGGCCTTGCTCGAGGACAAGATCCAGAAGAAAGAGATCATGTACGGCGTCAACACCGGCATCGGCGAGCTGGCCAACGTCGTCCTGACCCAGGACCAGGTCGAGCAGTACCAGCGCTACCTGATCTACAGCCACGCCGCCGGCTACGGGAAGCCCATGCCCGAGGAGATCGTCCGGGCGGCCATCCTGACCCGGATCAGCTGCCATTGCCACGGCCACTCCGGCCTGCGGCCCGTCGTCACGGAGACCCTGATCGACCTCCTCAACAAAGGCGTCACGCCGGTCATGTGCGAGAAGGGCTCGGTCGGCGCCTGCGGCGACCTTTCGCCGATGGCCCAGATGGCCCTTGTGCCCATGGGCGAGGGCGAGGCCTTCTACAAGGGCGAGCGCCTCCCCGGGGCCGAGGCCCTCAAGCGGGCCGGCATCAAGCCCATCGTCCTCCACGCCCGCGACGGGCTGGCGATGATCAACGGCTCGAACGTCATCGCCGGCATGTCCGCCCTGGCCGTCCACGACGTCCACCGCTGGCTGAAGATGTCCGAGATCGCCGCGGCCCTGACCCTTGAGGTCCTCAACGCCAACATGAAGGCCTACGACGAGCGCCTGCACGCGACGCGCGGCTACCCCGGCGCCCTCGAGTCGGCGGCCAACGTCCGCCGTATCACCGAAGGGAGCGAGTGCCTGGCCCAGACCGGCAAGAAGGTCCAGGACGCCTACAGCCTCCGCAGCACGCCCCAGGTCGTCGGGGCCGGCCGCGACGCCCTCAAATGGGCCCGCGCCATGGTCGAGATCGAGCTCAAGGGCGCGGCCGACAATCCCGTCTTCTTCCCCGACGAGAAGCTCGTCCTGACGGGGGCGAACTTCCAGGGCGTGCCGATGGCTTTCGCCCTCGAGCTCCTGGGCACGGCCGTGACCACGATCGCCGTGCTCTCGGAGCGGCGCCACAACCGGCTCATGAACCCGCACCTCAACGCCGGCCTGCCGGCCTTCCTGACCAAAGGCGCGGGCATGTTCTCCGGGCTGATGCTCACCCAGTACACGGCCGGGGCGCTCGTCTGCGAGAACCGCGTCCTCTCCCACCCGGCCGCCACGGGCTCCATCCCGGCCGCGGCCGACCAGGAGGACTTCGTCAGCATGGGCATGACCACGGCCCTCAAGACCCGCCAGATCCTCGACAACGCCCAGGCCGTCCTCGCGATCGAGCTCATGGCCGGGGCCCAGGCCCTCGACTTCCGCCAGCCGCTCAAGCCCGGCCGGGGGACCCAAGCGGCCTACGAGGTCATCCGCAAGCACATCGCGCACCTCGACGCCGACCGGCCCCTCTTCGACGATATCAATAAGCTCAAGGAGGCCGTCGCCACCGGCGAGATCCTCGACGCCGTCGAAGCCGCCGTCGGCCCGCTCGCGTGACGCCATGAGCATGCGCATCGCCCTGGTCACCGGCGCCGCCCGGGGCATGGGCCGGGCGATCGCCCTGCGCCTGGCCGAGGACGTCTCCGGCGTGGCCATCCATTATTTCAGCCGCCGCGACGAGGCCCAGGAGCTGGCCGCGTCGATCCGCGACAAGGGCAAGCTCGCGGCCGCCTTCCGGGCCGACCTGACCAAGAAGGCCCAGGCCGCGGGCCTGGTCAAGAAAGTCGAGGAGCGGTTCGCCCGCATCGACGTCCTGGTCAACAACGTCGGGCCGTTCCTGGTCAAGCCCTGGGACCAGCTCGAAGTGGCCGACTGGGAGCGGGTCCTGCGGGGCAACCTGCTCGCGCCCTATTTCTGCCTCAAGGCGGCCCTGCCCGGCATGCGCAAGCGCAAGTGGGGCCGGATCGTCAACATCGGCTACAGCCGGGCCGAGCACCTCGGGGCCTTCCCGACGATCGCCCCTTACGCCATGGCCAAGACGGGCCTGCTCACGCTGACCCGCACGGCCGCGGCGGCCGAGGTCGTGAACGGCATCACGGTCAACATGGTCTCGCCCGGCCTGATGCGGGGCGGCGCCCTGCCCGCGGCCAAGAACCTCTCGGAGTCGCAGATCGGCACCTTCGAGGACGTGGCCGAGGCCGTCGCTTTCTGCGCCTCGGACGAGGCGGCGGCGATCACGGGCTCCAACGTCATCGTCTCCGGCACCTGGAAAATGTAAAAGGAGGACAGCATGTCGAACATCTCCATTTATCTCTGGATCGGCGGCGTCATCGTCTTCATTTTTCTCATCGGCATCCGCATCGTCCGGCCGACCCACCGCGGGCTCGTCGAGCGGCTGGGCAAGTACCACCGCTTCGCCATGCCCGGCTTCAACTGGGTCATCCCGGTGGTCGAGCAGCTGCGCCAGATCAACATCACCGAGATGATGGTCGACGCCGCGCCCCAGGAGATCATCACCAACGACAACCTCAACGCCCGGGTCGACGCCCAGGTCTACTTCCGGGTCAAGGAGGACGAGACCAGCGTCAAGGCCTCCCAGTACCACGTCAACAACTTCCAGTGGCAGATCGTCAACCTGGCCCGGACGACCCTGCGCAACATCATCGGCACGCTGACCCTGAAGTCGGCCAACAGCGAGCGCGGCAAGATCAACGAGGAGCTGCTGAAGACCCTCTCGACCGAGACGGCCCGCTGGGGCATCGACATCGTCCGGACCGAGCTCAAGGAGATCGACCCGCCCAAGGACGTCCAGGAGACGATGAACAAGGTCGTCAAGGCCGAGAACGAGAAGATCGCGGCCATCGACTTCGCCACCGCCCGCGAGACCTCCGCCGATGGCGACCGCCGGGCCGAGATCAAGCGGGCCGACGGCATCCGCCAGGCCAAGATCCTCGAGGCCCAGGGCGAGGCCGAGGCCATCCGTCTGGTCAACGAGGCCGCCGAAAAATACTTCATCGGCAACGCCCAGATCCTCCGGCGGCTCCAGGCCCTCGAGACCGCCCTGCAGGGGAACGCCAAGATCATCGTCCCCTCCGACAAGGACCTGGTCAACGTGATCGGGGAGATGGCCGGGATCGTGCCCCTCAAGAAAGCCTAGCTCTCTCGAACGTCCGTCCGAAGGAGGTTCACATGAGACGTCCCGCCGGGATCGCCCTGTTCGCCGCGGCGGTACTGGTCGCGCTCGGAACGGCGGCCTCGTCCCTCCCCTCGAGGGCCCAGGCCGCCGCGTCCGAATTCGACATCCTCGTCAAGAACGGCCTCGTCCTCGACGGGTCGCTCCGCGCGCCCTTCCGGGCCGACGTGGCCGTCAAGGACGGCCGCATCGTCCGGGTCGCCCCGTCCATCCCGGGCCGGGCCGGGCGCACGATCGACGCCCGAGGCCTCCACGTCACGCCCGGATTCATCGACCTGCACACGCACGTCGACGAGGGGCTCTACTTTCCGGCCAACCGGAGCGGGTTGGGCTCGCTCTCCCAGGGCGTGACCACCGTCGTCATCGGCCAGTGCGGCGGCAGCGCCTGGCCCATCTTCGAGAAGGCCTCCGACCAGATCGCGCGGTTCACCAAAGAGGGGGTCGGCCTCAATGTCGCCCTGCTCGTCGGCCACGGCCAGGTTCGCCAGCTCGTCATGGGCATGGAGGACCGGGCCCCGACGCCGGACGAGCTCGAACGGATGAAGGCCCTGGTCATGGAAGCCATGGACCAGGGCGCCGTCGGCCTCTCGACCGGGCTCATCTACCGGCCCGGCCTCTACGCCAAGACCGACGAGATCCTCGAGCTGGTCAAGGTCATCGCGCCCTACGGCGGGATCTACCACTCCCACGTCCGCAACGAGCGGGACAAGCTCCTCGAGGCGATCGGGGAGTGCATCGCCGTCGCCGAGGGCGCGGGGGTCCGGGCCAACGTCTCCCACTTCAAGGTCATGCGCAAGGCCAACTGGGGCCTGGTGCGGGAGGCCAGTCGGATGATCGAACAGGCCCGCGCCCGCGGCCTCAGGATCACCGCCGACCAGTACCCTTATCGCTTCTCCAACACCACGCCCTACTCGCCGCTCGTGCCGCGCGAGGTCTGGACCGGCGAGGAGCCCGGGCTCGGCGCCGCCGACATCCGCCGGGCCTTCGGCCGGCTCCGCGACGCCGAGCTCATGGAGCTCTATGCCAAGGCCACGCCGTTCTTCCCGCTCTCCCGGCCGCACCTCGATTTCCTGGCCGGCCTGACGCGGGACCGCTTCGTCGACCTGGTCGCCGCGGAGGTCTTCGGGGGCCGCACGCAGGGACCGGCGAACGAGCGGGAGCGGGCCCTGTTCCTGCGCCGCCTCTCCGAGCCGGCCGGCGCCCGGGCCATCCGCGACGGCATCCGGGCCTATTACGACGACGTCGGCCCCGAGAACATGATCGTCGCCATCGCCGCCGACCGGTCCCTGGAGGGCCGGTCGCTGGCCGCGATCGCGGCCGCGCGGAAGCAGGACCCGGTCGATACGGCCATCGAGCTCGAGCTGGCCGGGGTCCGGGCCGTTCCGTTCAACATGTGCGAGCCCGACATCGAATACATCATGAGAAAAGACTGGGTGGCCACGGGCAGCGACGGCATCCTGCCGGTTTACGGCGTCGGCCTGCCACACCCAAGGTCCTATTCGACCTTCCTCTACAAGATCAAGGAATACGCCCTCGGGCGCCGGACGGTCTCGCTCGCCCAAGTGATCCGGTCGCAGACGTCGCTCCCGGCCGAGATCATGAACTGGCGCGACCGGGGCCGGATCGCCGAGGGCGCCGCGGCGGACATCGTCGTCCTCGACCTCAAGGGGATCGCCGTGCCGTCCTCGATCTCCAACCCCCACCAGCTCAGCCGGGGCGTCCGCCAGGTCCTGGTCAACGGCCGGTTGGCCTTCGACGGCGGCGCGTTCACGGGGACGCTGGCCGGGCAAGTTCTCGGCCGCTAAGGATCGGGGGAAGACCTCATTTCTTGGGCGGAGGCGGCTCGAACGAGACTTCGAAGAGCTTCGGGTCGAAGGTGTAGCTCCGGAAGGCCGCGGCGACGGCCGGGGAGACCGCCTCGAGGAGCGGCCCGATGGCCGCCCGCTCCTGCTCGGTGATCTCGAGCTTCGACACGACCTCGACCGCGACTTCCGTCCGCGGGAACCTGCGGAGGTGGGCGGGGGCGAACAGGATGTCGCCCATGAGCGGGTTCGGATCGAGGAGAACGATCCCGGGCTGGCCGGCCGCGGCGAAGGCCTCGGCGAACTGTTGGCGGGCGTACCCGTAGTGGGTGCAGACGAAGGCGGCGAAAAGGGGGCCCTCGACCGGGCCGGCCTTGGCCAACGCCTCGCCGACGAATTGACGGATATAGCCCACCGTCTCCTCGGTCGCCACGCCCCGCTCGATGGCCCCGGCCAGCCGGTGGCAGGCCTGGCCGACGATCCGCTCCGGCGGGACGCCGAGGGCGACGAGGGCCTTCTTATGGGCCTCGTTCTCGATGGTCGTCTTGGTCCCGAAGAGGACGGCCGTCGCCCCGGGCGTCTTGGCGAACTGGCCCGCGACGAGGTCGACACCGGTCTCGACGATGCCGACGACCGGGAATCGGGCCTTGCGGGCGAAAGCCGTCCGGTCGTAGACGACCGACAGGGTGTTGCAGGCGATGAGCAGGATGTCGGGGCGGTAGCGCTTCTCCATGGCCCGCAGGACCTCGTCGAAAATGCGGTCCTTCTCGGCCTCGGAGGCCAGGCCGTTGTAGCCGCTGCTGTGGAAGAGGGCGTTGTAGAAGACGATGCGCGCCCGGCGGAAAACGCCGCTTTCCGGCAGCCGGGCGGCGATATCGGCCGCGACCGACAGGCCGCCGAGGCCGGAATCCGTGACCAGGATGGTCACGTCCTTCTTCTGGGCCAGGACCTTCTCGATCATCTGCTCCCGCGTGCCGCCGGTCCGGATGCACGCGGCGATCGAGGTCAGGGTGAGCGAGACGAGGGCGGCGTAGGCTGTGAGCGATGTTCTTTTCATGCGGTCCTCCCGGCCGTCAGTATCCGGCCGCGAACCCGTCCCGGCGCGAGTCGGCCGCGCCGACGAGGGCCTTGGTCTTGGCGTCGATGAGGATGGCCTGGGCCCCGCCGAAATAATTGTCCCGCTCCGGGTACGTCTTGACCGGGTGGCCCCAGGACTCGAGGGCGCGGACGACGTCGGCGGGGAACCGGCCCTCGAGGGCCAGCGTCTTGGTCAGGCAGTGGGCCCGGGGCGCCTCGATCGCCTCGTCGAGCCCCAGGCCGAAATCGACAAGGTTGATAACGATCTGGGCCAGGGCCGAGACGATGCGCGTCGCCCCGGGCGTGCCGACGACCAGGACCGGCTTCCCGTCGCGCAGGACGATCGTCGGGGCGATGCTGCTGGCCGGCCGCCGGCCCGGGCCGATCGCGTTCGGCCCGCCGGCGCGGTCGTCGAAGTCGGCGAGGTGGTTGTTGAGCAGGACGCCCGTCCCCGGCACGACGATCCCCGAACCGAAGAAGCTGTTGATGCTCTGGGTCAGGGCGACGACATTGCCTCGCTCGTCGGCGACGCACAGGTGCGAGGTGCTGCCGGATTCGGGCAAGACGAGCGAGGGCGGGGCGTAGTCGAAGCGGGCTTCGCCCGGGCGGATGCGGGCCGCGAGCTTCGCGGCGTAGGCCTTGTCGGTGAAGGTCCCGACCGGGATCCTGAAAAAGTCGGGATCCCCGGAGTTGGCCGCTTTGTCGGCGAAGACCATCTTCATGGCCTCGGCCAGGACGTGGACGAGCCGGGCGCTGCCGCGGCCCATGGCCCGGACGTCGAACGTCTCGACGATGTTCAGGAGCTCGATGAGGTGGGTCCCGCCGCCCGTCGGGGGGGAGGCCGAGACGATCTCCCAGCCCCGGTAGGTCCCCCGGACCGGCTCCCGGAGCTTGGCCCGGTAGCCCTTCAGGTCCGCGACTGTGAGGACGCCGCCCAGCCTTTCGCACTCGGCCGCTACGGCCGCGGCGACGGGACCGTCGTAGAACCCCTCCGGGCCTTCGGCGGCGATCCTCTCGAGGGTCGCGGCCAGGTCCTCGTTCCGGAGCGAGCCGCCCTCCTCGAGCGGCAGCCCCTCCGGGAGATAGATGGCCGCGGCGGCCGGCGACTCCGCGATCTTCTCCATCTCGTCGACGATCATGCCGTTGAGCTTGGCGCCGACCGGGACGCCTTCCCGGGCCAGGCGGATCGCCGGGGCCAGGACCTCGGCCAGCGTCATCGTCCCGTGCGTCTCCAGGGCCAGGGCGGCCCCGGCCACGAGCCCGGGGACGCCGACGGCGTCCGGTCCCCGGGCCGTCCGGGCGGCCCAATCGAAGCCCGGCGCGTAGTAGCGCTCGGGCGTGGCCCCGGCCGGGGCGGCCTCGCGGTAATCGATCATGACCGGCTCCGCCCCGGCCATTTTGACGACCATGAACCCGCCGCCTCCGACGCCGGACGCGTTGGGCTCGGCCATGCTCAGGGCGAAGGCCGCGGCCACGGCGGCGTCGACGGCGTTGCCGCCCTTCTTCAGGATCTCGAGCCCGACGGCCGTGGCCGCCGGGTGGGCCGAGGCGACCATGCCCTTGCGGGCGACGACGTCGCCCGGCCCGACCGGCCGTCCGGGGCTCCCGCATGACGCCGACAGAAGGGCGGCGAGGGCGAGAGCGGCTGTCGTCGGCTTGGGGACGATCATGCGGGCCTCCCATCCTTCTTGATCTTTTCGATCGCCTCCATCACGTTCTTGACGTTGGGGGCCTCGGGGTTCGCGGGATCGAGGGCGAGAAAGGTCTTGAAATTCTCCATGGCCTTGGCGTAGTCGCCCGTGTTGAGGTAGACGAAGCCGAGCCTGTAGTAGGGTTTGGGCCAATCCTTCCGGATCCGGACGGCCATCTCGAAATAGCGGATCGCTTCGCCGGTCTTCTGGTTCGAGAACAGGATCTCGCCGACGTTGTAGGCGACCGCCTCGTCGTCGGGCGCGAGGGCCAAGGCCTCGCTGAAGGACCGGACCGCGGCTTCGGGATCTCCCCGTTTGAGCGCGACCTCGCCCAGCCCGGTCAGGGCCCGGGCCGCCGAGACCTTGTCCTTGGTCAAGTCCCCGGCGCCGCCGCCCTGCTCGAGGACGGCCTTGAATTCCCTCTCGGCCCCGTCGAGGTCGCCTTTCTTGAGCCGGGTTCCGCCGAGGTTGGCCCGGACCTGGTAGACGCCGGGATATTTCGCCAGGAACCCCTCGAAGAGGGCGATGGCTTCGTCGAGCTTTCCCTCGGCCTCGAGGATGTTGGCCCGGTCGACCGCGGCCAGGCTCTCGGGATCGGCCTGGAAACCGGCCGGGCCGCCCGTCCTCTTCAAGGTCAAGGTGACGGGCGGGTTGGGTCGGATCTGGCTGATCCGCATTTCGACGAAAGAATCCAGGTAACCCTGGAGCGTGGCCGTGACGCGCCACCGCCCCGTCCCCATCCCGGCCACGGCGAAGCGGCCCTTCTTATCCGATACGCCCTCGAGCTTCGTCGTCCCCTCGAGGATCTGAACGACGATCGTTGCGCCGGCCAGAGGCTGGCCGGCCTCGTCAACGACCTGTCCGTTGATCCGGCCGCGGCCGATATTCTCTTGGCCGGCGGCGGGCGGGGCCGCCGCCGCGGCGCCCAGCACGGTCAGCGCGGCCGCCAGCACGGCGGCGTATCGCGATCGCTTGGCCATCTCAACCTCCCTT
>Ga0172365_10000154_pt1 | contig 41354 bp, 38 predicted proteins | sample LakKivSesite48cm_FD_114535 | JGI IMG/M metagenome (GOLD analysis project Ga0172365, IMG submission 114535) | Sediment microbial communities from Lake Kivu, Rwanda - Sediment site 48cm | ecosystem: Environmental > Aquatic > Freshwater > Lake > Sediment | place: Rwanda: Western Province, Lake...
GCAACGCGAGCAGCAGCGCTTTCCCACAGTCTCGCCCGACCGCTTCCTGATGGATGCCGGTGGACAGGTGTTCGATAAATATTTTGCCGGAGAGGCCCTGCTGTTGCTGCCCTTTTTTCTTTTAGCCGTGGTGGTCAGCTGGCTGGCCGGTCTGCCGCCCGACGGTTACAACGCTGTCTTCCAGATGTCGGTGAGTTTAGCCGCCCTCCTCTACCTCTTCATCGGCCTGTGGTGTCTCGCCGGGCTGATGAAGCTGTTGCAGGTGAAAAAGGGTATTGCAGCCGTCGTGCTCCTGGTGGTGGTGGCCGGCACCAACCTGTTGTTATACACGGTGGAGGCACCGGCCATGTCGCACGTTTATTCCTTTGCCGCCGTTGCCGCCTTCATGTACTTCATGGCCCTGTATTTCAGATGGCCCGGTACCCGAACAGGTATTCTGGCTGCCGTGACCCTGGCAGCCGTCATTCTCATCAGGTCCGCGGATGGCATCATCGTGCTGCTGATACCTTTTCTGGCCGGCGACAGACACACTATGGAAAAAGGAATCAGAACCTTCTGGAGCCAGCCGGCAATGTGGATTCCTGCCCTCCTGCTTTTTGCGCTGATCCTCTTCATCCAGCCGTTGCTGTGGCATGCGGGTACCGGCCACTGGCTGCTGTGGGGCTACCGCGGCGAGGGGTTCTATTTCACCCACCCCGCCGTTCTGAAAACACTGTTCAGCTTCCAGAAAGGATTTTTCATTTATACCCCCGCCGCCTTGCTTTCTCTGGCCGGCCTGATCCCCCTGTTCAGGAAAAGCCCCTGGCAATTTACCTGGGTGGTCTGTTTTCTGGCCGTGCTCGTCTGGTTAGTCAGTGCCTGGTGGAACTGGTATTACGGTGACAGCTTCGGGCAGCGGGTGTTCATCGATTTTTACGTCCTCTTCGCCCTGCTGCTGGCCTTGCTTCTGCAAAGCTTCCGTGGCAGGGCAGTGCCGGCCGTTATCATGGCGGTGCTGATCGCCGCCCTGGGGTCACTCAACCTGCTTCAGAGCTGGCAATATGCCCGTGGCATCATACACCCTTACGCCATGAACCGCGACAAGTACCGCATGGTTTTCCTCCGCACGGGCCAGGAATACCGAAACCTGTTCAGCGGGCCACGCAACGTGGTGCCGTATGGCGTTGATTTAAAAAATCCGCTGGCTGTATGGTATAACGATTTCGAGCAGACCGACAGCGCCTGGATCACCAGTGGCAGGACGGATTGGCCCGGTGCTCACAGCGGCCATGCCGTGGCCTTCTTAGGCAGTGAACACCATTTCAGCTCGGCCCTGCTGATCACCGGCGATGACCGTTTCACCGGCATCGACGGTCTTTATATGAAAGCAGTGGCGTGGATCAATGATCTCGACAGGCATGCGGCCGACAGCGCCATGCTGGTCATCTCACTGGCCGATCAATGGGATAAGATATACTATTGGGATTCGTGCCCCCTGAACGAGATGCCGGAGGATAGGACCGGCCGTTGGCGCCACGTGTCGTTTGGTCTGGAGCTGCCCACAATCAAAGATAAGGACGACAAGCTGAAAATATTCGTATGGAATAAGGGAACAGGCAGGCTGCTGGTGGATGATTTTAAAATAGAAATATACAAATAGACTTTATAGAATGTGGATTTTTACAATCCTCATGCCTGTGCCGTGGGACCTCCCAGTTGGAAGGGCGGCATGGCCTCACCGGCCGGCTCTTTTATGGTGCCGTGCACCGACTCGTACTTGGTGATATTGTCTTTCAGAGCCCTGAAGAGCCTTTTGGCGTGTTGCGGTGTCAGCACGATACGTGCCTTCACCTTGGCTTTGGGGACGCCCGGCATCATCTTCACAAAGTCGATAATGAACTCCGACGGTGAATGGGTGATGATGGCGAGGTTCGAGTAGATGCCGTCGCCGACTTCTTCGCTCAGCTCGATGTTCAGCTGTTGTGGTTTGCGTTGTTCTTCCATGATGTCTGTTTTTATTCGGGTAATGCCGATGCATCCTCTTTCGAGGCCATCAGTGCTTCATATTCCTCTTTAGATCCCACGATGAGGTTGTCGTATTCGCGCAGGCCTGTGCCGGCGGGGATGAGGTGTCCGACGAGGACGTTCTCCTTCAATCCGAGCAGGTCATCGCTTTTGGCTCTGATGGCCGCCTCGGTGAGCACTTTGGTGGTCTCCTGGAACGACGCCGCCGACAGGAAGCTTTTGGTCTGCAGCGACGCCTTGGTGATGCCCTGCAACACCTGCCGTGCTGTGGCCGGCTGCGCATCGCGCGACTCCACCAGCCTCTTGTCCTTACGTTTCAACAGTGAGTTCTCGTCCCTCAGCTTACGTGCACTGACGATCTGGCCCGGTTTCAGGGTGACCGAGTCGCCCGCATCGGTGACGATCTTCTTACCGAAGATCCAGTCATTCTCTTCAAAGAAGTCGATCTTGTTGACCAGTTCACCTTCGAGGAACTTCGTGTCGCCGGGGTCCACTACCTCCACCTTGCGCATCATCTGGCGGACGATGACCTCGAAATGCTTGTCGTTGATCTTGACGCCCTGCAAACGGTAAACCTCCTGGATCTCATTGACGATGTATTCCTGCACTTTCATGGGACCTTTGATGGCCAGGATATCCGACGGGGCTATCTCGCCTTCCGACAGCGGCGTGCCCGCTTTCACATAGTCATTTTCCTGGGCCAGTATCTGTTTTGAAGTCGGTATGAGGTAGCTTTTTTCCTCTCCTGTCTTGGAGGTAATGATGACCTCGCGGTTACCTCTCTTCAGCCTCTTGCCGAACGACACCACACCGTCGATCTCGGCGACGATGGCGGGATCGGAAGGATTACGTCCCTCGAACAGCTCGGTCACACGCGGCAGCCCTCCCGTGATATCTCCCGACTTACCGATGGCACGTGGTATCTTCACCATGATCTCGCCGGCTTTAATTTTCTGACCGTCCTCGACGACGAGGTGGGCGCCCACCGGGATGTCATAGCTCTTGATGATGTCACTGGTCGCGGACATGATATTGATGGTCGGGTTTTTGGTCTTCAGTCTCGTTTCGATGATCACCTTGTCATAATAGCCTGTTTGTTCGTCAGATTCAACGCGGAAGGTGACGTTTTCGATGATGCTCTCAAAGGCGATCTTGCCGCTCACCTCCGACAGTATCACGGCGTTATAGGGGTCCCATTCGGCGATGACGTTGCCCTTGTAAATCTCGGCCCCGCTGCGGTAGTGCAGTTTGGCACCGTAAGGGATATTGGCCGATGACAAGGCAATGTTGGTTTTTCTGTCGACGATGCGCATCTCGGCTGAACGTCCGATGACAATATCGTAAGTCCTGCCTTCGGAGTCTTTGTACTCTACCGACCGCAGTTCATCAATCTCCAGCACGCCGTCGTATTTCGATTCTATCTTGGATATGATGGCTATGTTTGAAGCGGTGCCGCCGACGTGGAACGTACGCAGTGTCAGCTGTGTGCCGGGTTCGCCAATGGACTGGGCGGCGATGACGCCGACAGCCTCACCCTTCTGCACCAGCTTGCCCGTGGCCAGGTTACGTCCGTAACAATTAGTGCAGACACCTATCTTCGATTCGCAGGTCAGTACCGAGCGTATCTCCACCTCTTCAATGGGTGAATTTTCAATCTTTTCGGCCACCGCTTCGGTTATTTCCTGTCCCGCCAGGATGATCAGCGCACCCGTCTGGGGATGGTAAATATCATGCAGTGACACACGTCCCAGTATACGGTCATACAGTTTCTCCACGACCTCCTCATTCTTCTTGAGTGCCGTGATGGTGAGGCCTCTCAGGGTGCCGCAGTCTTCTTCGGTGATGACCACGTCCTGCGACACGTCGACCAGACGGCGGGTGAGGTAGCCGGCGTCGGCGGTCTTCAGGGCCGTGTCGGCCAGACCTTTTCTGGCACCATGGGTGGAGATGAAATATTCCAGCACCGACAGGCCCTCCTTGAAGTTCGACAGGATGGGGTTCTCGATGATCTCACCGCCCGTGGCTGTCGATTTCTGGGGTTTGGCCATCAAACCCCTCATCCCTGACAGCTGGCGTATCTGTTCCTTGGAGCCCCTGGCGCCAGAGTCGAGCATCATGAACACGGGGTTGAAGCCCTGGCGGTCCTGCGACAACTGCTGGATCAGCGACTGTGTGAGCTGTGAGTTGGTATGGGTCCAGATGTCGATGATCTGGTTGTAACGTTCATTATAGGTGATGAAACCCATGTTATAGTTGTTCATGACATCCTCCACCTCGGCGTTGGCTTTGGCTATCAGTTTCTCCTTACCTTCGGGGATGATCACGTCGGCGAGGTTGAACGACAGCCCGCCCTTGAACGACATGGTGAAGCCCAGGTCCTTGATGTCATCGAGGAATTGCGCCGTGGTGGCCGTGCCGGTCTGGCGCATGATGTCGCCGATGATATCCCTGAGGCTTTTTTTGGTCAGCAGCTCGTTCACGTAACCATATTCACGGGGCACGTGCTGGTTCAGCAGCACACGTCCCGTCGTTGTCTCGATTAATTCGCTCTTTTCGTGACCGTCTTCCCTCACTTTCAGTCTGACCTTGATGAAGGCGTGCAGATCCAGTCTGCCTTCATTATATGCTATAAGTACCTCTTCAGGGGAATAGAAGACATGCCCTTCGCCCTTGACGATGTTATCGGGTTCGCTGCGGCGTCCTTTGGTGAGGTAGTACAGGCCGAGCACCATATCCTGTGACGGCACGGCGATGGGTGCGCCGTTGGCAGGATTCAGGATATTATGCGATGCCAGCATCAGCAGCTGTGCTTCCAGTATAGCGGCGTTACCCAGCGGCACATGCACGGCCATCTGGTCACCGTCGAAGTCGGCATTGAAAGCCGTACACGACAAGGGATGCAGCTGTATGGCTTTGCCCTCGATGAGCTTGGGCTGGAAAGCCTGTATGCCCAGACGGTGCAATGTGGGCGCACGGTTCAGCATCACAGGATGACCCTTGAGGATGTTCTCCAGGATATCCCACACCACCGGATCTTTCCTGTCGACGATCTTCTTGGCCGATTTGACCGTTTTCACGATGCCTCTCTCGAGGAGCTTGCGTATGATGAACGGCTTGAAGAGCTCACTGGCCATCTCTTTCGGCAAGCCGCATTCATTGAGTTTGAGCTCGGGGCCCACCACAATGACCGAACGGCCCGAATAGTCGACGCGTTTACCAAGGAGGTTCTGACGAAAACGGCCCTGTTTGCCTTTAAGGCTGTCGCTGAGGGATTTCAGAGCCCTGTTCGACTCCGTTTTCACGGCGTTTACCTTGCGGGAGTTGTCGAACAACGAGTCGACGGCTTCCTGCAGCATTCGTTTTTCATTACGCAGGATGACATCCGGCGCCTTGATTTCGATGAGCCTCTTCAGTCTGTTGTTGCGTATGATGACCCTTCGGTAGAGGTCGTTGAGGTCGCTGGTGGCGAAGCGGCCGCCGTCGAGCGGCACCAGAGGCCGCAGCTCGGGCGGGATGACCGGCACCACCTTCACGATCATCCATTCGGGCCTGTTCTCGATATTCTTATTGGCCTCACGGAAGGCCTCGAACACCTGCAGACGCTTGAGAGCATCCTGCTTGCGCTGCTGTGAGGTCTCCGTACTGGCTTTATGCCGCAGATCGTACGACATCTGATCCAGATCAAGACGTGCCAGAAGATCGTGCAGAGCCTCGGCACCCATCTTGGCAATGAACTTATCGGGATTGTTATCGTCGAGGTACTGGTTTTCAGGAGGCAGACCGTCGACGATCTGGAAATATTCTTCTTCGGAAAGAAAATCCAGGTATTTGACGCCGTCTTTTTCCTTGATGCCGGGATTGATCACCACATAACGCTCATAGTAAATAATGGAGTCGAGTTTTTTTGTGGGCAATCCCAGAAGAGCCCCTATTTTGTTGGGCAGGGAACGGAAGAACCAGATATGTGCCACGGGGACGACGAGCTGTATGTGTCCCATCCGCTCGCGCCGCACTTTCTTCTCGGTCACTTCCACGCCACAGCGGTCGCACACAATACCTTTATAACGTATCCTTTTGTACTTGCCGCAATGGCATTCCCAGTCTTTTACCGGCCCGAAGATCCGTTCGCAGAACAAACCGTCGCGTTCAGGTTTGTAAGTGCGGTAGTTGATTGTTTCGGGTTTGAGCACTTCACCGCTCGACAATTCGAGGATATGTTCAGGTGAAGCCAGACTGACGGTTATTTTGTTGAAACTGCTGCTGACAGTCGTTTCTTTTCGAAAAGCCATATGTTAATTTTATTTGGTTCAGAAATTATAAAGAACATGACATCATCCTTTGATGCTGTCTCCGGGTGATGATAACGCCTTATTCAAAGGTGATGTTCAGTCCCAGTCCTCTCAGTTCATGTACCAGGACGTTGAATGACTCGGGTATGCCGGGCACCGGCATATTCTCACCCTTGACGATGGCTTCATAAGCCTTGGCGCGGCCCTGCACGTCATCGGATTTCACTGTGAGTATCTCCTGAAGGATGTGGGCGGCGCCGAAAGCTTCAAGGGCCCACACTTCCATCTCACCGAAGCGCTGTCCGCCGAACTGAGCCTTGCCACCCAGGGGTTGCTGGGTGATGAGTGAATAGGGGCCGATGGAACGGGCGTGCATCTTGTCGTCGACCATGTGGTGCAGCTTGAGCATGTATATGTAACCCACTGTGGCCGGCTGGTCGAAACGTTCTCCTGTGCCACCGTCGTAAAGGTACACACGGCCGTCCGCGGCGAGGTTGGCCTGACGCATGTACTCATTGATTTGTTCATTGGTGGCGCCATCGAAGATGGGCGATGAGAAACGCAGTCCCAGCTTGTACCCTGCCCAGCCCAGCACCGTCTCGTAGATCTGTCCCAGGTTCATTCGTGAGGGCACACCCAGCGGGTTGAGGACGATGTCGACGGGGGTGCCGTCCTCGAGGAAAGGCATGTCTTCTTCCCTGACGATTTTGGCTACGATACCTTTATTGCCATGACGCCCCGCCATCTTGTCACCGACCTTCAGCTTGCGTTTCTTGGCGACATAGACTTTGGCCATCTGCACGATGCCGTTGGGTAATTCATCGCCGACAGTGGCGACGAACTTTTTCCGGTTATAAATGCCCAGTATCTCCTTATACTTTATACCGTAATTATAAAGAAGCTGTTTGATCATGTCATTCCTGTCCTTGTCGGTGGTCCATTTATTGGGATTGACCACATTGAAGTCCAGGTTCATCAGCATTTTCTGTGTGAACTTGACTTTCTTGGGGATGATCTCTTCCTTAAAATTATTATAGACGCCCTGCGACACTTTCCCGTTGACAAGGAATGTCAGCTTATCGATGAGTTTTGTTTTCAGTTCGTCGCTTTGCTTTTTAAACTCCCTGTCGAGTTTTGTCAGGTCGTCTTTTTCCTTGGCTTTGGCTTTACGGTCCTTGATGACCCTTGAAAAAAGCTTTTTATCCACCACCACGCCCTGCATGGACGGGGGTGCTTTGAGGGAGGCGTCCTTCACATCACCGGCTTTGTCGCCGAAGATAGCCCTTAACAGTTTCTCTTCGGGTGTGGGATCGCTTTCGCCTTTAGGGGTAATTTTACCGATAAGGATATCGCCCTCCTTCACGTCCGCCCCGATGCGTATCAGGCCATTTTCATCGAGGTCTTTTGTCGCTTCGGTGCTGACGTTGGGGATGTCGTTGGTCAGCTCTTCGAGGCCTCTCTTGGTATCGCGTACTTCAAGGGTGAACTCCTCGATATGGACGGAGGTGAAGAGGTCTTCCTTCACCAGTCGCTCGGAGACGACGATGGCATCCTCAAAGTTATAGCCTTTCCAGGGCATGAAAGCGACCATGAGGTTACGTCCCAGTGCCAGCTCGCCGTCTTTGGTGGCATAACCCTCGCAGAGCACCTGTCCTCGGGTGATCTTCTCACCCTTGGTGACGATGGGTCGCAGGTTGATGCAGGTATTCTGGTTCGTTCGTGAGAACTTGGTCAGTTTATAGCGTTTCACATCGTCGTCGAAGCTGATCAGTTTCTCTTCCTCGGGTCTGTTATACCTGATGATGGTCTCATTGGCATCGACGTATTCGACGATGCCGTCACCTTCGGCGTTGAGCAGTGCGCGTGAGTCCTGAGCCACCTGCACTTCGATGCCGGTGCCGACGATGGCCACCTCGGGATTGAGCAGTGGCACGGCCTGCCGCATCATGTTCGATCCCATGAGGGCCCTGTTGGCGTCGTCGTGCTCAAGGAAAGGAATGAGAGAGGCGGCGATGGAGGCTATCTGGTTGGGTGCCACATCGATAAGGTTCACCTTCTCGCTGCTGATGATTGGATAATCGGCCTGGAAACGCGCCTTCACCTTCTCGGGCAGGATACGCCCTTCCTCTTCGGTAGGCGTATTAGCCTGCGCGATGATCATCTCTTCTTCTTCCTCGGCGCTGAGGTACACCGGAGGCTCGTTAAGCAGCACCTGACCGTTCTCCACGCGGCGATAAGGTGTCTCGATAAAGCCCAGATGATTGATCTTGGCATACACACATAGCGAAGAGATCAGACCGATATTGGGGCCTTCGGGTGTTTCGATGGTACACAACCGGCCATAATGGGTATAATGGACATCACGCACCTCGAAGCCGGCTCTCTCGCGTGAGAGTCCCCCGGGGCCGAGGGCCGAGACCCTTCTTTTATGGGTGATCTCCGACAGCGGGTTGGTCTGATCCATGAACTGCGACAGCTGGTTGGTGCCGAAGAACGAGTTGATCACCGACGACAGCGTCTTGGCGTTGATCAGATCCATGGGTGTGAACACCTCGTTATCCCTGACGTTCATTCTCTCCCTGATAGTCCGCGCCATACGTGCCAGGCCCACGCCGAACTGATTGTACAGTTGTTCACCGACGGTACGGACACGCCGGTTACTGAGATGGTCGATGTCGTCGACCTCCGTCTTGGAGTTGGCCAGTTCAATCAGATGCTTGATGATGGATATGATATCCTCCTTGGTCAGCACCCTCACGTCGAGGGAGGTCTGCATTGACAGTTTCCTGTTGATGCGGTACCTTCCCACATCGCCCAGGTCGTAACGTTTATCGGAGAAAAAGAGTTTCTCGATGATGCCACGCGCCGTCTCCTCATCGGGGGGCTCGGCATTACGTAACTGCCTGTAAATGAACTCTACAGCTTCCTTCTCCGAATTGGCCGGGTCTTTTTGTAGTGTATTGAAGATAATTGAATAATCGGTGGTGGAACCGTCGTCTTTATGGATCAGGATGGATTTGATATCGGCATCGATGATCTGATCGATGTGTTTGTTTTCCAATACGGTCTCCCGCTCAATGATCACCTCGTTACGTTCGATGGACACCACCTCGCCCGTATCCTCGTCCACGAAATCCTCTATCCATGACCTCACGACACGTGCTGCCAGACTGGCGCCAAGGACTTTCTTAAGGTTCGCCCTCGACACTTTGACCTCCTGCGCCAGGTTGAATATTTCAAGGATGTCCCTGTCCGTTTCATAGCCTATAGCCCTTAACAGGGTGGTGACAGGTAATTTCTTTTTCCTGTCGATATAGGCGTACATGACGTTATTGATATCGGTTGTGAACTCCATCCAGCTGCCCTTAAAGGGAATGATACGTGCCGAATAGAGTTGTGCCCCGTTGGGGTGGAAGCTTGTTCCGAAGAAGACTCCCGGGGAGCGGTGCAACTGTGATACGACGACACGTTCGGCGCCGTTGATGATAAAGGTTCCTTTAGGTGTCATATAGGGCATCATCCCAAGGTATACATCCTGAATAATGGTCTCAAAATCTTCATGTTCAGGGTCGGTGCAGTACAGCTTCAGTTTGGCTTTCAGCGGGACGCTGTAAGTCAGCCCCCTTTCAATGCACTCATCGATGGAGTACCGCGGCGGATCAATGAAATAGTCAAGAAATTCCAGGACAAAGTTATTGCGTGCATCCGTGATGGGGAAATTCCCCGTGAAGACCTTGTACAGGCCTTCGTTGATCCGGTCCTCAGGATTGGTCTCCAGCTGGAAGAAGTCCTGAAAGGACTTTAACTGAACATCAAGAAAATCAGGATATTCGGCTTCCACTTTTGTGTTGCCGAAGTTGATTCTTTCGATTTTTTCTATTGCCAAGGTGTTATGAATTTAAGGTTTGAGTAAGTGAAATTAAAATAATGTATTCAACCGGGAAGCAGACCTTCTTCATGGCATCATGAAAGAAAGGCTGTCCCTTACAACATTATGTGTAACGTAACTACTTAACCTCAACCTCAGCGCCAGCTTCTTCTAATTGTTTCTTTAATGCTTCGGCCTCATCCCTGGTAACGCCTTCCTTGATTGCTTTCGGGGCGGCGTCGACAAGTTCTTTGGCCTCTTTCAGACCCAGGCTGGTCATTTCCTTTACCAGTTTCACCACGGCCAGTTTAGAGAGACCCGGTGATTTGATGATCACGTCAAAAGCGGTTTTTTCTGCCGCTGCAGGCGCTGCGGCACCACCGGCGGCGGGTGCGGCCACAACCGTTGCCGCTGCCGCAGGTTCGATACCATAGTCACTTTTTAATATTTGCGCCAGTTCATTTACTTCCTTAACTGTTAAATTTACCAGTTGTTCTGCGAACACTTTTAAATCTGCCATCGCTATTTAATTTATTAGTTGTTAATTATTTCCTTTCATTTTTCCGGAGGATAGCCGTGACTATCTTTCGGAGAGGCTCTTCAGTATCCCGGTCAGGTTATGACCACCCGATTGCAGGGCCATGATCACATGACGCAGGGGAGACTGCAGCATGCCAATGACATCGGCTATCATCTCATTCTTCGATTTAATGTTGGCCAGCGTCTCAAGCTGGTCATCGCCGATATAAACCATTTCCCCGACGAAAGCGCCTTTGAGGATGGGTTTGTCGGAGTCTTTCCTGAATTCCTGTATCAACCGTGCTGGTGCATTGCCTGTGGCGGAGATCATCAGTGATGTGGAGCCGTTGAGGATATCATACAATGTCTCATAGTCCTTCCCTGTTTTTTTCATGGCTTTCTTGAGGAGGGTGTTCTTGACCACCATCAGTTTCACATCCCTCTTGAAGCACAGCCGCCTGAGGTTGGTTGTCTTCTCTGAGTTCAGGTCTGAGATGTCGGCAAAATAAACATTGGTGCTATTCTGGAGCTGATCCGTCAGCGTCCCGATCATCTGGTTTTTTTCTTCTCGTGTCATTTCTTTCTAACTTCAATGATGTTTAATTACGGCCTGTCTCACGCCGATACCGATTTCTGCTCCACGCGCACCCCGGGGCTCATGGTGCTTGAGATGAAAATGCTTTTCACATAGGTGCCCTTGGCTGCCGAGGGTTTCAGTTTGATGATGGTTTGAACGAGTTCCTTTGCGTTCTCGACGATCTTATCTTTTTCAAAGGACACTTTCCCTATGGAAGCATGGATGATACCGTATTTATCGACCTTAAAGTCGATTTTTCCGGCTTTGACCTCCCTGACGGCTTTCCCGATATCCATGGTGACCGTTCCCGACTTGGGATTGGGCATGAGGCCGCGGGGTCCGAGGATCTTACCGAGGGGTCCCACTTTTGACATCACCGACGGCATGGTGATGACCACGTCAATATCGGTCCATCCGCCTTTTATTTTCTGAATGTAGTCATCCAGTCCCACATAATCGGCGCCCGCTTCATTGGCTTCCTCCTCCTTGTCGGGTGTGCATAGCACCAGCACCCTCTTGGTCCTGCCGGTGCCATGAGGCAGGGTGACCGTACCCCGGACCATTTGATTGGCTTTACGTGGGTCCACACCCAGGCGAACGTCAATGTCGACCGACGCATCAAATTTGGTGGTGGTGACCTCTTTGATGATACCCACGGCCTCCGGCAAAGCATAGGAGGCACCCCTGTCATACTTCGTCGAAGCGGTTTTTCTATGTTTAGTCAACTGAGTCATCTCTGCAAAACATTAAATATCATTTATTAACAAACTTTCATTCAGGTTGTTCGCCCTTGATGGTGATGCCCATGCTGCGGGCTGTGCCTGCCACCATTTTAATGGCCGACTGCAGTGTAAAGGCATTCAGGTCGTTCATTTTATCTTCGGCGATGGTTTTCACCTGTTCCCAGGTGACCGACGCCACTTTCTGCCTGTTGGGTTCGGGCGAGCCCTTCTGTATCTTCGCCGCTTCCATTAGTTGCACGGGGACAGGGGGTGATTTGACGATGAAATTGAACGACTTGTCCTTGAAGACCGTGATGATAACCGGCAGTAATTTCCCGGCCTTATCCTGTGTCCGGGCATTGAACTGTTTACAGAATTCCATGATGTTCACACCCTTGGCCCCCAGGGCAGGGCCTACCGGCGGTGAGGGGTTGGCAGCACCGCCCCTGATCTGTAACTTGATGATTCCGCTTACTTCTTTCGCCATATCTGTTGTTTATTATCCATTCCTTCCGTTTTATAGGTTATTCCGGCCGCCATAACGGTCACTGTTCTTTCTCCACCTGCATGAAGCTCAGTTCCAGCGGGGTTTTGCGACCGAATATCTTCACCATGACCTTCAGTTTCTTTTTTTCTTCGTTGATCTCCTCAATCACGCCGTTAAAGCTGTTAAAAGGCCCGTCGATGACGGTGACTGTTTCGCCGACGATGAACGGGACATTGATCTCCTCGCCCTGACCGGTGAGTTCATCCACCTTGCCAAGTATTCTGTTGACTTCGGAGGGACGCATGGGATGGGGTTCACCTTTGGAGCCCAGGAAGCCCAGCACCCCCGGCACATTCCTGATGACATGAGTGATCTCTCCCGCCAGGTTGGCCTCGATGAGGATGTATCCCGGTAAATAATTCCTTTCCTTGCTGACTTTTTTACCTTTCCTCACCTGGTAGATTTTCTCAGTCGGGATGAGCACCTGGGAGATATAATCCTGAAGCTTCAGGCGGCTGATCTCACTCTCGATGTACTGCTTCACCTTCTTCTCATTGCCGCTGATCGCCTTCAGAACATACCATTTTTTTTCTTGTTCACTCATGTTGAATGCCCCTTGAAGTGTTGAATGACAGATAAAGAAACCAGATGGGATGACGTTAAAATAGCTTATAGTATTGTTCCAGGATACCCTTGAAGGACATATCCATGATGAAAACGACCAGCGCGATGATCAGGGAGGCTACGAAGACCACGATGGCGCTGGATTGCAGCTCACTCCATGTGGGCCACGACACTTTGTGCATCAGTTCATCGTAACTGTCTTTGATATATTCTTTAATCTTGTTGCGTGCCATTGCTATGAATCTTATTATTAGCACGGGTAGCAGGACTCGAACCTGCAACCAATGGTTTTGGAGACCACTACTCTACCAATTGAGCTACACCCGTACAGATGTTTTTTCATTTTAACCGGATAAAGGCATCCGTCATATGGTGATACCTATGTTGAGGAGGCACAGCCTGATCAGTCGATGATTTCGGTGACCTGGCCGGCGCCCACCGTCCGGCCTCCCTCACGAATAGCGAAGCGCAAGCTTTTGTTCATGGCTATCTCGTGGATGAGCCGCACTTCGATGGTCAGGTTATCGCCGGGCATGACCATTTCCACGCCCTGTGGCAAGGTGATCTCACCGGTGACATCGGTGGTTCTGAAGTAGAATTGCGGCCGGTATTTATTATGAAAGGGGGTATGTCGTCCACCTTCTTCTTTCTTGAGAACATAGACCTCGCCTTTAAAATGTTTATGCGGGGTTATGGAGCCGGGTTTAGCCACCACCATACCGCGGGCAATATCTGTTTTCTCGATGCCCCTGAGCAGCAGACCGGCATTGTCACCGGCTTCGCCCTGGTCAAGGATCTTGCGGAACATCTCCACGCCGGTGACGACCGACTTCAGTTTCTCGGCGCCCAGACCGACGATATCGACGGGGTCGCCCACTTTGATGATGCCCTGTTCAATCCTGCCGGTAGCCACGGTGCCACGGCCGGTGATGGAGAAGACATCTTCGACGGGCATCAGGAAGTCCTTGTCCCTGTCGCGCACGGGCAAGGGGATCCATTTATCGCATGCATCGAGCAGTTCGAAGATTTTGGGTATCCACTTGGGTTCCTTATTCAGAGCGCCCAGAGCCGAGCCGCGGATAATGGGTGAGTCGTGCTCAAACTTATAGAAAGCCAGCAGGTCTCTGATTTCCATATCGACCAGTTCGAGGAGTTCTTCGTCATCGACCATATCGACTTTATTCATGAATACGACGATCTTAGGCACGCCGACCTGACGGGCGAGAAGGATGTGTTCCCGTGTTTGGGGCATGGGACCGTCGTTGGCGGCCACGACAAGAATAGCACCATCCATCTGTGCTGCTCCCGTCACCATGTTTTTTATATAGTCGGCATGTCCAGGGCAGTCGACATGTGCGTAATGCCTGTTGACCGTCTGATATTCAATATGGGCGGTGTTTATCGTAATGCCTCTGGCTTTTTCTTCGGGGGCATTATCGATCTCATCAAAGGATTTGTATACAGCCAATCCTTGATCCTGCAAATTCAGGGTGATAGCAGCCGTCAACGTTGTCTTGCCATGGTCGATATGGCCGATGGTTCCAATATTGACGTGCGGCTTGGTACGTTCGAACTTTTCTTTTGCCATTTGAAATAATGTTTAAAAATTAGTTTATAAATCAACTGCTACAATCTGAGCCAATGACGGGGGTCGAACCCGTGACCTCATCCTTACCAAGGATGCGCTCTACCGACTGAGCTACATCGGCTTGATGGGAGCGGAAAACGGGGCTCGAACCCGCCACCTACAGCTTGGAAGGCTGTCGCTCTACCAAATGAGCTATTTCCGCATCATGAGTCCGGATTCTCGTGTCCAAATCTAAAATCTCCCCTTTCTCCCTTTCTCCCTTCCCCCACTTTCCTCACCCCCTCACACTCACACCCACACCCACACTCACACCCATTTCGTGGGGAGAGGAGGATTCGAACCTCCGAAGGCATCGCCAACAGATTTACAGTCTGCCCCATTTGGCCACTCTGGAATCTCCCCTTCCATTCCTTCATCCATTAAAAGAACAGAGCCGATGGACGGATTCGAACCGCCGACCAGCTGATTACAAATCAGCTGCTCTGACCAGCTGAGCTACATCGGCATCGCGTCAAAGCCTTCATTACCAAATAAAAAATGCAGCCCTGGGAAAAGGACTGCAAATTTATGAACTATCACAATAATAACAAAGAAATTTAATTTTTTTTGTAAAATTATTTAACCCTGATCAGCTCCTCAGTTTGTCCTTATATTTTATCAGCTGACGGGCCAATGCTTCTACGGCGATATCGGTTGCCTCTTCAAACGTCTTGCATTGTTTCTTGGCAAACAGATCATTACCTCTGACAAAAAGACGTATCTCAGCGATCTTGTTTTCAGGTGTATCGGTATTTGCCACTTTCAGTTTCACCTCGCTTCCCAGAAGACCGTCGTAATAATGTGACAATTTGGTTACTTTCTCATTGATGAACTGCTTCAGCTTACGATCAGCCTTGAACCTTACCGATGTGATATTAACGTTCATACTTAACCTCCTTTTTTTTATGCCCTGGGATGGGCTTGTTGATATATTCGCTTGAGTTTCTCAATGGTGTTATGGGTATAAACCTGTGTCGCCGACAGATTGGCATGACCCAGGAGCTCTTTCACCGCATTCAGGTCGGCACCATTATCCAGCAGCATGGTGGCGAAAGTGTGCCGCAAGACATGAGGGCTTTTTTTATCGGTTGTTGTCACTGCACTTAAATATTTGGTTACAACACGATAGATCAGCTTTGGATAAGTGGCAGTTCCTTTATCTGTAACAAAAAGATAACCCTCTTTGTTCGTGCTGACCACATCACGGTCACGTTCTTTCCGGTAGGCGGTGATCAGGTCTCTGAAAGTTATGGTGATAGGTATCAGTCTTTCCTTGTTTCGCTTGCCGAGCACCCTGATGGTCAGATTATAGATGTCAACATCACGGTCTCTCAGGTTGATGAGTTCCGACAGGCGCATGCCGGTCTGGTAAAACATCTCCAGGATCAGATGGTCGCGCACGCCGGTAAAACCCTCCCCGAAAGCGGCGGAATCGAAAAAAAGAGCCATCTTCTCCCCGTTAATGAAAACCGGCAGCTTCTTGGGCTCTTTGGGTGGTACCACACGGTTCATCGGGTTTTGGGTGATGATGCCTTCCCTGCGCAGGAATCTGTAATAGCACCGCAACGTGCTGAGCTTACGGTTGACAGCCCTGGCGGTGACATGTTTATCCATCAGGTCGACCAGCCACGAACGGATCATCTGATGATCGGCCTGCGAAAGGTCTTCGACGTCATAATGCTCGGTCAGATACTCCCGGAATTGATTCAGATCGGTGCGGTAGGCTGTGATGGTATGGGGTGAATATCGCTTCTCAAACTGGATGTACCCTATAAACTTCTCCTGCATCATTCAGCAAAAATAAAAAGGAAGAAATCCTCTTACTTTAAAACCTAACGTTAAAATTAATACAAAATTTTAAAGAAAAGGGATTTCTTCCCCTAAAAAATCAGAAATTTTATTCCTTGGAATGTTGCAGTTTCTGGATAAAGATGGCTCTTAAACGTTCTTCTCTTTTTTTCACCGAAGGTTTGGTAAACTTCTGCCTCTCCCTGAGCTCTTTGACTACGCCCGTTTTCTCAAACTTCCTTTTCAGCTTCTTCAGAGCCCTGTCGATGCTTTCACCTTCTTTAACCGGTACTATGATCATAGTAAATATCTCTCCTTTTTAATAAATGATAATGAGTTATCTATGCCAAAACAGGGGTGCAAAGGTATACATTTCGCAATTACCAACAAAATTTTTCACCAAATGTTCTGTAACCTGCTAATGATATCAAAGGTTGTTCAGGATAAATTCGGTGATGTTCCGGAACAGATGGGTCCGTGTATTTCCTCCGTATATGCCGTGGATGCGGTTGGTGTAAAGCAGCATCTCGAAATCCTTGTCGGCCTGCACTAAGTGCTCCGTGAACTCGAACGTGTTCTGTGTGTGCACGTTGTCATCGGCAGTCCCATGGATGATGAGTAATTTTCCCTTGAATGTGTCCACAAAATTAATGGGTGCATTTTCGTCATAGCCCTGGGGATTTTCCTGTGGTGTGCGCATGTTGCGTTCGGTATAGATGTTATCATAATAACGCCAGTTGGAGATGGGAGCCACAGCCACGCCGGCCTTGAACAGGCCGTCGCCCTTGGTCAGGCACATCAAGGTCATATACCCCCCAAAGCTCCACCCCCACACGCCAATGCGGCCTGCATCGACATAGGGCAGTGATCCGAGGTAGCGGGCCGCTTCCGTCAGGTCGATGGTCTCATATTTCCCCATGTGGAGATAGGTGAGCTTGCGGAATGCCTCGCCCCGGCCGCCGGTGCCGCGGCCATCGACGCTGACGACGATGTATCCCTCCTGTGCCAGGTAATTGTCCCAGCCGAAGTTCCATCCGTCGATGACCGTCTGCGAATCGGGTCCCCCATAAACCGATATCAGCACGGGGTACCTGTGTGACGGATCAAAGTCAGGCGGCTTAAGCATGCTGCCGTTGAGCTCAATGCTATCAGCGGTCTTAAAAGTAAAAAGCTGCGGGGTAGTATAGGCATAGTCCTTCAGTTTATCAAGCAACGCCTGGTTATCTTCAAGGGTTCTCACCTCTTTCCCTTTGGACGTACAGACGGTGACCACATCGGGGGTGGTGTAATCGGAAAAATCATTGATGAAATATTGAAAGCGTTTGCTGAACGAGGCTGTGTTACTGCCGTCGCCGGGTGTTAAACGGGTCATGTGGCTGCCGTCGGTCATGATGGAATAAACCTCGCTTTTGACGGGTGTCACCGCCGACGCCTGGAAGAAAAGGAGTCCTTTATCCTCATTGATTCCGTAAAACTGCTTGACATCATAGTCGCCGGCGGTCACCCGGAACACATCAGGACCGGTCATGCTGCAAAGGTACAGGCCGTACCAGCCGTCGCGCTCGCTCACCCAGATGAAATGGTCGTCGTCCCTGAGAAATGTCAGGTCATCAAAATGTATTTCAGGGATGTAATATTTATTTTCTTCGGTAAAGAAGACCGTGGACCGGCCGCTGACGGCATCTGCAGCCAGGAGCTCGAGCTTGTTCTGAAGGCGGTTCATGCGGTAAATGCAGAGCGTGCCGGGACGGTTAGTCCATTTGATCCTCGGGATGTACTGATCGGTCTCGTCGCCAGTATCCATGTTATAAGTGATACCTGTTGACAGGTCGTAGACATGCACCGTCACGATTGAATTGGGTTCGCCTGCCTTAGGGTAACGGAAGCTCCTGACACCGGGATAAAGAGCGTACTCTTTCAGCTCAGGGTACATGCCCTCGTACATGATCATGCTGTACACGGGTATGTTCCTCTCGTCGAAACGTATGTAGGCCAGACGTTTGCCATCGGAGGACCAGTCATAGGCCCGTACCAGGCTGAATTCCTCCTCATAGACCCAGTCAGGGGCGCCGTTGACGATCTCGTCCTGCCGGCCGTCGTGGGTGATCTGCTTCTCCTCACCCGTCTCAAGATTGACGATAAAAAGGTCATTGTCTCTCATGAAAGCCACCATGGAGGCATCAGGCGAAAAGGTGGCGAGTTGCTGCTTGCCTTTCACCGACAAGGGTCGCAGTTCCTTAGTTTTAAACGTATAGATGTAATAATCGGCCTTGAAGGAATGACGGTACAGCTGTTCCCGCGCTGTGATGAGCAGTATCTTCGATTCATCCCGGCTGAAGGTGTAATCGTCGAATGAACTCATCGGTTGCTCACCAAACCATGACAGGTTGAGCAACGTGTCGGCAGTTTTACCTGTCGCATAATCGTATTTAATGATTGTCCGTCCGTCACGTGACCGGGTATAGTGAAGACCGTCACTCATCGATTTTATCCCATACACCGTCTGAGGAAAAAAGGTGTAATTCTTAATGACATCGTCAAGTGATATCTTCTGAGTCCCATTTTGCGCAACCGGCACCAGGGGACAAAACAGAATGACAATTAACAACATCCGCCCAAGCGTTAGCTTTCTCATTGCTGTATTGATTAAATTTAACCTCTGATTTAAAAGACTGAAAATGATTTTTCCTTATCTTTACACTTCTTTTTTCAAAAGTAAACAAATAGGAAGTCACACTTAAAATCAAATCCATGAAAAAGTATTACATTTTTACGTTTCTGTTAGGCATTCTCATCTCCATGCGCTTGGCAGCTCAGGACTCCATTCCCAACAAGGGCTTTGAGGAATGGACAAATTATGGCGCATACGAAAATCCCAACTTCTGGGATACGCCGAATGAATTTACCGGGATTGTTAGTCTTTACACGGTCACCAAAGATTCGATCGGAGTTTACGATGGACAGTATGCTACCCGCTTAGAAACCAAATATGTAGCTATAATGAATGTGCCAGGGTTAATCACCCTGGGGACCATTTCGGTGAATATAGCCACCCAGCAGTTCACCATCACGGGAGGCGCCGGTTTCACGGCACGCCCGGTAAAAATGACCGGTTACTACAAATATACGCCCCAGGGCAGCGATGCATGTTCATTTGCCATCATTCTCACCAAGTTCAACACCGCCACCAATCATCCCGACACCATCGGTGCAGGCCTTTTCGTCCAAGCCACATTGGTGTCCGACTGGACTCTCTTTGAAGTCCCGGTCATATATCTTTCACAGGATACACCGGATACGATGAACATCATGATACAGTCCTCCCCCATCACCGGAGCGGTTGAGGGCTCGGTACTGCTGGTCGATGCTCTGGACCTCGATCTCGGCGTAGGCGTGAATGAAACCCTAAAAACAAAGCATGTCAGCCTGTTCTACGACCAGGCTCTGAGTCTGCTCAGCCTTGATTTCAATTATCCCGCTATGAAGCAGGTCGCGGTGAAGATTTATAGCCTCACGGGGCAGATGATGGTCAGCACTCAGGAAAACCTCTCCACGGGCCGGAAAAACATGGACCTGGGCCGTCTTCCCAAAGGTCTTTACATGGTTGAGGTCACCGGCGGTCATGACAGAGTGGTGCGTAAGATCATCAGATGATGTGTTAATTTGAAAATGAGCCAATTTTAAAATTAAAAAATTTTTAACTTTGGCGCCCGGATTGAAATGATCCGGCAACGGGACGTTAGCTCAGCTGGTTTAGAGCGCATGCTTGACAGGCATGAGGTCATTGGTTCGATCCCAATACGCCCCACACTTAGATAGACAAGGATTTGCGAAGGTTTGCAAGTCCTTTTTTTTAAGGTCGGTATACAAAAAGGTATACATTTTTAACCCAAAAGACACATCGGAAAGGCCTTATTTGACGGGGATTTGTTGAAAAAAAATCTGATTTTCTGTTTTCAAGGGTTCATGTTCCCCAATATTCTACCCTTACTGGATTAAACACCGAACCTAATTAATTTAATCCTGAAAATATTTGTCAATTTAGATTTAATTTTTTCTATATTTGTTCTTATTAGTTTTGTTATTATCAATATTGAATGATAAATCAAAAAAAATACAATGAACAGCGTTATTGTTATCTTATTAGTTATGTTATTATTGGTCATTCTCGTGGTCTTAATCATTATTGCTGCGATCCGGCATGATAAAAAAGTTAAAAAAATGGTCGCTGACTATAAAAAAACAGCCGAACAAACATTTAATAATTTAAAGGATTTTAAACCTGAAAAATATCGTATAGCTCATTATACAGGAATGTCAATAGGTTTTGATAACCAACAAAAGAAAATTTGCATTTTAGATGCTTTAAATAAACCATTTATCTATGGTTACGATAAAATTCTCCAATGTGAAGTAATTGTTGATGGAGATTCAGTGTTGAAACAATCAACTACAAGCACAATAGGGAGAACGGTTTTAGGGGGACTTGTTGGGGGTGGTGTTGGGGCCATTGTTGGAGGTGCAACGGGGAAAAAAATCCAAAAAAAAATTATCAAAAGTATTGACCTCAAATTAGTTATCAATGATACTGTGAATCCGATTTTTATAGTTAACTTTTTATCTGCTCCAAAAGGAACAGCGTATTATTCAATAGCATTATCAGAAGCAGAATGGTGGCATGGATTATTTGCGGGTTTAATTAAGCAAGGAAATGAAGAAGTAATAAAATTTTCCGAAAAAACTTCAATAGCAAACGAAATTCAAAAGTTAAAAGATTTATTGGATAATGGGGTTATAAGTTTAGAGGACTTTAATAAACAAAAGTCACGACTATTGGAATAGTCCATTTTATCTAAACAATTTTAAATTTAACCCTACCAGCAAAAAACGACTCAAAATAAAGCCCGTAGACGAATGATCTCCCTTGAGATATACTCCCCACTTAACAGGAGAAAATTCATCCCGGACAAGATAACTTAACCCAAAAAACGGCACTTGGATAAATATTATGGCCATGTGTTATTGTCAGCCAACGGCCCCCGGAACGCAAGGCGGCATATCGGGCCATCACTCCCTCGACCTGTTCCCATGTCATTACCCGATCATTCAGAAAATAAAGCCCCCGTTCCCCGTCTATCGGTTTAATGACAGGCGGCGGTTTATGTTTCAGGTATTCGAGTAATATTAATCCGTAATTCGTCAAATATTAAGCACAGCATTTAAAGCTCCAAGTATTTCTTTTTGTTTTTTGGTTAATTCCATGATGATCACTTTTCGGTTGTCATAAACTATGGCTTTGATTTTCTCCAGTTGAAGCAACATCTTTTCAAAACTGTACTCTTTGGTCAATCCGGACTGTTTTAAAATATTCATGATCTTCATTCGGATAATAAGCGCCAAAAGGTTAATGAACACTATGCCTTTAAGCGTTTCATTTTTATGTACACCGGGTGTGGACAGCTCAAGGTCGTTTTTCAGGATATTGAAACCGCGTTCAATCAAATCCTTTTCTTTATACGCTGCCAGACAGCTTTCCCAGTCATAGTCACCACGACAGGCAATCAGGTATAATCCTTTCTTATTCAACGCACGGGAAACGGCCTTGTCCTTTATTGTCACTTTCAGTTTCCGTCCGGTGGTATTCAGAGAAAAGTATCCAAAGTGTTTGCCTGCCATTTCTGCGGCCCGTCGTCTCACACTTTTGTCAACCGTGAGCTGTTCCAATTCCTTTTTGATATCAACCAGCTTTCTGTAAAAATGGTCCTTCTCCTGAGTGGCCCTGGCAGGAGATATTTACTGGGCTGTAGAAGAACCTTCACCGGCGTATTACGATATTCATCTTTTTAAGATTGATACCAATGCCCAGCAAATCTGGCAAAGTCTCTACCAGGGATGGATATATAACGAGCTGGCTTTCATTGTCACGGTCAGCGGAGATCATGTTTACCTGGGAGGAAGAATAGATTCCACAAATGCTTTTAACGGAAGCGGAGGCAATGCCCTGGTCGTATCATACGCCATTGATAACGGTGATTTCAACTGGGATTATGTGTATGACCAGGGTTACGGCTATGAGGAGATTGACGGCCTCGATGTAAAGCCCGACGGTATTTACCTGACGGGATGGACACAAGGACAAACCACAGATATGGATTTTTTAGTTCAGAAAATAACTTTTTCAGGACAGCAGGTCTGGTCCAACAGTTACGATTACGATGGTCTGGGGAAATTTGACGGTGCCAACGGACACATGGCCATGGATCAGAATTTCATTTACGCTGCGGGTCATGCAGGGCGAACCAACATCGCCTCGCTCGACGGCCAGATGGGGCTTGTCTGTTTCAGCCGTAGCAACGGGGCGGAGCAGTGGAACGTAACATGGGGCGGCGCACTTTACGACGACGGCCTTGGCATGACCATGAGCACCGATTCGATGCTTTATATCGTGGGTTTCACCGGCAGCTTCGGAAACGGATCCCAGTTCTATCTCAATAAATATTCCCGGTCAGGTCAGTTGCAATGGAGCAGGCTCTGGGGCGGCACGGGAACGGAGGACTGCCGGGCCGTGATCGCCGACGGCGACAGCATCATCTTTGCCGTCGGCGCTACATCAAGCTATGGCCACGGAGGCAAGGATATTTTCGTTCTGAAATATGATACGGCCGGAGCACTGCTCGATTCCGTCTTCTGGGGCGGCATGTATGATGAAATAGCACACGATGTCGCTATGTCGGGCGATTATCTTTACATCACGGGAGAGACACAGAGTTACGGCAACGGACAGATCAGCGGCGACCACAAAGCGGATGGACTGCTGCTGAAAATCAACGGAAGAAAAATGCTGGTGCCGGATTCTACAATGAATGATGTGAATGAGAATGTGATACGCTATCCGGAAATCCATGCGTTTCCTAATCCCTTTATCCTGCAGACAACCTTTCGGTCAGATCATTGTTTTAATGACCTGTCACTGACCCTCTTCAACGAATCGGGCCAGAAAGTAAAGCATATCGAACACCTGTCAGGACAAACAATAACCTTATACCGTGACGGTCTTCCGCCGGGTGTCTATTTCCTTTTCCTGACAGAAAGCAGAAAAACATACCCAACGCTCAAAATAATGATTGCCGCTGATTGACACCGGTAACGTCATGATCTTCCAATCACCGTGATCACGGGTATGAACCCCAGGCATTCCGATTGCTATCAGATTGGTCTTCTGCCAGGAAAACATTCATTTACAGTAAAATTCATTTGCCCCATGCTTTATCAGGTAATTACGAAAATGACTGATAGCGGCTGCAGCTTCTTTTATTTGTTTTAAAAACTTATCATTGATTGTCAGGTTGAAACATTCCTGGAAATCATTATATTTACATCTTCAAGTCGGTACATATCTTTTTAACTCTTTCTAAATGAAAGAACAACGCAAACTCGCCGCCATTATTTTCACCGATATCGTTGGCTATTCAGGCATGATGTCGAAGGATGAAAAACTGGCCATGAGTGTGCTTTTAAAAAATAGAAATGTCCAGAAGGATGCTATCAAGAAATTCAATGGTGAATTTATTAAAGAGATAGGGGATGGAACTTTATCCATTTTTCAAAGTTCATGGGATGCTGTCAGCTGTGCCATTGACATTCAAAAAATAATCAGTTCTGAATTTTCATTTCAATTGCGTATCGGTATCCACATCGGGGATATTATTATTTCAGAGAGCGACGTATTTGGTGATGGAGTTAACATTGCTTCACGCATTCAGGCACTGTGTGAACCGGGGGGCATCTGTATATCGCAAAGAGTGTATGAAGATATCAAAAACAAATCGGGGATAAAAGTCGATTGCGTCGGTGAAAAATTGCTGAAAAACATTGATCAGCCGGTCAGCATTTATGCTATTGCTGCCGAATGTATTCAGAACATTTTAGTACAGCAGCGATCAGATGAAGAAACTCATTCTCAATCAGGTGAAATTAAGCGAAATGCCAAAAAGGTGCCATCAGTCCGTAAACTTTACATTGGAATTTCAACCGCCATAGTGACCATCATCATCCTTATAGCCGGATACTTTCTTTTCCCTAAAAAAACTGCATTAAATAAATCCCTATCAAATACGGAGGGATCATTTAAAAGAAAGGCTAAAGCCATCTGGACGAATTCGATTGCTGTGCTTCCCTTCACCGACCTGAGTCCTGATAAGGACCAGGAGTATTTCTGCGATGGGATCTCAGAGGAGCTGATCAATGTGATGACGCAGATACCCGAATTAAAAGTTGTCGCCAGGACGTCCGCATTTTCATTTAAAGGCAAAGAGATTGATATCAGGGATATCGGGGAGAAGTTGAATGTGAAAACCATTCTTGAAGGCAGCGTCCGAAAATCGGGTAATCAGCTTCGTATCAGTGCACAGCTTATAGATGTGAATAATGGTTACCATCTTTGGTCGCAAACCTATAACCGTGAACTGAAAGATGTGTTCACAATTCAGAACGAAATAGCATTAACCATCGTTGCTGCGCTCAAGACCAACCTTTTGCTTAACGAGAAAGAGCAGATAGAGAAAAAATCAACGGAAAACACTGAAGCCTATCAGCTCTATCTTAAAGGGCGTTTCTACTGGAATAAGCGAACTGCAGATGACATACAAAAGGCCATTGATTATTTTACACAGGCGATCGAAAAGGATTCAGCTTACGCTATGGCATATGCCGGATTAGCTGCTTCTTATATCCTGCTCCCCGAATACGCCGCAATTTCGTCGGAGGACATTTTTGCGAAAGCTATTATTGCGGTAAAAAAAGCCCTTGAGCTGGATCCAACACTTGCAGAGCCTCACGCAGTACTGGGAATAATAAAAACAGAATATGAATGGGATTGGACAGGGGCAGAGCTTGAATACAAGAAAGCTATTGAACTTAATCCTAACTATCCGACCGCTCATCACTGGTATAATATTTATCTAAGGAACTTCGGAAGATTAGATGAGGCTTATAGAGAAGTTAAACTGGCCCTGGAGCGTGATCCCCTTTCACCCATCATCAATGTAAACTTAGGTGACGTTCTGTACATCATGCGGCAATATGACAAAGCTATCGAGCAATATCTCAAGACCATCGAACTTGATCCTGATTTTGCCAGTGCCTATAGTCCGCTGGGCGTGGTCTATGCCCTCCAGGGTAAATTTGATAATGCAATTGCTGAATTAAGGAAGGTACAGACGATTATCAGGAATACGCCTTATAGTCTGTCAAGGCTTGGATTCGCTTATGCACGGTCAGGGGATAAAAGTCAGGCATTACAGATACTTGATGATCTCTTCACCTTCAGGGAACAGGGATATAAAGTTGCGTTTGATATAGCTATCGTGTATTATGGACTTGATGACAGAGCTAAAACTTTTGAGTGGTTGGAAAAATCATTACCTGAAAGAGATTTCCGGCTGCCGAGAATGAAGACAGAGCCGTTCTGGGATGGTATCCGGTCGGATATGAGATTCATTGCGTTACTGAAGAAAATGGGAATGGAATAATGTTCCTCCAACTCAGACTGTTCAAAAGCATGAGGCCATTGATGCAGTTCCAAATTGAGCCACTTTTTTTATAAAATGCCAGAAGTGTTTGTGCCATATCGAAATTTACAGGCTTATCAATATTTACAAAATATGATATAAGATCGTACTGGAGAGTTGAGAATCCATATAAACAATGAATAAACATTCCCAGCCTTTTTCGTATATTTAGCCATTGATTATCCCACTATGCAACTCACCGTTTATTTAATTCAAGTGCAGCTGGCGCTGATGTCATTTATGGTTGGCTTACCTGTTTCCAGTGAAACCCAATCGCCTCACAATTACGGCAGTCATAATGACCGCCTGCAGGGTAAGTTTACCGGCACATATACTTATAGTTATCAGGGCACCATCACCTTGATATATTCAAGTAGAGAACAAACTGTTGTTAAATACCGAATTGAATACGTTTACAAATGAAGACGGCTACCTGATATCGTCATACAGGCGTTATAGAAAATGAGAAAGATGATTGTTTCACAAATAAATTCTAAAAGTCATGATAAGCAGAATCTGGCATGGTTACACATCCCCTGAAAATGCGGATGCATACGAAAATCTTCTGAAGAGGGAAATATTCGTCGGCATTGAACGACGGCATATCGACGGATATAAAGGGATACAGTTACTGAGACGAACGATGGGAACAGAAGTGGAATTCGTCACCATCATGTGGTTCGATTCGGTTGAATCGGTCAAAATCTTTGCCGGTGAAGACTATGAACAGGCCGTTGTCCCGCAGGAAGCCCGGCGTATACTGTCACGCTTCGATCAGCGGTCGCAGCATTACGAGGTGAGGCACGAGAATAAGATTTAACATGACTGATTTTGCCGGAAGGTCACAGGGTCGCCCAACAGGGATGAGGCTGATAAGATGTTTACGTCACCGCATCACTTCACCCGGCAGGGAATTGCATGCAATACCGGCATGGATCCTTGTTATCATCCTTTATTTTGCCGGCAGCCAGTGTCTGAATCAACCCGGTACCTGGACGAAGGAGTCCTCCGATCAGTTCGAGACAGTTCGTACCTATATACAATCATGGCTTGCCGAATCGCAAATCGAAAAATCGATAATTTCATCTTCCTTCCTGAAGGAGAAAATCCTGGATGACTGGAACAACCAGAGCAGGTATTACCAGCTAATCAGCGTCCGTAAACCTGACGATTACAACAATGCCGGGCACATTCCGCATGCCATGAATATTTATTGGATTGACATCCTGAAAGATGGAAACCTGTATCTGCTCGACACGAACAAGACCCAGATACTGTATTGCTATTACGGTCATGGGAGCATGATCGCTTTAAGTATTCTGAGCCTCCTCGGTTATAAATGTAAAAGTTTGAACTTCGGTATGATGGATTGGAATCCCGATGCATTGGTCAAGGCACCATGGGATCAGGAGGCTGTTTACCCCATCGAAACAGAGGGTAACTCATCAAAATCTAAATTTGCTCCACCGGTTTTGAGTTCCGGTCAAACCGGTACTAAACAAATCATCAGGGAGAGAGCATCACAATATTTGGAAGGAGAAGGATCACCCGTCATATCTGCCTCAGAGGTCAGAGCCGTTACCGACAACTGGGAAACTGACGAGGGACAATATCAGATCATCGATATCAGGAAGGAAAAAGATTACAGGCATGGACATATCCCACACGCCGTGAACATTCCCTGGGAGAAAATCCTTGAAAAAAGCCGGTTGAAGAAAATCGATCCGGAAAAAACATCCATCATTTATTCTGAAAACGGACAAACCGGGCAGATGGTGACGACCGTATTAAACCTGCTCGGTTACCGTTCAGTCAATCTGAAATTTGGCATGATGGACTGGAATAGTGGATATGTTGACAAATCCTTGATATGGGAGGGCGGGTCACATTACCCTGTCAAACGATGAACTGAGTAATATATACTCTAAAGAGCAACCTGATGATACAAAGAGGGGTGTTATAATGACTTTAATAACCATTAAAAAGTAAATGAAATGGAAAAACTGATAGCCTGTTGCGGTTTGAATTGTGCCACGTGTGACGCACGAATAGCCACTCTCAATGACGATGATGAATTGCGTGCCAAAACAGCGGAACAATGGAAAGCCATGTTTAATGCGCCGGATATTTCGCCGGACATGATCAACTGCACCGGATGTACAGAACCCGGAGTAAAGATCGGGCATTGTGAAGAGTGCCAGATAAGGAACTGCGTGCTATCCAAGGGTTTTAATATCTGCGCGCAATGCGATGAGATGGAGAGCTGCGAATTATTGAAAAATATACTTCAGTATGCGCCTGAAGCACTGGAAAACCTCAGATCGCTGAATTAAGTATGAGATGAACTCTTAATCCGATTATTTCGTGCCTGACGGCACTAAAAGATAGCGAAAATCATTGTTTTCTACCGATATTCTGTGCGTGAGGGACAAACTATCGTCAGGCAACATAAACGAACTTATAGCCCGTGGTATCTTGTGTTTTATTAAATAAATCTTTACATTTGTTTGAACCTCATAATGCTCATATAATAATGAAAACACCTGACAAACACTTTAGGATCATGCTGCATCATCTGTTTCCGGTCCTGATAGTTCTGGCATTGCCTGGCATATCTCTCAGGGCTGTGGGGCAAGGCAGTCCCCCCGATACCGTCATACGCTATACAATGCAACAACAGGACTCGTTACTGGCCTCTCCTGTTACACCGGCGAGGGAATGGCGGCTGCTGGGCCAGAGCAAAGAACATGCGCCCTATGTACTCGTCATCAGAACAGAACAGGGTGAGGTGGAGATACATGAGCAATTTGACGATGTCATCATCATTCGCTCCGGTCATGGTATGTTAAGGAGCGGCCTCAACGCCGCAGGTCAGAAGGTTTCCGGTACCGAACCGTCACGGGAGTGGAGGGGCGGCAATATCATGGACGGAAAAGAACGCAAAATATCACCCGGTGATTTTATCGTCATTCCCGCCATGACGGCGCACCAGTTTATACCCGATGCGGGTGATTCACTGATCTATTGGACCATAAAGGTCAGACGGACGAGAGGGATCAGCCAATGAAATAAGTCGTCAGTCGTCAGTCGTCAGTCGTCAGCGGAGTCGCGCCGAAGGCGGAATCGGCAGGTCTACAGGCGGAGCTATGCCAGAGGCAGAGTCCCGCCGCAGCGGAGCTACGGCGAAATGTAGACTATCCAATGATGGATGAAACATGAGAATTGATGAGCTGAATAAAAAGATTAATAAGTGCAGGAAATGCAGACTATCTGAGACCAGAACAAATGCTCTCTGCGGTGAGGGAAAGATAGATTCTAAACTTATGTTGATCGCACAAGCACCTGGGGAGAAGGAAGATAAAGAGGGGAGAATGTTCATCGGTCCCTCGGGAAAAGTATTGGATGAATTATTGAAAATGGCTTTTATCAACAGGGAAGAAATCTATATGACGAATTTGATTAAATGTATGCTCCCAAAATACCGGAAACCAAAAGAGGATGAAATTGAAAATTGCAGCCGGTACCTAAGTAAAGAGATTGAATTGATAAATCCTAAAGTATTGGTTCCCCTGGGTTATCATTCAACCAAATACATTTTTAAGAGATACACTGGTCCGTTGCCATCCAAAAAAGAATTTCACACAGTTTATGGCAAGTTATTTTTAGCAGGAGATAAAAAAGTCCTCCCTCTCTCCCATCCCGCTGCACTTCTTTATAATCCCTCCTTTAAGAAAGATTTGTCAAATTTGAACGTTTGTCCCTCCGCTCCGGCGAAGGAATTTAGTTCAACACCGGTATAATGCAAAGGCTGCGAAGTGGCACCTTAGATAGGAACGTGGGACCCGATTTTGTATCTTTCTCAGGAAAAATGGTGTAATGGAACGCTTACGATATCATACCGGCAGACCATAAGTAAGCATACTGATAGATTGAATAAAATAACTTGAAGATATGAATGTTTTTCTTAGACAGGATGTAGCGGAAAATTATGATAGCTATTACAAAACTGATTTTGGCAAAAAGGTCGATAAGCTTGAAAAAAAAATTATATCAGAGCTTTTAAATGACATACAAAAAGAAAAATTGTTGGATATAGGTTGTGGTACAGGTCATTGGACTGATTTTTTCGTTCGACATGGCTTTCAGGTAACCGGGGTTGATAGTTCTGAATCAATGTTGAATATTGCAAAACGTAAAAATATTAAGGCTCAGTTTATATTAGCAAATTCCGAAAATCTTCCATTTGAAGATGAGAGTTATAGCATAATAACTTCTATCACCATGCTTGAATTTGTGGAAAACCAAGATAAAGCAATTCGGGAATTATACAGAATTCTGAAAAAAGGTGGTTGGCTGATAATTGGTTGTCTGAATGCTGACTCGACTATCGGAATGAATAATAAAAAAGACGAGGTATTTAAGCACGCAAATCTGTTCAGGATAAGTGATTTAAAATCAATGTTCTACCAGTTTAAATTATTAAAGATAAATCAGGGTGTATACGTGAAAGAAAATTATGAGATTATTGAGCCATTAAATAACTTAAATAATATTGAACCTGCTTTTATTGGGTTGCTTTTACAAAAATTATAGAGATGATAATTACCATTGAGATAAGCTATTATCCTTTAACCGAGGAATATCACATTCCGATAAATACTTTTATCCAAACTTTATCAAGTGCCGGATTGACTGTTGAAACAGGGAAAATGAGTTCCGTTATCACTGGAGAGTATGAAAACGTAATGAAAAGTTTGACTGTTTCAATGAAGCATCTGATGGAACAGTATCCCTCTGTATTTAGCATGAAAATTTCTAATTCATGCCCAGTTAAATAAAAATACGTTTGTCAACATGCGATCATGCGCAATGCGGGGCGATGCGATAACTTAAAACGTATGAGCAATAGACAAAAATACTAGGGTCTGATTGGTAAGTGCAATGAAAAACCCACACCGCGCATAACGCCAACCATCACCAGTCATATCAGGATATTGCCATCACGATAGTTTGTGTCATCATTGATAAACTTTTCGTTACCTGGATTTGTTAATCATTTTTAACTTCTCATAATCATTTGTAACCAAATACTCAATAAGATATGGAAAATAATACGAACAATACAAGTAAAAGCCCTGTTACCGGGGCAATGAAAAAACAGAGTGTCGGCTCCGGCGGAATAAAAAACCGCGAATGGTGGCCTAATCAGTTAAAATTGAACATACTGCGACAACACTTTTCACTATCCAACCCCGTGGCCGAAGATTTTAACTACACCGAAGAATTTAAAAGTTTAGACTATTACGCTTTGAAAAAAGATCTTCACAAGCTGATGACCGACTCCCAGGATTGGTGGCCGGCAGATTTTGGACACTACGGACCGTTGTTCATCCGTATGGCATGGCACGGGGCAGGTACGTACCGCATAGGCGACGGTCGTGGCGGCGCCGGAAGCGGGCAACAACGCTTTGCACCGCTTAACAGCTGGCCCGATAATGTCAACCTCGACAAGGCACGCCGATTACTCTGGCCCATCAAGCAAAAGTATGGCCGGAAAATATCATGGGCCGACCTTATGGTTCTTGCCGGTAATGTCGCCTTGGAATCGATGGGATTTAAAACCTTTGGATTTGGCGGCGGACGTAAAGATATATGGGAACCCGACGAGGATGTGTACTGGGGTTCCGAAACCAGGTGGTTAGGAGATGATAAACGTTACTCCGGCGAACATGACCTTGACAATCCTCTGGCGGCAGTGCAAATGGGGTTGATCTATGTGAATCCGGAAGGGCCGGGCGGCAATCCTGACCCGGTTGCAGCGGCTAAGGATATCCGCGGGACGTTTGCCCGCATGGCCATGAATGATTATGAAACAGTGGCACTTATTGCCGGCGGGCACACCTTTGGTAAAACGCACGGCGCCGGAGATGCGGCACTTGTGGGTCCTGAACCCGAAGCGGCCGGAATTGAAGAGCAGGGCCTGGGATGGAAAAGTAAATTTGGCTCGGGAAAAGGAGGCGACACCATCAGCAGCGGTCTGGAAGTGACATGGACACAGACACCGGCAAGATGGAGTCATTATTTCTTTCAAAACCTGTTCAACTACGAATGGGAGCTGACAAAAAGCCCGGCCGGCGCACATCAATGGGTTGCAAAAAATGCCGGTGCTGTCGTTCCCGATGCCCACGACGCATCTAAAAAGCACCCTCCAACAATGCTTACTACCGACCTTTCTTTACGTTTCGATCCCGTTTATGAAAAAATTTCAAGACGTTTCCTTGAGAATCCCGATGAATTTGCCGACGCTTTTGCCCGTGCCTGGTTTAAGCTGACACACCGCGATATGGGACCACGGTCACGCTACCTGGGTCCTGAAGTACCCACGGAAGAACTCATCTGGCAGGATCCGATACCTGCCGTGGATCATCCGTTGATCGATGAGAAGGATATGGCAGCATTAAAAGCTAACGTATTAAATTCAGGACTATCCGTATCCCAGCTGGTATCGACTGCCTGGGCTTCGGCCTCCACTTTTCGCGGGTCCGACAAACGTGGCGGCGCCAACGGTGCCCGCATACGTCTTGTCCCACAAAAAGACTGGGCTGTTAATAACCCTGCTCAACTGGCAAAAGCATTGGAAACGCTGGAAGCTATCCGGGAAAAATTCAACAGGGTTCAATCTGACGGGAAAAAGGTTTCCCTTGCCGACCTTATTGTCCTGGCAGGCTGTGCAGGTGTTGAAAAAGCTGCAAAAGATGCAGGTTTTAATGTCACCGTTCCTTTCATTCCGGGGCGTATGGATGCATCGCAGGAGCAAACCGACGTGAATTCTTTCGCCGTACTGGAGCCGGCAGCCGATGGTTTCCGCAATTATGTCAAAACGAAATACTCCATACCGACAGAAGAGTTACTGGTCGATAAAGCCCGGTTGCTGACATTGACCGCTCCTGAAATGACCGTTCTAGTTGGCGGCATGCGTGTATTGAACACTAACTTTGACCATTCCAAGCATGGCGTTTTCACGAAACATCCGGAAACCCTTACCAACGATTTCTTTGTCAACCTACTCGACATGGGTACCGTCTGGAAACCGGCTTCCGGGTCTAATGAAACCTTTGAAGGATACGATCGCACTAACGGCGCCTTGAAATTTACAGGAACGCGGGTCGATCTTATCTTCGGTTCCAACTCTGAACTCAGAGCCCTGGCCGAGGTGTACGGAAGCTCAGACGCTCAGGAAAAATTTGTAAAGGATTTTGTAGCGGCATGGAACAAGGTGATGAACCTCGATCGCTTTGATCTGGATTGATCTTTCACTTAACCATATTATAACTGTTGAGGGCAGGGTTGGCAGTTGGTAGTTGGCAGTTGGTAGTTGGCAGTTGGGGGAGGGTGAGTTGGAGGGAGAGGCCTTCGGCGTTCGGAAATCGGCCATCGTGTAATCGTTTAATCTCCTTGCCTCTCCCCGCCCTGTATCTGTTCCCCGCTTGCCACTGAATTACAAAAACAGGCAATGAATTATATGATTAAAAGTGTTAAATTTGATCTTTGATTTAACCTCATCCACTCAATGATTATGAAAACATTCTATTACACCGTGATCATTGCCACCTTCCTATCGATTCTCATGACAGGTTGTAAAAATGACAATAGTGGTCAGCCGGTTGTTTCCGGAAAATTGATACGGAAATCCGGATGCTTAAATGAAAAATCAGGCTCTCTTCTTATGATGACTCCTGATACCCTCTCCTGTGCGGAATATTTCTTTTATCCTTCAACCAATAAACTTTTGATTGATCATTATAATGCAGGATTTAATTGTTGTCCCGGTGATATCGGATGCAACTTTTCATTGGACCATGATACGATAATAATCAGGGAATTTGAAACCGATCAGCCATGTAAATGTAACTGTATGTACAATCTGGAAATTGAATTATCCGGAATTGAATCAACATCATACCAGATAAAGTTTGTGGAGCCTTATTGCGGGGACCAGGAAAAACTCATCTTCGGAGTAAACTTATCAGTTGTAACTCAGGGATCTTATTGTGTCATAAGAAAAGAATATCCGTGGGGTGAGTAACCTTTGTAAAATTGCTTGCAAGGAAAATATAAAATGGAGATAACAAGATGTTAAGCATGTATCTTTGTATCGGGATATGCGCTGTCATATGGATTGTTAATGGCATTTGGTTAATCCAGGCAGCCATGGAACATATAACCAGTGAAATCTATATGCACATCGGTTTAGGTATTTTTTTTAGTTTGTTGGCACTGGAACTTACCATCGGTATGCATGGAGCCTGGACACATTTTAAAATTTCCTGGTTGGCAGTGATCGGCTGGATTCTTTATGTCCCTTCAGCTGTTCTGGTCTTCAGCTCAATAATCGAACTTAAGCGGAGAGGTAAACCAAAAACTGCTGATTTTACTGCTACCACTACTTTTATTAACAGAGGTATATATGGCCTTATTCGCCAGCCTATGACGTTAGGATTAGCCATTTGGACCATTGCTCTGATTTTGGTTTTTCAATCCGTTCTTACCGTAATTTTAGGCTTAATATCATTATTTTGTTTCTGGATGTCAGCCAGAAAAGAGAGCAAATATAATATAATGAAATTCGGGGATACTTACAGGGAATATATGGAAAGAGTTTCCATGTGGAATATTTTAAAGGGATTGAGAAAGTGATGGACAATGACTTCATTTATAGGCAAAACGATAATCACTGGTATGTACCCCAGGGCAAGTTGAGCTTGCGAAATGCCGCTTCAGCGGCGCCCTGAATCCAATTTCCGCCCCAAAGGGCGGAGTATTATACCCTCCGCCTCCGGTCCCGCCACAGGCGGGATTCAACTTACAAATTTTAATTCACTACGTTCTTAATATTTGAGTTTCACAAATAAAATTCCGCAACAAAGTCTTTGGAAAACAGTTTAAAAACAATAGGACTAAGATTGTCACGAATTATAACAGGCCGTCGTCAGCCGGTTAACTGTCAGGTGTAATGGGAAATGCTTCTTGCTTATGTTGATTATAGTTTGCGGTCTCCAGGGGGCCGGAAAATCAGTTGTCGCAGCTAAAATTGCCGAAAAAACGGATGCTGTTTTACTGCGAACTGATGTCATCAGAAAAGAGCTGATCCGGCATCCGACTTACGGCAAAGAAGAAATAGAAAGCATTTATGATGAAATGTTCGCAAGAGCAAAAAGATTATTGTCGGAGAACCGTACTGTCATTTTAGATGCCACATTCGCCGAAAAACAGAACAGGCATCACGCTGAAAAGATAGCTGATGATGCCGGATGTCCGTATGAAATTGTCGAGGTCATTTGCCCGGATGAAGCAATCATCAGGGAGAGACTGAAGAAAAGGACGGAAGGCGAGAGTGAAGCACATTATGAACAATATCTGTTATACAAAACACTTTTTGAGCCGATTACCGAAAAGCATATCATCATAGATAACTCGGGAACGCTCGAAGAAACGAATAAGCAAATTGATAAACTTCTAACGGCAAATACCTGATTTTGGAGTTGGCAGTTGGCAATTGGCAGTTGGCAATGAAAAGGGCGGTCTTCATCTGACTGTTGCTACTGGTTGCGGGGATAATAATTTGCTCCCGGGGGACAGGATTTCCAAAAGTCAACGGCCCTTAATTTGGACAGGCACCGCCGGGTAAAACGCGTGATAAAACAAAGTGTGCCCTTAAGTATGACAGAAAACAAAGAGTATCGATATGCCTTTAGCGAAACGCTATTCGGTCTTAGCTGCGATCATGCTGGGCAGCATCATGGGACCCATTGATGCCAGTATCGTCAATGTCGTTCTGCCGACTATCACTCAGTCATTCCATGTAAGCATTTCGACGGCGCAATGGATCCCGATGGTATACCTTCTCACCATCAGCAGCCTGCTTCTGTTTTATGGTCGCTTAGGCGACATACTGGGTTACAGAAAAGTATACTTGTCCGGTCTTGCCGGCTTTATCATTGCTTCCGGTCTGTGCGGTCTTTCCCCTTCAATTCATTGGCTCATCGCCTTTCGTGCTATTCAGGGACTTGCTGCCGGAATGATGATGGCGGTACCTTATGCCATTATAACTGCCTCCTTTCCACCCGAAGAGCGTGGCAAAGCCCTGGGCATCAATGCAATAAGTATCTCTGCCGGTCTGGCCCTGGGTCCCTCTCTCGGCGGTTTTATCACTTCATTATTGGACTGGCGGTTTGTTTTTCTTATTAACATTCCTATCGGTATTGCGGGCTTGTTATGGGGACGCCGTGTTTTCCCCGATCTCAAGGGGCAGCCGGGCAAGATGGATATAGCGGGAATGGTGACCGCTTTCGTTGCCCTGTCTTTCTTTCTTCTTTTTATCAATCGCTTTCAAAATCTGGGTCTGAGCTATACCACCGGTGTCATGTTACTCGTCGCAGTCATGGCAGGCATCGGATTTCTAATGATAGAAAGTAAGGCAGTCCAACCCATGCTCGATCTGAGCCTTTTTCGCAATATGACCTTCTCCTTTGCCAATGTCAGCGCTTTGCTCAATTTCATGTCTCAGTATGTGATGGTTTTTCTCACCCCTTTCTACCTCCAAAGGGTGCTGCATCATACTCCGGAAAAAGTAGGCCTCATCATGACCTCCTTTCCGCTGGCTGTCATGGCAATTGCTCCTTTTAGCGGTTCCCTCTCTGACCGTATAGGCACAAGGGCACCAGCCTGTGTCGGTGCCGGAATATGTGCCCTGTCACTTTTCTTTATGAGCCGGTTGCCGGTCTCCGCAAGTTCAGCAGACGTTATTTGGAGATTGGCTTTTTTCGGGATAGGCACCGGTATTTTTCAATCGCCAAATAACAGTGCGGTCATGGGGAGTGCGCCGAGGCTGCACCTGGGTTCAGCTTCCGGGATTCTGGCGACGATGCGGAATGTGGGCATGGTCCTGGGCATCGCTACAGCAGGAGCGGTGCTCTATACCTTTGCTCCATCCCATACCCTTCAAAAGGCAATCCTGGGGAGTACGGAGGCGGCCGCTTTTTTATCAGGATTGAAGCACGCCTACATGGCAGGGGCCATCCTGACCGGGATAGCCACTCTCACTTCCCTTATCAGAAGCAGAGGGAAAAGATGACAGTTTAATACAGGTCGGCGGGTCGGCAGGTCGGCCATCGTTCAATCGTTCAATCGCGCAGTTTCCTCCCTCACCCTCTCCCTCTTCCTGACTGCCAACTGATCAGCCCCTCCCAACCTCCCCCAACCGGCGGAGGAGATCCACATTTCCTGATTTCCCTAATATTGTTTAAAAGTATTTGCATTTTGTGATTGGGAAAGTTTTTTTAATTTTACTTCGACAACGATGTTGATAACATCTATGGCACATGTTTAAACGATTAAGTGCAATTCTTTTTCTGCTTCCCCTAAAATTTATACAGAACTCAATCATGATAAATAAGTCGTTGAAATGGAGCGCTGCCCATCAGGTCAGGGGCTTTTTAATCTTAATATTCGGGTTCACCGGGGTTTTTTTTGCTAAACTTTGTTTTCTTTGCCGTAGGTCATGGTCGCATGTGGAGACGCCTCCCTGATGATCATCCTGCTGCTCATAAAGCGTTGGAAGCCAACGCCGGTACTTCTTATAATATAAGCAAGGTCATGTGGAATTTTTTCATAAACAATTTTGACAGTTCAAAATAAGTTCATATAACAGGCCCTGCGAGACAAATTCATGACCAAAATCATTTAAATATTAATAAAATTAAATTAGCTTGCGCAAAATAAAACCATGAAAATACTTCTTATATCCCCAACCATTGATACTGAAAAAAGAACCAATAAAGGGCTTATGATGCCTCAACTTGCTCTTTATATCTTAAAAGGATTAACTCCGCCCGGACATGATGTCAGGATTATTGAAGAAGAGAGTGAGGGCATTGACCTTGAGCAGGATTGCGACCTGGTAGGAATAAGCTGCATGACAGCCAATGCACCGAGAGCATACGAACTTTGTCAGGAATTTCGAAAAAGGGGCAAAACTGTTATATTGGGAGGAGTACATCCTACGATACTCCCATATGAGGCTCTGCAACATGCCGATAGTGTGGTGGTTGGTGAGGCAGAAGGAGTCTGGGAGACACTGCTTGAAGATTTCCGGAATAATAGTTTGAAAAGAAAATATCATAATCCGACACCTGATTTAGGAAAGTACGTCCCAAAAAAATTTCAGCAGAATAAAAAAAAGACACCTTTTAGCCTCGTCCCGATATTGACGTCAAGGGGATGCCCTTATAATTGTGATTTTTGCTGTGTCACAAATCTTTTTGGGAAAAAAATCAGACATATACCTATAGAAAATGTAGTGAGGGACATTCAGGAATCCGGTGCAAAGAACTTTATGTTTCTGGATGATAATATCATTGGTAATCCGAAGTATGCAAAAGCATTATTCAAGGCCCTTAAACCTTTAAAAGTGAAATGGGTGGGACAGGCTTCCGTATCATTGCTGGTCAGCGACACAGAACTTCTGCAACTGGCAGCCGACAGTGGATGCAAAGCGCTATTCTTCGGATTTGAAAGTGTGTCGGAGGAACAGTTAAAATCAATGCGTAAGACATTTAAGAATCTGGAACAAACAGAAAATGCCATAAAAAAGATCAAAAAAATGGGTATTATTATCCATGCCTCGATAGTCTTTGGTTTTGATAGCGATACCATAGAAACATTTCATGAAACAGTTCGATTCCTGATAAAAAATAAAATAAGTACTGTTTCCTTCAACGTATTGACTCCTTATCCCGGGACAAAAATTTATGACGATCTGATAAAAGAGAATCGTCTTATCACAACTGACTGGAGGTATTACGATCATAATACGGTTGTATTCAAACCTAAAAACATGACACCTTACGAACTCCAGGTCGGCAAAATCAATGCAAGGAAACAGTTTTACCGTATGTCATCCGTTCTGAAACGATTATCAGGTAACCTGTACAGCCCGGTAATATTCTTTGCTGTTAATTACGGAAACATTAGACAAGTCAAAGTCGAAGCAAAAAGACTAACTCAATTAAAGTCAGAATTATTTACGACAACAGATGACCGATAATAGCAAAATGCTGTTATGATCAGGGGCCTGATCGGGGGGCAGTTGGCAGTCAGGAAGAGGAAGAGGGTGAGGGAGTGGAAAATTGCACGATTGAACGATTGCACGATGGCTGATGGCCGAAGTCCTGTTCCACCAACCCACCCTCACCCAACTGACGACTGTCAACTGACGACTACTAACTGCCAACTGACCCGCCCCCTCCCAACCGGGTAACATAATAATATAAGGAAATGCCGCGCATTTTGTAAAACCGAAATCACTATTTTGCTATTTTTGAAAAAAAATTGTCAACCATGATCTATCAGATTCAAATAGCTTTAACCGGGTTCAGACCCAAGATTTGGCGGAGAGTATTGGTCCCTTCAGATTTATTGTTATCCGATTTTCATAAGGTAATCCAGACAACGATGGGCTGGACTAATTCTCACCTCCATCAGTTCATAAAAAACCGAATTTTTTATACCGTAAAGTACCCCGGGGATTTAACGTGGGGAGAGATGAACCAAATAGATTACCGGAAAAAGAAGCTCAGGATTTCGGATCTGTTGAAAGCTGAAAAAGAAAAAATCATTTATGAATATGATTTCGGGGATGGGTGGAACCATGACATCATACTGGAAAAAATACTTGCCGATGATGACAAAGCGAATTATCCGGTTTGCCTATCTGGTAAAATGAACTGTCCGCCGGAGGATTGCGGGGGCGTTTGGGGTTACGCTGACATGCTTGAAATTTTAAAACAACCTGACCATGAGGAATATGACAGTTACATTGAATGGTTGGGAGGTGAATTCGATCCTGAATACTTCAACATAGATGAGGTGAATAAATTATTGAGAAAAAAAGGTTATGGATGTATGGAGTTATAGATAAAAAAATGGTGCAGAAAATTTTGATTATTATTAACGATGCTCCTTACGGAACAGAAAAAGCTTATAATGCTTTACGATTAGCTATGAATATTATTAAGTACCACCAAGAAAAGGTTAAAATAAAAATATTCTTACTTGCTGATGCTGTGTTTTGTGCACTTCCTAATCAAAAAACACCTGAAGGATATTACAACACAGAACGAATGCTGAAATATGTGCTTAAAGGGGGGGGGAGAAGTGAAGGCTTGCTGTATTTGTGCAGAAACCCGCGGAATTGATAAATTACAATTTCAAGAAGGAATACAACTAAGTACAATGGAAGAATTTTCTCAATGGACAGTTGATTGTGATAAAGTTTTAACTTTTTAAATGAACATTAATCCTTTCAACATATACATTGAAGAATACGAAGATTGGTTTAAAAAAAATGAAATCATTTTTCAATCGGAATTGCTTGCATTAAAGCAAGTTATTCCGATTGGGAAAAAAGGAATAGAAATTGGCATCGGAAGTGGAATATTTGCCGAAGAATTGAATATAAAATACGGTATTGACCCTTCGGATAAAATGCTGAATTATGCGAGACAGCGAAATTTAAACGTAGACAAAGGATTCGCTGAAAACCTGCCCTATTCCGATAGCAGTTTTGATTATGCTGTTTTTATAACCTCCATTTGCTTTATTGATAATCCGGTAAAAGCTTTGAAAGAAGCCCACCGGGTAATAAAAGATAACGGTGTTTTGATTATAGCATTTATTAGTAAGGAAAGTTCTCTTGGACAAATTTTAACATCAGAAAAAGAAGAAAGTAAATTTTACCGGACAGCGAATTTTTTTTCCGTAGCTGAAATGATTTCACTTATAGAATCCAATAAGTTTAAAGTAAATTAAATTTTTCAGACTCTAACTGATTTGAACTCAAAAGAAATTGAAGAGCCAATTGAAGGATAAGGAAAAGGAGGTTTCATTGTGATTAAAGCAATGAAAAAATAACTGCTGGTAATAATTTAGGCGTTCATTTGGCGCGCAGCGTCAGGAGTCATCCACTGCCAGTCTTCAATCGTCAGTCGTTAACAGGTCTTCAGGTCTCCAGGTCTCCAGGTCTCCAGGTCGGCCATCGCTCAATCATGCAATCGCGCAATTTTTCCTCACCCTCTCCCGCTCCCTGACTGCCAACTATTTTTATGAACGTCAATGCCGGTATAAATTTTTTCTCCGGTAAAATCTAATTTTGTAACTTGTGTTCTCATAAGCTTCAGGGTTTAAATGGTTTGTTTTTAACTACCTAAATTTAATCATTTAA
>Ga0172365_10000155_pt1 | contig 41316 bp, 35 predicted proteins | sample LakKivSesite48cm_FD_114535 | JGI IMG/M metagenome (GOLD analysis project Ga0172365, IMG submission 114535) | Sediment microbial communities from Lake Kivu, Rwanda - Sediment site 48cm | ecosystem: Environmental > Aquatic > Freshwater > Lake > Sediment | place: Rwanda: Western Province, Lake...
GAAGGGATTCTTGGTGATGGAGAAGTTTGTTTATCTACAGCAAATCGTAATTTTAAGGGCAGAATGGGAAATCCAGAAGGTCTTATCTATTTGTCTTCACCAGCCACTGCTGCCTATTCTGCACTGACCGGCACAATAAGTGATCCAAGAGAATTTATCAAAAAATCTGTCAAATCTAGAAAAAGAAAGGAGTAGATTCATGGAAGTAATCAAAATCAAATTAAAAGAAAAGATTCCCTTATGGAAAGAAGAGATAAAAAATCTTGTAAAAGAATATGGCGATAAGATAATTTCTGAAGTTACTATGAACCAGGCATATGGTGGTATGCGTGGAGTCAAGGCATTGATCTGTGATACCTCTGAGGTTCCGCCGGACAAGGGTTTGATCATCAGGGGAATACCAATTGCCCAGTTGAAGAATAAACTACCTGAGGAGGTTCTATATCTCTTGATAATTGGGGAATTGCCTGATAAAGCGGCAACAGAGAATGTGAAAAGGGATTTAAAAAGGCGCGCAAAGGTTCCAGATTATGTCTGGGATACACTGAAAGCACTACCAAAGGATTCTCATCCAATGGTAATGTTCAGTCTGGCAATTCTGGCGCTGGAAAAAGAATCATTATTCAGGAAAAAATATACAGAGGGAATGAAAAAAGAGGAATACTGGGAATGGACATTAGAAGACTCATTAAATCTTATTGCAAAACTTCCTGCAATTGCAGCGGGTATTTACCGAATGAGGTTTAATAAAGGCAAACCAATTGAGTCAAATCCTGGCCTTGATTGGGCAGGAGATTATGCCCATATGCTTGGAATTCCAGACCCCAAAGGTGAATTCAAGAATTTAATGCGACTGTATATGGTTTTGCACTCAGACCATGAGGGTGGAAATGTAAGTGCCCATACGTGCCATTGTGTTGGTTCGGCTCTGTCAGATCCCTATTATGCAGTCTCTGCAGGATTAAATGGTCTGGCTGGTCCTTTGCATGGGTTGGCAAACCAGGAGTGCCTTGCCTGGGTGATCAAAGTAAGGGAAAAATTCGGTGGTGTGCCGAGTGACCAGGATTTGCGCCAGTTTGCCTGGGATACACTCAATTCAGGCCAGGTTATACCTGGTTATGGCCATGCTGTTTTAAGAATTACAGACCCGAGATATGATGCATTCCATGAATTTGGTGCAAAGGTCTGCCCAGATGACCAACATTATCAAATTGTTGCCAAGGTCTTCAAGATTGTCCCCGGTGTCTTAAAAGAACAGGGTAAGGCAAAAGATCCCTGGCCCAATGTGGACGCAGCATCCGGCTGTTTGCTTTATCACTTTGGTCTTACTGAATTTGAATATTATACAGTGCTCTTTGGTGTTTCAAGGGCAATGGGTATGTGTGCCCAGTTGATTGTCAGCCGTGCATTGGGTGAGGCAATTGAAAGACCTAAATCAGTTACAACACAGTGGGTAAAGGAAACGGCTAAGAAGGCATAACGGAGGTTCTTATGATTTTGCATGGAAAGACCTGGAAATTTGGCGATGATATTTCAACAGACCTGATCTGTCCGGGAAGATATTTTCATTTGAGGTCTAATCTCGATGAACTGGCAAAGCATGTGCTTGAAGATGCTGACCCGCAATTTATTCAGAAAATGTCAAAAGGTGATTTTGTTGTTGCCGGTAACAATTTTGGTTTGGGTAGTTCAAGGGAGCATGCGCCAACCATCATAAAGATTGCGGGTGTGAGTGCAGTTCTTGCAAAATCATTTGCCCGGATCTTCTATCGTAATGCAATAAATATCGGATTACCCCTCGTTGAATGTGATACAGACAAAATTGAACAGGGTGATGAACTTGAGATTGATTTAGAGGCAGGACTTGTTCGGAATAAAACAAAGGGTATTGAGATTAAAGTTCATCCATTACCCAAGGCGATGATTAATATTCTTAATGATGGGGGGTTATTAGCTCACATTGAAAAACACGGAGATTTTAAATTAGATTAACCAGGAGTAAAAATATGAAGAGAAAGACAAAAAAAACAAAAAAGGCAAAAAAGATAAAAAAGATAAAAAAAACAAAAAAAATAAAAAAGAGGCCCGTAGCCAAAAAAATTAAGAAAATTAAAAAGGCTAAAAAAGTTAAAAAACCTGGATACCCACGACCCATAGTAAAAGCAATGGAGCATTTTGCTGGAATCTTAGAAAAACAATTAAAACGGGTTCAGATAATAAAAAAGGCTGAAGACTGGATTGACTATTCAAAATTGAAGCCCATAATCATAGGTGTTATTGGTGGTGATGGCATTGGTCCATATATCACGGGTGAGGCACAGCGGGTTTTAGAACATCTTTTAAAAGATGAGATGAAAAAAGGCAAGATTGAATTTAGAATCATAGAAGGTTGCACAATTGAAAGGCGTGCTGAGGTAATGAAGCCAATACCAGACGAGGTTCTTGTTGAGATTAAAAAATGCCCTGTGTTACTCAAAGGACCTACCACTACACCGAAAAAAGGTGACCCCTGGCCTAATATTGAGAGTGCCAATGTCGCTATCAGAAAAGAACTTGACCTATTTGCCAATGTCAGACCTGTGCGTGTTCCATCCCAGGGTATCAACTGGATATTCTTCCGGGAAAATACTGAGGATGTCTATGCACTCGGGCCGTTTGGAATTGAGGTTACTCCGGATTTGGCGATGGACTTCAAGATGATTACAAAACCTGGCAGTGAGCGAATTATCAGGCTTGCGTTTGAACATGCAAAACGAAATAACAAGACAAGGGTGACTGCTGTGACCAAGGCAAATGTAGTAAAGACGACTGATGGATTATTTTTGAAAACCTTTTATGAAATTGCCAAGGAATATCCCGGAATCAATGTAGATGACTGGTTTATTGATATTATGACTGCCAAACTTGTTGATTTAAAAAGACGCACTGAATTTCAGGTTCTTGTATTACCCAATCTCTATGGCGACATTCTCACAGACGAGGCAGCAGAATTCCAGGGTGGTGTTGGAACCGCAGGAAGTGCCAATATTGGCAAAAGGTATGCAATGTTTGAAGCAATCCACGGAAGTGCACCCAGAATGGTCCAGGAAGGAAGAACCCAGTATGCTGACCCCTGCAGTGTAATTCGTGCGGGGGCAATGCTTTTGAACCACATAGGCTATGTAGAACTCGGCAAAAAACTTGAAATGGCGCTTGATATCTGTGGACAGTATGAAAAGAAATTGATTATGACTGGAAGGGCAACTGGTGCTACAGGACGTGACTTTTGTAATTATATCCTTGAAACGATTGAAGCTCCAAACTTAGAAAACCGCTGGAACGAATACCAGAAAAGATAGTTATTGGTTAAAGGGTTGAGAAGTTTGTTAAGGGGCTGGATTTCCCAGCCCCTTTTTTAGAAGTTTTTGGAAAAAACTTTTTTATTTTGTACCACAGACCGTTAATCCGTTTTATCTCTTTTATATTTTTAAAGACTGCTTCACGACCCTTCTGGATTAATCCCTCAAGGTCTGTAAAATCAGCCCAGTGATGTCCACGCGTCTCAGGGTTTACAACACAATCAGCAAGTTTTAAAATTCTCTGGTCAAGATGAAACTTCATGAATGCTAGGGCACGCTGACTTATTTGAAAACCAGTATCTGGCTCGCCCTGAAATTCAGGGGTTTCCCCTAAATAAACAGCAATAATGCTTTTTGCTCCAGCATCAATTAATGGCTCAATCGGAATATTATTTATTGTGCCACCGTCAACAAAAATTTTTTCATCTTCATTCAGGGCAGGGAAAATACCGGGGATGGCGCAACTTGCCCAGACTGCTTTATAAAGTAATCCTGAGGAGAAGATGATCTCATCGCCAGAATTAATATCAAGGCTGTTGCAGATAAAGGGGATTTTTAAATCGGAAAATTTTTTGTCGCCAAAAAGCCGACTGAGCAATTTTTCGGTCGCTTCAATTTTTACAACTGATTTTTTAAAAAACAGGGTTCCATAATAATACTTTTCAAATAATTTTTTCTTAAAGGTTTCAAAGGTGGTTGCGCCTGTCGTATAAAATTTTTCAATATCTAATTTTTTAAATTCCGGGGATTCAAGGATGTCTCGGGTAATTTCCATTAAACCTTGGGCATTACCCTGTAGACAATAGAGAGCACCGATTATTGCACCAACTGATGTGCCTGCAACATAATCAGGTTTTATTCCATTTTCTTCAAGTGCCTCAAGCACACCGATATGGGCAAGCCCTTTTGCACCTCCACCACCCAGAGCAATTCCAAGTTTCATATAACTTCCTGATTAAGATATTACAAAAAAAACAGTTGATGTCAATGGAAAAGGAAATAAATCTTTCTCAATGCATCCGCCCTTGAAGGGGGAGGATGTGATGGGGGCGATATACATTTTTGCAGTATATAATTGCTTGACATCTATAGAAATATTTGTATAATATTGAATTAAAGGAGGCATGATGATAGAGATGGTTCTTATGCTGCTCTTTTTTACACAGGCGTCTGGTGATAGTATAACTCCGATGCCGGCTACAAAAAGCTATACAAAGGATGTTATTATAAGCGCTTGTATTGGGCTAGGCTTTGGATTCGGGGCTTATTACTGTAAGAATACTGCAGATAAGGCATACGAGAGTATAAAACCGCAAAAACAATGGAAAAGACCGTGGAACAATGGAACAGAGTTGCATTCTATGATAAACTGAAAAATGTTTTTGCAGTAGGCAGTAGTATTCTTTGGCCGGGCAGTATATTATCAATTGAAAAATGTCAGGCAATCAAAACTCGGAGATGCTATGCCAATGCTGGATATTCGTTATACACAAAACAGTAAATGGATTCTTGGTTTAGAAAAAAGAATATAAGGAGTGCTTATGAAAATCCTGACAAAATCAATAATCTTTATGTTGTTGATTTTTTCTTTCTGTGCCGAACGTGATAGAACAAATCAATTTGATGTTACCAGGAAGGGTTTTGCTGCACCGCCATGCTGCTATACCTGGGGCCAACCAGTATATGACCCACATAGTGGATACTTAATTGCGGTTCAGATTGGTATCGAATTCACTGACCCAATGCCTCGCACACTATCATTCGACCACAAATTTATTTGCAATGGTACTGATGTCTTAGATTTTGATTATAGTGTAGATGCAGGTGCAAATAATTATGGTATTGAGATTAGTTATGGTGGTCAACCATTCCCTCTGGGAGATTACTGTTTGAAAATTTACTGGGGTGAATTTGGCTATGGTGCATTCGTGTTCAGCATTGTTCCAGAAGGTGGTGTTGCAAAATTTAAAGGCATTACGCGAGGTGACGCGGCAAATATGCCTAAAGATTGGTATTTTATAAATCTGGCGCAATAAAACGAACGGCTTGGCTAATTCTGTGTAACATCCAGGTAGTATTATTGATAAATAGAGTTTTGCAAATATAATATTTTTGGCTATGCAATGAACCCAGCGTGTCATAAAAAATCGCACAAACGTAGGCAAGTTCTTAATTTGCACAATTCTGTCCATTGTTGTATGTTTTGGCACACGAAATCTCGATAGTCGTTATTGAGAGAAATCTGGCTTAAGGTAAGAAGAGGGTCGGCGAAAGCCGACCCCCTACTTACCTTACTCATTTCTCTTTCGGGAAGGAATAAAAAGGAATTTTAGATAAACTTAACCGCTCCTTTTGTTTTTATTAACGAAAATCTTACTCTTTTGTCAAATTCCTTTAGACTTCATGATTGGTAGAACTTATGGCTACTTTCTATTCGAACTATCTCAAAAATACTACTCTTTCTGTTTTACTGTAGGAACCGGTTTCAATTTTAACAAAATAAACACCAGAAGGAAGCACGCGACCAAAGTCATCAGCGCCGTCCCAGAGGATTTGATTTCCTTGTCTCATGGTTCTATGGTCCCATTGCCTGACTAACCTGCCTAAGGTGTTATAAATCTGTATCCTGACTACTATGCGAATGAGAACACACATCATTACCAATTTAGAAAATTATAAAATGCCTTTTTGTTATGTTCATATTTGGCTCCCATTTACCGATGCAACTTTTTCATCCTTCGTATGTATATGCCACCGCTTGGACACTAAAAAATCAATATGCTAATTTCGAGTCTTTTCCTTTTATACTCTTTTCTTATTCGGTGTCCTACCATCTACTTTTCTGGACAGTCCGATTTTTGTTCCTGAACCAAAATCTTGTTTCAACAAGCCCAGCATAACTACATCATAATATTTCTTACCGTCAAAATGAGCTTTTCTTCTTACACCCTCAATTCTGAAACCAAGACGCCGTAATAACTTGGCACTTCTTTTATTAAATTTATATACTTCCGCATCGACTCGATGGAGATTTTTTGAAAAGAGATATCGGAGCAAAGTGTAAACGGCATCTCTGGCAAACCCTTTCTTCCTGGATTCGCCAAGCACAAAGCGTAACCACGCATTCGATTCTCTTTTATCAAGCCAGTTTATTCGGATATAACCGATCGGTTTACTACTTTCTCGAAGTGTAATAATGAGATATAGCTGGGACTTTGATCTCACAGCATTTTTTATATTTCTTCTTTCATCTTCAATTCTTGTTTTATGCTGTGGCGCCAATGCCATGCGTTTTATAAAGCGGTCATTTTGCCACTTGGCTATCAAAACTGCGTCACCTAATTTGATGTTCCTGATTAAAACTTTTTCTCCGATTAAATTCATAAACTCCTATTATTCAATCAGGGAATCTTGTGACGAATATTGCCTTGATCATTTTTGTATCACTGAAATCTGTTTCTTTCTATCTCTGTAATCAAACAGCATTGCTGTATCACTGCCATCTTATTTTTATTCCCCATCATCTGAAAATTAAAAATCACTGACTACTTTTGCTACTCCACTTTGTGCCTACAAAATTTTTATTACGAACTCGCAGGTTTTGGCTCCAGAAATTATCGACTTCAGGATCTTCACTTTCACCGGACGACTAAGTGCGGTTTCAAATAATTGCTTATACCACCCAGTGGAACAATGGCAATATATTAAATCCGGGAAAGATGTGCGAGTTTTGCTCACTATCCCACAGTAGCACCGATCATAACCACCAGTAATCGTATTCGCACCCTGCAGTTTTAATCTGCCGCCTCCAATATGTCGCTTATTAATCCTGCTGATAAAATCCTTTATGGATTTTGATTCCTGCATCAGCTGCTTGGCAAGCTTCCTGTGGGTTATACCACAGCACATCATGCCGCATGATACAAGAATTTTTCTGGTTTTCGTAACTCCAATCACCTGTTTCATGCGATTAACCATATCCCGGATATAATCCGCTTTTGCAGAAGAACTTAACTCGTCAAATTTACCGGCTCCTTTCATTACCTGTTCAACAGTGGACAATTCTGTCTCAGATATCATAATCTTGGCGATCCTCCCTATCCTACCAGTTAATGGCAGTTTTGAGGAATGAATAGTATTGTAATCTTTCTTCTTCACAAAACCTCCTCGCTACTATATTCTTAAAAAACACCACACCGCGGTTTTCTCTTAAATTTACATTCGCTGAGGTTATATAACATCACTTTTACCCGCCTGTTGTCATCCCGCCTAAATTGGAAAAATCGGCGATTTTTAATATTTGATTTATTCATCTTTCAAACCCACATTTTTATTATCTTGCTTCTTGCCTCTTGCTTCCGTCTTCTCGTACTCTAATTAATTATATGAGGTTTTTGGGGGGAGTCAATTGATTTCATTTTTTTGATGTAGAATGTACCATTTGTCTGCAAGAATTACTCGACTCCGGTGTGCGCAAGAAAATATCCGGGGGATAACAATATTTTGCTGATTGACAATATTTAAAAAATATATACAATAAACTAAGGAAAATGAAACTGATATATTTGCTTATTTCCCTTATATCCTTTATTGCCTGTGCCCCGAAGGTTGTTTTAAAAGAGATAACTATCTATACAAACCCTCCGGGTGCGATGGTCAAGGTCAATGGAATGGTCGCAGGCTACGCTCCCTTGAAATATCCAGTCAGGATCGATAACATCGGGGGAAGTTGCATATTCGCACATAGAGTTTGGACGCCGTCCCTTTTTGATATCATTGCAATACCTAAATTTAAGAATCCACCGAATATTTCACAACCCCTATATGTAAGGGCACTAATATTGGTAACCAAGGATATTTTAATTTTAAAAAGGCCCGCAGTATTTCTCGATTTAACGCGTAAGCCGATAACCAAGGAATAGGAAATAAGAGTAAAATAAGTACACAACCGAACAGGCTACTTTGTCCGATACCGCAGGTATCGTCGCTTTTATCTCACCGTTATAACTTTTTGTGTGACTTTACCATCAATCTCAATAAAATACACGCCCGGCCTTATCTTGTCCGGCATTACCAACCGTCCGTTGATGTCAAATACCTCGCATTTAATTTAACAAGAAGATAATGGCTGTCACGACTTTTACTAAAATCTATGATTTGATCGTAAAATTCGTTGTCCCGAGGTTTTCGAGGGGTTTTCTTTTTTGTTAGGGTCATTTTTAGTTAAGAAAAAAAATGTCCTAATGTCCAGTCGAAGATATCGATATAACATTGAGATGACCTGACTCCCCTATCGTAAAAGCATTATTCCTGAGAGTGATTTTCTCAATATCAGAGTCTGAATTATCAGTCCTATAAACGGACCGCCAATAATAATAAATTCGATGAGTGCAAAAAAAGATTCAAAGATGAACAACGGAAAAAAACGTAATGAAAATGTTCTCATTAACCACAAATTACTTTTTTTGGCTACTTTTCTTTCATTATATGCCACTGCAGAGCAAAATACTATCTGGAACAATATAAAAATAACTCCTGTTTCAACTGGCATAAAAAACTGCCAAGCAAATATGCATGCAATACCCAGAGCCAAGCAACAATCGTCAATATTGTTGATGATACATATTTTTTACCATTGTAAATATAACCAACTACAAAATTATCAAATAAACCATATCCATATATTGGTACAGCCTTATTGATTTTATTAAAACCATAACCAACCCGTATTAAATCAGCACTTTTCAGTAATACTTGACTACCATCTTTAGAATAAACATCAAGGAATTGATGATTCGGTAAAAGAATGCCATCGATCTGATAGTCAAATATCACCTCAAGTTGTTGAGCCCCGGCAATGTTTTTTTTATATACACAAATGCCCCTTCGTCATCAACATTGCACGTTAATGCAGTATCTCTCACCCACTCAAAATGTGTCGGCAAGCTGTCCACAAGGAACTTACTATACTCCCACTTCAACTTAGGAAAACCAACTACTGAGGTCTCCCAAGTTCTGTGGAGTCTTCCATAAACAAACCCAACGATAACGATAACTATGTATAAACCAGCCGCAATCCAAGCAATAGAACGATTGTATGGTGATGTATCATGGTGGTTTATGCAAATCAGCCATGGAGCGCAAATGTGCGCGTTAGCGTGCCCGCACCATGGGATACATTGAATCAAGGCGAGTCCTGTTTTGCGCTCTGGGGTGATTCAATTTTTGTCATCTGCAATACTGCCGAGCGGGGTTCAGTACCGATCGCTCCGTATGCCTATTCTTTTAACAACGGCACCAGCTTTAACCAGATACCGTTTCCGGACAGTTCCACGGGTATTATCTGGCATACTGATCCAGTGATCGGAGTCGATGATGCGGGTTTTGTGCATATGATTATCCAGTATTCGACTTCTTTTATCAACCATTACTTTTCTCGCAATGGAGGGTTGACCTGGCACGATACGACAAGGGTCAATACAAGCACGGGCGTTGATAAGCCATGGATGATCATTAATCGAAATGAAGTGTATATTTGCTGGCCGCAGGTTTCTGGTTCAACCGGTATATGGTTTGCCCGTTCCACCGACTACGGCCGCACATTTTCATCGGCACGTGTCTGGACACGCACTGGATGCTCGGCACTGGGAATGGACGAAAATCAGAACCTGCATCTGGCATTGGTAACAAACTGGCCTTCTGGTTATTTATATTACCGCAAGTCAACGAATTTTGGACAGACCTGGTCGACCGAGGTACTTCTATCTGATACATATTACGAAACAGGATACGGCGACCGGGCACCGATTAATTCTGTAACAGCAAGGGGCAACGCGGTCTTTGTTACCTGGGTGGATTCCCGTACAGGCAACTAGGACGTGAGAGGCGTTAAATCGTCAGATGGCGGGGTAAGTTTCGGAACGCCCTACGTAATTAATGATAGTACTGCCGGCGGGCAGTGTAAGGGATGGGCTCATTTTGATCGGTATGGCGGTCTGCACATAATCTATTATCATACCCCTTCATGGCCAACTAATAATACAAGCCAGTTCTCTATCAGATATCAGTATTCATCGGACAGCGGGACAACATTTCATCCAAGCATGCGCGTTTCTGATACAACGGCGGCAAGCCATGCAGATTTCCTGGGTGAGTACCACATTTGTGTTAGCGACAGTCTTTATCTTTACGCAATATGGGCTGATGGTCGGGTAATACAATAACCATGAAGATTGCTGGAATAACCAGTTCCGTGGCCGTTACTATATATGATCCAACAGGCAGAAAGATAAAAAATCTGGAAAGCGGAAGAAATGGCGAGCTGCAGATAAATAGTGGGAATCTGCCAGCAGGGGTTTTGTTCGTCAGCGTAAAACCGCATGGTCATTCAAAGACTATCGTCAGGAAAGTAATTAATCTGAAGACAAACAAATAGTTTACGATTACTGCTGTGCTTCTTAATTGTTCCGGCACTGCTCCAGCGGGTTTCATCCGGCAACTAGAGGTAAGTGTAATGTAAACATTTCGATTACAGTGATGGTTGCGGTTGTTTAGAAGGTTAATATCTTTAATCCTCTGACTAATCAAAAAATCCCCCTTAGTCCCCCTTTAGGAAAGGGGGAAGAGAAACAGATGAGATTGCTTTGCAATGACAAGAAAATAGAACAAGGTGTCAAAAATACTGCAAATTTGTTTTATAATTGTATTTAAGTGAATTTAGTTAGATACGGTGTGAATAATCGTTAGATTCTGATTTTTGATTGAAACCGCGGCATTGACAACCAGAGATTGCTGAGTATAATATTGGGCGATAAAGTTCTTAAGCAACGAGTAATTATTTAGTGCGCCGGGATGATGGAATTGGTAGACGTAGCGGACTTAAAATCCGCTTCTCAGTGATGAGAGTGCCGGTTCAAGTCCGGCTCCCGGCATTGCCGTGGCATAGCCACGAAAACCCCAAATCACAAATCCCAAACATTGAATACAAATTTAGAAAATTTATAGATTGGGATTTAAATTAAAGGAGGCCTTTTTGTCTGTACCAGGCGATGCGGGTGAGAAGTGTTTTGTAAGAAACCCTCAGACGTCGCGCCGCCTCTGATTTATTTCCTGCTGTCTGTTCCAGTATTTTTTTAATTAATTCTGCCTCTGCCATTTCCCGACCATAACTTGCTGCAGATTTTAAATCCATTTTTTCTATTGCAGAATCAATATGTTTTTTTGCCTGGGTTGGTAAAAGGATATGATCAGACTGGATTGTATCAAGGGCAAGAATGTTTGACCGTTCAATTGTGTTCTCAAGTTCCCGGATATTTCCGGGCCAGTCATAATTTTTTAATTTTTCAAGAGCAGATTCAGAAATTTTTTTATTGGATTTTAATTTTTTCAAGAAATGTTCAACGAGCAGTGGAATATCTTCTTTTCTCTGTCTGAGTGGAGGAATTGTTATAGGGAATACACTCAATCGGTAAAAGAGATCTTCTCTGAATTTTTTCTCATTTACAAGACTGCTCAAGTCTTTATTGCTTGCCGCAATGATCCTTACATCCACTTTAATTGAGACGGTTCCACCCAAACGCTCAAAAGTCTTTTCTTGCAATACCCTTAAGAGTTTTGCCTGTAAATCAAGGCCCAGGTCACCCACTTCATCAAGGAATACTGTTCCTTTATGGGCAAGTTCAAATTTTCCAATCTTTCTTGTTATGGCACCGGTGAATGCACCCTTTTCTGAACCGAACAATTCATTTTCAAGAAGTTCACCGGGTATGGCAGCACAATTAATTGTCACAAAGGGATTTTCTTTTCTTAAAGAGAGGGTATGGCAGGCACGGGCAAATAATTCTTTACCGGTTCCTGATTCACCGAGGAGGAGCACAGTCGTCTCAGCAGGTGCAACCTTCTGGAGCATTTCTCCAGATTTTTTTATTGCCTCACTGGCACCCACAATTTCAGGAAAACCGTGGATATGCTGAACCATTTCTTTGAGCAAAATGTTTTCATAGTGTGCGCGGCGCTCCTGGAGAATCTTACGCACCGTTATAATTAGTTGTTCCATTTCAAATGGTTTGGTCAGAAAATCGCAGGCACCGAGTTTCATCGCCTCCACTGCCCTTTCAATTGTGCCAAAAGCGGTCATTATGATAAATTTTGAGTCATTATCAATATTCTTAAGTTCCCTCAAAATATCAATGCCATCAATATCTGGAAGTCTTAAATCTAAAATAACCAAATCAATTTTTTCTCGCTTGAAAATCTGGATTGCTTCACGGCCGGTTTTGACAGTTAATGTAGTAAAACCAGCATCCTCAAGTGCTACTTTTAAAACCTCGGCAAAACTTGTTTTGTCTTCAACAATCAGTATATCCGCCATCAGACCTTGAAGTTCTGTATCATCTTTGACAATTTATTTGTAATATTGAGTAGTTCCTGGCTTGTTGCAGCAAATTCCTCGGTTGCAGCAGATTGTTCTTCTAATGAGGCAAGAATTTCTTCAGCCGCACTGGAGTTTTCTTTTGAAATATTGAATGAGTCTTCAATCTGTTTGAGCATATTGTTAATTTCTTCTTCTTCCTGAGAAATGACATTCTTAATGTTTTTTATTGCATTGTTCAACTCAATTACTGCACTGGATATAGTTTTTAGTGATTCTGTGGTTGATTTAACCACTTGATTACCATCATAGATTGCCTTTCTTACCTCTTCAGAACTTTCCGCTACAGATGTAATGGAGTCAATCATTTCTTTAACAATCTCGCCAATTTCCATTGCTGAATTTTGAGTATTATCCGCAAGTTTTTTTATCTCATCTGCCACAATAGAAAATCCCCTGCCAAATTCTCCTGCCCGTGCAGCCTCAATGGATGCATTGAGCGATAGAATATTTATCTTCTCTGAAATTTTATTTATGGTTTCAATGATTTTGGTGATGGTGTTTGAAACATCATGTAATTTTGTCATCAGACCAATAAGATATTCATATCGTGAGCCGATTATTTCAATGTTTTTGATTACGACATCACTCTGATTTAAACCACTGCTTGCACTTGTGGAAAAATTTCCGGCATAGCCCTCAACTTTTTTAACATTATCAACAACCGTAAAACTTATTTCACTCAATGATTTTCCTAAAGAAATAGATTTATCAAGTTCTTGATACTGGCGGTCAACCCCATCGGTCATTTTCTGGGTTGTTGATACAATCTCGGTGATCGCCGTAGACAATTCATTTGAAGTTGAGGCAATCTGAGCACCGATATTAGTGAGATGCTGGGAGGATTCAACTATCAACTTTATAATATTCGCCTCTGTTTCTAAAAGATTTTTTAGAGTTTTGCCCAGCAAGGATATTTCATCGGATAACTCTTTTTCTTCTTCGAGCTGGACAGTCAAATCGCCTTTTTCTATATTTTTGAGGAAATTTCTGAGCCGACGTATTCGGACAAGATTCCGATCAAAGTCAATGATAAGTAAGAATGATATAAAGGTAAAGAATATGAGATTAACAAATTCCAATCCTAAATTTACTTCTGGATAAATATACCGAGTCAGTAGTATCATAACGCCATAGGCAATATCCACAAGCACAACAGCATAAAGGCCATGTATTATACCAAGAAGGTATGCAGGAAGGAGGGCGGTATAGAAGTAAATCATAAAAAATGGTATTCTAATTTGAGGATTGATAAAGGCGAGGCATAATGTCAAAATAAGAATGGTTATGGTTATGATACTATAAGGAATTACTACAGAGTATACATCTTTTCGCGCCAGGTTGTAAATAAAAAGTGCGAAAAAAAATACGACCGCAGTAAGTACAGGAATTAATGTGGGAACGATTAGAAATTTAAAGACCCAACCGAATAATAAGATTATCTCAATTAAAAGGCAGAAAAACATTGTTACAATACTGCCCCTTTTTGAAAAATTTAATTCTTTTAAACGGACCTCTTCACTGACTTCCATTATGACCTCCTGAAAATTTCTCTGGTTTTCTTCATTGCACAAAATTCACCGCACATTGTGCAGGTCAATGATGAACGGGAATGCTTGCGCATAAAAATTTTCTTTGCCTTTATCGGATCAATCAAAAGTTTCAGCATTTTATTCCAATTAAGGGCATAACGCGCCCTTGATACTGCAAGGTCACGGCTACGGGCTTGAACGATGTCCTTGCCAATATCTGCTGCGTGCGCTGCGATCTTCAAGGCAATGACCCCCTCACGCACCTCATCAGCGCTGGGTAAACCAAGGTGCTCTGAGGGTGTTACATAGCAAAGAAAATCTGCACCATAGTACCCTGCAAGGGCACCGCCAATTGCCGCAACAATATGGTCATAACCAGCGCCAATATCAGTTACAAGCGGACCAAGCACATAAAATGGTGCCTCATCACAAATGGTCTTTTGTAATTTGATATTTGCCTCAATTTCATTGATTGGTATATGTCCTGGACCCTCCACAATAACTGAAACACCATGCGCCCTTGCCTGTCTTACCAGGTCACCGATCACAACCAATTCTTTTATCTGATATTCATCGGTTGCGTCACTGATTGCACCAGGTCTTAATCCATCACCGAGACTTAATGTGGCAGAATATTTTTTGGCTAATTTTAACAATCTATCATAATTTTCATAGAGCGGATTTTCTTTTTTATTTGCCTTCATCCATTCTATCATCATTGAACCACCGCGACTTACCACACCACAGACCCTTCTTTTTCTCTCCATTCCTTTTATTGCCTCACGGGTGACGCCGCAATGAACTGTGATAAAATCAACTCCATCCTCAAGATGTTTTTCAATTATTTCAAATATCTCATCTGCAGTTGCCTTTGTAAATGGTTTCTTTTTTTTACGCATTTCAATTGCCGCTTGATAAATGGGTACAGTTCCCACCACGACCGTTGAAGCTTTAATAATCTCACTTCTAATTTTATCTATATCCCCACCCGTGGATAAATCCATCACTGCATCCGCACCCGATTTTATTGCGACATTTAATTTTTTCAGTTCATACTTGAGGCTGGCGTAGTCTGGTGATGTTCCGATGTTGGCATTGATCTTGGTCCTGATAGCCTTGCCCAGTATTAGAGGTTTTATATTATGAAGGCGGTTTTTTATCAGGACTACAGAGCCGTCTTTCAAATTTCTTTTTAGTTCTTCAGATTTTATTCCTTCTTCCTGGACAATTTTTGTTATCAAATCCTTCATTATGAGAACTCCACATTAACGCCGAGTGATGTCTTGGGTACGGCATAGGCAACAAATTTGAGAATAAAATTCATTGCCTTTTCTTCATCGGGTGCCTCAAATATAAGCACAAAATCAGGCTTGCCAAAAAGGGATAAAAATTCTCTAATTTTTATCCCTTCAGGTATCTTTAAAACTTTTATTGTATTGAGTAATTCATCAGCACGACCCGGAATCACATCAAGCGTGGTGATAAAAGTCATTCTGCCTCCTCATAATTTATATTATATGCCAAAATATAATTTTGTCAAGAAAAGGGAAACCTTGTTTTTGTGTTTCTACACTGTGCCCTGATAAATTCGGTATTTTTTGTATAACCTGCCACCCATCTTCAAGATGGTATTATTTACTGAATAGTTGTCCTCAAGGGTCCAGCTCAGTTCACCACTGTTGTAGCCGAGTTTCATTCCTGCCTTGAGGGTTTCTAAAAACATCAAGGCCTCAAGTCCTAATTTCTGATACTCTTTTTTGACACCCATAACCATCATTCGTGCTTCTTTAATCTTATTTCTGTAGTAAAGAAATTTTAGCATTCCGGGAAGATTTAAATTGCCGTTAAGTTTTTTAAGAATAAAATTGTAATTGGGCACGGTTAAAGAAACACCAACGGGCACATTGTCAATTTCCACAATGAGAATCAATTCTGGCACCACCAGATCTTTTAAGGTTTTGGCAATGTGATTGAATTCTGAATCGGTCATCGGCACAAAGCCCCAGTTTCTACTCCATGCATCATTATAAACTTCTTTAATCTTTTTTACTTCATTAAAAAAATCATTAATATTAGCAGGGCGCACCTTTAAATCTCTGACCCGCTTGCGAATTGCCGAACACATCCTTTCCAAACGTTCTAACGGCGCATTTTTTGCCTCAATATAAAATGCACACAGGTCTTTTGCCTTGGTTAAACCCACAGATGCGGCAAGTTCGTGGTAGTAATCAAAAGTATAAGTCATCATTATCATTGGTTCTAAAAAATAACCCTCTAAAAGAAATCCGAGTTCTTCATTGGTGGAGGGATTGAACGGACCAACAAATTTTGTCATTCCCTTATCTTTTTGAAAGCTTCGCACTGCATTAAACAAGGCAATTGCTGCCTCGGTATCATTTTCACACTCAAAAAATCCAAAATAGCCGGTTTTTTCATTCCAGAATTCAATATAATTATAATCAACAATCGCACAGACCCGTCCTACAACTTCTTTAGCGCGATAAACAATAAACATTTCCCGTTCTGAATGCTCCCAGAATGGATATTTTTTCTTATTAAAAAGATTGTATACATCCCTTTTCAAAGGCGGAACCCAATAACGATTATTTTTGTATAATATAAAAGGAAGTTCAACAAATAATTTCAAATTTTGTTCGGTCCTAACCGGGATGACTTTAATCACTTCACCAAGCCAAATGCCTTGGCGCACTTGGCAAATACATCAAGGACAATGGAAATATCCTCTTCAGTATGGGTTGCCATATAACTCGTTCTTATCAATGCCCGACCAGGCGGGGTTGCGGGTGAAATCACAGGATTGCCAAAGACCCCGTTTTCAAAGAGCATCTTCCAGAAGGCAAAACATTTTTCATCTTCGCCAATGATCACCGGGATTACCGGGGTTGTGCTATTGCCTGTGTCCAGGCCAATCTTTTTAAATCCCATCCTAACCCGTTCACTGATCTTCCATAATCTTTCGCGGCGTTCTGGTTCATTTTTTATAATCTCTAAGGATTTTAAGGCACTGGCAACCGATGCCGGCGTCATACTGGCGGAAAAGATCAATGCCCGTGCAGTATGCCTGATATGGGTTATCACATCCTTGTCAGCAACAACAAAGCCACCGAGCGAGGCAAATGATTTACTGAATGTGCCCATAACGATGTCAATTTTATCTAATGAATTGAAGTGTTCGCAGACTCCGCGGCCGTTATTACCCATGACGCCAATCCCATGGGCATCATCAACCAGCAGTTTTGCATTATACTTATTTTTTAAATGGACTATCTCGGGCAGATTTATTACATCACCCTCCATACTGAAGACACCATCTACAACCAGCAATTTTCCTTTATTATGAGGCAGGGATTTCAAGATTCTTTCCAGATCTGCCATGTCATTGTGCCTAAATTTTTTAACCTCGGCGAATGAAAGTCGGCACCCATCTATGATTGAAGCATGGTCCTGTCTATCAATAATAATGATGTCATCTTTTCCAGCGATGGACGATATTATGCCCAGATTTGTTTGAAAACCCGTAGAAAAGACGATCGCACTATCCTTCTCAAAAAATTGAGCCAGACTACTTTCCAATTTTATATGGATATCAAGTGTGCCATTCAAAAATCTTGAGCCCGAACAGGTGGAACCATATTTTTTTACTGCTTCAATTGCCGCTTCTTTTAACCTCGGGTCAGATGCAAGTCCTAAATAACCATTTGAGCCGATCATTATATATTCTTTACCCTTAATTATCACACGATGGTCCTGGGCTGATTCAATGGGAGTAAAATACGGATAGATATTTATACTTTTTGCGCGCTCAACTGCCTGAACTGTTGCCGCACACTTTTTGAATAAATCCATTGTTTTATTATATGGATTTTCCGATTAAAGTCAATATCAAACAATATATTCCAGTAGGATCTTATTTTGCAATCTTTATAATTTTCATTACCACTGATATATCTTTTGACTTCAATCTAATAAAATAAACTCCGTTGGAAAGTTCGTCTATCTTTCTACCTCTGATTTTTATTTGAAATGGTGTATAGTCAAATGACGTGCTGAAAATTGCTTTGCCTTCCGAACTAAAAAGCGTTAAATTTAGGCGCGCCATCGATTGATAACCAAATCTTAAGATAATTTCGTCTTGGACAATAGAAGGTATTTTAAGAGACTTCATAAGTAGTGATGAGGATTCGGTTTCCTTTACTTCTCCAGAACTTTCCCAGCATACGAAGGAAGAAATTGGATTTGCATTGATAATTGTCGGTGACCATGGATGTATACTTTGTGCAGGGTTATAGATCTGTGGCTCAAGTGTGTCCATAGACGGGACTAGAGTGTTTATCAGGGGATTAATCGTATCAACATCTGTGCAGGTATGCCCATCTATATAGAAAGTACTAACAAAAATATCTTGAGAAATTGCATCCCAACCTTTTGTGCTACCAGCAATGAGGTATCTCCCATATGATGATAGTAGTGCAGATCCTTGGTCCAAACTATCGCTACCGAAGGCCCTGGTATATATATGATTACCATTTTCATTGAACATACTTATGAGTATGTCGCCGTTCATACCCCATCGTGAGGTTGAACCGACTACCACCAGATACGTGCCTGAGACCGTACCTATAGCTACAGGTATGCCAACCGTGTCTATTTTGCTGTCATCAATTACTTTTACCCATAAGTTATTACCAAGACTATCAAATTTGGCAATAAAGAGATCCCACGTGCTTGATGATGGTCTGAACATCACGCCAGCCAATGCTATATTTTGGGTTCCTGTTTCAGTAATGGCTGTACCATAGGCTGAATTAGGTAGCGTCATCAATTTTGTCCATTGATGAGTGCCATCGGCGCTGAACTTAGAAATAAGTGGAATACGAAAGATCGGTGAACTTGGAGCATAATATCCAGTTACTGCAACCGCGCCATCATAAGTTCTGGTTATCCCATATGCTTGAGAACAAAATCCGTTTGCTAGGCCATTCTGCCATTGTAAATTCCCAGTGGCATCAAATTCAGTTAGTAATAAATTCGGAAATCCGCTGCTCGTTGTTAGTCCAGCGACTATATAATTGCCATTGGAAACCTCGGTAAGCGAAAATCCCATATCTGTTCTATAATAATCGAACACTCGTGTCCATTCATGATTTAAGTTGGCATCAAACTTTGAGATAAATAGATCACCCCAGCTAAAATTTCGCGTATATCCAGTCGTGACGATTTTTTCATCAGATGTTATTATCATTGAATAAGGATATTCACTTTTGGTTCCACCAAATACTTTTGTTGCTACATGATTGCCCTCTTGGTCGTATTTTGATATGAACACATCAGTGCTTTCTGCTCCATAACTCCGTGTCCAGCCAACGACATTCAGGTATCCAGCGAATGTTGCATTTAACCCGATAGCCTTTTCATCATCTATACTACCCGATGTTTCAACATAATAAGCGATAGTAGGATTAGAATAGACAGTACGATATGTTAATATTAATAATAGAAAAGGTAATAGTGTATTTAGCGTCCCATGGATAGTAATATACTTTTTCCGCATTTCCTATCTCCCGATAATAGTATAATGATTATTATAGTTTTGTCAAGAGTTAAAGAAACATTGCGATAATCGAGTGAACATCCATAGGAATGTTTAATTGCAGTTGATCTTTGACTAGATTATTGGGTCAAATACTCTTATTTCTTAACAAAGTCAATATCACAAAATGTTTCGCAGGAACCACTTTAAATCAAAGATTTTTTCAATGTCGGTTTGGTTGAGATATGTTTTTACGAGATTATCGTGCTCGGCAATTTTTTTAGATTTTGTTTTTCTTCTATTGCCTTGAAAGAAAGTTTTTGCACAAAGTCATAGGCTGATTTACGGCTCATTCCCTTTTCAATCAGTCTATTCATCAGATTTTGTGAGGCATAAAGGCCAAGACTATTATTAATATTCTCCATCATTTTTTCCGGAAGGACCCTCAAATTCTCTAATACCCACATCATCTTTTTTGTGATATAATGGACAATATGAAATGTATCAGGTATGATAACACGCTCAACCGAGGAATTTGTCAAATCCCTTTCATGCCACAAATTTATATTTTCAAATGCCGGTACAAGATAACCCCTTAATACCTTGACCAGACCACATATCCTTTCGCAGATAATAGGATTTTGTTTATGGGGCATTGCTGATGAGCCTTTTTGGCCTCTGCCGAATGGTTCAGAGACTTCACCGATCCCAGAACGGGAGAGGTTCCTTATTTCTGTGGCGATCCTCTCTACTGCACAGCCATAAAGCACAAGGTTTATCAGTAAATAGGCGTGTCGGTCTCTGGGAATGATCTGGGTTGAGATAGATTCTGGTTTCAATCCCAATTTCTTCATTACCTTTTTTTCAATTTCCGGTTCAAGAATAGTATAACTGCCCACGGCACCGGATAATTTTCCGAAAGAAATTTCGTTCCGGGCTTGTTGTAGTCGTGTCTTTGACCTTAGAACCTCTTGAAACCAGGAGTTGATTTTGTAGCCAAAGGTTATGGGCTGGGCAAATATTCCGTGGGTTCTTCCAATCTGGGGTGTCTTTTTGTATCTAATAGCAAGTTTTTTTAGCGTCTTCAATAAATTATCTATTTCCGTAATTATGATGTCCAGTGCATCGCGCATTATCAGTGCATAGGCAGTGTCAACCAGGTCATAAGAGGTCATTCCAAAATGGAGCCAGCGGCACTGTTTTCCAATTTTTTCACGCACTGCTTCTATAAATGCAATTACATCGTGATTGGTTATTTTTTCTATTGCCTCGACACGCGCAGGGTCTATCTTTATCTTGTTCAATTTTCTGCTCAGACCTGCAGGAATAATTCCCTGTTCCTCTTGAACACGAGCAATCGCCTGCTCAACAATAAGCCAGACCGCCATTTTATGTTCTTCGCTGAAGATGTTTCTTATTTCTTCTGTTTCATATCGTTTTATCATAAATAAACTCCATATCTATGATTATATATATAAATTTTTTATTTTCAACAGGGAAGTTGACTGAGTAATTTTGTTCAATTTTCTTTAAGGATGTAGTCGTCCAATCCTAACCTGCCCCTGATTTACATCAGGACAGGTATATTGCGCTTTATTTATTTATGGATTATCCTATCGGGTCAGAATGAGTTTCAAAACTTTTTCTTTGTTAGTATCCTTTATATGGCAGAAATATATTCCACCGGCTGAATATACGCCTTTGTCATCAACACCATCCCAGTAAGCTGTATACTCCCCTTGAATCTCGAGTCCCTGGATTAATCTTTTTACAAGACGTCCTGATTCATCATAGATATTGATACTGACCGGACCGTTCTTGGAAACATAATAATTAATTGCAACTGTATGATTAAATGGATTGGGATGATTAAAAAAATCATTACTATCTTTTATCCATATCGTATCAAACTTCCGAAATATAGGAATTAATCTAACAGGCTCATCGGGTTTCAGGCAGACAAGGGTGCGGTTGGGAATTTCAACCCATTTTTGGGTAAGGGTATCAAGTGGTTGTGAGGCGACAACCCAGTAGTCAGAAATTAACAGATCAGGATAATAATAAACTGTTATAGCCTTTGGTTCAGATTTTGTGAAATTCAAAGCCCAGATTATACTACCTTCAGACATTACAAAATTCATCTGGGCGCCCTGTAAAACAAGTGCCGAATCTAATTTAATGACTGCCATTTTTATGCACTCTTCAATGGTTAACCCTGGATATGTGTCCATTATTTCAGTCAGAAAAATTGCCCACAGGTCAGAATCTAAATAATTGGGTGCATAGTCGGGTGGATTTTTCTCAAGATAGAACGGGTTGATATAGAAAATCAAGCTGAGTAATACATCGACATTAATATTCCCATTATGGGCAAAGAGCATATCAAATTTTCGATTGATACACTTTCTTCTAAATGGATGTGGGTCAGGAATACCACTTGTTAAACCACTTGAACCCTTTCGCACATGGGCAACTGCGGATTTTTCAACATTTCGAATAACTTCGTTAATTATTTCAGAATATCTTGGGTCAATGGGTGCTGATGGTTCAGCACGCCGGATTACGGGAAGTAAGATGTCATTCAGCGATGGGACAAAATATCCCATACCCCAGCCATCAGGGTTGTTAGATCCAAGTTGGCGTAATGAATCAAGGTGTGTCTTTATGAGATTGTTTATTTTAGGTGTTTTTTCGGAAAAGATTATACCCCAGAACCGGCATTCGTGTTTTTTCTCAGAATGAAGATTACACCCATTTAGGAGACATCCCAATATCAAAAATCCAGTCCCAAAGTTTATCTTCATCGACAATTTTATTATACTGAGTCAAGCATAATTGTCAAGGTAAATCGCTTTTATTTTTTTATTGCCTTTTTGCTTATATAACCTTTCGCCGATGACGTAATTATATAATAAATGCCCGCAGACACATGGTTACCGACATTATCAGAGCCATCCCAATGAATTGGTAATTGGTAATTGGTTAGATTGTTAAATGTTTTGACTAATCTACCAGTTACATCATAGATTTTTATATCTTTTATACACCCATAAAATTTTTTGTGATAACTGATTTTGATTCTGTCATAAAACGGGTTGGGTGAAATCTCAATATCTGTTGATGAAGGAGGATTTGTTTGTGAAAGGTTTTCTTCAATCGCTACCTGGTCAGGATATGTTTTGACCAAATATAAATCATATCCACCTGCACCATAAGAATCAGTTATGCCCGCTATAATATAACCGCTATCTGCTGTTTGCTTCACTGAAAAAGCACAATCCGTGCCTGCCCCACCATAGATCAACATCCAAACATTGAGCCCTTCTGTATCAGTCCTTACGACATACATCTCATAACTGAAGTTGCCCCCAATTATATAATTTTTCTGGAAAATCTCCTGGACAGAATATGCAAAATCGTCATTTAGACTTCCTTGAAAATTATCCCATACCAAAGAACCGTTGTGATTATACCTCAATAAACACCACTCATAATTTAAAAGGATAACATAGGCACTACCACAGACAATATACCCGCTATCTGCTGTCTGCTGGACACACAGCCCTTTTTCATCATTATTTGTGCCATAGATTCTTGTCCACTCAATCCCACCGAGTGAGTCAGTTTTTACAAGATAGACATCGCCACTACCATTTCCAAAAGAGAATGTAGTCCCTGCAATAATACAACCACCGTCATTGGTTGCATCAACACAAAAACCAAGGTCGTCCAGATTTCCTCCATAGGTCTTTGACCATATTAATTCACCCTGTGAATCTATTTTAATTGTATAAATGTCAACGCCGCCAGCACCAGAAGAGGATGTAATGCCGGTAATTACATAGTTATTATCATTTGCCTCTGTGATTGAATATCCTATTTCATCCATAGAGTCGCCATAGGTTCTTATCCAGATTGAATCACCATCTTCATTTATTTTGATTACAAATATATCACTCATACCCTGACCAAAGGAACTTGTTGCGCCAACAATTATATAGCCACTATCCTTTGCAGGACAAATGGCGTAGCCGTAATCATCCTGTGCACCTCCATAGGTCTTTGTCCATACAGGATAGCCGAGTGAGTCGGTCTTTAGAATGTATACATCAAACCCGCCATTGCCAAAAGAATTTGTTGAACCGACGGCAATAAATCCTTTATCCGCACATTCCAGAACTCCACGACCGTAATCATTCCCTTCACCGCCATAAACCCTTCCCCATTTTATCTCCGGGCTTTGAGTAAATAGAAAATAGATAATAAGATTAAAAGTTAACATAGACCTTATCTTTATTTTATAGATTATCAGATGATTGTCAATGGTAAATTTATTTAATCCGTTAACCAATATAGAGATTTTATTATGTAACCGTGGGTGCAACTTACCCCTTGACAGTTTCCATTTTTTGATTATTATAGAGTATGTTTTGGAATAAAAGACCATTTCGGTCGAAAAATCTAAAAGGTGGCTTTTATGGTAGTTTCTAAGAAGGCGATGCGTGATTCTATCATTAATGCAGCAAGGTATATATTTGCCCGCTTTGGTTATCGCCAGGCGACAATGGATGCGATTGCCCGCGCTGCCCGGAAAGGAAAAAGTTCGATCTATTATTATTTCAAGAATAAAGAGGAAATTTTCCTTGCGGTCGTTGAGAAAGAGGCATCGGCAGTAAAAGAGGAAATCAGGAATGCAATTGCTTCTACCTCTGACCCAAGAGAAAAGCTCACAATCTATGTCCTGACGCGAATGAGGGTCTTTTACCGCATCGCCCATTTTTACAGTTCATTCCGCGAGGAATATTTTAGGGAATACGATTTTATTCAGCGCTTCAGGGAGAATTATGACCGATATGAGACAAAAATCGTTCTGGATATCCTTCGTGAGGGCATAAAGAAAGGAATTTTTTCTATCCCTGACCCAATGATGACTGCAAGTTCCATTGTCATTGCATTAAAGGGTTTTGAATATCTTTGGGGAACTGAACAGGATATTGGAAAACTTGAAAACAAGACCGAGGGTATGCTGGAAATGCTCTATCGGGGAATTCTAAAACGATGATTAAAAAAATTTTTTGATGATTTTCGACCAAAAAACAAAAATAGTCAAAAATTCCATAAAGGATTATTTAAATGAAACCTCTCACCCTTCCCGCTTGCCTCTGGGGAGAAGAGCAAGGTGAAGGGAAAGGAGTTTATGATGGCTGCTCGACAAATAATTGCACACTTTATTATGCAGGCTCGTATCTTTATTATCATTTTTACTGGCATCCTGAGTGTAGTATTTTTACTCCTAACCAGGCAGATAGAGGTCAATGCAGATATGACGAGTTATCTGCCCAAATCCGACCCGGCAGTGAAACTCTTAGATTATATCGGTGCGGAATATGGTGGAAACAGCCTGGGAATTGTGATAATCAAGGCAGATGATGTTTTTAATATTGAAGCTATAAAATCCATTGACTTTTTGACCCGTCATTTCCGGCAGATTGACGGGATAAGTTATGTTACGAGTATTACTAATGTGCTGGATATAAAAAAGACTGAAGAAAGTCTGGAGATTGGCAAGTTAATTGATGAAGACAACCTCCCTGGGCAAGAGAAGTTGAATGAGATAAAATCGTATGCACTCAATAAAGATTTATATCGCAACCGTCTAATATCAGAGGATGGTAAAACAACCCTCATTATCTGCCGCATAAATGGTGATAAATCAAAAGTGGCAAAGGCGCTTGAAAAAATAGTCAGGGAATCAAACTTGAAAGAAGAAATTCATTTTGCGGGGCTTCCCTTTCAATTGAACACAGTTAATGATTTGATTATCAACGACCTGAAAATTCTCTTGCCATTTGTGGCACTTGTAATTTTGGTTATTCTCTATTTGAGTTTTGGTTCAATCCTGAATATTATCCTGCCACTTTTGACTGTTGGTTTGAGCACATTATGGACCATCGGCATTATGGCTTTATTAAGGATTCCGCTAACCATAATAACTAATACAATACCTGCAATCCTTATCGCAGTAGGTAGTGCCTATGCGATACATATTATTTGTAAATTTAATGAAGAAAAAGAAGAAAATCCTACGACCCGGGCAAAGGATGCACTATCAAAGGTTATTGTTCCGGTTTTTCTTGCGGCACTTACCACCGTCATCGGTTTTATCTCTTTTATTTTTGGTTCTTATCTTTTGATGATCAAACAATTTGGTATCTTTTCAGCACTTGGCATTTTTATTGCATTTATTCTCAGTGTTATATTAATACCAGTGATATTAGGAAATATTACCTACAAGAAAATGAATGCTCAATATCGACTTACAGTCATAAATAATTTTATGGAAAAAATAGGAAAATGGGTTATCCACAGAAATAAATTAGTCTGTATAATTGGTGTTTTTATTGTCGTGGCACTATTGTTTGGAATACCATTAATAAAAACCAGGGTAGATTTTCTTGATTATTTTAAACCGAAAAGTTCAATCAGGATTACCGAAAAAATAATGGAAGAAAGTTTTGGTGGCTCGGTCCCTATCCAGATTCTTGTAAAGGGTGACCTTCAGGAACCCGGGTTATTAAACGCAATAAGAGAATTTCATAATTTTCTTGATACACTTGAAGGTGTAAAAAATCCCCAGTCTATTGTTGATTTGATTGAAGCGATGAATGATGCAATGGGTGAAGGCAAGAGTATACCTGATACAAGGGAAAAGATTGGCAATCTATACTTTTTGCTTGAAGGTGAAGAGACGCTTGAGCAGTTGATAGATCAGGACAAGACCGAGGGCATAATTCAGGCAATGACCGCAGGGGCATTTACTGAGCAGAGTCAGACAATCATCAAAAAAATCCAGAATTATATAAACACAAAGAATAACCATAACTATCAATTTCAATTAACCGGTTCACCACTGGTCTATGAACATCTTAATCGTAGTCTTTTAAAAAGTCAATTCTATAGCCTTGCTATTGCCATTGTGGCAATATTTTTCTGCCTTGTTTTCCTTGTCCGCTCATTCACCGATGGTTTAATCGGTATTGTACCAATTTTTTTGACCCTTATTATTCTTTTCGGTACTATGGGATTTTTGAAGATTCCACTTGATGTTGCAACTGTGCTTGTGGGAAGCATCTGCATCGGAATTGGCATTGATTATACAATTCATTTCTTGAATCGCTATTATCAGGAACGAAAGCGGAATGATACAAAAACTGCGCTGCTTACAACGATAAGATATACAGGAAGTGCAATTATGGTCAATGTCGTTACGGTAATGTTAGGATTTTTAGTGCTTATATTCTCAAACCTTATGCCTGTAGCCAGATTTGGGACACTATTGGCAATAATGATGTTTAGTTCAGGACTGGCTGCCAATACGATTTTGCCCGCGATTCTGTTATTGAAAGAGAAGCGCTCAGAAATTTCCTCCCCTTGATGCCTGTTGCCTCAGGGGGAAGAAAAAGGTGGGGGAGAGGGATTTGAGAGATGCTAACAAAGGAGACAAAAATGAGGAAAATTTTCAACAAAATCTGCCTGGTTTTAGTTGCCCTTTTTATATCGCAGTTTGTTTGGGCAGATCAGATTGTTGATGCGAATGAGATTCTGTCAAAGGTGGATGCAGTTCTGGCTGCACCAGAAGATCTTTCAGCATTGATAAAGATAAGTATCATAAACAAAAATGGTGATATAAAAAATCGAGAAGTGCAAATGTATCAAAAGGGGAATAAAAAAAGGCTGGTAAAGGTTCTAGCACCTGCCGACCAGAAAGGAATTGGATTTTTATCTTTGCCTGATGACATTATATATGTTTATCTTCCTGCCTATAAAAAGACCAGGCGCATTGCTGCGCATATTAAAAATCAAAAATTTGTGGGCACTGATTTCACCTATGAGGACCTTGAGGCAAAGAATTATTCAGATAAATGGACGCCCGAACTGTTTAGAACCGAAAAAGAAATGTTTGTGCTCAAATTAATCCCGAGGCAGGAAGTTGTCTCAGAGTATTCAAAGATAATACTTTATGTGCGGGTGGAAGACTATTTTCCGCTAAAGGCTGAATACTACAATAAAAAATGTGAATTAATCAAAATTATGGAGATTCTAAAAACAGAGAGGATCAAGGAATATCTGATTCCGGTCAGTTATAGTATGCAAGACCTGTGCAGTGGCAATAAAACTGAAATGGTTATGAGCGAGGTTAAACTGGATACAGGACTGGATGATAATTTATTTACCGAAAGAAACCTGGCGAGATAGAAAAATTTCTGGTGGGGATTTATTATATGCGAGGAGGTAAAATGATACAAAATATCAAAACAATGAGGGTAATTATATTAATTGCCCTGTTAAGATTCTGCATCGGCCTTGATTGGTCAGGATACTTTTCTACAGATAATCGGTTTCTGTTTAAAGAGGATTATCCTATTTCATTTGAGGAGTATCGGCTTAGTTTAAATTCCCAGCAGAATATTTCAGAAAATCTGAAGTTCTATAGTGAAATCTGGCTACGTTCATTCGGCCTCCCTAATATAAGAAATCTTTCTGACCTCAGTGAAGAAGATAAGGTTAATTCTTTTGACCTCAATATAAGAGAGGCATACATAGGCATTTATGGATTTTCACTGAAGAATCTTGACATACGCATTGGCAGACAGCGCATTGCCTGGGGTACAGCAGATAAGATAAATCCCACAGATAATCTAAATGCTGATGACCTTGAAGATATCTGGGATTTTGGAAGACACCTCGGGGCCAATGGAATCAAGATTGATGGCTATATAAAGGACTTTAATCTTTCTTATGTTTTTCTACCGCGATTCACACCCGCTGTCTTACCTGCGGGCAATTGGTTTTATTCTAACTTTTCAAATATCACTTTGCCACCAGGCACAGCCCCTGAAAGTGTATACAACTCAATTACAATGCCCGCATATAACATTAAGAATTCTATCACTGGCTTGAAGCTGAAAAAGAATATCTCAAGGTTTGATTTCTCATTGAGCTATGTTTATGGCAGGGATGATATTCCTATCCTGAAGCAGACAACAATCGTTCCCGCAGGAATACCTGGTGAGGTTGATATCTATAATGAACTTGTTTTCCCCAAAATGCAAATTGTCGGCTTAGACCTTGCAGGTTCAATTGATGATTTTGGGTTATGGGCTGAAGGTGCACTATTTTTGCCCGAGAGCATAAATCTTGTAATTGATATGTCTCAATTAGGTATGGGGGTGATGGATACACTGGTTCTTGAGAAAAAACCTTATGTCAAATATGTGTTTGGTGCTGATTATACATTCAAAAATGGGATGTATATAAATCTCCAGTATGTTCACGGATTTTTCCAGGAAAGGGGTAGGGGGCTTGAGGACTATCTATTAATGGGTCTGGAATGGAAACTTTTTGAGGAACGATTGAAACTGATCCCATTGAGCGGTGCTTGGGAAATAAAGGATTTTTCTGATTTGAAAAACAACTATGCATTCGTCTATGCCCCAGAGATATCATACAAACCAGTTGAGGATTGCGAAATTTCGGTTGGTGTGCGATTAATAGATGGAAAAGAGGGAACTAACTTTGGCGTGTCAAAAGACAATGATGAGATTTTCTTTAAATTAAAATACAGTTTCTGATAATGGTAAAATCACGCAACTGAAGACGCTAAAAATCCCCCTCAATCCCCCTTTTCAAAAGGGGGATTGAGGGGGATTTAAAAAAACATTGCAGAGTAAACTCTGCCACTACAGTTCTAATGGTGTAAAATTGAGTGTGATGAATCGCACTGCTACTATTACATTAATTCCATAATTTTTCATTTTGATAATCTTGAAATTAAAACAATCGGTCTGTGTTAGCAAACGCAGCTACTTGAACTTGTGTTCAATTTATTTATAATAGATAAATGAGTCCCAAGGTTGGTTGCTGTGGTTTTCCAGTTGCCCGGGAAAGATATTTTAAAAATTTTCTGGTTGTTGAGGTACAATTAACTTTTTATGATTTTGTGAATCCTGAGACATTAAATAAGTGGCGTGCGCAGGCGCCTGAGGATTTTGAATTTGTTTTGAAGGCATTACAGTTTATTACCCATCCTGCAAGTTCACCAACCTATAAAAGGGCAAAACATATAGAAAATTTAAAATTAGAAAACCTTGGTGATTTTCAACCAACAAAAGAGGTATTTGATTGCTATAAAATCTTGTGTGAATATGCAGAAAACTTGAAGACAAAAATCATTATTTTCCAGTCGCCACCAAGTTTCAAGCCAAAAGCAGAAAATATAGATAATATGAAAATTTTTTTCAATGAGATTGATAGAAAAAATTTTATCTTAGGCTGGGAACCAAGGGGAAGATGGACGCCTGAAGAGATTAAAAAGGTCTGCGAAAAATTAGATTTGATCGATGTCGTTGACCCCTTTTTGCGCGAATCAACCAATGGAAAGATTTTTTATTACCGTTTGCACGGAGGAAAAGGCTATCGCCATAAATTCAGCGATGAAGAATTAAAAGAACTCGCAGAAAAAGTAAAAGACAAAAATGGCTATGTGATGTTCAACAATATAACAATGTTTAAAGACGGACAGAGGTTTAAAAACCTGACAATAGAATGAGACAACATAAAGTTCAGATTTTAAGCTTTTCGCGATATAGTGCAATTCAATGAGAGGTAATCATGCGCACTGGAATTGCTGAATTGCCGCTTCACTATGGCAGGGCGCCGAGATGGCTCTTTGAGAAGATGGCAAAGCTCTCAAGGGCAATCATTGAGGTGATTGTTGAAGAATATGGACCAGAAGAATTTTTACGGAAAGTCTCTGACCCATTCTGGTTTCAGGCATTTGGCTCGGTCTTGGGCTTTGATTGGCATTCATCAGGTGTTACTACAACGGTCTGCGGTGCAATGAAAGAAGGGACAAAGGATATTGCCCATAGTCTTGAATTATTTTTCTGCGGTGGCAAGGGCGGAACATCAAGAAAGACACCGAAAGAGATTGAAACAATCGGACAAAAGATCGGCAAAAACCCCCAAAAGTTGATTTATGCCTCAAAGATGTCAGCAAAGATTGACAACACCTGTGTCCAGGATGGTTATAATCTTTATCATCATATGTTTATCTTTACAAAGAATCTTGACTGGGCAGTGATTCAGCAGGGGATGAATTTGGAAGGAGTGAGGGTAAGAAGGGGAATGGCAAGAAGATACCACTGGTTGTCTTTAAATTTAAAATCTTATACCTGTGAACCACACAGTGCAGTGTGTTGTGATTTAATAAATCCTTGTTTGAATATGGTTGCATCAGAAAGTGAGGAGTCACGAAAAATTGTAACCGAGATTGCCAAAGTCCATCCAGACAAGACAAAGAAAGAAACTGAAAAAATTTTACAAATGCCCGCAAGGCATCCTGTATTAAAATTGGATATCAACCCCAAATATTTTTACAAAATTCTTTTAAAAACTTATGAACTTGTGCCGAACAGTTTTGAAAATCTACTACAGATTGAAGGTATAGGTCCGAAGACCTTGAGGGCACTGGCATTAATTGGGGAATTGATTTATGGCGCAAAACCTTCTTTTCGCGATCCAGCAAGATATTCCTTTGCCCATGGAGGAAAAGACGGCTTTCCGTATCCGGTAGATAAAGAGACTTATAATCAATCAATAAATTTTTTGGAAAACGCAATAAGAAAGGCAAAGATCGGAGAAAATGATAGATTGAAACTATTAAAGAAATTAATAAATTTTTAAGGTAGCAGGGTTTCTAACCTCAACACAATAAAGCAGAAAAAAGTGCGAAATGAATTGGGCAACTACAACATTAAAAAAATAAACGCAATCTAAAAGGTCCGTCGACACTTCTTATAGTTTAAACAAACCACCTGTTGACTTTTTACAGGATATTTATATAATTTGAGGTGAAGACTTTTGAGATTATAGGGAGCGCTGTTTTGATTTTCTTGATTTTATTTTTTTGTTGTCGAAAATTCCCGGAGAGCGTAGGTAAGGCACGCGATGTTGGTGTTGCCTCTAATTTCGACACCTCTTTAATCACTAAAAATCTTCAGATTTATCAATATGTTCCCCAGCGCGAACCAAGTTTTATTTTTATCTTTGTACCCGACACTATGTTGAAAAGTTTAAAACAATTCCATTCACTTTTTCTTTATGGTTCATTAAAAGATGAATTTATCTATGAACTGCTTGATGCTGAGGCACGTGCAGCAACATTAAAAGATACCTTTAATCTTTTTAAGATAGATAATCTCTGGGCAAAAAACCAGACCGTTGTTATTCTAACAGTCTCAGAACCTTCTTATATTCCTGCGGCAATTATAAGATACCAAAAGATGATTACAAAAATTCTTGAGGAATCTTATTACCAGAAGGCTAAATTGTCGTTTTATGAAAAAGAGATGGACAAAAAAATAAAAGCCCGTTTGCACAGGTTTGGCTGGAAAATGGATGTGCCTGTGGGCTGGATGATTGATTCAACATATAAAAATGAAAACTTCATAGTTGTTCATACGCATTATCCTGACCGAAGCATATTTTTATACAGAGAAAAAGGCACAATACCTTCAAATGATTCCCTGGCGATAGAAAAAAGAAATAACCTAACAAAAAAATATTACAACGGGGATTATGTATTTAAAGAACTTACCACAGTCGAACCGATTGAATTCCAGGATATGAAAGGTTTGAAGATTAAAGGCGTGTGGCAAAATGACACTATGGTTGCTGGTGGTCCATTCCTTTCCTATTTTCTAAATAAGAATGACTCACTGTATATTGTTGATGGAATTTTATTTTTGCCCGGTGAGAGGAAGACCGATTATATTATGGGGCTTGAGGTGATGATGAATTCGTTCCGAAGGATAGAATGAATAAAGGAGAAATTTCTCTTGACAATCTTTATAATTTGATTAAAATATAATGTTGGAGGCATAAATGGCCGAACAAGATTTTACTGAAATTGCCCGATTGGCGGAACGTTATAGTAAGGAACCAAAGTCAAGGATATTTGTTCAACTGGCGGATGCTTATAGAAAGAACAATATGGTTGATGAGGCATTAGAGGTTTTAAAGCAGGGATTACAATACCACCCGCAGTATCCTCTTGCCTTTCTGATTTTAGGAAAGTGTTATTTTGATAAAAGGATGTATGCCCAGTCAAAAGATGCCTTGGAAAAGACCATTGAATTTGATCCGATAAATATTGTTGCCCTGAGAATGCTGGCACAGGTTTGCGAAACGTTAAAGGATGAGGCATGCCAGCTAAGGGCTTATAAAGGAATAGTATCGGTTGATCCGAGTGATGAGATGGCGCGGGGTAAACTGAAAACACTTGAATCCGGCCAAAGGAAAGGGCAGGTTTATACAATTACGCTTGCTCAGGAATATGAAAAACAGGGTAATTTGCAAGAAGCATTAAATGTGTATGAACAACTGGGTTTTGTGGATCCCACAGACCTTGTGATAAAGCAGAAGATAAAAGAATTGAGGGATAAGATATCAGGGGTGATTAAAGAAGTGAAAAGGGAAGAGGAAAAGAAGGTGGCAGAATTGAAATTGGAAAATTATTTTCAGCCTGAAGAAATTAGTGTTGTACCACCCAGTGTGGAAGTTCCTAAACCACCTGATTCTGCATTAGGTGAACATATAATTGACCTTGAAAAACAAATTGAACTGCCGACTGTTGAGGAAGTGAAACCTGAACCAGTTGTTGAAATGAAAGAACCAAAAAAGGTAGAAGAACCCGAAGAGATCCTTTCTCTTGAGGAATTTCTTGTGAAACCCTCGGCACCTGTCGAGGAGATAAAACCCGAACCGATTATTGAAGAACCAGTTCAACCTTCAGTAATAGAGGAAACGCCTGAAGAGAAAGTCTCCAGCGGAATCATTCTAGAAAAACCAGTTGAACAACCAGTAGTTGAAGAAAAGGTCAGCGAGAAAGAGCCAGAAATGATACCCGAACCCGAACCTGAGGCCTCAATACAGGAACTAATTGAACGCCCTGTTGAAACCGAAGTACCGCCGCCCGCTGAACCTGTGAAAGAAGTTATTGCCGAACCACCAGTAGAAAGAATACAAGAGGTTGCAGCCCCTGAGCCTGTTGAAAAACCCGCAGAAGAAAAACCTGCTCCAGCAGAAGAGGAAAAGAAAAAAGAGGAACCTCCAAAACCCAAAGAAGAAGATTTTAAATCATTCCAGGATTGGCTTTCGAGCCTCTTAAAATAATTAATTATGGATATTAAAAAGATTAAAGAACTTGTCCAAATATTAGAAAGTAGCCCCCTTAGTGAAATAGAACTTACTGATTTTTGGGGAAGAAAACTGAGATTATCAAAGGCAAATGGTGCTCGTGTTGAAAAGATTTCTGAACCTCATGCAGTAACACAAGAGATAAAAGAAAAACCCGCGTCGATTGTGTCGGATGAAACTGAACAGAAAATTGACGCGTCCAGGAAAAACCTTTTGGCGATCCGTTCACCAATTGTGGGAACATTCTATCGGGCACCTGCACCTGATGCCCCGCATTATGTTGAGGTGGGAGATATTGTTAAACCAGGTCAGGTAGTCTGCATTGTTGAGGCGATGAAATTGATGAATGAGATTGAATCGGATATTGCCGGTAAAATTGTTCAGATTCTCGCGAAGAATGAAGAACCCGTTGAATACAATCAGGAATTATTTTTAATAGAACCATTATAATCGCTTAGATGGTTAAATTATAAAATAAAAAAATAAATTATGGAACTTAAAACATTACTTGAAAAAATGATGAAAGTTAATGCCTCAGACCTCCATTTGAAAGCTGGGGCACCGCCCGTGTTCAGGATTGACGGCCGTCTGGTTATTGAAAAATCTGAATCGCTTACTCCGGAAACTCTCAAAACAATGGCTTATCAGATTATGACACCGTCCCAGCAACAGACATTCGAGCGGATGAAAGAGATGGATTTTGCAATCGGTGTGCGTGGTGTTGGTCGTTTTCGTGTTAATATATTTCTCCAGCGTGGTAGTATTGCCATTGCAATGCGTGCCATCCCCATATCGGTAAAACGTGTTGATGAATTAAATCTGCCAACCATTCTTAAGGAACTTTCTTTAAAACCAAGGGGTTTGATCCTCTGTACAGGAACAACTGGGAGTGGTAAATCAACGACCCTTGCCGCAATGATTGAACATATAAATGAGAATGTCTCAAGGCATATGATTACTATTGAAGATCCGATCGAATATCTTTTCCGGGACAATCTTTCGGTAATCAACCAGCGTGAAGTATTAATGGATACGATATCGTTCTCCATAGCTCTGCGTCATATTCTACGTCAGGACCCGGATGTAATATTAATCGGTGAAATCAGAGACAGGGAAACAATGGATGTAGCATTAAAGGCAGCAGATACCGGTCATCTCGTGATGTCTACACTACACACCCTCAATGCAACCGAGACCATAAATCGTATTATTTCATTTTATCCACCACATCAGCACCAGCATATCCGCGTGCTCCTTGCGGCAACACTCGTCGGTGTTGTATCATTGAGGCTTTTACCCCGGGCAGATGGAAAAGGAAGAATTCCAGCCGTGGAAATTCTTATCTCCACGCCCACGATTAAGGAATATCTACTGGATCCAGTAAAGACCCTTTTGATTCAATCGGCAATTGAAGAGGGTTATGGACAATATGGAATGCAAACATTTGACCAGTCAATCTTCCGTCTTTATAAAGATGGGTTAATTTCCTATGATGATGCGATACAGGCTGTATCCAATCCTGATGAATTTAAATTAAGACTTGTTGGCATTGAAGCTACGGCTGAACGTGGTTGGGGTTCTTTTGAGAAAAAGTAGTGAAATTTGAAAAGATACTCGTTGCCAATCGTGGTGAAATTGCAATAAGAATAATCCGGGCGGCAAAGGAACTTAATCTAAAAACTGTCGCAATTTATTCAGAAGCTGACGCAGAAGCACTACACACCCGTCTGGCAGATGAATCAGTCTGTATTGGTGCAGCACCAGCACGGGAAAGTTACCTCAATATTACCAGAATAATCAGCGCCGCCGAAATAACTGGCGCAAGGGCGATCCATCCTGGTTATGGTTTTCTTGCGGAAAATGCAGAATTTGCTGAAATCTGTGAATCCTGCGGCATTGTATTTATCGGACCTAAAGCTGAACATATCAGGGCAATGGGAGATAAAATAAAGGCAAAAGAGACCTTTGCACAATTTGGCGCTTCAGGAATTCCAGGTAGTGATGGACAGGTTGAAAACATTCGGGATGCGCGGAAGATTGCAGTTAGGATTGGTTATCCAGTAATTTTAAAGGCAGCTGCTGGCGGCGGTGGTAAGGGTATGAGGATTGTGCGCGATGAAGATGAAACAGAATCAGGATTCAGAATTGCTCAGGCCGAAGCGAAGGCGGCGTTTGGTGATCCCCGGTTATACATTGAAAAATATATTGAACGACCAAGGCATATTGAAGTTCAGATCTTAGGTGATATGAGTGGTAATGTTGTAGCACTCGGTGAAAGAGAGTGTTCAATCCAGAGAAGGCTTCAGAAATTGATAGAAGAGTCACCATCTGTTGCCGTGGATGAAAACTTAAGGCAAAGATTGCTAAAAACTGCAGTGAAGGCAACTGCGGGCATTGGCTATCAATCAGCCGGAACTATTGAATTTCTGATGGATGAAAAGAAAAACTTTTACTTTATGGAGATGAATACAAGGATACAGGTTGAGCATCCTGTTACCGAAATGGTTACGGGCATTGATATTCTTAAAGAACAGATCAAAATTGCCCTTGGTGAAAAACTTTCTTTTACCCAGAGTGATATTAAATTAAGAGGCAGTGCTATTGAGTGCCGGATAAATGCGGAAGACCCGGAAAAGAATTTTACTCCGTCACCCGGCAAGATTACCTTCTTTCACATCCCGCAGGGTATTGGCGTCCGTTTTGATACCCACATCTTTGCGGGTTATACAATCCCTTCGCATTATGATTCATTGATTGGTAAACTTATCTGCCATGGAAATTCAAGAACTGAGGCGATTGCCCGGATGAAGCGGGCACTTGAGGAAATTGTCATTGAAGGTATATCCACAACCATTCCTTTTCACCTTGAGGTAATGAACAATGAAAAATTTATTAAAGGTAGTATATCAACAAAATTTATTGAAGAGAATTTCAACTTTAAGTGATAATAGAAAAGATGTAGTTTGTTATTTGATTAGTGTTTTATCTTAATAATATGACTTTCTGTATTTTCCTGCAATCATCTGCTTCTAATTTCACAAAATAAACACCCGCTGGTAGTTTGTGACCAGCGTTATCATCGCCAGGCCAAACAACCTCGTTAAGTGGTTGAATTCCGCCATCCGCCACGCTGCATGGCAGCCTGTAGCTACCATTTTAGGGGATTATGACACAGCCTCTTACGTTTTACAAAGAAAAAAAGGCAAGAGATACATCAGGGTTTGTGATATGCAAAGGGTATTGCACACTAAAAGAAGGCATTAATATGGGGGTTTCAGGGGTATCCCCCTGATGTATCTTGTTAAATCATTATCGCATAACAAGTAATTTTTCAACAATCCGAAATTCTAATGTTTCAAGAATCAAAAAATAGGTACCGGCACTGATACCGTCTAAATTAATGTTCAACTCATGATTGCCTTTCGTTTTATAACCCTCATAAATCGTCTTTACCATCTGGCCGAGCACATTGTAGAGTTTTAGTGATACAATTCCAGGCTTTCCTGTTGAAAAAGAGACTCTTGAAGCCCCAATAGCGGGATTGGGCATTGCACGGAGTAACTGAGTCTCTATTTCCTGTTTACGCTGTTCCTTTACATTCAAAAACCAGTTCATATCATACTGCCATTGTGTCCATCGGTCATTTATGACAAAAAGAGTCTCGCCAGGCGGATTACCTGGCTCAAATTCTCCAAGGACAATTCCAAGGGCAATCCGAACTATTGAATCCTCAGGCAACTGGAAATGACCACTTGCCATAAGAAATCTTACATCATCAGGGTATCCGATAATTGTATCATAAGGATTATACACACCATTTGAATCATAACCTGCCATTCGTTTATACCTGCTCGTATCACCAATCGGCTCATACCCCAAACGAAATTGCTGGAATGATGTAAGACCTAACTGGGGATTTTCTGAGGCATCACGCCAATCAGGCACACCATCATTATCAACGTCCCATCTATTCGGCGGAAGATTATTTACATAATACACACTGTCCTGCTCATACTGGTCTAATATACCGTCATTATCTTTATCCTGTCCCGGTACTAAATCAAATGGAGTCTGGAGAAAGTCAAATCCAACTGCACCAGGTTCATAAGGTGAATCATCATAATCCCACGCATAGGCGAAATTATCTACAGTAAAGAATTCGCCATTTACAAAGTATGTGCGTTTTAAAATTGCTGTGCAATAGTCATCAAGCCCCCCATCCAGAACATCAGGGTCAATCTCAATACCGACATAGCAATTCTTTAGATTATGGTATGAAGCATTCCTTATGTCGTAGATTAAGAATATTACATCTTCAATCCATGGAAATGCCCAGCAATATACGGTTTGATAGACCTCAACTCCGATTGGTCTCGTATCACCGGGCATATGGTGGTCAGGGTTAGAATCATTAAAGCAGCACCACGAATCTTGATTAGATACAGGAATCTGTGGTGCCATTGGAAATATCCCCTGCGGTGGTGGCCACAAGGAAGGGTACATATAAATTCTTGCATTGGTATCAGCAGAAGACATACCTGATAATCCACAACCATATTCACTAACACCACCAGTACACAAATAACCAATTGTAACAAGTGTATCACCGGTTAATAAATCAATTGTGCCCAACCAAAGTCCTGCACCAAAGACATATGTTTGACCCGAACCTTTGGGCCAGATGAGTCCAGCCTCTCCATTCAATGTCTGGGCGAATTGACCATAATTGGAAATCCACATTTCAACAAGGTTTGCATTATGAACTTTCTTGCCAAATCCGCGTTCAAAAGGGTTTTTCACTGACCTGGCAACAACAATTGAAAACAAGATACACACATTTACCATCAAACACTTTCCGATTTGCACCATTTTACCTCCTTGGTTTATTCTAATTTGATAACCTTTTTAACTTCGCAAGATTCATCCAAACCATTAATCTGGATAAAATAGACACCCGAAGGTAGTTTATGGCCAAGTTCATCATCACCAGCCCAAGTCACCTGGTTAAATGGTTGAATTCCGCCATCCGCCAAGAAGTGCGGCGGATTGGTGGATAAATGGTTAAATGATTTCACCAACCGACCTGTGACATCGTAAATCCTTAAAGAAATGTCGGACTGTGGAGTGTGCATTGCGGAATTGGACCCCTCACTCCAGCCCTCTCCCCTGGGGGGGGAGGAAAAAGGTGAGGGCGAATTGGGAATTTGAAGTTTGGGTTTTGTTTGGTGCTTGGTGTTTGGGATTCGGAAGTTAATCGTTGTAGCATTCTTAAATGGATTAGGTAAAATTTTTAAACTGAAATCGGTTATCAGATATCTGGTATCAGTTTTAATCCCTTCATTGCTGATGGTAAATACGCTGTCAGAAAAGTCCCAGGCCGTGCCACGGGGCTGTTGCTCCCCAAGTCTTGGCGGTCCGTATGCCCAGATCATTATCTTGCAGGAATCGGATAAAATATTAGGAACCGTCCATAAATACATAGTATCATTTGCACCTAAGCCAGTCACAATTGTATCATAGGTCTTTCCACTATCTGAAGAGAAGAATAGACTGAACGAATCGGCACCTGGTGGGTCAAATTTCTCCCAGGTGATAGGATACTGTTGATTCGGATTCAGAGTTTCACCACCATTGGGTTGGTGCAACCGCACACCCTCAATCTCCCAGATGAAAGTTCCATGTGAATATGGAATTGTATTCTCTTCCCACGACTCAATGATTTCGGGATAACCATTTTCATTTAAATCATAAACACTCATTACCGTAACATCATGCGTTGTCCAGGCGCTACTATAGATTTTCTGGTATTGGTGCACACCAGTTGCCTTGTACACATGCCATTGATTAAAAGTTGACCAGACAATCTCTTCAACGCCATCGGCATCAATATCTCCACAACAGCTGTACTGGAAAAACATACTTCCCGGTATTCCTATGACTGAATCAACTAAAAAGAAGTCATAATTATTATTGCCGATTGTCTCATAAAGATAGAGCCAAGCTATGCGATAGAAATAATGCACTGAAGTAAATAAGAATTCCGGTTTTCCATTGCCATCCATATCATTGGCAGAGAAGACATCAATATTATTACTCCTTGGCAGGGTGTCTAAAAATATTAATTCATAGTCATTGTCTTCCACACACTCAAAAGCGCGAACCTCCCCACCCAAACTAGTTGGATTTCCTGTAATAAATTCGATTCTACCATCTCGGTCAAAATCACCATTGATAAAATTCCAAATAGCATATGTTGTGTCTTCCCACACTAAAGAATACTCATTATCAGAAGTATTTTCATAAACACAGGTATGTGGTGTGTGCGGTGGCTGATTGGAGGTATAACCAAATAGAATTTCATGCATACCATCCTGGTCAAGGTCAGTAATATAGCTAACACCAATATTACCAAATCCGCTATCCTGCCACACGATATTGGTTGGATTAGAATTGTAATTTGGTGATTCATAGACATAAAGAGGACATGGCCATACAGCATTTCGATTACCTATCATATCCACCAATGAATCAGCATCCAAATAGCCTACATCGCATAACCACGACCACTGAGCAGTATCTTCCAAGACATAACAGTCAAATCCAATATGTTCCCAAAATTGTATTCCACCTACAGGTGAACAAAAGACCAAATTTTGTTTTCCATCATGGTCAGTATCAAAGCCAAAAGCCCGTTCATTTGCCCCACTCGGGATTAATCCAACTGTTCGAAAGTTTAAAGCATCAACCACGTTCATAACCAGAAAAAACGAAACAAAGACTGCAATGACTCTCATCAGGACTCCTTTCTTTTCTGGGGGAGAAGAACAAATCTCCTCCCCCAGAAAGATAACTAATTATTTCAGTAGAACCATCTGAGCAGTAATTGTTTTATTGATAAACTTCAACTCTAAGAAGTAGATACCACTCGGCATAAGTTTTCCTGTGTCATCACAACCATCCCAGGTAATCTGCTTGCATGATTGCATGATTAAACCGTCAAATCGTTTTACTAACCGACCTATAGCATCGTAGATACGCACTGAAATCAGGCAACTGTTTGCCATGGAAAATCTGATGACAGTACTTTCTTTGAATGGATTAGGTGTTATTGTCAGTTCACTGGAATTGTTGAATTCTACAGTTCCGTATGATTGCGGACCGCCAGATTTGGCATCAATCTTCCGATAAACACCCAATCCAGCAAGA